>PJUA01000149.1_pt1 | contig 65726 bp, 59 predicted proteins | sample 1512151 | NCBI WGS metagenome assembly PJUA01 (sample SAMN08177678, study PRJNA422409) | Soil metagenome, whole genome shotgun sequencing project. | isolation source: Soil enriched on filter paper: beechwood xylan treatment | place: USA: Madison | collected 2015-01-15
GCCGACATGATCGGCAGCGACAGCGGCCGCGCCGTCAAGCGCATCGACGACGTGCGCGTGCTGCGCCAGGCGCAGTTCCCGGAAGACGCCGGCCCCATGGCGCATCCGGTGCGCCCCGACTCCTACGTGGAAATCAACAATTTCTACACCGTCACCGTCTATGAAAAGGGCGCGGAAGTGGTGCGCATGTACCAGACCCTGCTGGGCCGCGAGGGCTTCCGCAAGGGCATGGATCTGTACTTCGAACGGCACGACGGCCAGGCCGTCACCTGCGACGATTTCCGCGCCGCCATGGCCGACGCCAATGGCCGCGACCTTTCCCAGTTCGAGCGCTGGTACAGCCAGGCCGGCACGCCCCTGCTGCAAGCGGCCGCCGACTACGACGCCAAGCGCAAGACCCTGACACTGACCCTGGAGCAAAGCTGCCCGGCCACGCCCGGCCAGAAGAAGAAACAGCCCTTCCACATTCCCGTGGCCGTCGGCCTGCTGGACGCCCAGGGCCGCGACCTGGCACTGACCCTGGAGGGGGAAAAGAAAGCCGGTGCCACCACCCGCGTACTGGAACTGACCAAGGCCAAGCAAAGCTTCCGCTTCATCAATGTCGACCAGAAGCCGGTGCCTTCGCTGCTGCGCGGTTTCTCCGCACCGGTGGTGCTGCAGTTCGACTATAGCGATGCCGAGCTGGCCTTCCTGATGGCCCACGACAGCGACGCCTTCAACCGCTGGGAAGCCGGCCAGCGCCTGGCCACCCGGCGCCTGCTGAACCTCACCGTGGCCGTGCAGGCGGCACGCCAGTCCGGTCATGTGGTGGCGGTCGACACCGTGCTCAACAACCTGCAACATGACGGCGCCCTGGCCGATGCCCTGCGCGCCACCCTGCAGGACGAATCGCTGGACCCGGCCTTCCGCGAACTGGTACTGACCCTGCCGTCGGAGACCATGATCGCCGAGCAGATGGAAGTCATCGACCCGCACGCCATCCACGTGGCGCGCCAGTTCCTGCGCCGCTCGCTGGCGCGCGAACTGCGCGAGGAGCTGCTGGCCGTCTATCGCAGCCACCAGACGCCCGGTGCCTACAGCCCGGACGCCGCTTCTGCCGGCCATCGTGCCCTCAAGAACGTGGCCCTGTCCTACCTGGCCGAACTGGATGACGAAGAGGCCATGGCCCTGGCCCGGCAACAGGACGAGGATGCCAACAACATGACCGACCGCCTGGCCGCGCTGTCGGCCATCCTCAACAGCGCCGCGCCCGGCAAGAGCGAGGCACTGCAGCGCTTCTATACCGAGTTCGAACAGGAAGCCCTGGTCATCGACAAGTGGTTCACGCTGCAGGCCACGGCCCGCAATGCCGACGTCAACACCGTGCGCACCCTGACCGAACACCCGGCCTTCACCCTGAAGAACCCCAATCGCGCCCGCAGCCTGATCTTCAGCTTCTGCAACGGCAACCCGTCCGCCTTCCATGCACTGGATGGCAACGGCTACGCCTTCTGGGCCGAGCAGGTCATCGCCCTCAATGGCAGCAATCCCCAGGTCGCAGCGCGCCTGGCGCGCAGCCTGGACCGCTGGCGCAAGTACACCCCGGCGCTGCAGGAAAAGATGCGTCTGGCCCTGCAGCAGGTGGCAGGCACGCCGAAGCTGTCGCGCGACGTGGCCGAAGTGATCACCAAGGCGCTGGCCGATTGATCACCGGAAAAGCTAATTCGACGATCTTTTATTTCCCTCATTCATAAATCATAAAACCACCCACAAGGAAGACCATCATGAAACGCATCAGCCTCACGCAACACCTGATCGAGCAGCAGCGCCTGCACAACAAGATTCCGTCCGAACTGCGCCTGTTGATCGAAGTCGTCGGTCGCGCCTGCAAGTCGATCTCGCATGCCGTCGGCAAGGGTGCGCTGGGCGAAGTGCTGGGCAGCGCCGGCAGCGAAAACGTGCAGGGCGAAGTGCAGAAGAAGCTGGATGTGATTTCCAATGAAATCCTGCTGGAAGCCAATGAGTGGGGCGGTCACCTGGCGGCCATGGCCTCCGAGGAAATGGAGACCATCCACCGTATCCCCAACCGCTACCCCAAGGGTGAATACCTGTTGATGTTCGATCCGCTGGACGGCTCCTCCAACATCGACGTCAACGTCTCCATCGGCACCATCTTCTCCGTGCTGAAGGCACCCGACGGCATGACCGAGCCGAGCGAGCAGGACTTCATGCAGCCCGGCACCAAACAGGTCGCTGCCGGCTACGCCGTGTATGGCCCGCAGACCGTGCTGGTACTGACTACCGGCGACGGCGTGCACTGCTTCACGCTGGACCGTGAAATGGGCGCCTGGGTACTGACCCAGAAGGACATCCGCATCCCCGAGGACACCAAGGAATTCGCCATCAACGCCTCCAACGAGCGCCACTGGTTCCCGCCGGTCAAGCGCTACGTGGATGAAATGCTGGCCGGCACCACCGGTCCGCGCGGCAAGGATTTCAACATGCGCTGGATCGCCTCCATGGTGGCCGACGTGCATCGCATCCTCAATCGCGGCGGCATCTTCATGTACCCGGCCGACGCCCGCGAACCCGGCAAGCCGGGCAAGCTGCGTCTGATGTACGAAGCCAACCCGATGGCCTTCATCGTCGAACAGGCCGGTGGTGCTGCCACCGATGGTCAACAGCGCATCATGGAAATCCAGCCGGAAAAGCTGCACCAGCGCGTAGCGGTGTTCCTGGGTTCCAAGAACGAAGTCGACCGCGTCACCTCCTACCACCAGCAGTAAGTACTGATGCTGGCCCCCGGCCAGCCTCAGTCAGCTGATACGGGGGCTGGCGCAGGCATACCCGCCTGCGCCATGCGTACCTGATTGCGGCCACCGCGCTTGGCTTCGTAGAGCGCGGCATCGGCCCGCCCCAGCAGTTCTTCCACCGAGCGTGAAGCGCCCTCCAGCAGATCCAGCGCGCACACGCCGGCGCTGACCGTCACCACGCCTACCGGATTGCCACGATGCCCCAGGTCCAGCGCCTGAATGCCGGCGCGTATCTTCTCGGCCACCACCATGGCGCCCTCGGCATCGGTCTCGGGCAGGAGCATCACCATTTCCTCGCCACCATAGCGCGCCGCCAGATCCCCCGGGCGGCGCTGGCGCTCCTTCAGGACCAGGGCGATGCGACGCAGGCATTCATCGCCGGCCTGGTGGCCATACAGGTCGTTGTACTGCTTGAAGAAATCGACATCGATCATCACCAGCGACAGGGCCGCGCCGCTGCGCGTGGCACGCCGGAATTCGGCATCCAGCACCATGTCCAGGTGGCGCCGGTTGGCCAGGGTGGTCAGGCCATCCTGGTGCGCCAGCAACTCTAGCTGCTTGTTGGCCTGGCGCAGTTCGCCCATGGCCTGCAGGGCACGGTCCTCGGCGGCCAGGCGTAGCTCGATCTGGCCGATCAGGCGCCAGCCGAACATGGCAATGATCAACAGCAGCAGCGACACGGCTGCCCCATAGACAATGGTTTGCTGGCGCCAGTCGGCCAGGGCTTCATCGCGCGCGATGGTGACCGTCACCACCAGCGGGAATGCCTGCACCGATTGGTAGGACAGGTAGCGATAGGTGTCGTCCAGTGGCGAGAGGATTTCCGCGTGGCCACTGGCCGGGCCACCCAGCAACTGGCGGATGCTGGCATCTGCCGTGATGTCGCGGCCGATGTAGCCGGCCTCGAAGGGCTGGCGCGTGAGCACCGTGCCCGGACGCAGCACCAGCAGGATGGAACTGTTCTTGCCGATATCCACCGTCTGGTACAGCGCATTGAAGTGGTCCACCCGCAGGGTCGCCAGCAAGACCCCGGCAAAGCTGCCGTCGGGGTGGTTCAACCGGCGCGACATGGGAATGATCCACTTGCCGGTACTGCGGCTGACCAGGGTCGCACTGATGTGGGGTTCGCTGTCCTCGTGGTCGCGATGGTAGATGAAGTAGGCGCGGTCGGCATTGTTGGCATCGGCCGGCCGTGGTGTGGATGAACTGGCCATGCGATTGCCGGCGGCATCGTAGATGTAGAGCCCGTCCAGCTGCGGCATTTCCTTGGACAGCTGGCGCAGCAGGGGGGACATGCCACGGGTGTGGGCGGGGTCCACGCCGGTTTCGTAGATGCGGTCGCTGATGTTGATCAGGGAGCCATGGGTCGCCTGGAACACGTCATAGGCATGACGCGCCAGCGCCTTGGCGATATTGCCGGAATAGATACGGGTGTTTTCCACCTGGGCCAGACGGGCGCTCAGGCTTTGCCAGGTATGGCCGGCGGCGATGGCAATGCAGATCAGGATCACGAAAAGTCGCGCCCGGCGCGCCACCGAATGGCGCGCAACCCGTCCCGCCTTTGCCAATATGGGCCGCATGTGAAGTCTCTCCCCTCCCGGCGGCACTTTCCCCGCGCAGGGGAGGCCGTTTTGACCAGTATAAGGAGAAGGCGGGCGGTACCGCGCCGCGATCAGTCCACGAAAACGCCCTCAATTCAACGGCTGGGACGGCAGCGCCGGCCGCCGCATCAGCCGCACGCTGTGCAAGGCCGTCAGCAGCACCGACAGCCAGATCGGGCCATAGGTCCCAAGCTGCGAGAGGTGCAGCGATTCGCCCAGCACCGCCATGGCCACCAGCACCAGCAGCACCGGTTCCACATAGCCCAGGATGCCGAACAGGCCCATCGGCAGCAGCTTTCCGGCGCGCAGGTAGCTGGTCAGGGCGATCATGCTGATCACGCCCAGCCCCGGGATCAGCAGCCACATGGACGGGGTCCGCACGGTGGCCGCCAGCGAGGCGCTCATGAGCACGGCGACCAGGGACGGCAGCGCCAGCACCATCAGCTCCACCGCAAAGATCAGCAGGGAGTCCAGCCTGATGCGCCGACGCAGGATGAAGTAGGGCGGATAGCCGAGCGCCACGGCCAGCGTCGGCCAGGAAAAGGCACGCGTCATCCACAGTTCGTGCGCAACGCCGATGCATGCACATAGCACCGCCAGGCGCTGCAGCAGGTTCATCTTCTCGCCGTAGTAGAAGCGTCCCACCAACACCATCGACAGCGGCAGCAGGAAGTAGCCCAGCGAGACCTCCAGCGCCCGCCCGTTCACCGACCCCCACAGGAACAGCCATTGTTGCAGGGCCAGCAAGGCCGCCATCGCCAGTGTCACCAGGCAGGTACCGGGACGCCCCAGCAACTGCGCCACGGCCGCCCGCAGCCGCGGCAGCTCGCCGCGCCAGGCCAGCAGGCCGACCACGGTCAACAGGGTGCCGAGGATGCGCCAGGCAAAGATGTCGGTGCCGTCCAGCGGGGCCAGCAGGCGGGTATAGCCGGAGAGGAAGGCGAACAGCGCGGACGCCAGCACGGACAAGCCGATGCCGCGGCCGATTTCTTGAGGATGCATGAGCAGACCAGGGTGCGCCCGGCGCGCGGGAGCGGCGCCGGTAAATGCGCGATTCTACGGCATGACGGCCCGGCCCGCCGCGCGCGGTGCGGGTAGGGCGATCAGGCGCGCTTGCCGATCTCGACCGTTTCCCGCGTCCAGGCCCGCGCCTGCTCGGTCAGGGTCAGTCCGAGACCTGGACGGGTAGGAACCAGCATGCGGCCCTCCTTCAGTTCCAGTCTTTCGTTGAAGAGGGGTTCCAGCCATTCGAAATGTTCCACCCAGGGTTCGGTCGGGTAGGCCGCGGCCAGATGCACATGAAGTTCCATGGCAAAGTGCGGCGCCAGCATCAGCCCGGCGTGGCTGGCCAGGCCGGCCACCTTGAGGAAGGGCGTAATGCCGCCGACGCGCGGGCCGTCCGGCATGAGGTAGTCCGCAGCGCGATGCCGGATCAGCTCGCCATGTTCGGCAGCGCTGGTGAGCATTTCTCCGGTGGCGATGGGTGTGTCGAACTGGGCTGCCAGTGCGGCGTGACCCTCATAGTCATAACAATCGAGCGGTTCTTCGATCCAGATCAGGTTGAATTTCTCGAAGATACGGCACATGCGCTGCGCCGTCGGACGATCCCATTGCTGGTTGGCATCCACCATCAACGGAAAATCCCCTAAATGCTCGCGGACGCTTTCGACACGCTTGATATCGATCGCGCAGTCGGGCTGACCGACCTTGAGCTTGATGCCGCCGATGCCCTTTTCGCGCGACGCCGTGGTATTGACCAGCAACTGTTCCAGAGGTGTATGCAGGAAGCCACCGCTGGTGTTGTAGCAACGCACCGAGTCGCGATGCGATCCCAGCAGCTTTGCCAGCGAGAGGCCGGCACGCTTGGCCTTCATGTCCCACAGCGCTACGTCAAAGGCGCCGATGGCCTGTGTCGACAGACCACTCCGACCCACTGACGCGCCGGCCCAGCACAGCTTGTCCCAGATCTTGCCGATGTCATTCGGATCTTCACCCAGGATGGCCGGTGCGATCTCCTTCGCATGCGCGAATTGCCCCGGCCCGCCGGCCCGTTTGGAGTAGCTGAAGCCGAGGCCCTGGTGACCGTCTGCGGTTTCGATCTCGACGAACAGCATGGCGATTTCGGTCATCGGCTTCTGGCGCCCGGTCAGCACCTTGGCGTCGCTGATGGGATTGGCCAAGGGCAGGTAGGTTGACGAGATTCGTACCCACGAGATCTTGTCGCCGGTGGCCGAAGCCTGATGTGCGCTGGTATTCATTTGCTGCTCCATACAGAAAGTGATTGAAGAGAGGAAAGGGGTATCAGGCGCGCTGATTCATGCCGTTCGCGGATGTCCGGGCCGATGGCGTGCCCTGGTCACCGGCATCCAGACGTTCCAGCTTGCCCACGATGAAGAGATATGAGCAGGCACCGATTGCCGCCACCACGCCGACGTAGGTCAGCGCTGCCTCAAACGATCCGGTGGTCTTGACGAAATAGCCGATCGCGATGGGCGTCACGATGCTGGCGAGGTTGCCGAACAGGTTGAACATCCCGCCGGCGATCCCCATGGACTCCTTCGGTGACACATCGCCGACGATGCACCAGCCGAGGTTGCCGACACCTTTGGCAAAAAATGCCAGGGACATGACGGCAATCACGATCGGGACCGACGAGACGTAGTTGGCCACGATGATCGAGCAGGAGGCGAACAGGCCGATGATGATCGGCGTCTTGCGTGCTGCGGTCAGGCTATAGCCACGACGGATCATCCAGTCCGACCAGACGCCGCCGACCATGCCCCCGATGAAGCCCGCCAAGGGCGGAATCGCGGCCACCAGGCCGACCTTCAGGATCGACATGCCTTTGGCTTCCATCAAGTAGGTCGGGAACCAGGTCAGGAAAAACCAGGTGATGGAGGTCAGGCAGAACTGCCCCAGATAGATGCCGACCATCATGCGATTGGCGGAGATCGACTTGATGTTGGCCCAGGAGAACGGTGTCTTGACATCACCGATCGTTGGCATGCCGCCACCTTGCTCGATGTACGCGATCTCGGCCTGATTGGCGAGTTTGTGTTTCTTCGGTTCCTGGACGACGGCGAACCAGATGACGCCGAGACCGATACCAGCGGCACCGGTGACAAAGAAGATGTGATGCCAGCCCCAGGTGCTGAGGGTCCAGGTCATGATGGGCGTGAAGGCCGCCAGGGCAAAGTACTGTGCCGACTGGAACACCGCAGTGGCAAAGCCTCGCTCGTGCTTGGGAAACCACATCACCGTAAGCCGGTTGTTGGCCGGGAACGCCGGTGCCTCCGCTATTCCCATCAGGAAGCGCAGCGTGAACAGCACCAGGAAGGCCGACGAAAACAGGTCCACGTATCCCTGCAGGAAGGTGAATATGGACCAGATGATCAGGCTGAGGCCATACAGGACGCGCGAGCCGATCCGGTCCAGCAGAATGCCGCCCGGGATCTGCATGACCGTATAGGCCCACCCGAACGCAGAGAAGGCTATCCCCATCGTGACAGCATCGAAGCCAAGATCCTTGCGCATCGCCGGGGCGGCGATCGACAGCGTGGCGCGGTCGACGTAGTTGAACACCGTGACGATGAAAATCATGCCGAGGATGAGATAGCGGACCTTCGTCCGTTTGTCGGTGGATGTCACTCCAGATTGCATGTTGTCTCCTTTGAATAGTTTTTGAGCCTGTACGGGTCTTGTAGCCCAGAAATGATTGCGCAATCATTTTTGGGGGCAAAAACCTTGATTGCATGAAAAGAAGCCCTCTGAATGGGGCCTTATCGTCAACTGCAGGGCAAAGCTGCCAGCTCAGGCTACCGCTGTCGGGTCAGGCAGGGTGATGCATCGTAGCGTCACCGTTGCTCAGCCTGGATTCGGTTGGCCACCGATTTTGCTACAGGGAAATTCTGGCGTGCAGCCGATTGGCACCTGCGCCCCGTCGGCGCCAGGGCAGAGAAAGCAATGTAATGATTGCGCAATCATTCTAGGCGTCATCCTTCGCCGTGGTCAACTCATTTTTGACTGCGCTATCATAGGCAGCCGCATCCACCGGCGCTGAGCCTACTTCCTCCTGCACGATGAAACACACCGAGTCCGCATCACCGCCCTCCATTGAAGAACTGCCTGTGCAGGGCGGTTCGCTTTCCCTGTTGTCAAACAACGTGACGCTCAAGGATGTCGCGCGGGTCGCTGGCGTCTCTCCGATCACTGTCTCCCGCGCCATTCACAGACCGGAACTGGTGAAGCCTCATACCGTTGAGGTGGTGCAACGGGCCGTCAGGGTGACGGGCTACATTCCCAACCAGCTTGCGGGCGCCTTGACGGGGAGAAAGACTCGCTTGATCGCTGCGGTGGTGCCCCAGATTTCCAATTCGATATTCGTCGAGACCATCCAGGCCTTGTCCTCCCGGCTGTGGCGGGCCAACTACCAGCTCTTGCTCGGACTGTCCGGCTACTACAACGCCCGTGAAGAAGAGTTGATGTCAGCCATTCTCAGCCGGCGACCGGATGGCATCGTCTTGACCGGGATCCGGCATGCTCCCGAGATCCGGCAGAAGCTCCTTTCTACTGGCACCCCGGTCGTCGAGATATGGGATCAATCGGTCTCTCCCATTGACATGGTGGTAGGCTTCTCGCACGAGAAAGTGGGGGAGGCAATGGCCACGCACTTGCTGGAACGCGGCTATCGGAAAATCGTGATGCTGTGGCTGGATGATGACCGTTCGACCCGCAGGCGCATCGCCTTCAACGAGAAGTTGCAGAGCCATGGCATGACAGCGGTGGCCACCATCCTCAGTCCCTCGCCCGCAACTTTGCAGCATGGACGGGAGGGGCTGGTCGAGTTGCTGGCGCAGGGGCAGCAGTTCGACGCCGTCGCTTGTGGCAGCGACCCGCTCGCACACGGTGTCCTGACTGAAGCGCTTGCACGGGGCATGCGCGTGCCTGATCAACTCGGCGTCATCGGATTCGGAGATTTTGATTTTGCCGCGCACACCCATCCTGCCCTCACCACCGTCAAGGTGGACCGTCAGGCTATCGGTGAGTTGGCGGCCGATGCCTTGCTGCAGAAAATTGCGGGAAAGGAACCGAAGCAGCGCATCATCGACGTAGGATTCGAGGTGGTGGAGCGTGGAACCACCTGACGCAAGCTGCCCAGGCAGTCATCGATGATTGCCTGTCCGGCAGTTTTGCTTGCGGCCATCTGGCACTCTTCTGGCGTGCCTCGCAAAAAGAAAAAAGCTCCGGCACGTGGCCGGAGCTTAGGCCGCGGGTTGATGCATTTTCACGCCATCATCCCGCACGCTACTGCTGCGTTGTACTGACGACCCGGGATCAGGCGCCCGGCGAGGTGCCCATGGGGCCGTCCTTCAGTTCGCGAGCATAGTTGTTGGGACGACCGGTGGGGACTTCATAGCCCTTGGGATCCACGTACTGCCCGTTCTGGCCGCTTTCCTGCAGGCCAGCCGGCGAGCTGGTTTGCTGGCCCTGGTAGTTGTAGTACTGCGGCGACGAAGAAGACGAGGACGATGGCGACGCATCGTATTGCTGCTGCGTACCCTGCATGCCGCTGCCACCCTGGTCATAGGATTGGGCGTAGGCGCCAGTTGCGAAAGTAGCGGCGGCCAGCACGGCGGCGGTGAGGAAGGTCTTGGTCATGGCTGTTCTCCTTTATCCTTGATTGATCATTGCTTGCTGCCCGTGGGCAAGTGATGCAGTGTTGCGCCAGGCGATGCCAGGTTGCACGGGCAGGCAGTCCGGAAGAATCGTTTTCCCCGAGGCCGTTGGCGTTTGTGGAAAACTTGGCTTCATCATAGGAAGCCGTGGCCGCGCCAACAGTCGGAAAGCCCAGCATGTTGTTGTCAGACGTTTCTCGCGTGTCCGACAGTCGTGGCGGGTCAGGATGCGCATGTCGACCGCAGTCAACGGCAGGCAAGAGCGCGCGAAGCGAGGAGCTCATCAAGCGCAATCCTTGCAGGGCAGCGGGGTCTGGCGCCCTCGTGCCGCGCGTGCAATGAACAGGGGAGGCCGGAATGAATGTCGGCGCACAGGCTGACAGGATCGGCGCGATTCGTTACAAAACGTATCCATGCCCGGATCTGGTGCGCCCTGATTTGATCTGCAAGCCTCCGACGGGCGGCGAAGACAGCTGTCGCAAAATCATCGCCGTACTGACTTCCTTGATCAAATTCATGCCGACGCTTGCCGCAATCGGGTTATGCTGACCTGATCACACCAGCCAATGACGCCACTACGGGGGACGTCATGATGATGCAAGGAAGGGGGACAGCATGCATAGATTCCTGCCAGCGATGCTGCTGGCGACCATGGCCGTCACGGTCCTGCCGCTGTCGTTGCAGGCCGCCGAATGCACGAAGGTCGTCATCTCTGCCGATTCGGATTACGCACCTTTGCATTGGTACGACGGCAAGCGCCTGACCGGCGCCAGCATCGAGATCGCCACCCGCGCACTCAGTGCGCTGAACATTCCCTATGAGGTCCGCTATGTCGGGCCTTTTCACCGCGTCCTCAGGGAGGCCGAAAGCGGTGAAGTCGCCTTGGTCTCTTCCCTCAAGAACACGCCCGAGCGCCAGCAATACCTGGCCTATGCCTCGGTGCCGCTGTTCCGCAACCCGATCGCCGTGTTCGTGGCACGCAACAATCGCTTCCCCTTCAGCGGATGGAAGGACCTGATTGGCAAACGCGGCGCCATCACCCTGGGCAACCAGTTCGGCGGCGGCTTCGATGAATTCATGCGCGACAACCTCATCATCGAGACCGCGCAGAAGGTCTACATGAATTTCAGCAAGCTCGACTCGGGCCGTATCGACTACCTCATCACCGGTTACTACAGCGGCGTGATCTACCTGAACCAGACCGGCCAGTCCGAGAACTTCATGCCGCTGCGCCCCTTCGTCAGCGAGACCGACAATTACATCGCCATGAGCAAGGCCAGTCCCTGCGTGAAATACCTGCCACGCATCAACGCGCAACTGGAGGCGATGCAAAAGCGCGGCGAATTGCGTGCCGTGCTGCAGAGCTTCGAGACTGACCTGCGCATCGATCCCGCCAGCCAGGACGAGCCGGCGCGGCCGCGATAGACCCGCATCCGCTCGCCGGCGGTGGAAAATTCCGGTTTGACGCCGGAAAGCGGCTTTGTTCCGCCCAAGGCCGCCGTTGCTGCCGGGTTACATTGTCATCGGCGCGGACGCTGCCGTCCCCGGCAGGACGCGAAAGCGTCCACATCCACATCAATGCTCACACGCAAGCCTCGCCACAGAACGAGGCAGTGCGAGCTTGCCATTTGTTCATGAATCCAAGAGACGGAGAGGCCCCTTGAAGCTGCGTACCAAAATCATCTGGCTGTGTGCCACCACCCTGATCGGCATCCTGGTGATCGCCGCGGTCTCGCTGACCACGCTCAGGCGCACCATGATGGAAGACCGTGAGGCGCAGCTGTCCTTGCTGGTGACCCTGGCCAAGGCGGCCGCCGAAAAGGCGCAGGCCGAGGAACAGGCCGGCAAGCTGACCCGCGAGCAGGCCCAGGCCCAGGCCAAGCTGGTCATCGGCAGTTTTGCCAAGGAGCAGAACTACTACTTCGTACGTGGCTACAGCGACGACTTCAACTACGTGCACCCCAATCCCAAGCGCGTGGGCATCCAGGACAAGACTGCCAAGGAAGATGGTGATCGCTACCGCGCCGCCCTGCAGGGTAAGGAAATCGGTCTGCTCATCGCCGAAGGCACGCGTCCCAATACCACCGAGAAGGTGCAGAAGCTGTATGCGGTGACCCGCTTCGCGCCGTGGGACTGGACCATCGGCTTCGGCGCCTACATCGATGACATCAACCAGGCCTTCTATCGCAATGCCCTGGTCCTGCTGTTGCTGGGGGCGGTACTGATGGGGGCCATTGCTACCATGGCCGCCTTCATCCTGCGTTCCATCCTGCGCCAACTGGGCGGCGAGCCGGCACGGGCGGTGGAGATCGTGGAGCAGATCGCGCAAGGGGACCTGTCCACCGCCGTGGCGCTGAAGGCCGACGACCGGCACAGTCTGCTGCATTCCATCGAAACCATGCGGCGCAGCCTCTTGGGTATCGTCCAGGGCGTGCGCCAGGGGACCGATACCATCACCACCGCTTCCGGCGAAATCGCCGCCGGCAATCTGGACCTGTCGTCGCGTACCGAACAGCAAGCCAGTGCGCTGGAGGAGACCGCCTCATCGATGGAAGAACTCACCTCCATCGTGCGCCAGAATGCCGACAATGCCAGCCAGGCCAACCAGCTGGCCATCACTGCCTCCGGTGTGGCGGCCGATGGCGGCAAGGTGATCGAGCAGGTGGTCGGCACCATGGCCGACATCAACAGCGCCTCCACCAAGATTGCCGACATCATCGGCGTGATCGACGGCATTGCCTTCCAGACCAACATCCTGGCCCTGAACGCAGCGGTGGAAGCGGCACGGGCCGGCGAGCAGGGGCGCGGGTTTGCGGTGGTGGCATCGGAAGTGCGCAACCTGGCCCAGCGGAGCGCCCAGGCCGCCAAGGAAATCAAGGGCCTGATCGAGGATTCGGTCGGCAAGGTGGATAACGGTTCGCATCTGGTCGAGCAGGCCGGCCGCACCATGCAGGAAATCGTCACCAGCGTGCGCCATGTGGCCGACGTGGTGGCCGAGATCAGTGCCGCCAGCCGCGAGCAGAGTGCCGGCATCGAGGAAGTCAACCGCGCCATCACGCAGATGGACCAGGTGACCCAACAGAATGCCGCGCTGGTGGAGGAGGCCGCAGCAGCGGCGGCCTCCATGCAGGACCAGGCGGCCCAGCTGGCGCAACTGGTGACGGTGTTCCGTCTGCCGGGTTGAATCGGTGGGTTCCCGTCCTTTCGCCTCTGGCAGCTCCGGCGCACCGGCCTATCGCCAGCTTTCACCCGAGCAGGTGCAGCAGGTGCTGGACTATATCGATGCCAACCTGCAGCGCAATATCACCGTCTCCACCCTGGCGGCGATGTGCCATCTTTCATCCAGTTGCTTCAGCCGGGTCTTCAAGGCCAGCACCGGCTACACACTTTGCCAGTGGATGATGCGCCAGCGATTGCAGCGCGCGCAGGTGTTGCTGGCGGAGCCGGGTCGCACGGTGGTGGATGTGGCCATCGCCGTGGGCTTTCATGACCAGAGCCATTTCCTGCGCCAGTTCAAGCGCATCACGGGAACGACGGTACAGGAGTGGCGCCAGCGTTCAATCGCATGACCTCGCCTGTTTCCCGGATCGACAGATTGACAAATCGACGGAATCGATGCGCGGGCATTGATTGATCTGTAGCAGAGATTAATCTTCGGGGTCGCGTAGCCAGCAAAAAGGCCCGCAGTTCATTGCGGGCCTTTGTGTTGTTGAGCTGGAATGGCTGTGATCGGGAATATTGGCGATATCAACGATAGAAGGGTTCGACCCGCCCCTTGAGCTTGGACATCATCGGATTGCCCTTGCGATCCAGTGCGCGGCCGGCGGGAATCTTGACCCAGCCTTCGCTGATGCAATATTCGCTGACGTTGTTCAATTCCTTGTCGTTGAGCTTGATGCCGATGTCGTGCTCGAAGATGGCGGCATCGTAATGCGGGCTGCGGGGATCGACGCTGAGGCGGTCGGGGAGGGCGGGGCGTTGTGCGGTATCGTTCATGGGCGCGATTATCGGATATAAAAACGGGCAAGACAATTATTTCATATCCGCAAGCGGGCCTGTATTGCCGTCGTGCCAAGCCTTGTTCTCGCGCCTTTCAGTCCCAGGTCTTCCTTCCCTCTGACGGAGCTCGCTGTGCAGGCGTGACGTCGTCCTACTCTCCGCAGGGCATTTTCCGACAGCAAGGCTGGCCGCTCGCCGATAGCGTGGCCGCCCCTGGCATCGCATCCTTGAGGCCTCTGATCTTGCGCGAGGATGTATGCGATCTACCGTCGAGGAAATGCAGGCCGCCGAATCGGCCGCCCGGGCCTACCGTCCACAGGCCGATGAGCTTGTGCCCAGTCTGCTGCATGGCAAGCTGCTGGCGCCCGCTCCCGATGCAGACGCGCTGGCGTCGGCCCGTCAATATCTGGAGCAGCAATTGCGGGCCGCCGAAGCGCTGCCTTGTGATCTCCCGGAAGATGCCCGCGTGCTGGCCGGGTGGATGGAGCGGCGCGCGGCCGATGTCGGTCAGGCTTATGCCGCCTATCTTCAGCAGCGTCAGGCTGGGGCGCCGCGTCGCTTTTTCAGCGGCAAGGCACATGCACTCAATTTTCTGCGCCGCGTGGCCCCGACCAAGCTGGTCGATGGCGCCTGGCTCTACAGCGCCCTGGAACGCTGGCGCGATCCGCTGTTCCGCCCGTTGATCCTGACCTATCTCGAAGAGCTGGGTGATGGCGACCCTGCCATGAACCACGTCAGCCTGTACCGCAGCCTGCTGGCCGCCCATGGCGGAGAACCGGCGCTGCCCCTGTCCGAACCTCATTACGTGCAGGGCGCGCTCCAGCTGGCGCTGGCCTACCACGGCCGGCAATACGAAGCGGAGATGTTCGGCTTCAACCTGGGATATGAACAGTTGCCCCTGCACCTGCTCATTACCGCCTACGAGCTCAACGAACTGGGGATCGATCCCTACTATTTCACCCTGCACGTCACCATCGACAACGCTGCTAGCGGACACGCACGTAAGGCCGCGGATGCGGTGGCCCATGCGGCAGCACAGGCAGCCGATCCGCAACAGTTCATGCAGGGCGTGCGGCGGGGCTACCTGCTCAACGACCTGGGCCTGAGCACGATGGATGTGATCAATTCCTTCGACGTTGAGCAGGAGGTGGTGAGCGTGATGCAGGAAAAGGCGCAGTTCGGCCGGATGATGCATTCCGACTACTGCCGCATCGGTGGCAAGACCGTCAACCAATGGCTGGAACAGCCGGACGGGATGGCGCGTTTCCTGGAAGAATTGACCAAGGCCAGCTGGATAGTGCGGGCGGCACCGGCAGAGGAAAGCCGCTTCTGGCGACTCATCGATGCGCCGGGTGGGCAGATGTTCGGTGTCTTCGACGACTACGAAAAGCAGACTATCCGTGAATGGATAGAAACAGGCTGGAGTGACGCCAAGCGCCAGCCCAGTTATCGCGCGCTGGCACGCGGGCGCCAGGTGGAGCCGATGGCGCCGCAGGGCGGGCCACGCGCCGTCATTGGCTCAACCCGGCAGCTCGATGCGCTGGTGGAGCAGATGTCGCCTGGCCGCCATCACTTCGTGCCCGGCCTGGAAGCGACGCGGCGCTTCAGCGCCCTCTACCGGACGGCATGTGCGGCATGACGGTGTGGCAGGAAAGCGTGGATGGTAGGCGAAATTCCCGTCGGGCGGGAGGGTCGTCCTCAAGGAAACAGATGGGCATCGTCCCGGCTCGGCTATAATTGCCGGCCTTGATCCGCTCGAGTCAGTGTTGCCCGCGTTCCCGCGCGGCAACGGCCACAGCGGACCATGCCTGATCGCCGCGCCGCAAGTCGCGGCCTACCCCACATCTGTCATTGGATCGGCCCCGCGCCGGTCGTAGGAGAAATCATGAACATCCGTTCCAGAAAACGTCGGGTCTATCGTCGCCACCGCATCGGCATGCTCATTGCCGCCATTGAAGCGCTGATGGCGCTGGAAGAAGCCACGCTGGAAGCCAAGAAGGCAGCGTAAGCGCTCCAATGCGCCCAGAAAAGAGCGGCCCGAGAGGCCGGTTTTTTCTTGCCTGGTCGGATCTCCCGGGTGGATGTCAATTGAAACAATCGCCTGAACTCCTGACATCGATGTGTAACTGCGTCGCCTCAAGATACACCCATGCCGAAACGCAAACGCAAGCCCGGATGCGTAGCGGCAGCAAAGCCCCACATTGACGACCCGTCACCACATTGACATTGAATCGGAGAACATCATGCGCATCTTCAGCACCCTCTTCACCGGCCTGATCCTGACCCTGGTTGCCACCGCCGCCCGCGCCGACAGCATCTTCACCGGTGCCATGGACTACGAGTCGCCGCTGCCCATGATCCTGCACGTCGGCGGACGTCTGATCGGCCGGCTCTTCAGCTGAGGCAATGGGTGGCGCCATGGCCGGCCGCGTGCCGGTCCATGCCCCCGGACCTGGTCTGCTATGGCACAATCAGCCGCCTTCAGCCTGAGGAACCGCCACCGATGTGCGTCAACTACAAGCCCACTCCCAAATCCGAGATCACCGCCCTGACCGGGGCCGATACCAGTGCCACCCCGGACTGGCCCGACGAGACCTGGCAGGACTATGCCGCGCCGGTGGTGCGTGCCGGCCTGGAGGGGGAGCCCGAACTCATCGTCGGTACCTACGGCATGATGCCCCGGCGCAAGCTGCAGCCGGGTTTGCAGATATCGACCATGAATGCCCGTGCCGAAACCATCGGCGAGAAGCGCAGCTATGCCGGTGCCTGGCGCCAGGGCCATACCTGCCTGTTGCCGGTGCAGTGCTTCTATGAACCGAACTATGAATCCGGCCGCGCCCAGCGCTGGGCCATCGGCATGGCCGACGACCAACCGTTCTGCGTGGCCGGCCTCTGGCGCGCCTGGGAAGAGGCCGAGGGCGGCTATGCTTTTTCGTTTACGCAGATCACCATCAACGCTGACCAGCATCCGTTGATGCAGCGTTTTCACAAGCCAGGAGAGGAAAAGCGCAACCTGGTCATCATCCCGCGCGCGCACTATCAGCGATGGCTCAATGCCGGCACGCCCGAGCACGCAGCGGCGATGCTGCTGAACTATCCGGCCACGCAGATGAAGGCGTGGCCCGCGCCCAAGGCGCAGGCCGGCGGGCAGCAGAGCGGCTTCCTGTTCTGAGGGATCCGCACTGCTGCCTAGGGAGTTACCAGCGATAACGCCAGCCCGCCACCACGGCGTGCTGTGTCTGCAGGTCGTTCAGGCCCAGGTTGTAGTCCAGGAACAGGCTCGACGCCTGGCCCAGCTTGCCGGACAGCCCGGCACCCAGCACCAGCCCATCCCGCTTCTGTTGCAGGCCGGCGACCTGGAAGTTGGCGCCCGGGGCGCCCTGGAAGGAGGCATTGAGGCTACCGCCGGCATCCAGCCATTGATGGCTCCAGAAGGCGCGCAGCTCGCTCTGCAACTTGCCGTCTTCGCGCAGGGGCAGGTGCCAGCGGGCACCCACCATCGACACCGCCGAGCGTGAAGTCTGCGCACTGGCATTGAGGCCGAGCGCACCGGCACCGGTTTCGGAGAAGGCGTCCTGGCGCAGCAGCGTGCCTTGCAGCGAGACCAGCGGCTCGAACACGTAGCTGCCACGATCGATACGATAGCTGGCCTCGGCATGCAGGCCCAGTTCATCGCCGTTGTAGTCACCGGCCGCGCGCGAGACATCATTGCCGATCACGATGCTGCGCTGGGTAGCGTACTGGTTGCGGCCATAACCGACGATGCCCTTGAAGCGCCAGTCGCCGCTCTGGTACTGGGCGTACACGGCGACCTGATGGCCTTCGACCTTGGCGCTGTCGCCGGCGGTGTTGTAGGCCAGGCGGGTATTGTCGTAGTGATAGGCCAGGCCCACGCTCCAGCGATCATCCAGCACCCGTTCCACCCCCATCAGCAGACCATTGCTGTTGCTGGTGTAGCCGGCGGCGTTGCCGTCGGAGCGGGTATTGCCATGGCCGCCCGCAACCTGCGCCCAGGCGCCGCCATCCTCGCGCACACGCAGGGGCCACAGACCGCTGCTGCCATTGCTGCTGTCGGTCATGGTGGCGGCGCTGTACTGGTAGTCATAGCGATCCGTCTCGGCCGAGGCCAGTTGCAGCTGGCTCATCGCAAAACCGCTGCCGCCGGAGAAGGCGGACCCACCGCCGATGTTGCGGTTGCCCAGGGTCTGCAGCGATTGGCCCATCAGGCCCAGCGTGGACAGGCCCTGATAGGCGCGCCCCCCCAGGCTCTCGAAGGCGCTGCGCGCCTGCGCCGCCGACAGGCCGTCGATCAGCGCCAGCTTGGCACGCATGGCGCTGGACAGGCTTGCCAACTGGCCGGCCTGGGTCAGGGCATTGGCCACGCTGGCCTGGTTGCCGGTGGTGGTGACCGAGGCATAGCTGTTGCCGTTGCGCGCCATCGTCAATTGCACCGCATTGCCGGTGTAGCTGACCGTAGGCGAGACAAAGGCGAAGTCGCTGCGCACGGCATTGAAGCTGCCGCTCACGGTGCCGGTGGTCGACACGATGGTATAGGGCGTGCTCAGCGCATAGGCGCCGCTGCCGGCGGCGATGGACAGGCTGCCGGCCAGGGCGGCATTGCCGTTGACCTGGATCAGGCCGCCGCTGCCGTCGGCGCTGGTGCTGACCTGGGTGGTGGCGCCGTCCTGCAGGTTCAGATTGCCCTGGACCGTCAGCGTCGAAGTGCCGGCCGTGGCCAGCGTGCCACCGGCGGCCACCGTGGTGCTGCCCACCGTGCCGCTGCCGGAGAGGGTACCGCCACTGTTGACGCGCACTGTGCCGCCCAGCACGCCGTTGACATTGAGCTTGCCGCCATTGACATTGGTGCTGCCGGTAAAACTGGTCGAGTTGCCGCTGAAGACCGTTTCGCCGGCCAGCTGGTTGATCGTGCCATTGCCCGAGATGGCCGCTGCCAGCGTGTAGTTGCTGCTGCCGCTGGCATTGTGGTTCAGGTTCAGCGTACCGTTGCCGGCGCCGAAGGCCAGCGATGTGGTGTCGAGCTGGCCGGGCGCGGCTGCCGTGCTGCCAGGGGCGGCACCGACGTTGAGGGTACCTGTGGAACCACTGCTGGTGGCGATGCGGATCACCGAGGCGGTAGCGCGCGCGCCGTCGCTGATGGTCAGGGTGCCATTGCCACCGGCCCCGACATGCAAGGCATTGGTGGTGATCCAGGCCGAGTTGGCACCGGTCAGCGTCACGCTGCCGTTGCTGTTGGCATTGTTGGCGATATAGCTGCGGTTGCCGGTGACCTGGCCGCCATCGGAGATGGTCAGCGTACCGTTGCCCAGACGACCGACGTTGACGTCCGAGCTGCTGCTCCAGGTGGAGCCGGCCCCGGTCACCGTCATGGTGCCGGAGGCGCCATTGAGGTCGCCCAGCAAGCCCTGCACATCGTTGATGCGGCCCCCGGCCGAGATGACTACGCTGCCCGAGGCGCCGTTGTTGTGGCCGACGAAGAAGTCTCCCGAGTGGTTCCAGACCGAGCCGCTGCCGGTGACCAGGGCGCTGCTGTTGGACCCCGCTTCGCTGCCCACATAGCCATCGGTGCTGGTGACGTTGCCGCCTCCCGAGATGGTCAGGTTGCCGTTGCCGACGTTGCCCACGTAGAGCACGCCGGTGTTGATCCACTTGCTGCCGCTGCCGGACACGGTGACATTGCCGCTGCTGCCGGCCAGGTGGCCGACCAGGGCGCCGGTATCGGTGACCACGCCGCCATTGCTGATGCTGAGGTTGCCGCTGGCGCCATTGCCATAGCCGATCGAGAGACGATCGCTGGCGGTGAAGTTGGCATTGTCGACCGTGAGCGTGCCGCGTGCGCCGCTGACGTCACCCAGATGCACGACCGCCGCGGTGGCATTGGCGCCACTGCTGACGGTGAGCCATCCGGTGCCGCCACTGGCACCGGAGCCGGCGTCACCGCCCACGGTCAGGTTGCCCGCCGCCAGCGAAGAACCGGCGCCGCTGACACTGACGCTGCTGTTGGAGGTGTCCTGGCGCCCGATCACCGTATTGGCGCTGCTGACATTGGCACCGTCGCTGATGGTGAGATTGCCATTGTTGACCGTGCCCACGAAGAGCGAACCGCTATTGGTCCAGCGACTGCCGGCGCCGCTGATATTGACGGTGGCCAGCGTACTGCCGGCGGTACCGATCACACCAGTGACGGAATCCACCGTGGAGCCACCGGTGATGGAAAGGCGGGCGCTGCCGCCACTGCCGACGGTGAGGCGGTCGCCGATCAGCCATTGCGCTCCGTTGACCAGGCTGGCGCTGCCATTGCTGCCGCCGCCGCTACCCAATACCACCGAGCCACTCATGTTGACGACGCCGCCATCGACCAGCATCGTGCCGACCGCGCCTGTGTTGCCGATGACCAAGCCGTTGCCGATCAGGCTGCTGTCGGTATTGATCGTGAGGTTGCCTACGCCACCGCTGGCACCACCCACATAGGTGGTGCCGCTGACGTTGGCGACCGCGCCGGCGTCAAGCGTCAACGATCCGACACCATTGAGGCCGACGGTCGCATCGCCGCTGCTGTTGAGCCTGGCGCTGCCATTGGTGCCGCTGCCGGTGACGGTGATGGTGCCGTTGGAACCGTTGCTGTTGCCGATCAGGACCGACGAGGTGTTCAGCGTCGCCTGGTTGATCTGCAGATTGCCCACCGTACTGCCGCCGACGGTCAGTGCCCGGATGGTGGTGTTGCTGGAAAGCACTGGATCGACACCGGGATAGGCATTGATGACCGCATCATCCGTTGGCGTGGGTGCCGCCCCCGTCCATTGCCAGTTGCTGTCGTTGGTCCAGTTGTTGTTGACGTTGCCGGTCCACGACGCGACCTGGGCGTGCGCGGTGCTGCCGATCAGCAGCAGCGTGGCCAGCGCGCTGACGGGCAACGGTCTTGCATGGGCGAAGCTACGCTTCGATTGCATGATTCCCCCCCTGGGTAGAGGCTGCCTGTTGCCGTCATCTCTTCACGGATGAGCTGGCGCGGCAGCCGATGCTTGTTGTTGATTGATCTTTACGGAAACCCGCAAGGATTTTACAAGCATCAAAACGATTTTTTGGGGGCTGCAATGATTTTTTGTGATATTGCGCCCAGGGCAGGCGTGATCGTTCCCGCTGACCGGTACTTCGATTTCACCGGGCGGGATTGTGGCGTGGCCGTACGCAGCCCTGGAACAGGCTTGGGCAGGGCAGGGAGCGGGCTTCAGGAGACGGCGCTGCCGTCCCCATCAACATCACGGGCGACGGCAGCGCCAGCCAGGTCATCGAGTCAGGCAGCCTGGTAGGTCGGATAGTCGGTATAGCCTTCGGCGCCGCCACCGTAGAAGGTGTTGCGGTCAGCCTCCGCCCAGGGGGCGTCCAGACGCAGACGTTCCACCAGGTCGGGATTGGCGATGAAGGGGCGGCCGAAGGCCACCATGTCGGCATGCCCCGAGGCGACCGCATCTATTGCCATCTGGCGCTGGTAGCTGTTGTTGGCGATGTAAAGGCCACCGAAGGCGGCGTGCAGCTTCTTGAAATCGAATTCCGATGCTGCGTTGCTGCCCCGGGTCTGGCCTTCGACGCAGTGCAGGTAGGCCAGGCCCAGCTTGCCCAGTTGCTCGGCGTAGTACAGATAGGTGCGCTCGGGGTCGCTGTCCAGCGGGATGTCACCGGCCGAGCGGGTCAGCGGCGACAGGCGCACGCCCACGCGATCGGCACCCCAGATATCGGCGACGGCGGTGACCACTTCCACCGGGAAACGCACGCGGTTTTCCAGCGAGCCACCGTACTGGTCGGTGCGGTGATTGGTGCTGTCGCGCACGAACTGCTCCAGCAGATAGCCATTGGCCGAGTGCACTTCCACGCCATCGAAGCCGGCTTCCTTGGCCAGCCGCGCGGCGTGGCGATAGTCCTCCAGCAGGCGCGGGATTTCCGCGGTCTCCAGGGCTCGTGGCATGGAGGGCCTTGCCTGCGTCTGCGACTCCAGGAATACCAGCTCGCCCGCCTGGATCGCCGAGGGGGCGACCGGCGCTGCGTCGTTTTCCTGCAATGAGCTATGCGAGACCCGGCCTACGTGCCAAAGCTGGTTGACGATCTTGCCACCTGCCGCGTGGACCGCATCGGTGATTTTGCGCCAGGCCGCGACGTGTTGCTCGGTGTAGAGACCTGGGGTGAAGGCATAGCCGCGGCCTTCGCGCGAAATATTGGTGGCTTCGCTGATGATGAGACCGGCCGAGGCGCGCTGGCGATAGTATTCGATGGCCAGTTCGCTGTGCACGCCCTGCATGTCAGCGCGCGAGCGCGTCAGTGGGGCCATGGCAATGCGGTTGGCGACGTCGATGGCGCCGATGCGGGTGGGGGAAAACAGATCAGATCCGGTGTGCGACATGATGTTGACTCCTTCTGGTGAGGTGGTGATGGTCGTCATCATCGGCAATGGGAAGAAATTCGGCCAATTTATTATTGATAAAACAGATTTATCGTAGACAATATAACTATATGAAATACGACCTCAACCTGTTGCCGGTCTTCGTCGCCCTGATGGAGGAGCGCAGCGTCACCCGGGCCGCCTCGCGACTGGGCATGACGCAGGCAGCCTTGTCCAATGCGCTGGCCCGGCTGCGCCTGACCCTGCAGGATCCCCTGTTCATCCGCGAGCGCTACGGCATGCGCCCCACGCCCAAGGCCGAATTGCTTGCCCCCGCGCTGGTGGCGGCACTGGCGTCGATGGATGCGGTGGTATTGGGCCAGCAGGCCTTCGAACCGGCGCGCGCCGATCACCTGATCACCATCGCACCCAATAGCTATGTCGAGTTCGTGCTGGTGCCGCAGTTGGTGGCCCGCCTGAGCGTGGTGGCGCCAGGTGTGCGCCTGCGCACCTTGCCTTTCGGCACCGACCTGGCCGAGACCGGCGTGAGTTCGGGCGATACCGCCATGGTGCTGGGACGCATCAATGACGCCCCGGATAACCTGGTGGTGCAGCACATCGGCGAGGATGGCCTGGCCTGCGTCGTACGGGCCGACCATCCGGTCATCGGCACGCGCATCGGCAAGAGACAATATGAGCGCATGAAGCACGTCAACGTGCTGCCACCCGGCCGTCTGCGCACCGGCCTGTTCCAGGCGCTGGAGCGCAGGGGCCTTCGACGCGAGGTGGCCGTTTCGGTCACGCATTTCGCCTCCATCCCCGAGATCGTGGCCGCGACCGATTACTGTGCGACCCTGCCCATGCTGATCTGCAAGCGGCTCGTCCACGATACCCGATTGAAGGTATTGCCGACGCCGGTCGATCTGGGCAGTTTTCCGTTGCACATGGCCTGGCACGTGCGTTATCGCGATGATCCGGCGCATATCTGGTTGCGCAAGCTGGTGGCGGAGGTGGCACAGGCCCTGGGTTGAAGCTGGGCATAGTCTGGTTGCAGGGGGGCGGACAGGTTCTCCCGCTATGCACCGTAGCGCTGCTTGGATATGATCTTTCCGGTCCACCCTTTCCCTGGTGTCTATCTCATGCATACGTTCCTGCCGCATTCCATGTTGTTGGCTTTCCTTGGTGCCAGCCTGGCGCTGGCCGCTACGCCTGGGCCGGGCGTGTTGTTCATCGTGACGCGTACGCTCAGCCAGGGCCGCAAAGCCGGACTGGTTTCGGTCGCCGGGGTGGCGTTGGGCAATTTCGGCAATGCCGTGGGCGCCTCGCTTGGGCTGGCTGCGCTGTTCGCCTTGTCGGCAGTGGCATTCTCCATCGTCAAGCTGCTAGGTGCCTGTTACCTGGTCTACCTTGGATGGTGTGCCTTGCGCGTTCGAGGCGAGCACGGTGCCGGGCGGGATCTGCAGGCAGCAGATGGACTGTCGTTGACCCGCATCTTCCGCGATGGCTTCTGGGTCGCACTGCTTAATCCCAAGACCGCGATCTTCTTCGCCGCTTTCCTGCCGCAGTTCTTCGACACACGGGCTCCAGGCATGCCACAAAGCGTTGGTCTGGGGGCGGTCTTCGTGATGATTGCAGCATGTACCGACACTGCTTACGTGCTCGCCGCCGACAGGGTAGCGCCTGCCATGCGCCGCCTATCGACCGCAATGGCCTGGGGGCGCTACCTCACCGCCGGTGTTTTCTTTGGTCTGGGCATCTTCACCGCAGTGGCAGGGCATCGTGCGCCGGACTGACCCACCGATAGCCTGTATCATCAGGCTGTCCCTTTCCAAATGAAGCTGTCGCCCAACCCTACCTGGTCAGATCATGCCTCTTGATACCCTGCTGCTGTTCGTTCCCGCCTGCTTTGCATTGAACATGGCTTTCGGGCCGAACAATCTGCTGTCCATCACCATCGGCGCGCATTACGGCTTGCGGCTGGCAATTCTGGCTTCCGTCGGGCGCCTGGTCGCCTTTGCGATCATGATCGCCGTGGCCGCGCTGGGCATGGGAGCATTGCTCATGGCGTCGCAACTGGCCTTCACGGTCTGCAAGCTGCTGGGCGCCGCCTACCTGGTCTGGCTGGGTTTCAAGGTCTTCTTTTCCAGGGCGACGCTGTCCGTTGACGGTCTTGCGGGGGAGCAGACGCGCGGCGATATCCGCACCTTCATCCGCAGGGAATTCCTGGTCGCCATCGGCAACCCCAAGGCGATCCTGGTCTTCACCGCCTTTTTCCCGCAGTTCGTGGCTCCCGGCAATTACTGGGTCAGTTTTCTTATCCTCGGCGGGATCTTCCTGAGTCTGGAAGTGGTCGCGATCGCGGCCTACGCCTATGCGGGCAGCCGGCTTTCCGGCGTGATCCAGAATGCCCGGGGCCTGCGCTGGATGAACCGCATCAGCGGCGGCACCATGATTCTGTTCGGCGCCATCCTGGCGCTGGCCAAGCGGCCTGCGGCCTGAAACCCTCCCGGTCGGGCAGGCCTGTGGATATCACGGACAGAGCAAGGAATGCTCCCCGGATATTCAGGGAAGCAGTCCCGCCTGACGATATCCCTCGATAATCTGGTCATAGACCGCGATGTCCCCTTGCCCGCGCGCGATGAGCTGGGCGCCTTCGATTGCCGCAAAGATCGCCAGGGCCCGGGTCCTGGCCTGCTTGAGTTCTTTCGTGCCGTGGCTGCCTTGGGCCAGCAGCGAGGCGAGCCAGTCGACATTCATCTGATTGAAGCGGTCAAGTTCGGCGCGCACTTCAGGAGGGAGATCGTCATGCTCGGCTGACATGATGCCGCACAGACACATGCGGTTATCGTCCGCCAGTGCGGCCCGGAAGATATCGGTGTACTGCTGCACTGCAGCCTTCACACTCTTGCTGCCTTCCCGGATCGTTCCCAGAAACTCCCGCCCATCCTCCGTATAGCGCTGCGCCAGCGCAGCCGCCAGGTCGCCCTTCGTCGGGAAATGGTAGTGCACGCTCGCACTTTTTATCCCGACTTCGGCTGCCAGCTCCCTGAAGCTCAAGGCGTTGTAGCCCCTGGCCTGGACCGCCTTGCGGGCGACGCCCATGATGATTTCCCTGGTATCGGCTGCGTTCATTTGAATCTCTCTATCGATAGATAGTTGTTGACAGCGGAATTGTACTCCCCTAGCATCTACCTATCGATAGATAGATAAATAGATTACTTGATTGGTTAATCAATAAATCAGCGAATCGATAATTCATAGACAACAGGAGCTCAACTTGAAAATATATGACCGTCCCGGTTTCCCCAATCCCGCCCGCATCCGCATTGTCCTGGCAGCTAAAGGACTGGATCACGCCGTCCAATTCGAGTCGGTGGATCTGATCGGTGCCGAACATAAGGGCGCGGCCTTCCTGGCCAAGAACCCATCCGGGGTATTGCCACTGCTGGAGTTGGACGATGGCACCCTGATCGCGGAAAGTACGGCCATCACCGAGTACCTGGACAACCTCGATGGCAACCCTATCCTGACCGGCAAGACGCCCAAGGAGAAGGGACTCATTCACATGATGCAGCGACGCGCCGAGAGCGAATTGCTGGATGCCGTCGGCATCTACTTCCATCACGCCACACCGGGCCTGGGCGAGGCCCTGCAGCAGTTCAAGAGCCCAGGCTGGGCGCACCGCAAGGAGTGGGGCGAGCGCGAACGTGACAAGGCGATCCGCGGGATGCGTTATTTCGACGACGTGCTGCGCAGCCAGCCTTTTATCGCCGGGGAAAACTTCTCCATGGCCGACATCACCGTGTTTGCGGGTCTCGCATTTGCAGATGCGGCCGGTATCCCTATCGATGAAGAGCTGACGGCACTGCGCCAATGGCGCGTTAAAGTGTCGGAGCTGCCGGCGGTCAAGCAGCGGAGTGGCCAGAACTTCGAGGTCGACGATCTGCGCCGCATGGGTTTCTAGGATCCCGTAGCAGCCTAGCGCAATATCTCCAGCGAGGCCGGATCGGGACGTATCATCTCGATCCGGCCTTGTGTCCTGTGTGCCGTCGTCACGGGAACGTCTGCATCCGCGATGCGTGATGCGTGATGCAATACCTTTCGCCTATCCTTTCGTATAACTAGACACTCCCTCCTGCACTGTCCACACTGCGCCCTGTGGCAGAGCTGCAATGGGGGCTCACGCCGTCGTTCGGCACAGTGCGACCTGTGCCCTCGCAGCCCCGCTTCGTCCATCGATCCTTCTGGCCGGTAATGGCATCGTCCCGATCAGTCGGACGGCCATCCATGCATGCCTACCGTGTGCCGGAATCGGTCGGCTTCAATGACCCCTTGAGGAAAACAACAATGTCCACTTCCGTTCGCCAGATCCGCGTATGCTCGCTCACCCCACTGCTGCGTCCGCTCGCTGCTGCCGCTATGACATTCGCCATGGCCCAGGCAGCGCATGCCGAGGCGCCGATGCTGAAGAATCAGCCGGGTTTCTATCGCACCATGATCGGTGACATCGAAGTCACCGCACTGTCGGATGGCACCAACCATCTGCCGGCCGGCAAGCTGCTCAAGGGGATCAGCAAGGAAGATCTGGACAAGCGCCTGCAGGCAGCTTTCGTCACTGATCCGGTGGAAACCTCGGTCAATGCCTTCCTGGTCAACACGGGCAAGAAACTGATCCTGATCGACACCGGAGCCGGTGGCGTGCTCGATGCCGACAGTGGCCACCTGCTCACCAGCCTGAAGGCGGCAGGGTATCGCCCGGACCAGGTGGATGAGGTCTACCTGACCCACCTTCATCCCGACCACGAAGCCGGTCTCATGCACAAGGGCAAGCGCGTCTTCCCCAAGGCCATCGTGCGGGCTGACAAGAAGGATGCCGACTACTGGCTCAACCCGGCCAACAAGGCCAAGGCCAGCGCCATCAACCAGGAATTCTTCGAGGTCGCGGAGAAGTCCCTCAAGCCCTATATCGCGGCCGGCAAGTTCCGCCCCTTCGAGGGTGACGGCGAGCTGCAGCCGGGTGTGTCCAGCGTGGCCAACTACGGCCATACCCCTGGCCACAATGCCTACCTGGTCAGCAGCAAGGGCCAGCGCCTGTTGATCGTGGGCGACATGATCCATGTGGCGGCGGTACAGTTCCCGCAGCCGGATGTCACCATCGGTTTCGATACCGACGAACATGAAGCCATGGGTGACCGCCGCAAGGCCTTCGATGCGGTGGCAGATGCCCAGGAACTGATCGCGGGCGCTCACCTGTCTTTCCCCGGCATTGGACATATCGTCAAGGATGGCAGCGGATATCGCTGGGTGCCGATCAACTACGCGCTGGCGCGCTGAGCGTATTGATCGTTGCGATGATGTGATCATCGACCAGAAGCGGCTCCCATCGGCGAGCCGCTTTTTGTTGTTGGCAACGTCCGCCAACAATTTTTACTTGCATCAATAAATCGCAGTCGGTATTATTCGGAATCATTCGGTTCCAAATATTCCATGAGCTTATCCCATCTCCCATCAGGACCAGGACGTCCGCGCGAATTCGAGATTGATGCCGCCGTCGAATCGGCGATGCAGGTCTTCTGGACGCGTGGTTACAACGGCACGTCGCTGGTCGACCTGATCGATGGCACCGGGCTGTCACGGGGCAGTCTGTACAAGGCTTTCGGCGATAAGCATGGCTTGTTTCTTTCCGCACTCGACCGCTATATCTCCCAGTCGCTGGTCCGTCTGCTCGGCACGCTGGAGCAGCCAGGATCGGCCAAAGCCGCAATACGGGAAACCCTGATGCGCCTGGCGGAAATGTCTTGCCGCAAAGAAGGGCGTCGCGGCTGCATGCTGGTCGCAACGGCGATGGAAATGGTGTCACACGACGATGATGTCGCCGAGCGAGTCAAGACCATGGTCGACCGTATCCGTCATGCGTATGCCAAAGCCATTGCGCGTGGGCAGGCCAGCGGGGAAATTCCCGCGCACCACGATCCACAGACCTTGGCAACCGTGATCGTCAGCCTGACTCACGGCATGCGCACGCTCGGAAAGGTAGGAGCAGTAGACAAGCAAATGACCGCTGTCGTCGAAACGGCGATGCGGCTGCTCGACTGAATTTTTTTTTCTCAATTTGGAACCTATCGGTTTATATTTAATGAATTCACTCATTACTTCTTCGCACGCAGAGCATGCGCCCCATCCGCGTCGATGGCTGGCATTTGCCGTCTTGCTGGTGGGGGCCTTCCTGCCGCCGCTGGATTTCTTCATCGTCAATGTCGCACTGCCGTCCATCCGTACCGGCCTGGGTGCCGATCCTGCCGAGATACAACTGGTGATATCCGGTTACGCCGCCGTGTATGCGGTGTTCCTGATCACCGGGGGACGGCTGGGAGACCTGTACGGGCGCAAGAGGGTGTTTCTCGCAGGTCTGGCGGGCTTCGGCCTGTCGTCGCTGCTCTGTGGTGTTGCGCCTACGCCTGCCATGCTGATCGCCGGCCGGCTGCTGCAAGGCTTGAGTGCGGCGATCATGGCGCCGCAGGGGCTGGCATCGATTCAGGCGCTGTTTCCCGAGCGGGAGAGAGCGCGGGCGCTGAGCATGTACGGCGCGACCATCGGACTGGCAGCGATTGCCGCCCAGGCGCTCGGTGGGCTGCTGATTGCGGCCAATGTCGGCGACCTGCAATGGCGGGTCATCTTCCTGATCAACCTGCCGATCGTGGCGCTCGTGTTCCTCGGCGGAATTCCCTTGTTGCCGGACACGCGCAGTCCACATCCGGCGCGGCTGGACCGGATGGGCGTGCTGCTCTGTGCACTCTCGCTGGGCCTGCTGGTGGTACCACTGGTGAAAGGGCCTGAGGCCGGCTGGCCGTGGTGGACCTGTCTCATGCTGCTCGCCTCACCGGGGTTTGCCGTTGCGTTCTGGCGCTACGAGCGGTGGCTCACGGAGCGCGGTGGAACGCCGTTGGTCGCGCCTCAGTTGGCCGATGCACCTGGCCTGGTGGTGGGGATGATCGGAGTGTTGTTCTTCTACGTGGTCTCGGCCTTCTTTCTCACCTTCTCGATCTATCTGCAGGAGGCGATTGGCATGAGCGCATCTGCGACCGGCTTGATGTTTGTGCCGTGCGGACTGGGCTTCCTGATCGGGCCCTTGACGACACCCGCCGCCGCGCGCCGGTTAGGACGCTGGACCCCGGTATTGGGGATGGCGCTGGAAGTCGTCGGCTGCCTGATTCTCAGTGCAGTGGTGGCTTTCACACCCGCTGCGCGGGCACCGGCTCTGGCAGGCGTCGTGATCGCGCTCTCGCTGATCGGATTCGGGCAGGGGATCGCCGTGCCCACGCTGGTGCGATCGGTCATCGATCTTGCGCCGGCCGGTGGTTCCGGCATGTTGGCCGGGATCGTGAATTCCGCTTTGCAGATCAGTGCGGCCCTGGGCGTGGCTGTCATCGGCAGCGTGTTCTTCAGTCTGGCGGGTTCCCGCCATACGTCATCGTCCCTGGCGCATGCCTTCAGCTGGGCGATGGTGTGTGTCGCCGCCAGCCTGACGATCGCGGCGCTGTTGGTTGCCCGTGCATCGCGTTACCGTCGGTAGATGGTCTCGGAAAAAATCTTTCACCACGCTGCACGAAGGCCAGAGCCAGACCGCAGCGCGGTCCCGCGCATCTCTGTAGCGATGCAATGTAGATGCTGTCCCACTTGATCACGATAGGAATCTCGATGTCTTCTCAATTTTTGAATCACGTCTCTGTTGTCACCGGCGGCTCCACGGGAATTGGATTGGCGATCGCGCAAGGGCTGCTTGCGCAGGGCGCCAAACGGGTGTACGTGACAGGTCGCTCACGCAAGAGTCTTGATGAGGCCCTTGGTGTTCTGGGTGACTCAGCGGTGGCGGTGGTGTCCGACGTCTCGAGGCTTGCGGACCTGGAATATCTGAAAGCCGAAATCGAAAAGCGCGGTGACCGCCTCGATTCGATTTTCGCCAACGCCGGCATCTGCGAGAAACACCCCTTCGGGGCGACCGCCGAGGCGGATTACGACCGTACCTTCGATATCAACGTCAAGGGCGTGTTCTACACCGTGCAGACACTGCTCCCGCTGCTCTCGGATGGCGCTTCCGTGGTGCTGACATCCTCCATCTGTTCGAGCAATGGCATGGCTGAACTGAGCGTCTATAACGCCTCCAAGGCGGCAGTGCGGTCCTTCGCACGCACCTGGACCAACGATCTGCGGGCACGCAAGATCCGCGTCAATGCGCTGAGTCCGGGGTTTACGCGCACGCCGTTGATGGACAACAGCCTCAAGCTCGACCACGCGCAGATCGATAGCCTGAAAGAGTACGTTTCCAAGATCACCCCGTTGGGTTACATGGCTGATCCGGCCGAGATTGCGAGTGCCGGGTTGTTCCTTGCGTCTCCTGATGCTCGTTACATTACCGGGATTGAACTGACGGTGGATGGAGGTCTTTCTCAGATCTGAGCATTCCAGCGGATGGCAGGGATCGGTAGATCGCTGCTGGTTGAAGTGTGGTGATCTCTCTTGTCGAATGGGATGGCTGCCGAGGAGACTCTTATTTTGATTTGATTCCATAAGAGATCGCTCGCGGTTTCAACTACTCGGCAATTCGGGAGAGAGACCTAAAGCTTTATTGGAGATGCATTTAAGAAAAATTCTTTTGGAAGTTGTCACAGACGACATCATCCAGCCGTCTTGGGAGTAGCGGGATTTCGACATTGAACCCGCTCAACCCAACTTCAAGGAAGAATTTATGAAACGTCCGAATTGGTTTCAAGTTTCCGGCGAGGGCGCCAAGGCGCTAGGCGCGCTTCATCATTACGTAACGACCGGCACCGACTTGCCTGGTGAGTTGATACATCTAGTCTTCTTGAGGGTTTCACAGATCAATGGATGCGCGCACTGCATCGACATCCATACGCGCGACCTCATCAAAAGCGGGATGTCGGTCGATAAAGTGGTCCTGGTACCGGTGTGGGAGGAAGTGAGCTATCTGTTCTCCGATCAGGAAAGGGCTGCGCTCGCCTGGACCGAGGAAGTAACGCGTGTCAGCGAAACGCATGCTTCGGATGAGGCATACGCGGCGGCACTTTCTTTTTTTGGTGAAAAAAATCTGGTTGAACTCACCATCGTGATCGCCGCGATGAATGCCATCAATCGAATGGGAATCAGTTTTCGTATGAAGCCGCTTGCGAAGGCTTAGCATTTCAGGGAGGAGGGCAGGCTTTTCATACCAGCATCGCCAAAATAGAAAAAGGGTTCCGGGCGAATGCCTGGAGCCCCTTATGCGCTGGTGCTGATGGGCGGAATCGAACCCTCGACCTACTGATTGCGAATCTACGAGGAAAATTATATAAATCAATAGGTTATGGATGTTTTTGCTCCGCAATTCAGAAAATTAGTGACTCGCAGGGGCAATTAGGACGCGCGTCGTTTGAGAGTTGCTGAGCGGAATTTTTCCTGCTTGAATGCGAATGTAAGCGCCGATAAGATGGCTCATCAATACACAAATGAGGCGATATGGGACAGCAAATTGGGACCTTTTTCCTGGAGCTAATTGCTTACGCCGGCGGATCGACCGCTGTGGCGTTTGTTGTGTTTAAAACTCTGGGCGATAAGTGGTTGGATACCAGATTCAAAGAACGGCTGTCTCGCGTGGAGCATGGATATTCGGTCGAGCTATCGAAGCTAAAGCAACGTTTGGAGACTGCGGCAAGCGGACTAAATCGAATCCATCAGAAGGAATTCGAAGTTTTGCCCGAAGCCTGGGGTTTACTTGACGAGGCAATGAACACTCTGAAGTGGGTTATCTCACCAATGCAGTCATATCCCAATGTATCGAGGATGACAGATGATGACTGGCAGGACTTTGTAGAAGAGTTGAAATTCTTCGGAAAGGCAGACAAGCGGCATCTTATGGCGGTGCATGAACGGGATAGACAGAAAGAGTATCAACGGCTGTACGATGCCTATAAGAATCACTTGGCAGAAAAGGCTATTAGAGACTTTCAAAATTACGCCGCTAGAAACAGCATTTTTTTGCCGGAAAATTTGCGATCTCAGTTTGATGAAATAAGGCGATTGCTTTGGTCTGCATCTGTATCAAAGTCGGTTGGTGGGGATGCCCGAGATTGGGAAATGCAAAGTAAGGCCTGGAAAGAGCTTGAAGAACAAGCTGAGCCACTTTTTCAAAAGATTCGGACAAGCATCCAAGACAGGATTGCAAGACAGACAGAACTTAACGTCGATGGTTTGAGCATGGTTAATATCGAACGTAACTAGCCCGCAATAGCCATGCAAGGCGCGCGATGATAAAGTGCGGCGTGGAAAAATCTGTTTTTAAATGGACATTTTGGGGGGAAGAGATATGGCTTCGAGAAGCAACTTAGTTAATCTTGACGCAATGATAAAGAGGGAGGACTTTGCGACCTCCGATGCGGAGACAAGTAGTTTTGAGAACGTATCTACTATCTCCCTTAGAGATTTCACAGAGGGTGCGTTAATAGGCCCCAACTTACGAAAGCCAGATTTTCAACGAGAGACCAATCACTGGTCTCCGGAGCAGGTCGTATCACTTCTTGAGTGCTTCATTAATGGGGACCTAATTCCGTCGGTGATCTTATGGCAGTCCCCAAAACACCTTTTCGTTATCGATGGTGGTCATCGGCTGAGCGTACTAAAAGCTTGGATTGAAGATGATTACGGTGACGGACCCACCTCTCAAGCTTTTTTTGGTTACGAAATTTCTGCTGATCAGAAGCGGAATGCGCTTCGAACGAGATCACTTGTCCAGACCCGAGTGGGAACTTGGCAGCACTATTTGGCACGATCAAAAGGTGAGGATCTTGGATTTGCGGAAAGAAAAAAGATCAATGCGGTAACTACGCGGGGATTACCAATTCAGTGGGTCAAAGGCGATGCGGATAAGGCAGAGAGTTCGTTTTTCATGATTAATACCAAGGGTACTCCCCTTGATGATATCGAGGAGCTACTGCTAAAAAACAGAAAAAAACCGATCTCCATCGCCGCACGTGCGATTATTCGCGCCGGTAGGGGGCACCGTTACTGGTCATCGTTTGAAAAGCCGGTAGCGGACAGAATTGAGCAGCTCGCGAAGGATCTCCACGGTGCGCTTTTTGATCCCGAAATTAAGAGCCCGGTGAAGACCCTGGATCTTCCTCTTGGTGGTCCCAAGGGTGTGCGCGCGGCCCTGCAGGCGTTAATTGATCTAATCCTGATAGCAACTAGGGACAGCTCAGGAAGTCCAAAAAGTATTATCGATACGGCAGATGACGAAGGTGGATCATCGACTATTGATGCGCTGTTCCGAACGTTGGCGTTGACGAGGCGTATTACAGGGAATGACAAAGGTAGCCTAGGTTTGCATCCCGCAGTTTACTTCTATGGACCAACTGGTCGACACTCAGCACCGATGTTTATGGGCACCATGGCCCTTTTTGGACGAAAAATTGCAGACAATGATAAGGATTATTTTCGTAAGTTTAGTAGCGTGAGGTCTGAAGTTGAGTCTGTTTTAATCGGCAACAAAGACCTGATCGCAACAATCTTGCAAAAACAAGTCAGCCCTCGGCGAGTCGTTACTTACACCCGTTTTCTGGATGCGTTGATAGATGCGTTGCTCGCTAAGGAACCGATTACTGAGGCGGCTCTGGTATCGTATGCAGGGTTAGACGGCAAAATCATTGTTGGTACTGAGTCTGCTACAGGCCGACAATTCTCGGACGATACGAAGAGTGGCGCTTTCATTCGATTGGCGTTGACTTCAGCATTGAAATGCCCGTTATGCTCAGGTTATTTAGATGTCGAAAAGTCTGTTTCGTATGATCACATCGTACGACTCCAAGATGGAGGAAATGGGACGGAGGAAAATTGTAGTTTGACTCATCCCTATTGCAATCAAAGCCTCAAGTGCTAGAGGTAATGTCTGTTTTTTCAGGAATAGAAAAGAACCCGCAATTCGCGGTTTTTTTCTATTTTGACTCTTACGTCTTTTGCTCAGATCAAGCGCCGTCCCCTTTCGATAGGCTGCCTTTACTTTTTTTGCCAGCCTTTCAGAATCTCTTTTGAAGGCGTTTGCTAGTGCGCCAAAATGCGTCAGATTCAATATGTAATGACCCAGCGAAACCTACTCACGTTATGCAGCTATGCATTCAGAAGTACTCGAGTAAATCAGCCGCTCTGCAAAAATAGTGTCTTGCGGAGCAAAAAAAAGCGGCCTGCATCGCTGCAAGCCGCTTCTATTCTGGTGCTGATGGGCGGAATCGAACCGTCGACCTACTGATTACGAATCTGCTGGGAATATCATAAAAATCAATAGGTTAGGGCGGTTTTTGCTCCGCAATTCAAAAACATAGCAGCCCGCAACACCAATTAGGGTGCGGCTCATTTTGGAATTGCGAAGCGGATTTTGCGGTCATGAATGCGAACATCAGCGCCGATTCTGACAGTTTGCATTATCCGTCAGCTCTGGGCGACATTGACCAGCGGTCGCAATTCCTCTTGCCTAGCTCCATCATTTCAATAATAATTGAAATATTGAATTAATGAGGCAGGCTATGGAAACAAAATCCGTTATCGCTGCGCTGAGCGCGTTGGCCCAAGAGTCCCGTTTGAGCATCTATCGCCATCTGGTTCAGCTCGGACCGGCGGGGTGTGCAGCGAGCAAGATTGGCGAAGCGCTGGACATCCCACCATCGTCGCTGTCCTTTCATATGAAGGAGCTGTCGCACGCAGGGCTTGTTACGTCACGACAGGAGGGGCGTTTCGTCATCTATAGCGCCAATTACAACGTCATGAACGAGGTTCTCGGCTTTCTCACCGAGAACTGCTGCGGGGGTAATCTCTGCTCTCCGGTTAGTGCATGCTGTCCACCATCCGCGGCTGTGAAATAGGGGTGAAGTGAGCATGCTAGCAGCGTTTGTCATCTTCTTAACTACCCTAGTGCTGGTTATCTGGCAGCCCAAGGGCCTGGGCATAGGCTGGAGCGCATGTGGAGGCGCGTCTGTGGCGTTGGCGTTTGGCGTGATCCAATGGGCCGATATTCCAACGGTGTGGCACATCGTCTGGAATGCCACTGCGACCTTCATTGCCGTCATTATCATCAGCCTGCTGCTGGACAAGGCCGGTTTCTTTGAATGGGCAGCGCTTCATGTGGCGCGCTGGGGAAAGGGTAGTGGCCCACGCCTGTTCGTGTTGCTGGTACTGCTGGGCGCCGCTGTATCGGCGATCTTTGCCAACGACGGCGCCGCCCTGATCCTGACGCCCATCGTCATTGCCATGCTTCAGGCGCTGCGTTTCTCGCCGCAAGCGACCCTAGCGTTCGTCATGGCGGCGGGCTTCGTCGCTGACACAGCCAGCTTGCCGTTGGTGGTATCGAACCTGGTCAACATCGTTTCGGCGGACTACTTCAAGCTCGGTTTTGCGCAGTATGCCGGCGTCATGGTCCCGGTCGACCTGGCCGCGCTAGCCGCAACGCTTTTGGCGCTTGCTGTCTTCTTCCGCAAGGACATTCCAAAGAATTACGACGTTTCGCAGCTAGACGCCCCGGCTACGGCAATACGTGACAAAGCCACCTTTACAGCTGGCTGGTGGGTGCTTGGACTGCTTCTCCTGGGCTTCTTTTGGCTGGAAGGCTTGGGTGTTCCCATCAGCGCGGTAGCCGCTGCTGGCGCGTCGATTCTACTTGCAGTAGCCGCACGGGGGCATGTGATCGCGACGAGAGAGGTGATCAAGGGCGCGCCGTGGCAGATCGTCTTCTTCTCCCTGGGCATGTACCTAGTGGTCTATGGCTTGCGTAACGCTGGCCTGACGAATCTGCTGACACAGGTACTGAATAGTCTGGCGGAACATGGGCTCTGGACCGCAACGCTCGGAACGGGCTTCGCGACGGCAATCCTTTCTTCCATCATGAACAACATGCCGACCGTGCTGGTCGGTGCACTATCCATCGACGCCACAACGGCGCATGGCGTGGTACGCGATGCAATGGTTTACGCCAACGTGATCGGCTGCGACCTCGGGCCGAAGATCACGCCAATCGGCAGCTTGGCGACCTTGCTTTGGCTGCACGTGCTTGACCAGAATAAATTGCATATCTCGTGGGGATACTACTTCCGAGTCGGTGCTGTACTCACGATGCCGGTGCTGTTGGTCACGCTCGCAGCGCTGGCGATCCGCCTCCAATAGAACCTGACACATCACCCTGGAAACGCCATGACCACCATCTATCACAATCCTGCTTGCGGTACATCCCGTAACACTCTGGCCATGATCCGCAATAGCGGGGAAGAACCAACTGTCATTGAATATCTGCAGCATCCGCCAAGCCGGGAGCAACTGACAAAGATGATCAGAGATGCCGGCCTGACCGTACGCGAGGCGATTCGCCAAAAGGGCACGCCATTCGCGGAGCTGGGACTGGATAAGCTGGATCTCACGGACGACCAACTGCTGGATGCCATGCTGGCGCACCCAATCCTGATCAACCGGCCGTTTGTGGTGACAACCATCGGCACTCGCTTGTGCCGCCCGTCGGAGTTGGTGCTGGATATCCTGCCCAATCCGCAACAGGGCCTATTCACCAAGGAGGACGGTGAAGTCGTGGTCAATGCGGAGGGACAACGTGTCACACTCGCTCAGTGATCTGCCGAACATCGCGGCAGGCGAGTTTCAAGTGCCGACGACTAAAGATTTCATAGGGGTCGGCTCATCTAGCCATCGGCCGCGCTTCCTCCTGCTTTACGGTTCCATCAGAGAACGCTCCTACAGCAGGCTGCTGACGATGGAGGCAGCACGTCTGCTGGAAGCGTTCGGTGGCGAGGTCCGGATTTTCGACCCTCGCGGCCTGCCCTTGCCGGACAGCGTGCCAGATACGCACCAGAAAGTTGTAGAGCTACGCGACTTGGCCAACTGGTCCGAGGGAATGGTCTGGTGCTCTCCGGAACGTCACGGCGCCATGACCGGCATCATGAAGGCCCAGATCGACTGGATTCCGCTGTCCCAGGGTGCTATTCGCCCTACACAGGGAAAGACTCTTGCCGTCATGGAAGTATCGGGCGGCTCGCAGTCTTTCAATGCGGTTAATCAGATGCGCGTGCTCGGGCGATGGATGCGGATGCTGACGATTCCAAACCAATCGTCGGTCGCCAAAGCGTACCAAGAGTTTGATGACGCCGATAGGATGAAGGCATCCCCCTACTATGATCGGGTCGTCGACGTAATGGAGGAGCTGTTCAAGTTCACTCTGCTGACCAGAGATGTCTCGCCATATTTGACCGACCGCTACAGTGAACGGAGGGAAGCCGCGGCCGTGCTGTCGAAGCGTATGAGCCAAGATAGGTTGTAGCTGGAATTCATCACCGGTACTTTCGGCACTTGTTGAGTTTCATCGGCCTGACAGGGGTTGAGATGGTGCAGATAGAAGGCACTGTGTTTGGCCCGGACGCGGCAAAGGCCGCGATCGCAAAGACTGGAACGAAGGTGCAGGCTCTGTTGGCTGGGGTGGCATGACTCTTATGGATGATGAAATCGAAATGCTGTGGGTACAGCTGAACCATTGAAGGAAACTGTGCCGCAACTATTGCCAAAACTGGACATTTGGGCGCTAGGAAATGCCAGATGGGGATATCGACTATTCAAATCTCCTAATAGGATTTGTGCATCTTGCTCATTCACACTTATCCCTAACATGAAACGTCGTCAGTTCACTGCTGCCCTAGCCGGCCTCCTTTGCCTAAGTTCTCGCGCCTACGGGACCGGCAATGTTTTTTTAGATTATGATCAAGCGGCTTTAGATCAGGCCTACGATCAGCGGAATTGGGCACCTAACTTCGCAGATGTCATTGCCAGATATAGCACTGACAGTGCGGCAGCACGGGCTCAATTTCCACCCAGAACCGAACGCTACGGTCCAGGGGACGAAACGCTGGACATTTTTAGTCCTCCCGTAACACGGCCTGGGCGGAAGCTGCCTGTCATGGTCTTTGTTCATGGCGGGGCGTGGCGCGCATTATCAAAGGACGATGCGTCTGCGCCGGCCGGCACATTTGTCAGCAACGGTTGCCTATACGTGGCGCTGAATTTCTCGAACATCCCAGCAGTACGCCTCCCAGAAATGGCCAAGCAATGCCAAAAGGCCATTCTCTGGCTGTATGCAAATATCGAGCGGTTTGGAGGAGATGCCAACCGAATATTTGTGTCGGGCCATTCCTCCGGCGGACATCTTTGCGCGGTGTTACTGACCACGGATTGGCCGTCCTTAGGTGCGCCGATGGATGTGATCAAAGGCGGGGTGACCATGAGTGGGATGTACGATCTGTATCCCGTAATGAAGTCTTCCAGAAGCAGCTATGTAAAACTCGTTGGGGATGAAATGGCTGAATTTAGCCCAATGAGACATCTTGGCAAAATCAGGTGTCCAGTAATTGTCGTGAGCGGCGATAAGGAAAGTCCTGAATTCAAGAGACAGGCGGCGGATTTTGCGACTGCACTTGCTGGTATGGGCATGCTCAAGGAGAGATTCACGTTGGCCAATTGCAACCATTTTGAGGTGCCTGAGGCGCTTAACAATCAGCGAACTCCGCTATCTACTGCGGTGCTCAAAATGATGAGCTAGGGATATGGGTCTGCGCCCGCGTCCCAAATCTGATGGTGTCAGACGTCTATCAAGGAAGAAAAATGCCCGCATGCTGCGGGCATTTTTATAGCAGCGCATCTGATTATGAAATAGCTACGTTGTCGGGTAAAACAATAAATACATCAATAACTTACGTTCTTCTTGTTGGGCTATTCAGGCCAGCAGAGAGAACTGCTAAGTGCTTGATTCCATTAGATCGGCTTTCGCTCAATAACCCTCAAATATCTACGGGGAGCCCACCTGAGTGGCAAAAAATGGTCGCACAGCGGCGGAGCAGTTTTCAGTGCAACTCAACAGCGCCCAAGATGGAGAGTGGAAATTTTGAGAGCAAATCAATAGCCGATACTCTGAAACTGGTAGTACACATCTACCGAGCCATCCCTTTTCCAGCGCTTCCGCAAGGATTCAAATTCACTTCCGAATAGTTCACCCTTACTTCTGCACTCTTGAATGATGCCCCTTTATCGCCCGACACTTTGCAGGACTCTATCGATAGTAGTTTTCTTGTGTCTTGGCCTACGATTGTATCCTTGCCAAATCCACTGATGAAGCCCGATGCATAGTCTCGGGCGCGGCTACAGGCTTGCTCTTCGGTTAGTCTTGCTCCCGAGATTTCGCGGAAAATCTCGTGTTTATTGCAGATAAATCGTTCTGACGCAGAATTCGCACTTTTCGATGCGGCATTTGTTCCTGGAAAATTCGATTGAGACGGCGCTGATTCTGGCTGGCTTTGTGAGGCAGCAGAGCTCCGTTGCAAATCCTTCTTTGCTCCCTGTACATTTGCTGTAGTTTGAGTCGATCGCGTCGAGAGAGTGTTCGTCGTTACAGGCACTGTCGCATTGCCATGCGATGCACCGAAAGTGCGAGGATTAATATTTGGTACACCACGAAACACCCGTGGATCTATTCCTGGATTGTTGGTCGATACATTCACCTCTATTTCGACCGGCGGAGATGTGTTGGTTGAACACATCGTTGGCTCCATCATCTTCAATTCACAACGTTCCCGTTCTGCATTGATGGGGCAAGCATCGGAGCATTCAGATTTTCGCTCGGATTCCGATTTTTGCCTTTGTGCGTATGCTGCATTAGATTCGGCCTCTCCAATGCGAGCGTATTTATTTCGCGAATACTCATTTCCATATTCGGAGGCTGTCTGATACCAATACTTCGCACCTTGTGGATCGGAGTATTGCAATAAGTCAGCGAGTTTTACCATTGCTGGCACATACCTTTGCATTGCCGATTGCCGATAAAACTCAATGGCTTTCTTGTCTGACTTGGCTACCCCGTCGCCATTTTCATACAAGTAACCCATGCTGAATTCTGCCAGGCGATCACCATCGGCAGCGGCGGATGCAGTCCATTTGATCGCAGCGGCCTTGCTCTGAGTGACGCCCTTGCCGCCATAGTACATTTCTCCCAACATGCGCTTTGCGGCGCTTACGCCGTTTGCTGCCAACGGTTCCAAGATGGATTTTGCTTCTACATAGCGTCCTGCCTCAAAAGCTGCCGTACCATCTTCCAACGGAGCTGCAACGACCTGGCCACAAGCGAAAATGAGCAGCAAGGCAGCGATCCTCCGATCGATTTGTGCTCGCATGGTCAGAATATTTCTTTAGGTCTTGCTGGTTCCGCGGCTTTTTTGTCTGCGCGTTGCTTTACACATAGACGTATTGCATGCTGGAAGGCATTCTTCGCTCGTTCAGCCATTTCCCTATCTTCGAAGTAGATCCTAATATCATCATCCGATCGTCGATAAACACCTCCACCTGGCGCCGGATTTTGGGTGTAATTCACAATTGCTCGGCCCCCAAGTGTCGGGAGAACTAGTAGCCAGCGTTCGGACCTGTAGTCTTTGTAGAGAGAAATACGTTCGCCGTTGAGCTCTGCCAAATCATTAATTGCGTGTGAATCATTGATGGGGCCGGGGCTGTATGCCGTTTCAATGTACGTCATAGCGCAATTGGAGAACGAAAGTCGATACATTTCACGAAAAGTTTCAGTTGCTTGGCGCACGGCATTTGCTTTTTCTACTAACCAGTTTTGCGTAGCCTCCAAACTGGGGCCCGACTGCTCTGCTTGTTTCGGCTCTTGCACAACGCCAATTTGCGCCTGCACACTACTTATCGTTAAGCCCCCGATAATCAAAGCAAGCCCCGCTTTTTTGAGGAGCAGCAGCTGCGGAGATGTCCTATGAAACGGCATGTCTTATTCCCCCGGTTCTAAAAGTTCGCTTGATTATCGAACAGTTGGAAATGATCTTCTTCATTCAAATTGATGAGGTGTAGGGGAAACGCAACTTTAGTTCCCATGGGAAACTAAGCCTAGCCGTGTAAAACGTGCGTCGGATTCGAAGCCTGAGGGATGCAGGTGACAGGACCGATGGGGTAGCTTCATGGGTAGGGCTTGAAACAAACGTCAGGCGGCGCGAGCTATGTCAGAAAGCCGCCAAACGCTCGCCAAGCTCTTTTCTTGAAAAGCTCGGCACCTCTCCGCCGGCTGAATCAAAAAGGCCTCCTGGGTGCGTCAAAATGCGTCAGATTTGACGTCGGTCGGGCGGGCCGCCGGGCCAGGCAGGGAGGGCTTCGGCGCCTGACGCAAATTTGAGTCAAAACCGACCTATGTAGCGGCCAGGCGCGGGGTGGGGGCAACTGCGCGCGCTAAGTCCCATATGCCTTTGAATATTATATTTTTGACAATAATTCGGAGACCCTCCTACCATTCAAATTCTGTCTCAAAGCTCACGAGAGCATTGACGAGTTTCTCGCAATTAGAAGGCTGATACGGTGCTCTTCAGAGACGAAAAATATGTGACGACCGAAGGGGGCGAAGAATAGACCGAGGCCATGTTTGCTTGGTTTCAGCGTCGAGTCCAGCGGGACAAGCGTACTTTCACAATGTAGCCATCAGCCGATGCTCGCCTGGTGTGATTGGCACTCGCAATGCTCCACCATCGCAGGCGAGAGTCATTCCGTCCAGTTTAGCTGCGGAGATACCGGCGCACCGTCTCCCCGGTGACTCGACCTGGATGGTGTAACGCGCCGCGCCCAGGACGATCTCTGCCTCGAAGCCAGGCCATTCTGCCGGAATACATGGATCGAGGACTAATACCTCGCCTTCGCGACGAATACCTAGAATTCCCTCCATGCCAGCGCGATACATCCAGCCGGCGGCACCTGTGTACCACGTCCAGCCGCCTCGGCCTTCGTGCGGTGGCACCGAATACACGTCGGCTGCGATCACGTACGGCTCTACGCGGTAGCGCGCCGTTTGAACTGGCGTGCGAGCATGGTTGATCGGGTTGACCAGAGCGAACAGAGCATGAGCATGCTCGCCCGCCTGCGGGTCGGTGCGTAACTGCGTGAGCGCTAGGATGGCCCACATAGCCGCGTGGCTGTATTGACCGCCGTTCTCGCGCAGGCCTGGCGGGTAGCCCAAAATGTAGCCGGGGTTTCTCTGCGTACGGTCAAATGGCGGGGTGAAGAGCAGCGCCAGCCCCGCTGCTGGTAACAGCAAGTGCGAGCGCAGTGAATCCATCGCCACCTGTGCGCGAAGAGGATCTGCAACGTCAGACAATACGGCCCAGGATTGGGCGATCGAATCGATGCGACATTCGTCGCTGTCGCTTGTGCCCAGCCAGGTGCCGTCGTCAAATGTGGCGCGCCTATACCAGGCCCCGTCCCAGGCCTCGCGCTCCAGAGCGGCAGTCACAGACTGGGCATGGGTCCGCCAGCGTGCCGCCCTGGCGGGGTCGCGTGCCGCTATTAGCGGATCGAATAGAATCAGCGTGCGTACCTGCAGCCAGCCGAGCCAAACACTCTGACCCCGGCCCTCCTGGCCCACACGATTCATGCCGTCGTTCCAATCACCCGTCCCCATCAGCGGCAGGCCCAATTCGCCGGTAAGCTCGATGCTCTGGTCCAACGCTCGCACGCAGTGTTCGAACAGCGTCTCTGAGGTACTCGATGGCATCGGCTGAAAGAATGCATCATGTTCGCCCACCTGCAGCGCCGGGCCTTCCAGGAAAGCGACAGATTCGTCAAGTACCGCTGTATCGCCCGAGACGCTCACATAGTTGGCCGCGGCAAAGGCCAGCCAGATCCGGTCGTCCGAGATTCGGGTGCGCACGCCTTGCCCCGAATGCGGCAGCCACCAGTGCTGCACGTCGCCCTCGATGAACTGACGGCCTGCGGCGCGCAGCAAGTGTTGGCGCGTTTCTTGAGGCCGCGCGAATGTGAGCGCCATGCCGTCCTGCAACTGGTCGCGAAAGCCGTAGGCACCACTGGCCTGGTAGAACGCCGAGCGGGCCCAGATCCGGCAGGCCAGCGTTTGGTAGAGCAACCAGCCGTTGAGGAGGATGTCCATCGCCCTGTCAGGCGTGCGCACTTGCACGGCACCGAGCACCTCGTTCCAATGGTCGCGGACATGCTGCAGTTCGGCGTCTACGTCGGCCTGACGCCAGCGGGCTGCCAGCGCCAGGCTTTCCTGTGCGCTGCCGCCTTGCCCGAGAAAGGCGATCACGTCTACCGACTCGCCGGGCCGGAGCACCAGGCTGCACTGCAACACGGCACAGGGGTCCAGACCCGCCCCTACCGTTCCAGACAGAGACGCCTGGCCCTGTAATGCCGCCGGTGCCGCTAGGCTGCCTCGGCGGCCGAGGAATTCCGTGCGGTCGGCGGTCCAAGCGGTCTGTCGGCCCGCGAGGTCAGCGAAAGCGATTCTGCCCGGAAAGGCGGTGCTCCAAGGGTTGCGTGCCAGCAGCAGGCCGCTAGCAGCATCGATCTCAGTCAGAATGAAGGGGGCACAAGCTGCACGCGAGGTGCCCAGCACCCATTCTGTATAGGCTGTGACAGATAGGCGTCGCGTCTGCGGGCTGACATTGTGTAGGGTCAGGCGAGAGACCTTTATTGGGTCGTCCAACGGCACGAACTGCAGCAGCTCCAGCGCGATGCCGTGCGCCTCGTGAGTGAAGCGGCTGTAGCCATGACCGTGGCGCGCAACGTAGGTACCGCCGTCGCGAATCGGATGCGCGGTAGGACTCCAGAGTTCGCCGCTCGCTTCGTCACGCACGAAGAACGCCTCGCCCGTCGGATCGGTCACAGGATCGTTGGACCATGGAGTGAGTTGATTCTCACGACTGTTGCCAGCCCAAGTGCTGTTACTACCATCAGCCGATACATGGAAGCCGAATCCCGGGTTAGCGATGACGTTGATCCAGGGTGCGGGGGTAGTCTGTCCGTCGGCGAGTACGGTCACGTATTCGCGACCACCCTGATCGAAGCCGCCAAGTCCGTTGAAAAACTCCAGCCGCGCCGTATCAGCGCGCTTCGCCTGCCCCGACAGGGTGGACGATGGAGACAGTGCAGCTGGTTTGAGCGCAGGACTCGCAGTGAACATCATCTCGGGCAGGCAACCGATTTGTCGAACAATGTCGCCGCGACGCGCTAGCAGCAACACTCGAGCTGCTGACTGTAGTAGGGTACGGGCCGACACATCCATAAGGTCTGCGCGTAGCGTATGGACCACCCCTTTGGCCATCGCCACGCCGTCCAGTTGAGGGGGCGACTGGCTGCGGCGGACGGCCGTCTCAATGGCGGTCTGCAGATCCTGTACATAGGAGGAGGCACGCTCATTGATGATCACCAGGTCGACGCTGATCCCCTTCATGCGCCAGTACTCGTGTGCCCGCAGAAGTTGGCGTACTTGAGCGATATCCTCAATGTCATCGATGCGTAGTAGTACGATGGGTAGGTCGCCAGAGACAGAGTGCCGCCACAGGCCTGACTGTACACCGGCACCACGAGCGATATCCTCGGCCGAAGCGCGAAAGCGTGCATCTGCATAGAGGATCGGTGCCGCCAGCCGCTGAAAGTCCGCGGCTTCAGCGGCTTCTACGCCGATGTGTCGTAACTGGACCTGTGCCTGAGTCCACGCGAGCGTGCGGGCGCGCTCAAAGGCACTACGGTCGTGGTGCTGGTCCACCAGTTCAAGCAGCACTTCGCGAGTGGGTGCAACTAGCGTCCAGAATGCCAGACGTGCCATCCGTCCGGGAGCGATACGCACGCGGTGCCGCACAGAAAAGACCGGATCGAGCACCGTACCTGCCGTGTCTGACAGCGCGATACCGTCCGCCATAGACTGTGCTGTGGCAGATGTTCGTCCCCGACCTAGAAAGCGAGCCCTGTCAGATTCAAACTGTACCGGTGCCGTGGCGACGCCTTCGACAACAGCGAAATGCGCGGCCCAGACCATCGGTTCGTGTGGCGTGCGCGGGCGGCGCGTGGCGATCAGTGCACCGAACTCAGGCAGATATTCAGTCTGTACGAACATCTTAGAGAAGGCCGGATGGGTACCATCGGCTGCGGGCGACGCGAGCACTACTTCGGAGTAGGAGGTGAGTTCGACTTCGCGAGTCTTACGGCTTGTGTTGGCGACCGTGACGCGGCGTACCTCGCCGTCCGCTTCTGCGGACACTAGAACTTCCATCGTGGTCGTCAGGTTGCCGTCGTGTCGCGTGAAGGTTGCGTGATCCTCAGCGAACATCACCTCGTAGCTATCGGGCTCCACGCCCAGAGGCTGGGCCGTAGCGGACCAGACCTGACCGGTTTCCGTGTCGCGGAGATAGACGTAGGCCCCCCAGTCGTCGCGGGTCGCGTCCTCGTGCCAGCGGGTCACGGCCAGGTCGCGCCAACGGCTATAGCCGGTGCCATTCGCGGTCAGCATGACGGCGTAACGCCCGTTGGACAGCAGGTGCGTGGCGGGCGCTGCTGTAGCAGACGGATCTATGCGCCGCACTGCGTGTAAGTCGTCATGTGGATTGGCTGCGCTGGATAGCACCTCTTCCGCGCGCGGACGCGCCACGGCGACGAGACGCGGCATGCGCTCATGCAGTAGCAGCTCGCAGGCCTGGATCAGCGGCTCACGATGGAAACGTTCGCGCATGCGGGCGTCCTGCAGAGTATTTGCGATTGCGACAAGTGTCATACCCTGATGGTGCGCCATGAAGTTACGCACAATAGCCACCTTCGACCCGACGGGCACCCGCGCACGCGTGAAGTCCAGCGCCTCGTAAAAACCATAACGCCCGAGCGCGCCCAGCGCTTTTAAACGCTCGAAGTTACGCTGTGCGAGCGGCGCGTCGATCATGGCGGCGAGACCGGTGGCGTAAGGCGCGATTACCAGATCCTGGGCCAGCCCACGCTTGAGACCCAGGCCTGGCACGCCGAAGTTGGAGTACTGGTAGGTGAATTCCAGGTCGCGAGCGTTGTACGCCGATTCGGAAATGCCCCATGGGACCCCCATTTGCCGGCCGTAGGCCATCTGGCGCTCCACGACCAGGCGATTGGTCTGCTCCAGCAGACTGCCGGCCGGCGCGCGTATCACCAGCGATGGCATCAGGTACTCAAACATCGACCCTGACCAAGATACAAGGGCCGATCCACGACCTACAGGGATGGCCGTTCGATCCAGACGGAACCAGTGACGAGTGGGCACGTCGCCCTTGGCGATCGCAAACAGACTGGCAAGCCGCGCCTCAGACGCTAACAAGTCGTAGCAGTTGTCGTCGAGCACATTCTCTGCCGCGGCATAACCGATGGACAGCAGTTTCCGCTCGGGGTCCATTAGGAAGGCGAAGTCCATTCCAAGTGCCAAGGTGCGCGCTTTTTGCGCCAACGCCCGCCAGCGAGCGTCGATGTCATGCGCCGCGGCGACGAATGACTTAGTGTCACGCGCCTGCTGCTCGATCCGTCCGCGCAGCGCATTGGTCCAGAACAGCAGGTCGTCACCGTCCGCTTGTGCTGCCGAGACCAGCGCTTGCGCTTCTTCTGAGGCCTTATCCGCCAGGCGCTGAAGTACTGGAACTGACATGCTTGCAGTGCTATGTAGCCCCGCCTCAATCTCGTCGAGGATGTTCAGTAGCCGTTGCCCCTGCGACCCTTGAGCCGAAGGCTTGGCCGACGCCGACTCCCGGGCCAGCGCGAGTGCATCGCTAGCCCCCTCGGCCCAATCCACTGGCTGAGGTGCGCCCATCCATTCTTCACAGGCATTAGCCAGCACGATCAAGTGACCAGCAAGGTTGCCGCTATCTACCGAGGACACGTAGGCCGGAGCCAGCACCTGAGTCGTGCGCGTGTCGTACCAGTTGTAGAAATGGCCTCGGAATCGTTCCAATGTCTGCAAGCTGACGAAAGCCGCTTCCAGGCGCTCGCAAGTCTGTAGGGCACCAGCCCAGCCAAAATCGCGGGCAGCTACCGTGGACAGCAAATACAGGCCTATGTTGGTCGGTGAGGTGCGGTGCGCGATCACTGGCTTCGGGTCTTCCTGGAAGTTGTCCGGTGGCAGCATATGTTCGGCCGACGTTACGAAGGTTTCGAAAAAGCGCCAAGTGCGTCGCGCGGTGCGCCGTAAGGCCAGAGCATCAGTGAGTTGAGTCACACTGGATCGTACGAGCCGCGGGCGGCGGCTGGCACGCCAGGCCAAGAATGGTGCCGCGAGCCAGAGTGCGGGCAGCAGCAATGCCGTGGCGCATGCCACGGGCGAGAATACGCCGACGATCATCGCCAATACTAGGGTCAGCAGAACACCTCCGGCCATCTGGCGATAGAAGCCTGTTATGCCGGGCCGCGGGCGAGCAGCGGACTGGGCAGCTGTAGTCCATTCCAGCAAATGCCGATGCGTAGCATAGAGCCTGGTCAGGGTGCGCGTGATGGCGTCCAACATGCGCCAGGTCTGGTCCGGAAGGAGGGCTAGAGTCCAGGTTGCTTGCAGTGCAGCTAATCGAAGATCACTGGCCAGTCGGCGTAGGCGACTACCTAGCCCAATTCCCGAGCGCGGTGGCACAAGACCGGAGATGTTGGGCAGGAAGAACGGCAGTGCCAGCGCCAGCATCAGCAGCCCCATGGCTTGTAGTGACTGAGGCCAAGGCAGCCACCCGCACAGCGCGATAGTCAGCAGGCTCGTGGGCGCCAACAGGGAACGACGCAAGTTGTCGATCATTTTCCAGCGGCCCACCGGCGGTACGGCCGCGCCAGCGTAACGTCGTCCGAGTACCCAGGGGAGGAGTTGCCAGTCGCCTCGCGTCCAGCGGTGTTGACGCCGCGCAGCCACGTCATAGCGGGCCGGAAATTCTTCGACCACCTCGATGTCCGAGGCAAGCCCTGCACGCGCGAACACACCCTCGAACAGGTCGTGGCTGAGCATCGTGTTCTCAGGAATGCGGCCCGCAAGCGCGGTCTCGAAGGCATCAACGTCGTAGATGCCTTTACCGGTATAGGATCCCTCACCGAAAAGGTCCTGGTAGACGTCAGACACCGTAGACGCGTAAGGGTCCATACCACCTGAACCGGCCGAGAGGCGCTGATAGAGCGAGCCCTCGCGGCCCAACGGCAGTGCTGGTGTCACGCGTGGCTGCAAGATAGCGTAACCGCCTACTACACGTTGTTCGGAAACACTCCAGCGCACGTGGTTCAAGGGGTGGGCCATCTTGCCGATCAGACGCAGGGCGGCGTCACGCGGCAGTCGAGTGTCTGCGTCCAGCGTTATAACGTAGCGCACACCTGCCAGGATGGCAGGCTGCTGCGCATTGTAAGTATCGTCACCACCCAGCGTTATGAAGCTGGTGTCGGTTGCGCCGCGCAATAACCGGTTGAGTTCATGAAGTTTGCCTCGCTTACGTTCCCATCCCATCCAGCGGTTCTCGGTGGCGTTGAACCGGCGTTGTCGATGCAAAAGGTAAAAGCGTTTACCACCTGGGGCCGGGCCATGCCGCTGGTTCAGTGTGGCGATGGCCTCCTCCGCGATACGGATCAGGTAGGAATCCCCGTCGAGTACTTCCGAATCTGCATCGAGGCCGTCCGATAGTAGCGCAAAGGACAGGTCGCCACCTGCGCCAGACAGATGGTGGACTTCGAGGCTCTCGATGTGCCTGCGCAGTTCCTCTTCGTTGGATAGCAGCGTAGGTACGACGACTAGTGTGCGCAGATGCGGGGGAACCCCATCGGCAAGTGCCAAGGCTGGGAGAGCCACGGCACCAGAGCAGGAAGTAATCGCTCGCTGAATCAGGGATGTGGCCAACTCGGTGGCAGGGATAAATGAGGCCAGCGCGATCGCTACCAATAGCCCTGTGGGAGCTGCCGCCAAGCTACCTGTGCCAAAGACGGCCGAGAACCCTAGGCACAGCAGAATGGCTGCCAGCGCGAGGATGGCGGTCAAGTATCCTCTAAGCCCGAGGCGGACGTTGAAACGGTCGATGCGAAGCGCCAGCGACGGTCGGAATCCGATGGTCTGCTCCAGTTCGGAGCGTCCTTCGGCGATCAGGTAATGACCAGGATCTATCCTAGTGGCGTTCTGGTCGAGAAGCTCGGGCGACTTTGGCGCAGCCGCCAGCGCCAACGCACGCTCAACGATAGCGAGTTCGGACAATGACGAACCTCGTGCCAGTTGCTCGATCGCCGTACGATAGCGGTTGCGTGTGGGGAAATCCATCTCCGCGAAAGCGCTGTTGGCCCGCAGCTGGACATCTACTAAGCTGGTACCCTCGAACATATCTGCCCAGTCGATGTCAGACATCAGGCGCATGCTAGTGATGGCGTTTCGCACAGAGACGTTGGACGCACCCTGACGCTGCTGTGCATGCAGGATCGCCTGGTCCGCATCCGTACCCTGCTCGCGCAGCCGCTCGTCGAGCCATTGCAGGGCGGGCGTAATGCGGGGATCCTGGTCCCGCAGACGCTTGGCGAGCTGTGCCGCGAATAGTTCGGACACCGGACCTCTCGGCCGCGTCGCGATGTCCTGGTTCAGCGCGGAATAGGCAGCGCCCGGCGCCAGCAGCCGGTCGGCAAGCCTTTGCGCATCGGCGCGGGCAGCACGTCCGACAGTGATCTGGTCGGCCAGGCGACGCAGGTTCTCCACAAGTACGATGCGTAGGGTGATCGCCACAGCCCATAGTTCGCTGATATCCAGCGGTTGAACTTCCTGGTAGGCTGCAATGAAGCGACGCAGGACAACGGGATCGAAGTGGCTGTCCGTATGTGCGACGAATGCCCATGCAATTCCGAGGACGCGTGGATAGCCCGCCAACGGCCCATGTGCTAGCTTGGGCAACTGCCGATAGTAGCCAGGCGGCAGGTCGGTGCGAATTTCGCGGATCTGCGCTTCGACAACGTGGTAGTTATCCAGTAACCATTCAGCGGCCGGGACGACGCGGTGTCCGCCAGCCACTTCCGCAGCGCCCGCTCGGTAGGCTACTAGCAGATCAGCGGCGTTGTCGCGCAACCTACTGTGTAACGACGGCACCCGGGGCGGATGAGGGCTGATCGTCTGAGCCGCGGCGAGGCTACGTGCGTGCTGCTCTAAGCGCTCGATGCCGAATAGTTCCTCACGTACAGGTGCGGTATCGGCCCACGGATCTGGGGGTGAGCGTTGGAACGCAAATTGAATAAGTCGGCGCATGTTTGCCTTTCAGGGCAACGCGGGCAGGCATGCCCCGCGATAAACCTGACGAGAAGAAGTTAGGCTCTTCAGCCCTAGAGGGAGCGGCCGGGTGAAGTGGCCCTGCGCTGTTCAAGATTTTTCGAATTCCTTAGCGAGGCCATTACAGTCTTGGCTGAGACCGCTGAGCCGGAACTACCGGCACTGGCTTCTTCTTAGGTTTCTTTGGTTCTCGGTTACCGCGCTTTTGCTCTTTTTCTGCCATGGGATGCCCCTATTTTTGGATGTTGGCCCGTCATAAAGGGCGAGGTAATCAACCACTCGACACAAATGGTCGGCGTGTACATCATGAATGGACCTTGATCAGCGATTCTTTACACAATGAGACGATCATCCAGCGGCGTTACCGCGAATAATTGCCCTTTCCACGGCTCAATCGAATCATCGAAAATTGAAATCGACATTTCCTTTGATCCGGTGGCTTCACGAATAAATTGAGCTATCGCTTTTCGACAGACAATCATCTGACCTTCTATAGTTGTCGGTGCGTTTCTAATTTGAAATTCGGTTCTGGTACGGCTACTTCCTAAACCACTAGTTACTTCAATAACTTCAAGTCTCCCAATTCGCAGCCATACAAAGCCAGCCTCATGGTCCTTGTCTTCGAAATGAAATCGCATGACAATCCCCTTAGTTAAAAAAGGCCGCAGCTGCGGCCGATTTACTAAATTAAACTGATTGCCCATATACGCCGTTACCGCGAGCGATCAGACTTCTCATCCTCTCTCATGTAGTTCTTTCGATAGTTATCGCCACCTTCATAACGGCGTGGACCAGAATTACTTTGCTGATCAGCCTGTTCTTGTTTTTTCTTCTCGCCCTCTTCTAAAGAATATCGGCCATCGTTGGGCCTCGAAGATTTCTCCTTATGGGAGGTAAATCCTTGCTGCTCTAGTCGATGAGAGCCATGGGTTTTTTTGAAGTTTGACACGATCGCTCCTTCGCATCGCGGTCAGGTTAGGGAGTCAATGGAACAGGCCGCGATGTCCATTGTCGCGATATTCAGATCGCGAAAATCATTCAACAAAAGAAATTCTGAATATCCATATTAGTGAATGAAAAATGACGTTAAAGATAAACGCAATCGCTGTTGGTCCATCCCTGCCCGATAGCGTAGCGGGTTTAGTTCCTTTTAATCGGTAGTCCTTCGGACTCAGCTGCTAAAATTGCTTGCTCGTCTTTAAGAGTGTCGGATCCAAAGATTTCCTCAGCAGCCAATTGCCCATCAGTTCTCGTCGACAAGTCCGCCTCATCATCTTTTTCTGATGCCGCAACAGTCTTTGTGAGGGAAAACTCACGCCACCGATTTACTTTGCTCATAATTTCTCCAACTCGTGGGAATATCGCATTAGGTTCCAGCGATACCGTCAAAGGTTTGCAGAGGTGCGCACGGCTACTACGAATACGATAGCGACTTCAGATTAAGACGTGCAATTGGCGCTTCACACATATTGACGCTCTGCTCAAGTAACACTCCATCGGAGCGATAACTCCTGCGAAATTATTCTCCGAAAAAATTTGATGATCGCGTCTTTCACGCGAAATGCAATTCACTTTCCACCCATCTGAGGGATGCAGATATCTGAGCTCGTAGGAAAATTTTCCGGATCTATTGTCCGCAGTTTGAAAAGTGGACTTGGGAATCCTTAGTTAGGATTGCATTGCTGGCGGTTAGCTGGCGACCCGGGATGGTATTTTTATTCGAATTCACCCAGGCACTTCGCAGGTTTCTATTTGGCATTGATCATTTCTTCTCTATTTCGAACCTATACCTAGCCCATGGATGCTTTACAGCAAGGTCTTGCAAGATCAGTTAGCGGGAACCTCCTTTTTCACCAATGTAAGGTTGTCTTTAGTACAGTTTTTATATGGCTCTTAGCGTCTTCTTTCTGCTGAGATTGAGAGCGATTGCCTTCGGTATCATTTTTCGGTTGACGTTCTCGCTTCTCCTCACTCCCAACTTGCTCTTGGTTCGGTTTATACCCTTGATGCTGCTGCGGATGTCCGCGCGGCGGGACATGTTCTTGCTTTTCTTTTTTTCGCTCTACCGGTGGTTTGGTATCTGACATATTCGCCCTTTGCGTGGTGTATATGAATGGGCTGTTCAGGTCTGTGGACATCCTCAGAGTAGATAGTTGTTCCGTCCCGCGGCCCTAAAAGTAGCAGCCCGCTTTTGGCTGCCAAGTTCTACTTCTTATCTACTTTTTGACCTTCGCAGATGTGACTCGTCGATAGCTGTTCGGATTCATCGGCCATCCCAACTTCTTTTCGCGAAAGCTCTGCGTCTTTGCATTAATCGTTGTGAAATTTTTGATCTCGTTATTTTCAAAATAGCAGTCACCGTGTTCTCGTCGATGCTTATCTATTGCTTTTTCAATTTCGTCACTATTAAAGCGGATATTGGGATAAATTCGCATTTCTGCCTCCAGGCAGGAAGGGATAATTGAATAGGAAAATCGATGCGCGATCTCACCTATTGTTCGTGTCTCGTTCAACTTAAAGAAAGAATTTGGTGAGAGTACGACTGTTGACCTCAAGTACAGGGAATCAACAGGTTTCGAAATGCCAAATCCGGATTTCCAGGCACCGTATGAGCGCACTCTTTATCTTTAATCCTCTAAAAAATGAGAGGCTTTGGATTGCAAAGGTCGTTTTTCTTTCCTTGACTACTCGCGAGGCCGCCAAGAAGTTGCTGAACGCGCTCGCTATCCGCAAGCTGGCGCGAATAGTCTAGATAAAAGGCATTTCTCGAAAGCGGAAATTGATAGTCGATAACCGTGTCCGCCAATCGAAGGCGATTCGTCTTTTCTTTATGATTCTCCAATGAGAAAGATACGAAAGCATCTCAACGGAGGGACTCAAGAATTAGAGACACAGCAGAGTCGGGACGGGAAACGAATCAAGCGGAGGCGTATTTTTCCAGAGCCTAGATTCGTGAAGGAATACATAGACCTTACTCCTATTCTTTCTTCAGAACGTAGATAGATCCTATTTATTTTTCTATTATGGTGATCATACCTATAGCGTAACAACATGATTTCTTGTTCAGTTATTTCTAAACTGATTCCTCTGAGCGGGTTCCAAATGGTCATGCGTTTCATGGCATTTCTAACTTGGAGGCCTACTCTACTAACTTGAGAGACGAGACTAACCCTGAAGCAAATGTTCCTGGTCCCAAGAGAGCTAGGATATGAAGAGCCGTCTGACCACGCGGCAGCCTTTGGCAAACGGGGAAGGTAAGTCAAATGAAAAGAATCAAATCCACGAGAAAATCAACAGAGTGAAAACTCTCTCGCGTTCAATTAATCCACGATTTTTTAAGATCGCGATTCTTGGATTCGACATCTGACTATATATTTTCTAAGTTACAGAAAGCCGATCGATAACATTGCATACCCCAGGCGTTCCCCAAACCGCATTAGTGATCAGGTCTCGTTCCGCCAAATTATGTACAGATCCTGATAACGTTACCTCCGCTCCACTAACATCGATTGAAATGGCTTTTGCCTCATTATGAGCACGTCGTTTTAGAGTGGCTTCTATTTCATGCTTGAGGGATGCTACCGATACCGCTTCTCTGATTCGAATGTGACTAATGACGCCTACAACCCCCATAAGATCGCGTACTGCAGCAACTGCACCGCGCCGCTCAAAATCCCATCTAACCTCTCCAGTTAGCGTAATCCAACCGTGCTCAACCAATACCTGGAGGTCGTCATAAGGTACATAGGTGGACCACGAAAGCACGTTAGAAGCAGTACGTGCAATATCGGCATCTTCACGGTGACTGGAAATAGGTAGCTTTACCGCTATCGCAATGGCAACCCCCTTAACACCTATAACCCGCTGGGCAGCACGCTCTGCTGCCACCTTTTCAGAGTGGCTCCCAACATGACCGAAAAGAGTTACGATACCAGTTGAAACCTCGACTCCTACATCAGTTGCGATAACGGAGGGCTCCCACTTCAATTCTTCGTATACGGCCTCCTGAATTTGCGCATCGGATTTCATAAGATCTCCTTTTGAAATATGAACCCGATTCTGGTCTCTGGTCTTAAAGATTTCTGTTCGCTATCGAACAGACTATAGGAGTGTTGGAATTTAAAGCGGAAGGGCGTTGATTTGCTCGCAGATTTGGACCAAACCGATACCACTTATTTTCGGAAATAGCGGGGAAAGCGGGTTCCCGCTTTAGACGAATTGACTTGTGTACCAGCAATGAGCAGACATAATAAAGGGCCGGTCACCTAGACAGGCAAGCGCGGCGAGCATCTTCGTTAGTCGCATCGATGTCGGAGCTGCGGCTGATGCCGCACACAATCAGTACCGGCGATGACGCTCAAGGAAATCCAACATCAGCCGGCTCGCGTCCGGTCCTTGTGCGTTAAAGGACAGTGCGTCATTACCACCGCTCCACGCGTGGCCCAGACCTTCGATCACTACCGAACGGATCATCACTTTATGCCCGATCGTGTAATCGTTAATCGTGAACCTGCGCCGCACCAGTGCGTTCTTCGAAGATCGGCCGAACCTTCTTTCCTTGGTCGGCATTGCCGTTAGTGCTAATGTCCGGTTAAGACTGACGAACTGCTCGGCCAGTTGGCACTGGTTGACTGGCCGTACGGTTTTATCAATGTCACCACCTATCAGAATGGCTGGGGTTGTCTGTGTTCGCGGCAAGCGCGCAAGCAGTTCATCCATGGCTACCCCTGGATCTCGGCTTCCATGCTGCATCACCCGGTATGCACCCGCTGCGCTGTTACAACCGCCAAAGACGGGGCCAGAATGCAGGCCAACGGCCGCCACCAGCGCAGGATGCGTCAACGCAAGGATGTGCGCCATGGCCGCCCCCGCGGAGATCCCGCAGACGTAGATGCGCTGCCGATCGATAGCATGAGAAGAAGCGACATCTTCGATCAATGCTGCCAGCGCAGCGACATCTCCCCCCCCTTTTTGAACCGCCTTGTCGTACCATTTCCAGCATCGCTGCGGATGGGCGCGTAGCGGCTGCTCCGGATAAAGAACGGCGCACCCCCTTTTTGCCGCATGTACGTTCATGCCCGTCCCTTGTGCGAACTCAGCGGCGTTCTGCTGGCAACCGTGCAGCATCACGACCATTGGTATAGAGGCTCCCGATCTATAGGGCAGGAACAGCCGATAATGGATACGTTGCGTCGAGGCGGGCCCATGACGGCGATGACCGCTGACCCACGCACCAATTGGTTTGGAAGCATCGGAGGAGGTGGTGGCGGAAGATCGCGTCTCGGCTTTGGCCGGAGCGGATGGCTTAGCTCGAAACACTTTCAACATCGCGCCGACGCGCTTGCGTTGTGCGCTTGCCGCCTTCCTCATCTCTGAGACCCAAAGACGTTTTAGTTTCTTCAAAATGGCGGATTCCGTTCTTGGTTTAGTAAGCTTTAACACCTGGACGGCAAGGGACTAGTGGGGCTAAAGGCAGAGCTTATGCCAAGGCTTCGCTGCCCGGATCATTGCATTCTGACAATTCTTCGATCAGCTACTGAAATAGCTTATCCAACTGGGAGTGTCTACCGTGGCCAAGGAGAAAGTATGAGCTGGAATCAGCATACGTATCAGCCCGAAGCGGAAGGCACTGAAGATGAGAAGCTCCTCAGCTAGCGTTTTGCTCTTCCAGAACAGCCGGGATTGCCGATGGTAATCGGCGAAACGCTCCGGCTTAACACGGGCAGCCGCCACCCGGCAGCCCGGCTCCTAGGCCGCAAAGCCCCAGTTGACAGCTTATCGGTGCATATCGTCGAGCTAAATGTTGTGTGCTTTGCGTAGCGGCGAGTTAATCGGGTTCTCTTGGAAGTCGACCTCCCAAAGACGACTGGTCTGCGTATCCAGGATAGGAGCGGATGTGCCCTTGCAGCGGGGGAACGATGGTGAAGCCGATACTAAGGATAAGAGTTGCAGCACACCAGGCCGCTTTTCGGTCTCGGCGAAGAAGTTATCAGGATTTCGTTGAATACCATGTGGCCTTGGCGTCTTAAAGACAATCTTCGATTGATGGTCCTCGCAAGTTGTTCTTTCCGTCAGTTCGTAGGGTTTCCTAGCCCTTCCAACCCGTTGATTTACTGGCTATTAATGGCCTCGTATGTTCGTTAACGGACGGTGAAAAATATACAAAAGGCTCATACTCCATTCATTGAAACGGTATTGCGACGTTCGCCGTGCCTACTTTTTTTGGGCTCCATTACCTGAGAGATGAATTGGAAAATGACCAGAACCATATTATCGCGTCACTATCCCAAACCGACCGGTCACACTTGTTAAAGCACTGTACTTTGATTGACCTGCAGGCCGGGCGGATCTTGTCGTCGCCCCGTGCTAACATAATTTATTTCCCGGTCAATGGACTGATCTCCATCCTTTCGCTGGGAGACGCGACACCGAACCTCGAGGTCAGCATGGTTGGTCGAGAAGGCATGTACGGGATTCCCTGCGCGCTGGGCTTGAAGTCCACTGATTTCCACGCTTCGGTACTCTATCCGGGCCGAGCATGGAGTATTTCAGCCGCGGCTTTCCGGACAGAATTGAACCAAAATAAGGGACTACAGCTGGCGCTGAATCGATACATCAACATCGTCATCGAGCAACTCTATAGCACATGTCGCTGCATCAAATTCCATACTCTCTATGAGCGCCTCGCAAAGTGGCTACTAATGAGTCAGGACCGCTCCAACGCTCAAGAATTCTCAATCACGCAGGAAACACTGGCATCATTGCTGGGAGTGCGACGTGTTGGTATTACTGCCGCGGCCACCCAATTGCGGAGCCACGGAATTATCGAATATAGCCGCGGCCACGTGACCATTCTTAACCGCAAGCACCTTGAAAAACAGGCTTGTTCTTGCTACACCGACGAAACTAAGCTTTATACAAAGACGCTTTAGCAAGTTTACGTTACGTCTCCCGTACGGCTATGCGTGAGCTGCTACCTATGCACACTGGCACGCTAACCGGCGGTGACAGGACTATCTGAAACTTTCGCTGAGGCTTGAACTCTTGTCAGCGTTCAGGCGCTGCCAGGATTTGAGCAAGATGGCCAGATCCGACTACGAATTCGCTCTGATGAATCCATAAGGATCCCCGTGCTGGTTGGCGATTGCAATCGCCAGATCCTTCTCCTGCATGGCTGAAACCTTGACGATACGTAGTTCAAGCCGCTGGTTCACGTTGCCGTCGAAATCGCGGCTAATACCGCCACTAATTAGTGCGCTGGAATTCAAAACTGCCTCCCGAACCACAGCCGGCTGGCTTCAAGGAAGTGCTATGACATTGCGCCCCAGTTTACTACCGTAACGGTCGGTTCTCTGTTCGTTACCCCACTTAGCTCAACCTAGAGCGAAGATACTTCTGGACCTTGGGTGGGGGCATCTGCCGTCTATCTGCCGTCTAAGTGCCTGTGAGCTCGCCCTGCACTTCGCGTTTCTCTATTTCGGAACGTGCGAGTACGAACGCGTACTGAAAGGCAGTGGCGGAGGAGCTTGCCCGCCGATCCATCCATTGCACAAAAATGACGCGGCCACCCACCCCTGAAATCCTGGCGAATCGCCGTATTCTGATGAAGATACAACAATCCCCGCCATAACGAGTCACCGTGACCTCGATCTGAAATCCCTTGAAGAACTTGATACGGCTGGTGTGCATGCCTAAACTCCTGCAATCGGCTCCGTGCTCACACTGAGCGCTAAGTACCGGCCATGGGCGCGCCGACAAATTTGATATCCTCTTAAATCTGATCGTACCCATGACGTCGCGTACGGTCGGTGCGCTACGTAACCAAAGCTGGTTGACCAAGCTGCCGAGTTCCAGCCATTCGACAAACTACGCGCGCAGGTGCTAGATCGAAGTGACAGACTCATCAACTTTCAAAGCGAGTCGGCGGCAACAAACGTTGGGTTTCCTTTCTGACCACTGCGTAGCATTCGCAGCACAGTTCTTCCAGTCTAGCCCTGTTCAGCACCGTCAGCCGCCCCCTGCTGTACTCGATCACCCCCTGCCGTTGCAGCTTGCCAGCTGCTTCGGTGACGCCCTCGCGCCGCACGCCCAGCATGTTGGCGATGAGCTCTTGGGTCATGGTCAACTGGTTGCCAGACAGGCGGTCCAAAGATAACAATAACCATCGGCATAGCTGCTGGTCGATGGAATGGTGACGGTTGCACACGGCGGTCTGTGCCATCTGCGTCAGCAGCGCCTGGCTGTAACGCAACATCAGATGAAGCGTACCAGTATCGCGATGGAATTCTTCCTTGAAGCGGCGGGCAGAAAGACGATAAGCGCTACCGCCACTCTGCACGATCGCTCTGCTGGGAGTACTTTCTCCTCCCATCAAAATGGCGATGCCAATAAAACCGTCGTTGCCCACTACAGAGATTTCCGCCGACGCACCGTCTTCCATAACATACAGCAGGGACACGATGGAGTCGGTCGGGAAATAGACATGCTGCAGCGTATCGCCTGATTCGTAGAGCACCATCCCCAAGGGAAGGGAAACCCATTCCAGCTGGGGAAGCAGGCGATGCTGCACCTCCGGTGCCAACGCCGCCAAAAGATGATTCTTTAATGGAAGATCTGAATTAGACATGCAGCAATCCAATTGGGTAGAGGCAGATTGAGTGCCGATCGGCAAATAGTGATGGACTTTGGATCCACAGATGTTCGATACAGTACACATAGAACCGTTCAGCATAAAAAAACTGCCCGCATGGGCAGTTTCAAAGTTCTTCCGCTTTGTCTTTTATACCGGCACGAGGCCGGTCGGATTTGTTCCTCGCATAGTCGATTTGCGACGGCGGCGCAAGGCAGCGAAACCGACCAGGCCAAGCCCCGCTAGCATCATTGCCACAGTGGAATTCTCCGGGACTGCTGCCACGCTTATGTTGCCCCCGAAGCTTCCGCCGTTGGTTCCTGTGACCTTGCCGATCGCAGACAGGGTGTACAGCCCGGAAGTAAGATTGGAGGCGCTCAGGGTCCAGGTCTGCACGCCAGTGCTGGAAGTCATATGGCCAGTCGCGGTCACTCCGTTTCCGCTCAAAGTGAAACTACTAATATTGAGCCCTGAGATGGAGTCCAGCGCGATCGAGATCACTGCGGACGAGACGTTGAAGACGGTTCCCTGTCCGAAAGTGAAATTCTCGGTGAAGGTCTTGCCGCTGGTGCCAACCCCATATGAGGCGCCAATCGACGAGCTGGGCCCGTTGAACGTGATGGTGGATGTGTTGTTGATATCGGTCGATGCGTGGACAGCGGCGCTGGACAGCATCAGGGAAGCGGATAGGAATACCCCTGAAATGATATTTTTCATTGAGTGACCTCTAGGTTGAATGTGGCAAAGATAGGGGAAAGAAAAATGCTACGTTTTGATTCTTCTTGGCGCCTTGGAAATTGCCAGGAACGACGCACTCATTTGAATGAACAGTGTTGACGCCATGGCAAGCCATCTGCCATTCACCTGTACTCCAGGACGAAGTGTCGTCTGCTCGCGCATCCTCCATCTGTTCGCCACCGAACATTGCGAAAGAATTTTTATATTTTTTCGAAAAGCATCTTTTTCGTTCTTTGAGCTCACTTATGCGAGCTAACGTACGGGCTGCCCCGCTTTATTTATAGAGGACAAAAATTCAGTGGCGCTGAGTGGGTAAAGATAGCGAACGTCTCTGAAGAGCTACGAGCATTTCTGCGGTAATTAGCCTGCCTAGGGTCAACATTCACGATAATCCAGAAAAAGCGTTTGGTATGTCCGCTGACAACCATAGTGGAGGTAACTCCAAATTCCTTATGAACCAATGGCGTAAATGAATTCGCGTATAGCCAGTATGACTACCGCTAGAAAGGCCTGTACCTGCATCCATTCAATTTCAATAGGAACAGCATAACTCAACGTCGAGCGTGGCCCGATGGCACGCCTGTTCTACCGATCCCCATACTGCAAGCGAGCAAATAGATATCTAAAGAAAAGCTCCACTCAACGCCGCAAGAGATCTAGAGTTGGATGATGCGTTGGGAAGCATCTTTCCGTTTTCGAAAGGAGAAAATCTAATTCACTCTTGGGTGATTCTCATCTGGTAACTGGCCGGGATAATTCGTAAAAACATGGGATAGAAATAAACTTAGATGGGAAGGAATCACCGATCCAATCAAGGTAACTGCCCGTACGAATTCATGTATTCGGTCCAACTCAAAGCTCCAAGCGTGAAACTGCTAACAATGGCCTCGCAACTATTGATTCCGTTGGCAATGGCTAGCGCCTCGGTACGATAAACAGTCTTTAGCCCGTGCTTCAACAGTACCGATTCACCGTCTCGTTTCACCTGCATGGACTCGAGAGCCCAGCCAGCATCACACTGTGAGTACTCCAATCGGTAGCAGAAGCTACCATCGCTACCAGCAGTTTCGTAGGTGAGCATATGAACTCCTTGGCGAACAAATGAAGACATACGGCACTTCTGGATTCGAGACTTCCAGACATGATTTGCCGACTTTGGCGAGAAGGTACTTGGTTGAACAGACGTTCGGTAGATCAGGGTAACGATTTGGCTTGTACCAAACTGTTCGTTACCGAACACAGAAAAAATATCGTGATCAGTTCGTTCCGGATAGTTGTATAAGCAGATTGACGTATGGGTCTTCAGTGGTTTCTAAGCCAAAACTATCCGATGTGTTGATTTACGCGCAGAATTGTCCCTCTCCGGCCCCCGGGTAGCCTGTGGTGCCGGCGGCCGGTATTTCAGTGAGCTATGCGGCCGAACGGAATTGTACTGATGACGCCATCGCTCGATGATGACCTGAGCTTCTCGAAGGGTATAAAAGATTTCTCCGTTGAGCAGTTCATCGCAGAATTTGCCGTTGAAGGACTCGCAGTATCCGTTCTCCCAGGGGCTTCCTGGCTCGATATACAGCGTCTTTGACCCGACCGATGCAAGCTAGCGCCGAAGGTTCTTGGCGACCATTTCCGGACCATTGTCAGAGCGTAGATAGGCCGGAACACCGTAGGTCACCATGGTCTCAGCTAGGATATCGATGACGTCATTACTGCGAATTTGCTGGCCACGTGCAGCGCGAGACAGCGGCGGGTGAACTCATCGATGAGCACTAGGATTTTCAGAACACGTCCATCATGCGTTCTCTCCATGACGAAGTCCCAGCTCCAGACATGATTGGCATATTCCGCCCGCATTCGGATGCAGCTACCGTCAGCCAGTCACAGCCTTCCTCTCTTTGGCTGTTTCACCGGCACCTTCAAGCCTTCTAGTTTCCAGATACTCTCTACTCGAGAGCGACTCAGCTCCCAACCTTGAGCTTCTAGCATGGCGTGGATGCGCCGATAGCCGTAACGCCCATACTGGCTGGCCAGTTTGATGATGGCTCCAGTCAGTGGCGCCTCAACGGCGCGTGGCTGGGCAGCATATTCGTAGTGGTATCAGCGCTGCAATTAATTCGGCTGTCTATGGGGGCAGCTTTGGTACGGCATTCGTAAATGGAGTCGTGGCTGATGCGGCAGCGACCGGCACTAATGGCATTGGTGACTGGAGCTATTCTGCTGATGGAAACAATGCAAATCTTGTGGAGAATTTTGTTGCGCATAGCTTGTTGGGATGCGCAGCTAGGTCATCATCAAGCGATGGCGTCACCAGCACAATATTGTTCTCCCGCACAGCTTACCCAAATACCGGCCGCCGGCACCGGAGGCTACATTGCCGGCAATAACCCCAGCACCTCTGCGGCTTGCCGCTTTAGACTAACTGTAAGTCTGGACCAGTTGCTTCAGGCTGGTCACAGTTACTTCTTTTTTCCCGAGCTTGGTTTTTTTAATATTTCCTCTGCCTGATTGATGGCCAGCCAACGTAGCATTTCTCCAATGGAAATTCCACTTTCGCGCGCCATCGCTTCAACCCGAGCTTGTTCCTCATCGGTCAGATTGATTGAGAACCTATGCCGGTTTGGAACAAGACTGGTAGCAAGAGCCATCACGCTAGCAAAACCTTCGTCACTGAGTTGACGGGCTATGGTCAGGAGTTCCTTTTCTCTGTTAGTTAGTTGATCTTCAGCCGAAACCCCAGAAAAGAGATAGCGAATATCAACGCCAGCCCGAGCGACTGCCGCTAAGTAATCAGAGTCGGGCGCACGTAAGCCACTTTCATAGTTCAGCTGAGTATCTTTCGACACTCCACCTAGTTGTGCAAATTTCTCCTGGTTTAGGCCCAGGCGCTTTCTTTCCTCTTTGAGGCGCGACTTGAAATCCGACATTTCTCGACTTTTAATTTGACTGGTGGACTTTTGTCCACTATATTTGCGCCATTGCTAAGTGACGCACACAAATATTAACTCATGAGTACTCAAGGCCCCCTCCACTCAGTAGCTGTCGAGCATAGCTCACAGCCTGTGACTCTTCGACTGTCTACGGAAGAAATCGAAAAAGCCCAAATTCTCGCTCGCAGAGACCACCGTACCCGTGCAGCGTTCATCCGTGTGATGTTTTTGCGCGGTTTGGCCTCCTATGAAAAAGAAATCGAGTCTGTAACGATTTGAAAAGGGAGCAAACATGTATCAAGACCCAAAACGCGTTCGGCAGCATCGTCACATGCTTCGACTTGACGACTATGAACAAAGGCTTGTTGAATCCTTAGCCGCATACCAGGGCGAGCAAGTATCAACTCTCCTACGTGAGTTGGCGTTGCGTCAGGCTGCCGCGATTTTGGCATCAGATGCTAGTGACAGCGTAAGCCGTATTGTCTGATAAACCAAGGCAGCAATAAGTAACTTTTGAGCAACCGTAAATGACTTGGAACGAAATGACGCTGTCGGATGAGGAGCGTGCACAAATTGATGCTATCCGCCAGCGTGAAGGACTTGAATCTATCGACCAGGCGCTAGAGTGGCTCGCTAAAACAGCTTTACGTAACGGCGTAAGACGCGTTACCGGTAAAGGCCGGGCGCTCTACGCTGTCATAGGAAAATCGAAATCATGCGTGTAATTAGCCTCCCTTGCCCTCATTGCCAAAGCGCAGTGCGTGCAGCCAAAAGCCGGACCATGTCTACGCTGATGAAGGAAATCACCTATCGATGCCAGAACGTCGATTGCGGTCATACCTTCGTTGCCACGCTGGAGATTTCTCGTACCGTGTCGATGTCCGCCATGCCTAATCCCGAGGTGAGCCTCCCCATCTCGCCCCGTGCGTACCTTGCACCCCAAGGAACAGGCACAGCCTGACCTGCTGGTGACCGCTTAGCCGGTCGCTCAACTCCAAATCTACCAAGACCTGTCGTGCGCCATTTGGCGCACGCGGGATTCGCTCACCCTAAAGAAACCTCACCATGGCTCTCGATCAGCAACCGACCATCCTTGCCCTCGCTTCGCTGCGGCTTCGCCTGGGCGACGACATCAAAGAATTTCAATGTGCGCAGCGGATGTTGCTGCGCAAGGCGGTGCTACAGGATGACCTGCAGTGGAATGTGATCTGGGAAGGTAAGAGCGCTATTGCGGCGCGTCTTGTCCAGCGCTTGCAGCGTCTCGGCGGCCTGATGGGGGCATGGTAATGCGTACTGTGATCGCTCATGGCATCGCTGTTCTGTTGTTGCTTGCGCCATCTCTTCTGGCAGCTCTCGGGCTGGTACGAGGGTAATGATGCGCGGTGCACGAATTAAGGACCATGCGTCATTCCGTCCGGCTGCGGACCTGCTGCGCGAGCGCGCGGCATGGGTGCCCACGCCTCCGGGTAATGAAGCTGCCAAGGCTGAGCTCGAGAAATCCATCTCACTCTTGCGCAATCGCAGGCGACCCAATCTCCAAACCGGCATTGCTTATTCCTGGGCGGCGATGCCCAAGCCTGTGCGTCGACACATCCTCGCCCTGGCGGGACTCTCTGCGGATCGCTGGGAATCCCCTATTCACTCCTTCACTGAAGCTGAACGCCTGGCGATGCGCCATGCCGTGCTGCGTGCCATTACGACGTATGAAAGAGCGCTCAATGCAGTCTAGAACAGTCGATGCGAAGACCCGGCGTCGGCATCGGGCTTTCGTCGAGTCGCGCCAGTTTGCCGGAGAACTCGCACGTATTCCGCTGAAGTGGCGTGGGCGTGTCGTGAGCCAGGCTCTGGAACTGATGTCGGTATGGCACTGGAACAAGATTTTTGAGCCGATTGCGGTTCAGTTCGTCCGCGAGTTCGCTGAGCAATACGTGCCGGCCGGCGTGGATCTGTCGCAGGATGACGCCGATATCTGCGCCACAGCCGAGAAAGCTGCCGAGAACGTCAAGAAGGTCTTGTGGAAGGCGATTTCTGACACCCACGCCCGCGACCTCATCGAACAAGAATGCAGCGACTACGGCATTGATATGCCTGAAGTCGATGATGACGACCTGCGCGCCATCATTGCGCGTGTCGTGGATCCGCGCTGGTGGCGCAGGCAATTGCGCAAGGTGGTAGGCCGGGCATTTGAGGGCGGGAATATCCGCTTGGGTTACGTCCACTATCACGGTGAGCCCTATGCCAGCAATGACGCCGTACTGTCTCGCCTGGCGCAGAACCGGAGAAATGCGGCTGCTCTGGAAGCGACCATTGTGCGCAATGAGGCTGGCCAGGAATTCAGCATTGCTGAGCTGGCCGAGAAGACGACTGCCAATAAGACCATTCGTCGCGGCGAACTCATGCTGCGCATCAATGGTTTCGAGATGATCGCAAAGGAATGCAACGATCAAGGGCTTTTCCTCACTTGGTCTTGCCCATCCCGCTTCCATGCCACCCTGTACACCGGCAAGCCGAATCCAAAATATGACGGCTCGGACCCACGCACGGCCAATAAGTACCTAGGCAAGATGACCGCGCTGGCGCGTTCGGCGCTGGCCCGTCGCGGCATCGGTCTGTACGGCTTCCGTATCGCTGAGCCGCATCACGATGGTTGCCCTCACTGGCACATGCTGGTGTTCGTTCGTGCGTTGCCTGACTACACCACGCCGCACATCAAGGACGTGGCCAGCCGCGCTATCCGCATCATGAAGCGATACGCCTGGCGCGTGGATCGCGGCGAACCGGGTGCATTCAAGCGCCGCCTGGACGTGAAGCGCATTGATTGGGCGAAAGGCAGTGCTGCCGGTTATATCGCTA
>PJUA01000150.1_pt1 | contig 65705 bp, 58 predicted proteins | sample 1512151 | NCBI WGS metagenome assembly PJUA01 (sample SAMN08177678, study PRJNA422409) | Soil metagenome, whole genome shotgun sequencing project. | isolation source: Soil enriched on filter paper: beechwood xylan treatment | place: USA: Madison | collected 2015-01-15
ACCGTCGAGGACCTCGCGGAGGAGCTCGTCGGGGAGATCACCGACGAGCACGACCCCACGTCCGCGTCGCCCGCGCCCGTCCTGGAGGACGGCGCCTGGACCATGGCCGGCGACGTGCACCTCGACGAGGTCGAGCGGGCCATCGGCCGTGACCTGCCCCGCGGCGACCACGAGACCATCGCCGGGCTGGTCATCGACGCGCACGGCGCGCTGCCGCCCGTCGGGACGAGCGTCGTCGTGCTGCTGCCCGCCGACCCGGGGGACCTCGCGCACCAGGCGCACCCCGACGAGGTGTGGATGCGGGTCGACGTCCTGAGCGTCGACCGGCACGTGCCCGCGACCGTCCGGGTCACCGTGCCCGCGGAGCCGCCGCCCACCGCTCAGGAGGTCGCCGCGGCGACGTCCCCGACGGGTGCGGCTGTCGTGCCGGCCGACCCGGCCGACCCGGCCGACCTGGCCGTCTCGTCGTCGCAGGAGGAGGACCGATGAGCCCGCTCACCGTCGTGGTCGTCACGGCCGTCCTCATCGCGCTGTCGGCGTTCTTCGTCGCCGTCGAGTTCGCGTCGCTCGCCGCCAAGCGGCACCGCCTGGAGGACGAGGCCGGCACGAGCCGGTCGGCACGCGCCGCGCTGCGCAGCTCCGGCGAGCTCACCGTCCTGCTCGCCGGGTTGCAGCTCGGCATCACCGCGTGCACCCTGGCGCTCGGCGCCGTCACCAAGCCCGCCGTGCACCACTGGCTCACCCCGCTGTTCGAGCAGTGGGGCCTCGCTCTGTGGCTCGCGGACGTCGCCGGGTTCGTGCTGGCCCTCGTCGTCGTGACGTTCCTGCACCTGGTCGTCGGTGAGATGGCCCCGAAGTCGTGGGCGATCGCGCACCCCGAGGCGTCCGCGACACTGCTGGCGCTGCCGATGCGCGCGTTCATGTGGGCGACCCGGCCGTTGCTGCGGGTCCTCAACGACGCCGCCAACTGGTGCCTGCGCCGCGTCGGCGTCGAGCCGGCGGACACGATCGCGAGCGGCCAGAACCCCGACGACCTGCGGCACCTCGTCGAGCACTCGGCGAACGTCGGCGCGCTCGACGCGGCGTACTCCGCGCAGGTCACGGGCGCGCTCGACCTGCAGACGCTCACCGTCGCCGACCTGGCCCGGGCCGACCACGACCCGACCGCGGTGCCCGCCGGGGCGACGATGGCCGACGTCCGCGCCGCCACCCGGGCGACCGGGCACCTGCGGGTGCTCGTGGGGTCGCGGGACGACCTGCTCGGCGTCGTGCACGTGCGGGACACCCTCACGCGCGCCGACGACGAGCCGGTCGACGACCTGGTCCGGCCTGTCCTCACGGTCGACGCCGCGACGCCCGTCTACGAGGCGCTGACGCAGATGCGCGAGACCCGGAACCACTTCGCGGTGCTCCGGGCCGACGCGCGGTTCGCGGGAGTCGTCACGCTCGACGACCTCGTCGCGCGGCTGTTCCCCCGGGACGCGGACCGGGTGGCCTGACCCGAAGCGGGACGTCGCACACGGACCGGCTGACGCCGTCAGGGCGCCGTGCGGGTCGTCCGCCCCGTCTCCGTCAGGCCGTCGAGCGACTCTGCCGCACCGTCCTGCAGGAAGCCGCAGGACGTCGTCGGCCAGCGCACCAGGACCGCGCGTCCGGCGGCGTCGACCAGGTACACCACCGGCTGGGACTGCCACATCGCCGGGCACACCTGGTCCGCCCGGGGGGCGTCGGACGGGCGCGACAGGGCGTCGAGCAGCGGTCCGAGGTCGCCCTCGCGGCGGACCTCGTCGACCGTGAGCCCGCCCCGTGACGCGTCCGTCCCGGGCGTCGTCGTGTCGGTGAGCGGGGCCGTCGGGGCGTCCGTCGGGACGGTGTCGAGGAGGACGGGCGGCGGTGCCGGCTCCACGACGAGCACCGGCAGCCGGCACTCGACGACCGCGACGGGCGCGAACCCGTCGGGCACGCTTCCCGCGTCCGGCACGGTGCGGCCCGTCGGGGACGTCCCGGTGCCGAGGAGCGCGAGGACCTGGTCGGCGAGGCAGTCGGGGGCGTCGGCGATCCCCGCGGGCGCGACCGGCACGGTCCCTCCGCAGCCGCCGAGAAGCATCACGGCGAGCACGGCAGCGGGGGCGAGGGCGGGCACCGCGTGGCGTCGCCCGCGGGTGGGTCGTCTCATCGGGGCCTCCTGACCTGCCTGTGTGCCGACGGCGACGGACCTTTCACCCGGCCGCCCGGTCGTCGTCAGGGGCGTGGGATCAGGAGTGCGCCACCGCCGTCTCGCCCTCGCGGTTCCGCGACCGGCGCCCGGCGACCACGTCCGCGACGATCACGGCGAGCAGGACGCCGTTCGCGAGCCAGCTCAGCACGAGCGGCGTGACCGACCCGGCCACCGCGACGAGCGCGAGCGCCGCCGCGACGCCCGCCAGGTGCCACGGCGACCAGCGGCCGCCCGTCGCCCGGCGGAACAGCGCGTTGCCCAGCAGGTAGACGGCGGCCGCGCCGCACATGATCCACGCCGTCCACGGGTCGGTCGTGCCGTGGTGCCCCTCGGGGTGCAGCAGGACGAGCTCGTCCGCCACGGCCGTCAGGACGATCCCGGCGACCAGCAGGAACGGCACGTACGTGTACGCGGTCTGCGCGACCATCCCCGTCTCCGCCCGCGACGCGAAGAACTCCGTCGCGCGCCGCTCCGACCGGTCGAAGAACAGCAGCCACATGAGGACGGTCGACGCGAACGCCGCGAGGAACGCCACGAGCGTCACCGCGTCGACCTCGATCTCGCCGAACGCCGTGCCCGTCACGATGATCGACTCACCCAGGCTGATGATCATGAAGAGCGACACCCGCTCCGCCATGTGGTCGCCCCGGACCTCCCACGTGGTGGCGTTCGTGCCGCGCATCCCCGGCACCCAGAACATCGCCCGCGGCCCGACGAGGTCGATCAGCGCCGCGAGCCCCCAGAGCACGAGTCGCTGCTCCTCGACGAGCGCCCCCGCGACCCAGAACACGCCCGACACCGACAGCCACACGGTGATCCGCACGAAGTTCATCGCGTTCACCGGCCAGTGCCGGCCCATCGCCCACGTCGTGAAGAGCGTCCGGCCCACCTGGATCGTCACGTACGGCACCGCGAACAGGAGCGCCTTGTCCCCGAACGCGTCCGGGATCGCGCTCGACATCAGCAGCCCCAGCAGCATGAGGACGATGAGCATCGCCCGCACCGGCACCCGGTCGGGGTCGAGCCAGTTCGTCACCCACGTCGTGTCGATCCACAGCCACCAGATCGCCCAGCCCAGCACGAGCGTCTGCAGCAGGTGCTCGCCGTCGGGGTGCGCGATGAGCAGGTGCGACAGCTGCGTCACCGCGAACACGAACACGAGGTCGAAGAACAGCTCCACGTACCCGACGCGGCTGCCGTCGTGCCCGTCGCCGTGCCGCAGCACGTCGGTCCGCATGCCCCACGTGCCGCCGCCGGTGCCCAGCCGTCCGGTGTCCGTCATGGCCGCGATCCTGCCAGCCGACCGCCGACGTGCCGAGGGTCACGCCGCATCCGGTTTGGGGACTGGACGTCCGGACCTGTATCGTTCTGGTCGGCCCGCGAGGGCCATGCGCCCGTAGCTCAATGGATAGAGCATCTGACTACGGATCAGAAGGTTGGGGGTTCGAGTCCCTCCGGGCGCACCGAGCGTCATCTGCGTGAGAGCCCCCGTTCCGGGTCACCGGGCCGGGGGCCTTGCGTTTCCCCCGCGGTGCCGGTCGAGGTGGCCGTGACGCCTGACCTCACCCCGACCGTCCTGACCGTGGACGGGTGCCGCTGCCGCCCGCCAGACTGCGAGCACGAGGCTCGGCCAGGCAGCGGTCGGGTCGACCGCCGGGGGGGCTCCGACGATGGCCAAGGACACGGCACGACCCGCACCCGTCTTCGCCGGGCGCTTCGCGGGCAACCCGGACTTCGACTTCGCGGTCCGCGGGACGCTCGGAGGCGTCGCGGGAGGTGGCGCCGACGCCGGCGAGGTCCTCGCGGCGGTCGGCGACGTCAAGGCGAAGGACCACGACGGCTGGTTCGCGGCGTGGAAGGGCCTGGGCGACCGGACCCGGGCGGCCGGTGACGAGGCGGCGGCGTCGGGGCACGCGGTGACCGCGGCCGGCGCGTACCTGCGCGCCGCGAACTACCTGGGTCGGGCGGTGAGCGCCGTCGCGGGCCTCGTGGACGCCGCCGAGCTGCTGCCTACGTTCCGCTCGCACCGCGACGCCTGGGAGCGGTTCACGGAGACGACGGCCGCCCAGGTCGACCGGGTCGACGTCCCGTACGAGGGGACGACCCTGCCCGGCTGGTTCTTCCGGGCCCCGGCGGCCGACCCGGCGCGGCCCGGTCCCGTGCTCGTCGTCAACCTCGGGTCGGACGAGTCGATCTCGGCGGCCTGGACGAACGTCGGGCCTGACGCCCTGGCGCGGGGCATGCACGTCTTCGTGTTCGACGGACCAGGTCAGCAGTCGATGCTCTTCGAGCACGACGTGCCGTTCCGCCCGGACTGGGAGGCCGTCCTGACGCCTGTCGTCGACGTGCTTGTCGGTCGCGACGACGTCGACCCGGACGCGCTGCTGGTGTGGGGTGTGAGCCAGGCCGGGTACTGGGTCCCGCGCGCGCTCGCGACGGAGCACCGGTTCGCGGCCGCCGTCGCCGACCCGGGAGTCGTCGACGTCTCCACGTCCTGGGAGCGGCACGTGCCGTCGTCGCTCCTCAAGCTGCTCGACCACGGGGAGCGCGAGAAGTTCGACCGCGACATGGCGCTCGGCTTCAAGCTGTCGCCCGAGACCGCGCGGGAGTGGCGGTTCCGTGCCCGCCCCTACGGCGGGACGGGGTACGCCGACGTGCTGGAGAAGGTGCGGGACTACCGGCTCGACGCCGACCTGGGCGCGGCGGTCCGGACGCCCCTGCTCGTCACCGCACCCGACCACGAGCAGTTCTGGCCCGGTCAGTCGGACGCCCTGGCGCAGCTCACCGCCGACGTCTCGACCCTGATGCCGTTCACCGCCGCCGAGGGCGCGGACGTCCACTGCGAGCCGCTCGCGCACCACGTCCGCAACGGCCGCGTCTTCGACTGGTTGGAGGACCGCCTCCGCGCCGTGAATCCGGCCGCGCAGACCGCGGCACGGGCGGTCTGACGGTCGCGCGCGGCTCGGTTGCCGCCAGACTCATGGCAGTCGTCGCAGGTTCCCCGTTGGGGTCGAGGACGCGTTCGCAGGCGGTGCACGGCTGAGCGGTGGCGGGGCAGTCCTCGCAGACGCACGTGCCGGCGCAGTCATGACCCCGAGACGCGGGCACCGCGGACCCTGCGTCCGCACCGCGGGGACGTCACATCTAGATCAACGGTCTCCATGTCGATTTCAGGAGGTGATTCGTGCCGTTGCGTTTCAAGGACGAGCCCGTCGAAGCTGCCTTTTCCGACTTGCTCGTCCTCGCCGCGCGTCGAGGGTGCTCGGCCAGCGTCGTCGTCGAGGCGGGTCGCGCCCTTCCTGGTGGGGCGGCTCGCTTTGCGTCGCTGGTCATGCCCGACAACCAAGGTCCCACTGTTCGGGAGATCGGTGAGGTCCCGACCGGTGCGCATTCCGTTGTCGTCAGGTTCCCGCTGACGATGGAGGTGGTCGCGGCGATTCTTCTGATGGCAGACGGTCCTCTGGGGCTGTATGGGCGCGGATTGCCAGAGAACTTGACAATCTTCGTGCGCAATGGATCGCGATGGTTCTGGAGCGACGGTTCGGACGAGACCTGTGGTTCAGACGTCGACCAGTCCGCGTGGGCTCGAGATGTCGCGGGCTCGACTGCTCTGTCGCGCATCCGCGTGACACCGACGCTAGACAACCTGTTCGACGCTGGCGGGGCCGAGGAGCTGGTGGGCGACCTGGCGTATCCCGACGACCGCGACGGCGACGGTGACCCGCAACGCCTGCGCGTGGCGCTCTTGCTGGACGAGGTGCAGCAGGGGTTTCGCAACCAGACGCCGGACCTCGTGCTTCGATCTCTCGGCGCTGCGGCGCTCGTGCTCGATTCACGGGCCGACCTGCTGGGATCGATCGTCTGGCGACGAACGCGGATGGACCGCGATCGGGTCGCGATCGACGACCTCGTGACGAGCCGAGCAGAACAGACGTTGCGCGACGGTCTGGCGTCCGCGCAGTGGCGAGACGTCTGGCCAGAGGTCGCCGGCCGTGAGGCTGTGCAGTCCGAGCTCGTCCGCCTTCTGGGGATGTGATGATCCTTGCGTAGAAGAACGATGGGGAAATGACTGCCACGGCCGGCGGCCGGGCTCCGCCCGTGCAGGTGCTGGCCGGGGCCATCGCGGCGGTCGGAGGTTCCGTCCCTCGAGGCCGATCCTCGGACCAGGAAATCATCTGCACGTCGAGGTGAGGAAGGACGAGAAGTTGGTCGGTGTCATTCATCCTCGTTTCAGAGGACCCCGCGGTGGATGAAGATTCCGACGTGTACTTTGTGTCGTGGGCCAGCCCGCCGAGAGCGCCCGTGAACTCGGAATGCATCGTCATGGCGGTGTGTCGCACGTCGTCCCGGATGGACGCTGTGCAGCTGTTCCGGGGCAAGTCCCTCAGCGCTTTCGCGAGTCGCGACGTGAAGAAGCTCAGCCACAAGGACGTCGCAAGGCTCGATTGTCCTGAAGTGAGTCCCGGTGAGGTGCTGGTCCGCGATGCGTTCGGGAAAGGCCCGTGGGAACCCGCGCGATAGCCTCGATCGTTCTCGGCGACGGCTGAACGGATCCGGGAGTCACGACGCTCGTGGGCTTGTGTTCCGACGCGGATCCGGATGTCCAGGACTGGGCCACCTTCGCCCTCGCGGGTCTCACGGTCGGCAGCCCGGGGATCCGTGATGCGCTGCTGGACGTGGCACGAGGTGCAGCCGCTGGACCGACCGCCGCTCAAGCTGCCGACGCCCTGGCGAGCCGGGGACACCGCAGGGTGCTGCCGGTGCCTGTGCACGCGCTCGCGCGTGACGATGTCGCGGACACGTGGGTGCGAGCTGCCGCGAGGATGCCCGACCCGATGCTGGCGCCCGTGCTCGAGCGGCTTGCTTCGACCGGGTGGGTGGACCGTGTTGCGAGGGACGGAGACGGGGCTCCGATGGTGCAGGTGCCGGCCGCGGCCATCGCGGCGGTCGGAGGTTCCGTTCCTCGAGGCCGATCCTCGGACTAGGTGGGCCGGGAGTCTCAAGGGGATCGTCCAGAGCCGCCCCACGCCCGGAGTGACACAGGCGCACGTGCCGGAGTCGGGGCGTTCGTCGTCGTCACGCCGACCCGGCTACCGATCGTCCGTGGACGGGCGCGGATCAGCAGCTCAAACCCCCACGAACGGCGCAGGTCCGCCGATACGGTCGGGCCAGCCGCCGACGAGGGCGGCCCGCAGGCAAGGGGGAACATGAACAGGAAGGCATCCCGCGGCATCGTCGCGGCCACCGCAGGTCTCGTCCTGCTCGTCGCGGCGGCGCTGCCCGTCGGTGCGACGGACCCCACTCCCGGCACCGGGGTGGTTCCCAAGTCGTCCACGTCGAGCCAGGCCGTCACCCCCATGGTGGTCAACGGCCAGCTGGAGTACGGCGTCCACATCAGGAACATCGGCTGGCGGTACGACATCATCGGCTCGACGGGCCTCGGCTGGCCCCTGGAGGCGGTGTCGATCCGCACCACCGGCACGCTCAAGATCTGCGGCCGCGCGCACGTCCAGGACCGGGGCTGGCTCCCGTGGTTCTGCGCGAACCCCAACGGCCAGCAGATCGTCCTGGGGACCGTCGGTCAGGCGCTCCAGCTCGAGGCGCTCCAGCTGTACTCGACCACCCACCGGCTCAGCGCGGAGGCGCACGTCTCGAACGTCGGGTGGCAGGGTGCGCGCACCAACAGCCAGGTCGGGACGACGCTCTTCGTCGGCACGACGGGCCAGGGCCGTGCGATCGAGGCGCTCAGGCTCAGCTACCTGAACTACTAGCCGCAGGCGCGACGACGGCCCAGCACCCGGGGCGGTGCTGGGCCGTCGTCGTGGCGGGCCACGTCAGGGCGCGAGTCAAGCCCCCGGAGCGGTGGGAGCGGCCGGTCCTGGCGGGGCCGAAGCAGCGAGCGCGTCGGAGAGGCTCATGACGTGCGCGGGGTTGCCGGCCTGTCGGCGATGCCCGCGAGCAGGTGGTGTGCGCCCGACCCGTCCGGGACGGCGAGGTCGAGGGTCGTGCCGCCGACGTGCAGGGTCGCGACGACGACGTCCCGGTAGGCGGGGTGCGCGACGACTCGCACGTCGTCGATGACCGCGAGGGGTACGACGAGGCGCGACAGGGAGTGCACGGGTGCGCGGCCGCGGACCAGCCAGGCGTGCCGGGCGACGATCTCGAGGGCGTGGTCGTCGCCGGCGAGGACGGCGGCGTGCAGGGTCGCGGGGGACAGGGCGTGCCAGGCGGCCCGGACGACGCCCGCAGCGCCCCCGCCCTGCGGGTGGACGCGGCGGCGCCCGTGCCAGGTCCACGGGGTGAGGTCGGGCAGGCGGCGGCGCACCTCGCGGACGTCGCTGACGAGGGCGACGTCGTCGTTCCCGAGCGTGAGGGCGGCGCTGTGCGCGGCGGCGGTGCGGCCCGCGTCGAGGAGCGCCCGGCCGACGGGGCTGGGGGCGGCGACGGTGGTGGCGGCGCGGATCTCGTCGACGAGGCGGCGGACGTTGTCGCGGGCGGAGCCGTTGTAGCGGACCGCGAGGGTCGAGCCGTCGGTCGTGACGATCGTCAGGGTGGCGTCGAGCAGGCTCACGACGTCGAGCAGCGCGACGACGGACCGGTAGGGCGCGACCCGCACGTCGTACCCTTCGGCGTCCTTGGCGGACGTCCCGGGCCCGCCGGTGCGGCGCGACAGGGCGGTGAGGCCGACGTCGTCGAGGACGAGCAGGTGGTCGTACAGGTCCATGTCGGCGGTGGCGTCGCGGCGCGCGATGTTGCGGGGGACCTTGAGCACCAGGCGGGCGGTGTCGAGGTCGAGCGGGTGGTCGCGGTAGAGGCGCGGCACGTCCTGCGGGGTGCGCACCTCGTCGATCCAGGGGCCGAAGCGGTCGTACTCGCTCGTGCCGGCCTCGGTGGTCGTCATCGGTCTCCGTCCGGGGTCAGGTGTCGGTGCCGAGGCGGGTGAGCGCCTCGGTGCAGGTCGCGAGGTCCATGCCGTCGAGCTTGTCGAGCAGGCGCCGCCGGACGCTCGCGACGTGCGCGGGCCGGGCGGCCTCCAGCCGTCGGACGCCGGTCGGGGTGAGCACGGCGACCTGCCCGCGGCGGTCCGTCTCGGCGGGGCGGCGGCGGACCAGGTCCTGGGCCTCGAGCCGGGTGACGACCTGGGTCATGCGCCCGACGGTGAGGGCGGTGGCGGCGGCGAGCTCGCCCATGCGCAGCGCGTGCCCGGGGGCGTCCGACAGGTGCATGAGCGTGAGGTACTCGGTCCACGACAGGTGCTCGGTCCGGCCGAGGTCGGCCTCGAACGCGCGGGGGACGAACGCGACGAGCCGCGCGAGCGCACGCAGGAGATCCTCCTCCTGGGCGGTCAGGGGTGCGTTCGCGTCGTCGCTCACGACCGCGAACATACTTGAGTGCTAAAGGATCCGCCAGGGCCTCGCGCGGACGGGTGACATCACGCCCGCAGGAGTCGTTCCAGGCTCAGCGGGGGCGTGCCGGTGATCCGCTCGACGGCGTCGGTCGGACGGGCCATGACGTCGCTCGCGATCGCCGTGTACGTCGACACCCACGCGTCGACCTGCCAGTCGGGCGCGCCGTAGACCGCGCGGGACGCGTAGGCCTCGTCGAGCGTCTCGTCGTGGAACGTCACCTCGGCGCCGCGCGCCCGCCCGACGATGCGCGCGGCGTCGGCCAGCGACAGCGCCTCCGGGCCGGTGAGGTCCTCGGTCCGGCCCGCGTGCGCCGCGGGGTCGAGCAGCACCGCGGCGGCGACGCGGGCCACGTCCGCCCGCGCGACGAACGCGCACCGGCCGTCGCCCGCGGGCCCCCGGATGACGCCGTCGGCACCGACGAGGTCGGGCACGAAGTCCAGGTAGAACGTGTCGCGCAGGAACGTCCACGCCATCCCCGACGCCCTGATCCGCTGCTCCGTCGCGAAGTGGTCGCGCGCGAGCGTGAACGTCGCGTCCGGCGCGGCCGCCGCGAACGACGTGTAGACGACGTGGCGCACGCCCGCCGCGGCCGCCGCGTCGACGAACGTCGCGTGGTCGCGCGCCCGGTCCGGGCTCTCGTGCGCCGACACCATGAGCAGGACGTCGACGCCCTCCAGCGCGGCACGGGCGGCGTCCGGGTCGGCGTAGTCGGCGACCGCGACATCGGTGACGGAGCCCAAGGCGGGGATGTGCGGGCTCGTGGGGTCGCGCACGAGCAGGCGCTGCGGCCGCCCCGCCGCGTCGAGGTGGCGGGCGACGAGCCCGCCCAGGTGACCGGTCGCACCGGTGACGGCGATTAGGGCGGGCATGGGACCTCCTGCGGGTGCGGGTCTGCGTCCCATCGTGACCACGCGGGCGCGGTCCGGCGAGCCGGGCGCGACCCGGACCGCGGAGCTGGTCAGTCGTCGTCCGGGCGCTTGCGCGGTCGCCCGCGCGGCCGGGTGGGGGCGGCGTCCGACGGCAGTCGTCCCGCTCCCTTGAGGGCCTGTCGCAGCAGCAGGTCGATCTGCGCGTTGACGCTGCGCAGGTCGTCCGCCGCCCAGCGGGCGAGCGCGGCGTGGACGGCGGGGTCGAGCCGCAGCAGCACCGCACGGCGCTCGGGTGCTGCTGCGGTCCGCTCCTCGTCCGACGGGCTCACGACGCCACGCTCACGTGTACAGCGAGCCCGTGTTCACGACGGGCGTCGCGCGGCTGTCGCTGCACAGCACCACCAGCAGGTTGGACACCATCGCGGCCTTGCGCTCGTCGTCGAGGACGACCAGGCCCTCGGACTCGAGGCGGCCGAGCGCCTGCTCGACCATCCCGACGGCGCCGTCGACGATGCGCTCGCGGGCGGCGATGATCGCGCCCGCCTGCTGGCGCTGCAGCATGGCCTGGGCGATCTCCGGTGCGTACGCGAGGTTGGAGATGCGGGCCTCGACGACCTCGACGCCGGCGATGACGACGCGCGCCGCGACCTCGGTCGCGATCTCCGCGGACACGACGTCGGTCGCGCCGCGCAGGCTGTTCTCGCCCGCGTCGGCGTGGTCGTAGGGGTGCGACATCGCGACGTGCCGCAGCGCGGACTCCGACTGGACGCGCACGAAGTCGGTGTAGTCCTCGACGGCGAACGTCGCGCGGGCGGTGTCGGCGACCTGCCAGACGACGATCGCGGCGATGTTCACGGGGTTGCCGTCGGCGTCGTTGACCTTGAGCTCGTTGGTCTCGAAGTTGCGGACGCGGACCGACACCTTCTTGCGCGAGGTGAGGGGCATCGCGACGACGAGGCCGGTCCGGCGGATCGTGCCGACGTAGCGTCCGAAGAGCTGGACGACGCGCGTCTGCCCGGGGCTGATGACCGACAGTGCACCCAGCGGGACGAACCAGAGGATGCTCAGCAGGATCCCGAGGGTGGCGAAGAGGCCCGCGGTCGACTCGTCCGAGGCGGCGGCGACGAAGCACGCGATGCCGCCGCCGAGGATCGCGAACGCGAGCAGCAGCACGAGCAGCGCGAGACCGGGCCCGCCGGACCACGCCTCGCGCTCGGCGACCTCGACGCGGGTCCCGCTGTGGCCGACGGGACGGCCCGTGGGCTCGCCGCCGGTCGACTCCTGCGGTGGGACGGGGCTGTCGGTCATGTGGGGCTCCTTCGACGTCGCTGGGATATCAAAACGCTATCAGATTAATTCGCGTCGCCGACAGTCCCCCGGCCGCTGCAGTCACGGCCGGTACGCTGGACGACGGCGATGGATCCCGCCGGGGCGCGAGCGCCCGAACCGCCGCAGCGGCTGATGGCTCCTGACTCGTCGGACGGCGGGCAGGAGCACGCCCGCAGGAGGTGCCGGACCGTGACGCGACCACCACGACCCCCGTCGGTGCCGCAGCCCGCCGTCGAGCGCATGACCCCGTTCGCCGGCCGCCCCGCCGTCGTCGGCGTCGTCCCGCACCAGCACCCCCTCGTCGTGCTCACCGCCGCGTCGTGGGCCCGGGCCGCCGGCGCCCGGCTGCACCTCGCCTATGTCGACCCCACCCGCTACGTCGTCGAGGAGCACCCCGACGGCACCGTCCAGCACGCGCCCGTCGACCCCGACACCGCCGACGACCGCTGGCGCGGCACCGAGGACGCCCTGCGCGCCGAGCTCGGCGCCGTGCTCCAGGACGCCGACGTCCCGTGGGACCTGCACTACCTCGCCGGCCGCCCCGACCGGGCCCTCACGCACCTCGCGCGCGCCGTCGACGCGGCCGTCCTCGTCGTCGGGACCCGGACCCACGGCGCGGGCGCCCGCCTCCGCGAGCTCGTCGAGGGATCCGTCGCCGCGCACCTCACGCACCACCAGCACCGGCCCGTGCTCGTCGTGCCGCTCGACGTCGTCGACTGGGCCGAGGGCGGTGGCCCGTGGCGGCGGTGACGCCGCCCACGCCGCCAGCGCCCGGACCCGCCGGGACGCCCGCGTCGCCGGCACCGGCGTCGAGGATCCCGCTCGTCCGCCTGACCGCGCTCGTCTTCGTCGGCGGGGCCGTCGGCACGAGCGCCCGCGCCCTCCTGGAGCAGGCGTTCGCCCCGGAGGCGCCCGCGTGGCCGTGGGTCACGTTCGCGATCAACCTCGCCGGCTCGTTCGTGCTGGGCGTCCTGCTGCACGTGCTCGCACGCGCCGGGCAGGACACGGGGTGGCGTCGCGACGTCCGGGTCGGGTGCGGCACCGGGATCCTGGGAGGCTTCACGACGTACAGCACCTTCGTGCTCGAGGTGGACCGGCTGCTGCGCGACGGGCAGGCCGCCGTCGGGCTGCTGTACGCGGTCGTGAGCGTCGTCGCGGGGATCGCGCTCGCGGTCCTCGGGGTCCGCGCTGCCACCCTGGTGCGCCGGCCCCGCCGGGTCGGCCCGGGTGACCGCGACGACCGCGACGACCGCGACGACCGCGACGACCGTGGCGACCGGGTCGGGCGGGTGACGGCATGACGCTGCTGCTCGTCGCCGTCGCCGGGGGTGCGGGCGCGTCCGCCCGGTTCCTGCTCGACACGCTCGTCTCGCGGCACAACCGCCTGTCGGTCCCGCTCGGCACGGCGGTCGTCAACCTCACCGCGTGCTTCCTGCTCGGGCTGCTCACCGGCTGGCTCTCGACCCGGACCGGCGACGGCTCGCTCGGCACGGTGCTCGGCGTCGGCTTCCTGGGCGGCTACTCGACGTTCAGCACCGCGAGCGTCGAGGCGGCCCGCCTGGTCCTCGCCGGGCGTGCCGGTGCGGCCGTCGTGCACGCGGCCGGGATGCTCGTCGCGAGCCTCGGGGCGGCCGCGCTGGGGCTGGTCGTCGGGGCGGCGTGAGGACGACCCGGCGGTCCTAGGCTCGCCGCATGATCCGGCTCCGTGACGTCACCTTCCTCGTCCGCGACCACGACGAGGCGCTCGCGTTCTTCGTCGACGCCCTCGGGTTCGTCGTCCGCCAGGACGAGACGTTCGACGGCGGCTGGCGGCGCGTCGTCGTCGGGCCGGCCGACGGCGGCACGGGGCTCGTCCTCGCGCTCGGCGGGGACGGCACGGTCGGACGGCAGGCCGGCGACGACGTCGCGTTCTTCCTGGAGACCGACGACTTCGCCGCGCAGCACGCCCGCATGCTCGGGCACGGCGTGCGGTTCCGCGAGGAGCCGCGGCACGAGCCCTACGGGACCGTCGCGGTCTTCGAGGACCTGTACGGCGGGGCGTGGGACCTCATCCAGCCGCCGGCACGCTGACGGACCCGCCGGGCGGACAACCTTCCGCCGTCCCCGAGCGTGTAGAGAGCATGAGCATGTCGATCGTCGCCGGGGCCGCCGGGCAGCCGGACGCCACCGGCGCCCGCGAGGAGCTCGTCCTCGTGACCCCCGCCGGTCGCGACACGGAGTTCACCGCGTTCGTCCGGTCGGCCACACCGGCCCTGACCCGCACGGCCTGGCTGCTGTGCGGCGACGTCCACCAGGCCGACGAGCTCGTCCAGAGCGCACTGGTCCGGACGTACCTGGCCTGGCCGCGCGCGCGTGAGCGCGACCCCCTCGCGTACGCGCGGCGCGCCCTCGCCAACCAGCGCATCGAGACGTGGCGACGACGACGCCGGGAGGTCCTCGTCGCCCCACCGGACGTGCCGGACTCCGGGCGGCCGTCCGACGCCGAGAGGGTCGCGCAGCGCGACCAGCTCGTCCGGGCGCTCGCGACCCTCAGCGCCCGGCAGCGGCGGGTCGTGGTGCTGCGGCACTTCGAGGGCCTCAGCGAGCGCGAGGTCGCCGACGACCTCGGCATCTCCGTCGGGACGGTGAAGTCCACCGCCTCGCGCAGCCTCGCGCGGCTGCGTGACGTCATGGGCGACCTCGACGACGCCACCGGCGGGACCCGAGCGACGAGGAGCGGACGATGAGCGACGAGACCTTCGCCGACCGGCTGCGCGCCCGCGCCGACCTGGTCGTCCCGGCCTTCGACGTCGACCCCGAGCGGGTCGTCCGGCGGGCCCGCACCCGACGCGCCGTCTCCCGCTCCGTGGCGCTGACCGTGACCGCCGCGGTCGTCGTCGTCGCCGGGGCATGGGCTGCGCCGGGCCTCGGCTGGGACCCCTTCCCCCGGCGCGGACCGGCGTGGACAGGTGCGGCGTCGTGGACCGACGGTGCGGCGCCGACACCGCACGCGACGAGCACCACGAGCGCCGGACCGACCGCCCCGACGACACCCACTGTGCCGACCTACTGGTACGCGCGGACGGAGACGACCACCTCCGACGGGACGCACGTGCGGGAGACGTGGTCGAGCACCGAGCGGCCGGGCCTGTGGATCGACGACGGTGACCTGACCGCGCCCGGCGCGTTCGGCCCGAGAGACGTCCTCGGCCGGTTCCGCATCGACGGGCAGTGGGTCGAGATGCTGCGCGACCCCGCCGTCCTCCCCACGTCCCCCGCCGCGCTCGCTGCGGTGCTCTACGCGAGCATCGAGCCCGACCGTGCCCAGGGGACCGACGACCAGAAGGTCTTCACCCGCGTGCACGACCTGCTCATGAGCGGAGGGACGCTGCCGGCCGACCTGCGCCTGGCCCTGTGGGACGTCGCCGCGGGCCTGCCCGGTGCGGCGGTCGCCGACGGTGAGGACTCCACCGGGCGCAGCGGCCGCGTGCTCGAGTACCGGGCGCACGAGGGGGACGTCCGGTGGGTCGGCGACCCGTCGACGGGACTGCTGCTGGAGCGGGACGAGCCGAGCGGGCGCACGGTCTACGTCGAGCAGCACGCGACGCAGGAGATCCCGCTCGAGCCGACGATCGAGATGGCCGGGTGCCTCACCTGGGAGACCTGCTGACCCGGCGGCTCGATCGGTGACTCGCGCGAACGGCCCACGTGGTGCCGGCCCGACCGGTAGCGTCGGCGCGCGTGAGGATGCGCGACGTCGACCTGGACGAGTCGACGGCCGCCCCCGCGGACGACGGGCCGGCACCGCCCGATCCGTCGTTCCTCGAGCGTGTGCGACGCCACCCCCGCTGGCTCGCCGGCGCCGCGGTGACCGTCGTCGCGCTGGTCGGCTACCAGCTCGTCAGCGACCGGCGGGTGCAGGCCGCGGACGAGGCCCGAGCTGCCTCCCTCGCCGACCTCGCCTCTGTACTGGACCCGGTCGACCCGACGTTCCCCGTCCTCCAGCACCGCACGTCCTCCTCCGACGGCGAGGAGATCCCGGCGGAGGTCGCCGCCTACCTCGGCGGCGCCGCGCTCGCGGGGGGAGTCCTGGTCAGCAGCACCCTGGGACTGATGGAGGGCGACGCGCGGCTCTTCGGCGTGGACCCCGCGACCGCGGAGCAGGTCTGGCAGACGACCGTCGAACCGCCGGAGCCGGGTGCGTCCAGAGGCGGTGCGTGGTGCTGGCCGCAGGACGCGTCGCAGGCGCTCTCGGTGTCGTCGGAGGGCACGGCCGTGCGGTGCGTCGTGACGTGGATGCTGGCGTCGTCGCCCGAGCAGGACGTCTCTCGTTCGTCCCGGCTGGGCAACCAGGCCACCGCGCTGCTCCAGGTCGACGCGACCGACGGGACCGTGCGGCACCGCATCGACCTGCCCGTCGACTCCACACTCGGGCAGGGAGCGTGGGGCGTGGTCTCCGGCACCGTCGCCGACGCGCGTGTCACGCTCGAGTCCACGCGGTGGGACGGCACGGCCCGGTGGACCCGCACGCTCGACATGCCGTCCGCGGACGGCAGGTCGTCCCTGTCGGTCTCGGTCGTCGGCGACCGGGTGCTGGTCGCTGACGGGTACGACGCGTCCGGTTGGGTCCTGTCCGCGGACGACGGGTCGACGCTCGCCGCCCTGCCCGGCGGCGCGCAGGAGGCCATGGGCCTGGCCACGCTCCTGCCGACCGGGGCGGTCGTCGTCGCCGATCCCGCGTTCGCGCCCACCGGGCCCTCGGCCGAGCGTGCCGCGATGCTCGTCCGCCCCGACGGCACGGTGGTCTCCTTCGACGGCGATCACCAGGAGCGGGTCGACCTGGACGACGGCACACTCCGTGATGCGCTGCTCACGGGGACAGCCGCACCCGAGGTCGGCGGGGTGCGCCTAGGCGAGGACCAGCCGTCGACACCCCCCGGAGCCGTCGTGCGCCTCCGCGAGGCCGACGGCACGGTCCGCTGGCAGGTGCCCGGGCTCGACGTGCTCACCGCGATCGCGGTCGACGGCCTCGTCGTCGTTCGCACGGTCGACGAGGTCGCCGCGATCGACGCCCGCAGCGGCGACGTGCGCTGGCGCTCGTCGGCCGTCCACGACGGCGTCGAGACCGCCCAGGTCTCCCCGCTCCTCACCGACGGTCGGGTCATCCTCGTGGCTCACGGCGCGCAGCTCGACGCGCTGTCCTTCCGTGGCGAGCCCGTCTGGTCGGCGTACGTCGAGGACGTCGGCGACGAGCACGTCGTGCGTCCCGGTCCTGCACCCAACCCGGCCCCGAGCGGTGCGGCCGCCGTCGAGGGCGACGCGCTCGGGTGGTTCGCCGCGGCCAGCGGCCACCTCGGGCTGGCCGTCTACGACTCCGGCGCGCAGACCGAGGAGCACTTCGTCTTCGGTCACCGCTGACCGTCCCGGCGGCGCGAACGGACGGCTCACCGCCGCGGCCTCGTGGCCCGCCGTCCGGACGCTAGGCCAGCGCGCTCGCCGCCGAGAGCAGCACGGCTCGCTGCCCGGTCGCGTGCTCCCGCAGGTGGGCGGCGAGGTCGACGAGCCACGCCTCGTCGGGTGCGTCGGGGGCGCCGCCGCTGCCGGCCGGGTCGGGTCCGCGCGCGAGGACGCGCTCGAGGTCGACGAGCTGCTCGGCCGCGATCGCGGCGACGTGCGGCAGCAGCGCGTGCGGCGTGACGACGTCGCCCGACGCGCGGCCGTACCCGTCGAGGAACGCGTCGAGCAGCGCGGGGTGCGCGGGCCGTGCGGGGTCGGGGCCGAGCAGGTCCCGCACGGCGGACGCGACGTCGGCGGCGGCGGGTCGCAGCCCTGCCTCGTCGAGGTCGAAGCACGTCGGCCGCAGCCCGCGCCAGCGCAGGTTGTCGAGCTCGAGGTCGCCGTGCCCGACGACCGTGCGCCCGGTGCGGCCGGCGGTCGCGCGGAACCCGTCGTACCCGTCGAACCCGTCGTGCCCGTCCGACCCGCCCGGCTGCGACGCGGCGAGCGCGCGTGCCGCGGCGGCGACCTCGGCGTCGGCCGACGCCGTGAGGACCGTGAACGGGGGCGCCGCCGCGGGCTGCGCGACGTCCGTGTGCCGGGCGGCGTCGGCGTGGAAGCGGGCCAGCGCCCGTCCCCAGGTGGACGCGACCTCGTCGTTGAGGTCGTCGACGTCGAGATCGTCTCCGTCGACGCGGCGGACGACGGCGGCGAGGGCCGGGCCGACGGGCGTGTCGAGCCGTTCGAGCAGCCGGCCGGAGCGGGACGGCACGAGCGCGGCGACGTCGGCGTGGTCGGCGGACAGCCGCGCGTGCAGGAGGGTCCCGTGCGCGAACCGGCGCGCCCCCGCGGCGTGCTCGGGCACCCACCGGACGTACAGCACGCCCCGCCGGTCGACGCCCTCGGGGACGACGGCCACGTGCGCGGCGGACGACCGCCAGAACAGGGCCGACCCGGGTGGCAGACCCCACGCGGCCGCGACCGCGTCGGCGGTGGGCGAGCGCCACGCGTCGTCGACGGCGCCGCGCACGTCGCGGATCTCCGGCAGGGTCAGCATCCCCGCATGGTGCGCCCGGGTCGTCCCGGTCGCCATCGAATTGGCCGGTGTCCCGCACCGCGGTCGGTGGGGTCGTCGCGGGTCGGGAGTCCCAGGCGTCGGCCGCCGCGACGGGTGAGCATGGCGTGTGCCGCGACAGACGCCGATCTACTACTACTCGTCCACGTCGGGGCTGGTCCGGTCGTTCGCGGAGCGGCTCGGCCGGCCCGCGTACAACCTGGCCGAGCGCGCGCACCGGCTGTCCGAGGTCGACGGTCCGTGGGTGCTGCTCACGCCGTCGTACAAGACGGGCAACCCGGCGAACGACACGATCCCGGAGGCGGTCCGGCGGTTCCTGCGGTCGCCCGTGAACCGGCGCTCGATGGTCGGGGTCATGGGGTCGGGGAACCGGAACTTCGGCACGCACTACCAGATGGCGTGCCGGGAGATCGCGGAGCGCTCGCACCGCCCGGTGCTCTTCGAGTTCGAGCTCGCGGGGACACCGTGGGACGTCGTGAGAGCCGGCCAGATCCTCGCGGACCTCGACGACGCCCTGGCGGCCGCGCACGCCCACTGACCGTCGCGAGCGGGCGCGCCGTGCGAAGGTTGCCGACGGCGTGCTGCCCGCACCGCCCGAGCAGCCGCCGACAGCGGCCCGCCCCCCGAGGAGCCCCGCCGTGCCCGACCCGCTGCGCGTCCGCCCCACCGGCTGGGCGGAGCCGCCGACGCGTCCCGCGATGGCGAACGACGTCGACCGCCGGCCGGGGTTCGCCCTGACGTCGCGGTCCGTCGAGCGCGACGGTGTGCCGTGGGTGCCCGTGTCGGGGGAGGTGCACTACTCCCGCGTGCCGCGGTCGCGGTGGCGCGAGCGCCTGCTGCTCGCGCGGTCGGGCGGGGTCGACGTGGTCGCGACGTACGTCGTCTGGATCCACCACGAGCCCGTGCGCGGCGAGGCGCGGTTCGACGACGGGCTCGACGTCGCCGCGTTCGTGCGGACCTGTGCGGACCTCGGGCTGAGCGTCGTGCTGCGTCTCGGGCCGTGGTGCCACGGGGAGGTCCGCAACGGCGGCTTCCCGGACTGGGTGCAGCACGCGCCCGTCGCGCACCGCACCGACGACCCCGCCTACCTGGACCTCGTGCGCGAGTGGTTCGGGCGGCTGGGCGCGCAGCTCGCGGACCTGTGCGGGCCTGACGGCCCGGTCATCGGCATCCAGCTCGACAACGAGCTCTACGACCAGCCCGGCCACCTGGTGACGCTCAAGCGCCTCGCGCGCGACGCGGGGCTGCACGCGCCGCTGTGGACCGCCACCGCGTGGGGCGGCGCCGACCTGCCGGCCGGCGAGGTCCTGCCGCTGTACGGCGGGTACGGCGACGGGTTCTGGGTCGACGCCGACGAGGGCTGGCACGCGACGTTCCGCGCGCACTACCAGGTCTCGCACACGTGGGACGACCCCGGGATCGGCGCCGACGTGCGCGGCGACGACGAGCCGTCCGCGGCGACGGTCGACCGCGACACCGCCTTCCCGCCCGCCACGTGCGAGCTCGGCGGCGGCATGGCGACGACCTACCACCGGCGTCCCGTGCCGTCGGCGCTCGACGTCGCGACCGTCGCGCACACCAAGATCGCCGCGGGCTCCGCCTGGCAGGGCTACTACATGTACGCGGGCGGCACGAACCCGGGGCCCGGCCTGCAGGAGTCCCACGCGACCGGCTACCCGAACGACCTGCCGACGTTCGACTACGACTTCCACGCGCCCGTCGGCGCGGCCGGGCTGCTCGCGCCGTCGCACGCGGCCCTGCGCACCCAGCACGCGTTCCTCGCCGCGTTCGGCCCCGCGCTCGCGGCCATGCCGTCCACGCTCCCCGACGTCCGACCGTCGGGCGTCGACGACTCCGCGACCCTGCGCTGGGCCGTCCGGTCCGCAGGCGGCACGGGGTTCGTCATGCTCGCGTGGCACCAGCCGCACGTCGCCCTGCCGACCCTGCGCGGCGTCCAGGTGCAGGTCGACCTGCCCGACGGCCCGCCGCTCGTGCTCCCGTCGCGACCCGTCGACGTGCCGCCCGGCACCCTGACGCGCTGGCCCTTCGGGCTCGACGTCGGCGGGGTGCGGCTGCGCTGGGCCACCGCGTCCGCGCTCACGACCCTGCCCGACGGCACCCTCGTGCTGCTCGCCTCCGCCGGGGTGCCCGTCGAGGTGGCCGTCGACCCGGCCGTCACGGTGACCGGCGACGCCTGGTCGGACGCGCCCGGCGTGCACGTCCTCGACGACCGGACCGGCGGGCTCGTCACGCTCACCGACGGTCCCGAGGGCCCCGACGGCCCCGCCGTCGGCCGGGTGCTCGTCGTCGGCGCCGCCGACGCCGACCGCGTGTGGGTCGTCGACGGCCCCGACGGGCGGGTCCTGCTGCGCAGCGCCGACCCGCTGTGGGTCGACGGCTCCGACGTCGTCGTGCGGGCGTCGGCCGCCCCGGTCGTGCACCGCTGGACGACCACCGGCTGGCAGCGCCTGACGTTCACCGCCGCTCCCCTGCCACCGACCCCGTCGGACGACGGGAGCGCCCCGAGCGACGCCACGCGGCTGCGCGCCGCCCGGGACAGGCCCGCCGCGCCGCTGCGCGCCGCGCAGGACGTGCCCGCGGGTGCTGGCCCGGACGCGTTGCGCTCGACAGGTCGTGGGACGGACGAGCCCGGTGCCTGGGCCGTGACCGCCGTGGCGGTGCGGGCCGGGGGTGCGCCGCAGGTGTCCTACGGGTCGCACGAGGGCCGGGCGTCGGCGCCGTCGGCCGCGACCGTCGCGGACCTCGCCGCCGAGCACCGCCTGGTGGACGTCGGGCGGCCCGTCGACGGCACCGTCCGGCACCTGCACGTCGCGTGGGCGGGGGACGTCGCACAGCTCCTGGTCGACGGCGTCGTCGTCGCCGACCGGTTCTGGGACGGCACGCCGTGGCACGTCGACCTCGACGTCCTGCCCGGTGCGCAGGACGACCGCGTCACGCTGCGCGTCCTGCCCCTGCACCGCGACGCTGCCGTCTGGCTCCCCGCCGACGCGGCCGACCGCCGCCGCTCGGTCGACGGCCCCCTCGCTGCGCTCGACGCGGCCGCGCTCACCCGCACGACCCTCTGGACGTCCCCCCTCACCTGACCCACTCGCCCCCGCCGATCGCCGGCGAGTTCGTCACTTCCGGCCGAGCTCGTGAGCTACAGGTGACGACCTCGGCCGGAAGTGACGACCTCGGCGACGTCGGGAGGGGGCGTGGAGGGCGTCGTCCGGCGGATCGACGTCCGGCCGGGGCGCGGGGCGTCTAGCATCGCCGCCGTGAGGGACGCGCGGGTGCGGGGGCGACGAGTCGTGCTGGCCGCCGCCGTGGCGCTGACCTGGGTGCTCGTCGCGACGGTCGTCCTCGTGCAGGGCGGCGGGCAGACGCTCGTGCGCGGGTCGCTCGACGCGGTGCCCGACACGCCGGTCGTCATCGTGCCGGGGGCAGGGCTGCGGCCCGACGGCACCCCCTCGACCTACCTGCGCCGCCGCCTCGACGCCGCCGCCGACCTGTACGCGAACGGGACCGTCCGGGTGGTGCTGGTCAGCGGCGACAACCGCACCCCGTGGCACGACGAGCCGACGGCGATGCGCGACTGGCTCGTCGAGCAGGGCGTCCCGGCAGACCACGTCGTCCGGGACTACGCCGGGCTGGACACGCACGACACGTGCGTCCGGGCGCACGACGTGTTCGGCGTCGACCGGGCGGTCGTCGTCACGCAGTCGTACCACCTGCGCCGGATGCTGTTCTCGTGCCGGGCGGCGGGCATCGACGTCACGGGCGTCGGGGTGTCGGCGGCGAGCGTCGAGCCCGCGAAGGCCGTCGTCTACCGGGTGCGGGAGGTGCCGGCGTCCCTGCGTGCGGCGCTCGACGCGGTGACCGGGCGCGCCCCCGTGCACGGCGGCCCGCGCGAGTCGGGCGTGGACGACGCCCTGACCTCCGCCACCCGCCCCGCCGGCTGACCGGCCCGACACGCCGGTCGTCGTCCGCCGCGCACCCGCAGGCCTGCCGGGGGAGGGTGGACGGGACAGGGGGAGGGCCGCACATGGAGGAGACCCGCAGGGGAGGACCCGGACCGGCCGCGGTGCCGGTCGACTGGGTCGTGCCGCCCGGGCCGCGCGACTGGCTGCTCGGCACGGGCGCGACGCGCGGCGAGCGGGTGGTCGTGTGGGCGACGACGGCGCTGTGCGTCGCGGCGCTGGTCGTCACGGCACCGGCGTCGTGGTCGTGGCTGACGTGGCTCGTCGTCCTGCTCGTGACGCTCGACGTGACGGGCGGGGTCGCGGCGAACGCGCTCGGGTCGGCGAAGCGGCTGTACCACGCGCCGCTCGACCCGCCGGTGACGCGCCTGGACCGGGTGCTGCACGACCACCTGGCGTTCACGGCGATGCATGTTCACCCGTTCGTGCTGGCGGTCGCGGTGCCGGACGCGTCGTGGGTGTGGGCGCTGTGGTGGTACCTGGTGCCGCTCGGCGGGGTCGTGCTGGTCCGGTCGGTGCCGGTGTACCTGCAGCGGCCCGTGGCGCTCGGGGTCGCGGCGGTCGCGCTCGTCGCCGCCCCGCTCGTGGACACCCCGGAGGGGCTGGCGTGGTTCGGCCCGGTCATGGTGCTCAAGCTCGTCGTGGCGCACGCTGTGCGTGAGGAGCCGTACCGACCGGCCCCGCGACCGGGGTCGGCGGGCCCCGACGCTCAGGGTCGGACCAGGGGCTGACCAGGGACGTCACCGATGTCGCGCGCAACCGGGTGACGGGACGATCGTCACGGGACCGGACGTCGGACGTGCAGTGAGGTGGAGGACCATGACGAGCCAGCAGAAGACCCCGATCGCGAGTGCGAGGGGCCTGGTCAAGACGTACGGCAAGGGCGACACTTCGGTGCACGCCCTCGCGGGGGTGGACGTCGACTTCGGCCGCGGTGAGCTCACGGCGATCATGGGGCCGTCGGGGTCGGGCAAGTCGACCCTGATGCACTGCATGGCGGGCCTGGACCGCACGGACGCCGGGACGGTCGTCGTCGACGGCCTCGAGGTCAGCGGCATGAACGAGCGGCGGCTGACGAAGCTGCGCCGCGACCGCCTCGGGTTCGTGTTCCAGGCGTTCAACCTGGTGCCGACCCTGACGGCGCTGGAGAACATCACGCTCCCGCTCGACATCGCGCGCCGCCCCGTCGACAAGGCGCACCTCGACACGGTCGTGCAGGCCGTCGGGCTCGCGGACCGCCTCGACCACAAGCCGTCGGAGCTGTCGGGCGGCCAGCAGCAGCGCGTCGCGTGCGCGCGCGCCCTGGTGACGCGGCCCGCGGTCGTGTTCGCGGACGAGCCGACGGGCAACCTCGACTCGACGTCGTCCGCGGAGGTGCTGGGCTTCCTGCGCCGGTCCGTGGACGAGCTCGGCCAGTCCGTCGTCATGGTCACGCACGACCCGACGGCCGCGTCGTACGCGCACCGGGTCCTGTTCCTGGCCGACGGCCGCCTGGTCGGCGAGCTCGTCGACCCGACGCCCGACTCGGTCCTCGCCGCGCTCGCGGCCCTGCGCCCGGCGCGTGCGGCGTCGAACGGCTCGCCGGTGCTGCCGGCGGCCCAGCCCGCGGTCCTCTGATGGGCCGCGTCGCGCTGCGCGGCATCCGCGCGCACATGGTGCGGTTCCTGCTGTCCCTGCTGGCCGTCGCGCTCGGCGTCGCGTTCGTCGCGGGCACGTTCGCGCTGCGGACGATGATGTCGTCGACGTTCGACGGGATCGTCGACGCCGCGGCTCCCGCCGACGCGTACGTGCGCGTGCAGCAGGCGGACGGCTCGTCGGTCGTCACCGGCACGGCGACCGCCACGGGCGAGAGCGTGCCCCGGGACCTGGTCGAGGAGGTCGCCGCCGTCGACGGCGTCGCGCACGCCGTCGCGGGCGTGCAGGGGCCGATCGTGCTGGTCGGTGCCGACGGGACGGCCGTGCAGAGCACGCAGGCCCCGTCGTTCGCCGTCATGTACGTGCCTGACGACCCGTCGCTCGACGTGGTCGAGGGCCGTGGCCCGCAGCGGGCCGGCGAGGTCGCGCTGGAGTCGGCGACGCTCGAGTCGTCGGGCCTGTCCGTGGGCGACACGACGGACGCGGTGCTCGGCGGCGAGGTCACGCAGGTCGAGGTCGTCGGTCGTGTGGACCTGGGCGGTCCGATGGCCGGCGCGACGATCGTGCTGGTCGACGAGCAGACCGGGCTGGACGTCCTCGCGCCCGAGGGCGGCGTCGGCGACATCGCCGTGTACGCCGCGGAGGGCACGTCGGCCGCGCAGCTCGTGGACCGCCTGGAGCCCCTCGCCGGGGACGGCCTGGAGGTCGTCACGGGTGACGCGCTGCGGGCGGAGAACAAGGAGGAGATCGCCAGCCAGCTCGGGTTCGTCACGACGTTCCTGCTGGTCTTCGCGGGGATCGCGCTGTTCGTCGGCGCGTTCATCATCTCCAACACGTTCGCGATGTCCGTGCGGCAGCGGATGCGCGAGCTCGCGCTGCTGCGCGCCGTGGGCGCCTCGCCGGTGCAGGTCTTCTCGTCGGTCCTCGTGCAGGCGGCCGTCGTCGGCCTGGTCGGGTCGGCGCTCGGGGTCGCGGGCGGCCTCGGGCTCGTCTCGGTGCTGCGCGTCGGTCTCGGCGCCGCGGGGATGGACCTCGTGGGCGACATCCCCGTCGACGCGACGACGATCGTCGTGTCGCTCGTCGTCGGCACGGTCGTGAGCGTGCTCGCGGCGGCCCTGCCCGCGCGGCGTGCGGCGCTCGTCCCGCCCGTCGAGGCCATGCGCGACGACGTCGCGACCCCCGAGCGCTCGCTGCGCTGGCGGGCCGTCGGCGGGCTCGCCGTCACGGTGCTCGGCGGTGCGGCGCTCGCCGCCGCGATGCTGCGGCCCGAGGCGGACAACGCGGAGCAGCTGCTCGGCGTCGGCGCCGCCGGGGTGCTCGTGGGCGTCCTCATGCTGTCGCCGACCGTGGCGCGTGCGGCCGTCGGCGTCCTCGCCTGGCCGTTCGTGCAGCTCCTGCGGCCCGTCGGGCGGCTCGCGCGCGGCAACGTCGTGCGCAACCCGCGCCGGACCGCGAACACCGCGGGCGCGCTCATGATCGGGATGGCGCTCGTCGGTGCGGTGTCCGTCATCGCCGTCACCGCGCAGCAGTCCGTCGCCGGGGTCGTCGAGGCCCAGACGAACGCCGACGTGGTCGTGCGGTCCGCGACGAACGTCATCCCCGCCGGTGCGGTCGAGGACGTCGCGGCGCTCCCCGAGGCGGGGCGGTCCGACGCGATCGCGTTCGCCCCGCTCGCCGTGTCCTCCGGCGACGAGGCGCCCGCCGTCCAGTACGTCATCGGACTGGACGACGGCACGCTCGGCGGGTCCGTCGAGGTCGACGTCGTCGACGGGTCGCTCGACTCGCTCGGCGCCGGGCAGGTCGCGGTCCTGGAGGCCGCGTCCGACGAGCACGGGTGGGGCGTCGGGGACACGGTCACGGTCGGCGGCACCGACGGCCCGCAGGACCTGACCGTCGTGGCCGTCTTCACGACGAACGTCCTCGGCTCGCCGCTCGTCGTCGACCAGCAGGTCCTCGACACGCTCGTGCCGCCCGAGCAGCAGCAGGTCGACACGATCCTCGTGTCCGCCGCCGCCGGGACGAGCACCGCCGAGCTGCAGGAGGCCGTCGCGGACGCCGTCGCGCCGTACGTCGTCGTGTCGGTCCTCACGCGCGACGAGTTCGTGTCGAGCCTCGCCGACCAGGTCAACCAGGTGCTCGTCATCCTGTACGCGCTGCTCGGCCTGTCGGTCGTCATCGCGGTCCTCGGCATCGTCAACACCCTCGCGCTGTCCGTCATCGAGCGGACCCGGGAGATCGGGCTGCTGCGGGCCGTCGGCCTGGGCCGCCTGCAGCTCGCGGGCACGGTGACCGTCGAGTCGGTCCTGACGGCCGTGTTCGGCACGGTCCTCGGGCTCGTGGTGGGCGTCGCGCTCGCCTCGACGCTGCCGACGCTCTTCGCGGACGAGGGCCTGTCGACCCTCGTGATCCCGTGGGGCAGCCTCGCGGGGATGCTGGTCCTCGCGGTCGTCGTCGGGGTGCTCGCGGCGCTCTGGCCCGGGACCCGCGCGGCCCGGATGAAGGTGCTGGACGCGGTCGCGTACGAGTGACCCGCCGGGCGAGCCGGGCGGTCCGCGAGGTGACGGACCGCCCGGCTCGCCGTCACGCGCTCGCCGCCCGGTCGTGCGCTCGTCGCCCGGCCGCGGGGGGCACCGCCCTGTCGCGCGGTCGCCGTCCGATCGCGTGCGGCCCACCGGATCTCGTGTGAAGGTCGAGCCACGCGTCCGGCACCGTGGCGCGTGACGCGGGCCGGAGCCGGCCACCGGCCCGCCGGGAGGGGCCATGCGTCGCCGTGCTCGACCGACGCTCGCCGCGGGCGTGCTCGTCGCGCTGCTCGTGGCCCTCGGTGCCGTGTCCGGCGCGGCGACGCCGGCCGTGGCGCAGGTCGACCCGTCGGTCACCGGGACGCTGTCGCTGTTCAAGCGCATCGAGAACCTCGACACGGGGGCGAGCGAGGGCCGCCGCGAGCTGTGGACGATGACGGCCGTCAACACCGAGGACGCGGCGTACACGTTCACCGGCAACGGGCTCAACGGCGTGCAGTCGCTCACGGTCCCCGCGGGCGAGTACACGATCAGCGAGTCCGGCGGGGTGCCCGGCTACGCGTTCGTCAGCTGGGACTGCGGGGCGGCGGGGTCGTTCTCGACGCCCACCCCGACGATCACGGTGCCGCCCGGCGGCGGCGTCACGTGCACCGTCCGCAACGACGCGATCCAGTCCAGCCTGACGCTGCGCAAGGTCGTCGAGGGCGGCCCGGCGAGCCCCGACGCGTGGAACCTCACCGCGCAGGGCCCCACGACCCTCACAGGCCCGGGGACCGTCGGCGGGCCGGTGCGGATCGGTGAGTACCGGCTGTCCGAGTCCGGTGGCCCCGAGGGGTACGACGCCGGCGCGTGGGTCTGCACGGGCGGCACCCAGACCGGCCCGACGAGCGTCGTCGTGCAGCTCGACCAGGACGTCGACTGCGTCGTCACCAACACGCGCGAGGCGGCGACGCCGCACCTGCTGACCTTGCGCAAGGAGGTCGTCGGCGGCCCCGCGGGCGTGGCCGACTTCCGCCTGGGCGGCACGGGACCGACCGGCACGTCGGTGGGTGTCACGGGCTCGCCGAACGTCACCCAGGTGCCTGTCCCGTCGGGCTCCTACGCGCTGTTCGAGGCCGCGCTCACGCCCGTCGCGCAGCAGGGCTACACGGCGAGCCCGTGGACTTGCACGGCCGGCACCGTCACGGGCAGCACCCTCGTGCTCGCCGACGGGGACGGCGACGCGACCTGCACGGTCACGAACACGTGGACCGGCGGGACGCTCACGCTCGAGAAGGCCGTCGTCGGCGGGAACCTCATCCCGCAGGCGTGGACCCTCACCGCGACAGGACCCGGGGGCGTCGTCGCCACCGGTCGCCACGGAGCCGCCGCGGTCACGGACGTCGCGCTCCCGAGCGGCACGTACACGCTCGCCGAGTCCGGGCCCGGCAACTACGCGACGTCCGGGTGGGTGTGCTCCTCGGGCGGTGCCGGGACGGACCAGGTGCAGGTCACCCCCGGCGCCGACATCACGTGCACGGTCACCAACACGATCGAGCGGGGCAGCCTCACGCTCCTCAAGGTCGTCGACAACCGTGCGGGCGGCACGGCGCGGCCCGCCGACTTCACGCTCACCGGCGTCGACGCCGTGTCGGGCACCGTGATGAGCGGGCCGGCCGGGTCGGTCGACGTCACGCACGTGCCCGTCGACGTCGGCTCCTCGTGGGCCCTCACCGAGTCGGGCCCGCCCGGGTACACGGCCGGGCCGTGGACCTGCGACGGCGCACCGGTCGCCGCCGGCGTCGTCACCGTGACGACGGAGGCCGACGTCGTCTGCACCGTCGCCAACACGTGGGCGGGCGGGTTCCTCACGCTCGTCAAGGACGTCGAGGGCAGCAGCGCGCCCGCGGCGTCGTGGACCCTGACCGGCACGGGGCCGGAGGTGGTGGTCGCGGGCGCCAGCGGGTCCGCGGCGGTGACCCGCGTGCCCGTGCCCGCCGGCGACTACACGCTCACCGAGACAGTCGTCGCCGGGTTCGACGCGTCGCCCTGGGACTGCGGGCCCGCGCCGCTCACGGGGGACGTCGTGTCGGTCGCCGTCGGGGCGGACGTCACGTGCACCGTCACCAACACCGCGACGCAGCCCCACCTCACCCTGACCAAGCTCGTCGTGAACGACGCGGGCGGCACGGCCGCCCCGACGGCCTGGACGCTCAGCGCGACCGGCCCCACGACGTTCAGCGGCGTCACCGGGTCGCCGTCGGTCACCCGCGTCGCCATCACCCCCGGCACCTACACGCTCGCCGAGTCGCCCGCGACGACGCCCGGCTACGAGGCGTCCGACTGGCTGTGCGAGGCGGGAGCGACGCGCATCGCTGCGCCCGACGGCGTCCTCGTGGTGCCCGCGACCGCCGCCGACGGCACGCCGTTCACCGACGACGTGCGCTGCGCCGTGGTCAACTCCGACGTCGACCCCGTCCTCACGCTCGTCAAGGACCTCGACAACCGCGGCGGCGGCCCTGCCGACCCGTCGGCGTTCGTGCTGCTCGCCATCGGCGACCGCGGGCTCCTCGTCGGGGCGACGGGCACCCCGAGCGTCACCGACGTGCCCGTCGGCGCGGGCTCCTACCGGCTCTACGAGATCGGGGTGCCGTACTACGCGGAGGAGGGCTGGGCGTGCGTCGACGCCGGCGGCGGCGCGGTGCCCGTGACGGGCGGTGCGGTCGACCTCGCGCTCGGCGACGACGTCACCTGCACCGTGACGAACCGCTGGACGCGCGCGCAGCTCACCCTCGTGAAGTCCGTCGACGGGGGCCCCGCCGACCCCCAGGAGTGGTTGCTCGTCGGCTCGGCACCGGGCGGGTCGTCGTTCAGCGGGACGTCAGGGACGCCCGGGGCCACGGGTGTCGTCGTGCCCGGCACGTACACGCTGACCGAGGTGCCGCAGACGCCGCTCGCGACGCTCGGGTACGACCCCGCCGGCTGGGACTGCGGCCCCACGCACCCGGTGACCGACGGGACGGTCGACCTCGCGGAGAACGACGAGGTGACCTGCACCGTCACCAACGTGTGGGCCGGTGGGCGGCTCACGCTGCAGAAGGTGCTCTTCGGGGGTGACGCGCAGCCCACCGACTTCACGCTCACCGCGAGCGGGCCGACCGGGTCGTGGCAGGGCGTCGCGGGCAGCACGCAGGTCACCGGGATCCCCGTCGTGCCCGGCGTCTACCGGCTCGCGGAAGGGCTCGACGGCCCGGTCGGCTACCGCCTCGAGCACTGGACCTGCGACGGCGCCGTCGTGCTGGGCGACGCGGTGGTCGTCCCGCGCGGCGCCGACGTGACGTGCGCGGCGCTCAACGTGTACGCGCCGCCCGTTCCTCCGGACCCGCCCGACCCGCCCGACCCACCCCAGCCGCCCGTGACGCCGGTCCCGCCCGTCGACCCTCCGGCGGGCGCAGCGGGCGACGACGGAGCGACCCTGGCGACGACCGGCGCGACCGGCGGTGCGCTCGCGCTCCTCGCCCTCGCGCTCCTCGCGGGCGGTGCGGCGCTCCGGCTGGTCCGTCGAGGTCGACCCGGCTGACCTGCGCCCTCGGGGTGACCGTGCTTGGCTGACCCCGGGTGCCACGACCGACCGGGGGGCGGGATGGACGACAGCCGACGTGACGACGACGGGGGCCCGCCGCCGGACGGACCCGACGCGCCCGCCACCGCCCCGCCACCGCCGGACGCCCCCGCCGAGACACCCGCGGACAGTCCCGCCGCAGCGTCCCCGGACCCTCGCGCCGTGCGGCGCGCGCGGTGGGGTGGCGCGGGACCCCGCACGCACGACCGTGACCGGCCCAGCGAGGCCGTCTCGCACGGCGGCCCCACGGCCCCGGTCCCGACCGTCGCGCCCGCGTCACCCGCGCCCCCGCCCGCGGCCTCGGCGTCCGCATCCCCGCCCGCGGCCTCGGCGTCCGCATCCCCGCCCGCCGCCTCGACGGCGACCTCCCCTGCCGTCCCGCCGTCGCCCCCCGTGCGGACCCCACCGCCCGCACCCCCCACCGAGCCGCTGCACGCCGCCGTGCCCGCCCCGACGGGCGTCACGGCGGCCCTGGGCGAGGTCCTGCTCCCCGACGCCTCCACCCCCGTCCTGGAGGCCGCGGAGGTGGGCGTCCGGGACCGGTCGCGCTGGCTCGTGCGCGGCCTCGACCTGCGCCTCGGCCGGGCGACGGTGACGTGGCTCGTGACGCTCGACCCGTTCGCGCGCGACGCGACGGCGCTCGCGCTCGCGGGCCGCCTGGCCGTCGACGAGGGGCACGTGCACGTCGTGGACCCGCACGACGCGACGCGCCGCTCGGGCCGGCAGGTCCGCCGGGTGGTCGGGATCGGCTGGGTACCGCGGCTGCGGCTGCTCGAGGACCGGTCCCGCGTCGCGGAGGTCGTCCGGCAGGCGTACCGGCGCGCGGGCGACCGGCTGGACGACGAGGCGGTCGGGACGCTGCTCGACGGCGCGGGCCTGGAGGGGGCGGCCGACGTGGTCGCCGACGACCTGCCGGCGTCGCAGAAGGCGCTGCTGGGGCTCGTCGTGGCGGCGGCGGGCGACCCGCCGGTCGTCGTCGCCCCCTTCCCGTCGGGCTCGACGCAGGACCGCGACGCGATGACGACGTTCGCCGAGCGCCTGGCCCGCGACGGTTCGACGGTGCTCGTCGTCACCGCGGGCGACTTCCGGCCGCCGGACGCCGGACCCCGGACGCGCATCCTCGGGCGGGCGTCGTGAGGGCCGCGCTGCTCACGCTGGCGCGGTTCGGGAGGGACCGTCTGGCGGTGGTCGTGCTGGTCGCCGTGCTGGCCGTGCCCGCGCTGTACGGCGGACTCCTCGTGTGGGGTTTCTGGGACCCGTACGGGCGGACGGGCGACATCCCGGCGGCGCTGGTCAACCTCGACGAGCCCGTCGAGGCGCCCGACGGCAGCGAGGTCGCGGCGGGCGACGACCTGGAGCAGGTCGTCCTGACGTCGGGCACGCTCGACTGGACGACGACCGACGCGGACACCGCGGCGGCGGGGCTCGAGGACTCGACGTTCTCGGTCGTCCTGACGATCCCGCCGGGATACTCGGCGCAGGTCGCGTCGCTCGCGGGCGACGCGCCCGAGCAGGCGGTCGTCGAGGTCCGCACGGACGACGCGGGGAACTACCTCGTCGGGGTGCTCGCGCGGGACGCGTCGGACGGGATCCAGGAGGTCGCGGGCAGTCAGGTCCGGGCCGACTACCTCGACGTCGTGTACGGCCTCCTCGGGCAGGCGAGGGACGCGGGTGGCGAGGTCGGCGGGACCGCGCAGGACCTCGCGGACGGCACGCAGCAGGCCGCCGACACGGCCCGCCAGGTCGCGGACGGCGCGACCCAGCTCGCCGACGGCGTCGCGCAGGTCGCCGACGCGCTCGCGGACGTGGACGACGCGGTGGCGGACACCCCGCAGGTCGCGGACGCGATCGAGGACCTCGCGGGGGCGCTCGCGGCCCGCACGGCGGGGGCCTCGGAGGCCGCCGAGGACGTGTCGGCCCGCCTGTCCGCGCTGGAGGACAGCCTCGCGGCGTCGGGCCAGACGGACGCGGCCGCGCAGGTCGGCCAGATCCGCGACTCGTTCGACGCGACGGTCGTGCCCGCGATCGACGACGCCGCGTCGGACGCGTCGGACATCGCCGACGACGCGGGGGCGCTGTCGGAGCTCGCGGCGGACGCCGTCGCGTCCGCGGGCCTCGCGAACGAGCAGGGCGCGGCGCTGGCGGACGGTGCGCAGGCCGTCGCCGACGGTGCCCAGGACCTCGCGGCGACGCTGGCCGACGACCTCGCACCGGCCGCGCAGCAGCTCGCGGACGGTCTCGCGCGGGCCGCGGAGGAGCTCGACGTGCCGATCACGGACGTCGACGGCGAGACGTTCGGCGAGATCCTGTCCCGGCCGGTCACGGTCGACCTCGTCCGGGAGCACGCGGTCGCGTACCCCGGTGACGGGTTCGCGCCGGCGTTCGCCGGGCTGGGCCTGTTCGTCGGGGCGCTGCTCGTCTTCCTGGTCCTGCCGCCGCTGGACCGGCGCCTGCGGCTGTGGGGCGCGGGTCCGCTCGCGGTCGCGGCGCCGCCCCTGCTCGCGGGCGGTGCGGTGGTCGTCGTGCAGTCGGCGCTCCTGCTCGGCGCGCTGCTGCTCGTCGGCGTCACGCCCGACGCGCCGTGGGTCCTGCTCGGGGTGCTCGCGGCGTCCGCGGTGAGCTTCGTCGCCCTCGTGCAGCTGCTCCGGGCGGTGCTCGGGGTGGTGGGCGAGCTCGTCGGCGTCGCGCTGCTGGCGGTGCAGCTCGCTGCGGGCGAGGGGGCGTTCCCCATCCAGACGACCGACCCGGTGCTGCAGGCCGTCCACCCCTACCTGCCGTTGAGCTGGACGGTCGACGCGGTGCGCCGCGCGGTCGCCGGCGGGCCGCTGCTCCCGTACGTCGCGGTCGACGTGGGGCTGCTCCTCGGCGTGGCGGTCGTCGCGTTCGCCCTGACCTGCCTCGCGGCGCGTCGGCGAGAGCGCTGGACCACGTCCGCGCTGCGCCCGTCGGTCGAGCTCGTCTGAGCGTCGACGGAGCGCCGCCGGACCGTCCCGGTGTGAAACCGCAGGTCACCGCGTGACCTAAGTCCCGCGCCGCGGCCCTCCGGGGGGAGTGAGATAGCGGTCAAGGCCCCGGAGAACCGGCAGGTGCGGCCGGCCGGGGTAGCAGGGGGCGAGCTGCCCGGACGTGGGGACGCGTCCGTGGCACAGGAGGAGGGCGCGTCCGACCCCCGGTCCCCGCGCGCCCTCCTCCGCGCCCCCTTTTCGCGCGCTCTTTTGCGAGCGCCCTTTTCGCGCGCCCCCGAAACCGCCTCTGACCAGGCATTTTCAACGACCACATCGTGGACTTTGGTCCCGGTCGACAGTCGTTTCGGGACGCCACGATCTTCACGTGAGCCCGATCGGCTCACCGGGTCTGGGGAGACCCGCACTCCGGGGGTACCGAAAGGTCACGAACCATGAGCACCAGCACCATCCGCAGCGCCTCGCAGGCCAAGCTGTTCGGCCTGATCGTCATGATCCTGGGCGGGGTCTTCCTCGTCGCCGGGGCCGTCACGTGGGGCGCCGTCTCCAGCAACCTCAAGGCCGAGAACATCACCGTCGCCGAGGACGCCGACATGTTCGCCGGCCAGGTCGTCGACACGCCGTGGGAGGCGTTCTCGCAGGCCGCGATCATCAACCACCACGCGCTCGACATGTCCGGCGGCAAGACCTACGCCGAGCTCGACCGCGAGGACCCGGTCCGCGCGACCGTCATGAACGGCTCGTTCCTGCGGGCCTCGCTCTTCACCTCGGTCGTGGCCTTCGGCGTCGCCCTGCTCGTCATGGGCCTGGGCGTCACGTTCGGGGTCGTCGGCTGGGCCATCCGCTCGCTCGGTGTCGCCGTCGCCGGAACCTCGGCGACGCCTGAGCGGCCCGTGGTGGCCGCGGTCTGATCCGCTTGGCGCTCGCGCCGGCAGCGGCGGTGACCCCGCCGCGGTGACGACCACCGGAAGGCCGGTACCCGACCAGGGGGTACCGGCCTTCCGTCTGCCCAGGACCGGGCCGGGCGCCGCGCGCGACCGGCTCCGTCACAACCCGTTCCCCGTGACCTGCGGGGCCGAGCCCGACTACGGTGACAAGGGTGACAGCGAACACCGAACCCATCGCGACTCGTGAGCGAACTGTCGAGGGCTTCGTGCGGGAGTACCTGCGCGAGCTGAACTTCGGGCAGGGGGTCGACCTCTCCCGTGCCTCCGTCAACGACCAGTACCTCGCCCTCGCGAGGACCGTCCGCCACTACCTCATGGTCCGCTGGCTGGAGACGCTGCGGCGCCAGTCCGAGGTCCAGGCCAAGTCCGTGGCCTACCTGTCGGCCGAGTTCCTGCTCGGGCGTCAGCTCGACAACGCGCTGCTCGCCGCCGACCTGACCGACATCGTCGAGGAGGGGCTGTCCGGCCTCGGCATCGACCTCGACACGCTGCGCCAGGCCGAGGTCGAGCCCGGTCTCGGCAACGGCGGCCTCGGGCGCCTCGCGGCGTGCTTCATCGACTCCCTCGCGACGATGAACGTGCCGAGCATCGGGTACGGCATCCGCTACGAGTACGGCATCTTCCGGCAGACGTTCGTCGACGGGTGGCAGGTCGAGAAGCCCGACTCGTGGCTCACCCTCGGCTCGCCGTGGGAGTTCCCGCACCCCGAGATGGCCGTCGAGGTCAGCTTCGGCGGGTCCGTCGCGGACTGGGAGGACGACGACGGCACGGTCCGGCGGCGCTGGACCCCGGGCTGGAGCGTCCTCGGCGTCCCCTACAACTACATGGTCCCGGGGTACGGCAACGGCCGCGTCAACACGCTGCGGCTGTGGAGCGCCCGGGCGACCCGCGCGTTCGACCTGGAGATCTTCAACTCCGGCGACTACGCGCAGGCGGTGCGCGCGCAGACGTTCGCGGAGAACATCTCGAAGGTCCTCTACCCCGAGGACTCGACCCCGCAGGGCAAGGAGCTGCGGCTCCAGCAGCAGTACTTCTTCGTCGCGTGCTCGCTCAAGGACTTCGTGGACCAGGTCCTGCCGAAGGACTTCGACCTCACGAACCTGCCCGACCGCATCCACTTCCAGCTCAACGACACGCACCCGGTCATCGCGATCCCGGAGCTCATGCGGATCCTCGTCGACGAGAAGAAGTGGTCGTGGGACGACGCGTGGAGCGTCGTGCGGCAGGTCTTCTCCTACACGTGCCACACGCTGCTGCCCGAGGCCCTGGAGGTCTGGTCCGTCGAGCTGCTCGGCCGGCTCCTGCCGCGGCACCTCGAGATCATCTACCGGATCAACGAGGAGTTCCTGCTCGGCCTGCGCGCCGCGTACCCGGACGACGAGCTGCGGGCCCGGCGGATGTCGATCGTCGCGGAGTTCCCCGAGCGGGGGATCCGCATGGCGCACCTCGCGACCGTCGCGGGCGTCAAGGTCAACGGCGTCGCCGCCCTGCACTCGCAGCTGCTGCGGGACAAGGTGCTGCACGACTTCGCCGAGTACTACCCGGGCAAGTTCACGAACGTCACCAACGGCATCACGCCGCGGCGGTTCGTGCGGCTGTCCAACCCGGGCCTGTCGGGCCTCATCACCGAGGCGGTCGGCAGCGACGCGTGGGTGTCGGACCTCGACCGGCTGCGCGAGCTCGAGCCCCTGGCCGACGACGCGGAGTTCCGGCGCCGGTTCCGGGAGGTCAAGGCCGCGAACAAGCGGCGGCTCGTCCAGGTGCTCGTCGAGCGGGACGGGATCGAGCTCGACCCCGACACGATGTTCGACGTCATGGTCAAGCGCCTGCACGAATACAAGCGGCAGACGCTCAAGCTCCTGCACGTCGTGACGCTGTACCAGCAGATCACGACGGGAGCGCTCGACGTCGAGGACGTCACGCCCCGCACCTTCGCGTTCGGCGCGAAGGCCGCCCCCGGCTACCGGATGGCCAAGCAGATCATCGGCCTCATCAACGCGGTCGGCCGGACTGTCAACGCGGATCCCGCCGTGCAGGGCCGGCTCACCGTCGCCTTCCCCGCCAACTACAACGTCACGCTCGCCGAGACCCTCATCCCGGCCGCCGACCTGTCCGAGCAGATCTCGCTCGCCGGCAAGGAGGCGTCCGGCACGGGAAACATGAAGTTCATGCTCAACGGCGCGCTGACCATCGGCACGGACGACGGCGCGAACGTCGAGATCCGCGAGCTCGTCGGCGACGACAACTTCTTCCTGTTCGGGCTCACCGAGCCGCAGGTCGCCGAGGTCGTCGAGAGCGGCTACCACCCGACGTCCTACTACGAGACGAACCCGCACCTGCGGCACGCCCTCGACCTCATCGCGTCGGGCGCGTTCTCCGACGGGGACCGCAGCGTGTTCGAGCCCGTCGTGTCGAACCTGCTGCACGAGGACCGGTTCCTGGTGCTGGCCGACTTCCAGTCGTACCTCGACGCGCAGGCCCGCGTGGACGCCGCCTACGCCGACCCGGAGGCGTGGACGCGGTCCGCGATCCTCAACGTCGCGCGCGGCGGGTTCTTCTCCTCCGACCGGTCGATGCGGGACTACCTCGACCGCGTCTGGCACGCCCACCCGGTGCCGCCGATCTCCTGACACCGTCCCGTGGAGACTGTGTGGCGCCCGGTGCGACACAGTCTCCACGGCGGTGCCGAACGGCGGTGCTGACGGCAGGGCCGGCGCGCAGCGCGCCGGTGTTCGACGCGGCGGTCGTTAGGCTGGCCCGGTGAGTCCCAAGAAGCCGCAGGAGATGAAGCCGTCGACGGCTGCCGCCAAGCTCGACGTGTACCTGCCGGCGACCCCGGCCGAGTTCCAGGAGGGGACGGTCACCCGCGACGAGCTCGCCGAGCTCCAGCGCAACCCCCCGCAGTGGCTCGTCGACCTCCGACGTGACGGGCCGCACCCGCGCTCCGTCGTCGCCGGGCGGCTGCGCGTGTCGATCAGCGGCCTCGCCCGCGGCGGCATCACCGACCCCCTGACGACCGCGCAGATCGAGGAGCTCGTCGCCGACCCGCCCGAGTGGCTGGTCCGCGAGCGCGCCACGTTCGACGAGGTCCGCCGCGAGGAGCGCCGCCAGCGCTCGCGCGAGGCCGACCGCCGCGCCGCGGAGGCCGCGAAGTCCGCCGACGCCTGAGCCGCCCGGCTCGGCGGTGCCCGCCGACGCCTGAGCCGCCCGGCTCGGCGGTGCCCGCCGACGCCTGAGCCGTGCGGCTGAGCGGTGCCCGCCGACGCGTGAGCCGTGCGGCTCCGGCCATGGCCGCCGACGCCCTGAGTCGACGGCCCCGGCGTCGAGTTCGTCAGTTGAGGCCGAGTTCGCCGGCTACAGGTGACGACGTCGGCGTGAAGTGACGACCTCGGCGCCCGTGCCGACCCCCCGCGCGGCGGGTGGGTGGGTGTCGTCCGCCGCCGTCAGCGGGGGCGACGGGGGCGGCGCGGCGGGGTCGTGCCGCCCGGCTTCTTGCCGCCGGCCTTGCCGGTGGGCTTCCCGCCGGTCGTCTTCCCGCCGGTCGACCTGCCGCCCGCCTTGCCGGTGGTCTTCCCGCCGGACCCCTTGCCGCCGGACCCCTTGGCGCCTGATCCCTTGCCGCCAGCCGGCTTGCCGGACCGGCTGCCGGGCTTGCCGCCCGACTTCGCGGAGCGGCCGCCCGACGGCTCGGGCGGTGTGCCGCGGCCACGCGACGACGCGGCGGTGCGGCCCCGGACGATGCCGACGAACTCCTCCGTCAGGTCGTCGTGCCGCTCGGTGACCCAGACGAGCGCGACGGCCGAGCCGGGGGCGTCGGTGACCGGGCGGGCGACGACGCCGCGGCGGTGGTGCAGGCGCTCGACGGACTGCGGCAGCAGGACGACCCCGGCCCCGGCGGCGACCAGGTCGACGGCGTCGGCGGTCGTCGGCACCGGTCCGCCGACGAACGGTTCCCCGGGGGGCGGCGTCCAGCCGACGAGGTCGTCGTCGGGGACGATGACGGTCTCGTCGGCGAGGTCGTCGGGCGTGACCTCCTCGGCGACGGAGAAGACGTGCTCGCGCGGCGCGACGACGACGGTCGTCTCGATGTAGAGCGGGATCGTCGACAGGCCGTCACGGTCCACGGGCAGGCGGACGATCGCGACGTCCGCGTCCCCGCCGCGCAGGCGCCGCTCGGCGTCGGGGGGCTCGGACACGACGAGCTCGAGCGGGACGTCGGCGAGCCGGTCCTGCCACACGCGCAGCCAGCGGTCAGGGTTGACGCCGGGCACGACGAGGACCCGGAACGTGCGCGGTCCGGCGGCTCCGGCAGCGGGTCGCGGGGCGTCGGCGGGGTGGACGCCTGCCGGAGGCTCGTCGGGCGGCAGGTCGTCGCGCCCGCCTGTCACCTGCTCGTCGGTCGGCAGGTCGTCCGTCGGGCGGTCGTCGGTCGGCATGGTGTCGGTCCCCTCGTCGTGCGTCATCGGACCCGCCGCGCGACGACGTCGCGGACCTCGTGGCCCAGGTCGAGCCCGCGCTGCTCGAACTTGGTCACCGGGCGGTGGGCGGGACGGGGCACGAAGCCGTCGGTCACCAGTGCGGGGTCGGCGGTCAGGACGTCGAGCATCTGCTCGGCGTAGTCCGCCCAGTCGGTCGCGCAGTGCAGGGTCCCGCCGACGCGCAGCCGCGAGCGCAGCAGCGCGACGTGCGCGGGCTGCACGAGGCGCCGCTTGTGGTGGCGGGCCTTGGGCCAGGGGTCGGGGAAGAAGACGTGCACGGCGTCGAGGGTGTCGGGCGGGACGGCGCGGCGGACCAGGTCGAGGGCATCGCCGTGCGCGACGCGCACGTTCGTCAGGCCGTCGCGGTCGAGCAGGACGAGCAGGTTCGCGACGCCGGGCAGGTGCGCCTCGACGGCCAGGTAGTCGCGGTCGGGGTCGGCGGCGGCCATCGCGGCGGTGGTCTCGCCCATGCCCGAGCCGATCTCGAGCACGAGCGGGGCGTCGCCGCCGTACAGGGCGACGGTGTCGAGGGCTCCGGTGGCGGTGACGGGCGGCGGGCCGAGCTCGTCGTCGTGCACGGAGAACCCGAACCGCGGCCACAGGTGGGCGAGCGCGTGCTCCCGGTCCCGGCCGAGCGTGGCGCGGCGCGGGTGGAACGTGCGCAGCGGCTCGTGCGGTCGGGACGCGACGTGGCGGAACGCGTCGGAGGGCAGGCTCACCCCGCGAGCCTACGGAACGACGGCGCGCCGCCTGACCGCGCGGGGCCGCCGCGCGCAGGCCGACGCCGGCCGACGGTCGCGGTCACGCGACGACAGGGCCGCCGCGCGCGCCGACGCCCGCCCGACGCGGTCACGCGACGACGGGGCCTCCGCTGATGAGCGCGAACACCTCGCCGAACGGGCCGGTGACGATCGACATGCGGCCGTACGGGGTGTCGGACGGCGCGCTCATGACGGTCCCGCCGAGCTCGACGACCCGCTCGGCGGACGCGTCGGTGTCGGGGGTGCCGAAGTAGATCGTCCACGCGGCGGGTGTCGCCGGGTCGACCTTGTCGCTGTACGCGCCGATGCCCGCGACGGTCTGCCCGTCGAGCCCGACGGACGTGTACGTGAAGCCGGGGCCGCTCATGTCGTCGACGGTGTACCCGAACACGTGCCGGTAGAACGCGAGCGACGCGGCGTGGTCGTGGCTCATGACCTCGGTCCAGACCATCGCGCCGGGCTCGTCGACGACGTCCCACCCGGTGTGCTCCCCGGGCTGCCACCCGCCGAACACCGCGCCGGTCACGTCGACGAAGATCCCCATGGCGCCGAACCCGGCGATCTCCATGCCGGGCAGCAGGACCTCGCCGCCCGCGGCCGTCACCGCGTCGGTCGTGGCCGCCAGGTCGTCCGTCGCCAGGTACACGCACCACGCGGACGGCGGTGCGGGGTCCTCGCCGACCGGTTCGCCGAGCCCGGCGACGCGACGCCCCCCGACGAACGCCTGCGTGTACCCGCCGACCTCGGGTCCGCCGCGCTCGAACGTCCAGCCGAGCAGGGCCCCGTAGAAGTCGACGGCGCGGTCCAGGTCGGGCACGGTGATGTCCGCCCACGCGGGCGTGCCGGTCGGCCAGGGGGCGCTGTGCGTCGTCATCGGTCCTCCTCGTCGGGCCACGGAGCGCTCGGTCTGCCGTCCGACGTCGCTCCAGGTCGTTGCCCATCCCACACCCGACACCCGGGTCGCACCACGCGAGGCCGTGTGCTACCCACGACGCATGACGAAGCCCGGCGCGGGTGACGAGCCCGCGGTCGACGTCCTGGGGGTGCCGCGCGCGGCGGACGGCGGGCACGGGGAGTCGACGCTGACCGTCGTGGTCGCGTTCGCCGCCAACGTGCTCATCGCGGTCGCGAAGACGTTCGCGGCGGTCGTCACGGGGGCGGCGTCGATGCTCGCGGAGGCCGCGCACTCGTGGGCGGACGCCGGCAACGAGGTGTTCCTGCTGGTCGCGCAGCGGCGGTCCGCGAAGCCGCCGGACCCCTCGCACCCCCTCGGGTACGGCCGCGAGGTGTACGTGTGGTCGCTGTTCGCGGCGATCGGGCTGTTCGCCGTCGGGGCGGGCGTGTCGATCACGCACGGCATCCAGGAGCTCGTGCACCCCGAGCCGGCGTCGGACTTCGGGGTCGCGTACGCGGTGCTCGGGGTCGCGTTCGTGCTGGAGGGCGTGTCGTTCGTGCAGGCGTCACGGCAGGCCCGTCGGGCGGCCGCGCGCCGGGACCGGGACCTGCTGGCGCACCTGCTGGAGACGTCCGACCCGACGGTCCGCGCGGTGTTCTTCGAGGACGCCGCGGCGCTCGTCGGCATCGTCATCGCGACCGCCGGGATCGCCGCGCACCAGATCACGGGGTCGGCGGTGCCCGACGCGGTCGGCTCGATCCTCGTCGGCGTGCTCCTGGCCGTCGTCGCGTTCGTCCTCATCGACCGCAACCGGCGGTTCCTCGTCGGCGAGGCGGGCAGCCCCGAGCTGCACGCGGCCGCCGTGCGGGCGCTCCTGACGCTCCCCGAGGTCGCCCGCGTGACGCAGCTGCGGCTCGCCGTCGTCGGTGCGGGGCAGGTGTTCCTCACCGGCGCCGTCGACCTGGCCGGCGAGCCCGGCGAGACGGAGGCGTCGCACGTCCTCGCGTCGCTCGAGCGGCGGATCGCCGCGACGCCCGGGGTCGTCGGCGCGGTGCTGTCGCTGTCGGAGCCGGAGGAGCCGTCGCTCGAGACGTGACGCCGGGTGCGCGGGTCGTCACCCCCCGTGGGTGAGGCGTCCCGCGAGGTCACCCCGCGACGCTGGGGCGGGGACGGAGGTGGCGATGACGCAGGAGTCGACCGAGTTCCGCGTGCCCGTGCGCCGGCTGCTGACGCTCGCCGTCCCGGCGGCCGTCGTCGGTGCCCTCACGGCGCTGCTGCTCATCGGCCTCAGCACCGTCGCCGAGCTGCTCGAGGACGTCCTCTGGGACGACCTGTCGGGCGTGTTCGGGCTGACCCGCGACTCGCCCGTGTGGATCGTCGTCATGCTGACGTTCGCGGGGTTCGTGGTCGGGCTGGTCGTCCGGTACGCGCCGGGCCACGCCGGGCCCGACCCCGCGACGGCGGGCCTGCTCGAGCCCCCGCTGGCGCCGCGCGTCGTCCCCGGGCTCGCGCTCGCCATGGTCTTCATGCTCGCGGGCGGCGTCAGCCTCGGGCCGGAGAACCCGATCATGGCGATCAACGCGGCGCTCGTCGTGTGGCTCGGGTCGCGCCTCCTGCCGCAGGTCGGGGTGCCGCAGTGGGTGGCGCTGTCGACCGCGGGCACGATCGGCGCGCTGTTCGGGACGCCGCTCGCGGCCGCGCTGATGTTCAGCGAGCTCGACCTCGGCGACCGGCGCGTCCCGCTGTGGGACCGGCTGTTCGCGCCGCTCGTGTCCGCCGGCGTCGGGGCGCTCACGATGATGTCGCTGTCCGACGCGGAGTTCGCGCTCGGGCTGCCCGCGTACACGTCGACCGGTCTGCGCGACGTCGGGCTCATCATGCTGCTCGCGCTCGGCGCCGCCGCGATCGGGCTGGTCGCGTCCTACCTCTTCACGCCTCTGCACCGCCTGGCGCACCGGGTCCGGCAGCCCGTGCTGCTGCTCACCCTCGGCGGCCTCCTCCTCGGCCTGCTGGGCGTCCTCGGCGGCCCGATCACCCTGTTCAAGGGCCTCTCGCAGATGAAGGAGCTGCCCGGCCTCGTCGGCACGACGACCGCGCTCGGGTTCCTCGGGTTCGCGCTCGTCAAGCTCGCCGCGCTCCTCATCGCGAGCAGCGTCGGGTTCCGGGGCGGGCGGATCTTCCCCGCGACGTTCGTCGGGGTGTCCCTCGGGTTCGCCGTGAGCACCGCGTGGCCGTCGGTCCCGCTGACCCTCGCGGTCGCCGGGACGACCGTCGGGATCATCGTCGCGGCGACCCGCAGCGGGTGGCTGAGCATCTTCCTCGTCATCGCGATCGCGCCCAGCACGGCGCTGCTCGTGCCGCTGCTGTTCGCGACCCTCGCCGCGTACCTGCTCGTGACGAACCGCCCCGAGCTGCGAGCCCTGCCGGACCGGCCCCCGACGCTCGCCGAGGCGGCCGGCGGTGCGGGGCTCGCACCCGCGAACCCCGCGAACCCCGCGGACCCCGCGGTCAGTCCTCCGCCGGACCCGTCCGACCCGCCGGGGCCCGGGCCCCGGACGGCGTGAGCCGCGCGTCGAGGAACCGGACGACCTCGTCCAGGTAGCGCTCGCGCGCGGGCGACGGCGACAGCGCGAGGTCGTGCGCACCGCCCGGGACCTCGACGTAGGTGACGTCCCGCCCGAGCCGCGGCGCGAGCGCGCGGATGTGCGCGACGTCGAGCACGGAGTCGGTCGTGAGGAGCGCGTCGTGCTCGCGGTCGTCGGGCCCGGACGCGTCGGACGCGAGCACCAGCACCGGGCACGTGATGTCGAGCCCGCGCGCGACGCGCGCGTGCCCGGCCCGCACCGCCCGGATGAACCCCGCCCGCGCGGGGAAGCCCTCGTGCGGCTTCCACGCGAGGTCGAACTCCCACTCGCCGCCCGTGCCCGTGTGCAGCGCCCGCCCGTAGTGCGGCGCGATGTGACCGACGACGACGTCCGGTGCGACCCGACCGACGACCCGCAGCGTCTGCGTGAGCGGCCTGCGCTCGAACCACGAGCCGCGCAGGTCCAGCCACGGGCTGTTGAGGACGAGCGCGTCGACCGCACCGGGCCGGCCGTTCGCGTAGAGGGACGCGATCAGGCCGCCCGTCGAGTGCCCGAGCAGCGCGACCTGCGTGTACCGCTCCCGCAGCAGCCGGACGGCCGTGTCGACCTCCTCGGCATACACCGCCAGGTCGCGCGTGTCGTTCGGCGGGCGGCCGTCGCGGATGGACCGGCCGAAGTCGCGCAGGTCCAGGCCGTGCAGGTCGTACCCGTGCTCCGCGAGGGCGGCGCCGACGTGCGGGTGGAAGAAGTAGTCGACGAACCCGTGCAGGTACAGGACCGCGCGGTCGTGGCGCGGACGCCCGGCCCCGGCGCGACCCGGCTCGGCCGGGCCGAGCGTGCCGGCCGGGCCGAGTGTGCCGGCCGGGCTGACGAGCGTCGCGACGGGGTCGACGCCCCTGCGTGAGCGGTCGTCCGGCCGCAGGGGGAGCGTCCGGGCGGTCCACCCGTCGCCCAGCACGTCGGGTGCGTCGGTCGCCGGGTTGACGTCGTCGTCCATGGCGCGATCCTGCCACCGCCCCGCCGATCGGACGACGACCCCGTCATGACGACCGCTCGACAGGCGGAGGCGGTCGTCAGGACGGGGTCGACGGGCTGGTGCGGTCGTCGGACGGGTTCGGCGGGCCGATGTGTCGTCAAACAGGTTCGGCGGGCCGGTGCGGTCGTCGGGGTCGACGTGGGTCGGGCGTCAGGCCACGGACGGGACGGGCGTGGGGGTGCGCATCGGGCGGGCGGCGACGTGGCCCTGACCGGCGACGTCGAGCGCGAGGTCGGCGATCCGCGCCGAGCCGTCGGCCTCGACGACGACCGTGGACACCGACGCGTTGGGCAGCGGCACCAGGCCGACCTCGTCGACGGTCGCCAGGTAGGCGCCGAGCGCCAGTCCGTGCCCGACGACGAGCACGTGCTCGTCCCGACCGTCGTGCTGCGCGGCGATGCGGGCGAACACCTCCCGGGTGCGGTCCATGAAGTCGGCGGCGTGCTCGCCGCCGGGCAGACCGGGGTGACGACCCGCGAGGACCTCGGTGACCAGGTCGGGCCACGCGACGACCTCGTCGAGCACGCTCTCGGGCTTCTGCTCGTACACGCCGAACGCGTACTCGAGCAGCCCGGGGTCGGTGCGCAGCCGGACGTCGGGGTGGTGCCGCAGCAGCTCGACGGCGGTCGCCACGGCCCGCCCGGACGGTGACGACCAGGCCGCGGTGAACGGGGTGCCGGCCAGGTGCCGGGCGGTCGTCCTGACCCCGGCGCGGCCGTCGCGGGTCAGGGGTGAGTCGCAGCGTCCCTGCAGGACGCGGCGGGCGTTGAAGTGGGTGCGCCCGTGCCGGACGAGCGTCATGGTGAGGGTCATCGGTGCCCTGCTCTCTCTCGGTGTCGCCCTGACGCTAGGGACCGGTCGTGTCGCGCCGATGACGCCCGCGTGACGGTCGGGCGACCGTTCCGCGTCGGCGAGCGCTCGCCCGGCGCTGGTGCCGCCGCTCGTCGCCCCAGGTCGTCGAGCGGGTGGAGTCGGCGATGTCGCGCCACCGAACACTGACGCCCTCCCGCTGTCGACCGCACCGGTCGTCGCCTCGCAGGTCGCGGACCAGACGGCGTCGTCGCCTCGCAGGTCGCGGACCAGACGGCGTCGTCGCCCGATCAGCGTGCAAGCCGGCCCCAACCGGGACGACGTCGTGGTCGTCTTGGACGATGCACACCGCGAGCGGCGCGGACGGCGGAGGGAGCGGGATGCTGGGCTGGGGCGACGCGATCGACGTGCTGGTGCGTCAGCGTGGCCCGGCGCTGCTGCGGTACGGCTACCTGCTGACGGGGAGCATCGCGGACGCGCAGGACCTGGTGCAGGAGGCAGTCGCCCGCGTCCTTGCGCGCCGTCCGCGCCTGCGGGCGGCGGTGACCCTCGAGTCCTACGTGCGCCGGACGATGGCGACGCTCGTCATCGACGAGGGCCGGCGTGCGCAGCGGTGGCGGCAGGTCCGGCACCTGCTGGCCGAGCCCGACCAGGTCGCGGACGTCGCGTCGGTCACGGACGACCGCCACGTGCTGGCCGTGGCGCTGTCGACGTTGAGCCCCCGTCAGCGGACGTGCGTGGTCCTGCACCACCTCGACGGGCTGAGCGGTCCGGAGGTCGCGGAGGTGCTCGGCATCGCGCCCGGGTCCGTGAAGCGGTACCTGAGCGAGGGCATGGAGCGGCTGGAGCGCGTCGTCGGGCCGGTCGCGGAGGCCGGGGACGTGGTGGCGGCGCGAGGGAGGGGCGGGCGATGACGTACGACCTGCACGAGCGGCTGCGGGACCTGGAGAGGACGGCCCCGCTCGGCGCGCTGGACGTCACGGCCATCGAGCTCGGGGCTCGTCGTCACCGCCGCGGGCTGGTCGCTCGTCGGGCCGGCGGGGCGGCCGTCCTCGTCGTCGTGGCCGTCGTCGCCGTGACGCTCGGCGGCCGGGCGCCGGAGCCCCGGTCCGCACCGCCGGCGGGGCCCTCGGGCGACGCCGCCCACGCACCCCACCTTGTCGAGTGCGGCGCCCCCGCGCCCGCTCCGAGGAGCAGCCTGGCCGTCGTCGTGCCGGTCGTGCAGATCGAAGGGCCGGACGACACGGCGCAGGGGAAGATGACGACCGTCGTCGCGCTGGTGAACAACGCCGGCGAGCCGCTGGTGCTCCGGGAGCGCGCCGCCGTCACCTTCCTGGTCGACGCGGAGGGACGGGTCGTCCAGAAGCGGAGTCGCACGGTGCAGCCCGACCCGATGCAGATGCCCGACCACGGGTGGAACGCGATCGGGGAAGGGGCTGAGCTGCGCGCGTGCGACGGGTCACTGCTGCCCGACGGCGACTACACGCTGCACGCGGCGTTCACGTTGCGAGCAGACTCCGCCGACGACCCGTTCGACGTGGTGGGCGGCGGGCTCCCGGTGGCGGTGCGGGACGGGTGGGTCGAGCACGACCCACCGACCGGCTCGGCCGACCTGCGGCTCACGCTCAAGGCCGATCCCGACGCCGGGTACGGCCTCACCGTCGACCGCGGCTCCGTGCCGGACGGGCTCCTCGTGCTCCGTGCCCAGGTCGTCTCGAGGGACGCTGCAGGGAGCGTGGTCGGCGGCTCGTTCGGCACGTCGCTGGTGGTGCCGGCGGGCGAGCCCACGGGAGAGGTCGTGGTGCCAGGGTCGGTGTCGATGGGTGGGCCGGAGGTCGACTCGGTCGACCGTGTCGCGCGGACGGACGTCGTCGTCACGGGGTACGTGCTGACCGACGACGGCGAGCAGCGTGTGGTCTCGGGGGCGGTCGACGTCCGGCAGCAGTCGACGTCCTGACGATCGCGACCGCGGGGTGGCGCGGGAAGTTGAGTGGAATAGACTCAACTTTGGCCGGCGTTGAGACGACCAGCACGCACCCGTCCGAAGTGGAGGTCCCGTGGACGCGAAGTTCACCACCCGCTCGCAGGAGGCCCTCGGCGACGCCATCCAGCAGGCGTCGGCCGCCGGGAACCCGCAGCTCGAGCCCGCGCACGTCCTGTCCGCCCTGCTGCAGCAGGAGGGCGGCGTCGCGAACGGGCTCCTCGACGCCGTCGGCGCGGACCGCGCCGCGCTCGGCCGCTCGGTCCGCTCGACGCTCGTCGGGCTGCCGTCGTCGGCCGGGCAGACGGTCGCGCAGCCGTCCGCGTCGCGCGCGACCGCCGCGGCGCTGGAGGCCGCGTCCGCCGAGGCGCGCACGCTCGGCGACGACTACGTCTCGACCGAGCACCTGCTCATCGGGCTCGCGGCCGGGCAGTCCGGCGTCGCCGACGCCCTGCGTGCCGCGGGTGCGTCGCGCGACGCGCTGCTCGCGGCGCTGCCGAACGTCCGCGGCAACGCGCGCGTCACCACGCCGAACCCCGAGGGCACGTTCAAGGCGCTCGAGCAGTACGGCATCGACCTCACGCAGCGGGCGCGGGACGGCAAGCTCGACCCGGTCATCGGGCGCGACGCGGAGATCCGGCGCGTCATCCAGGTGCTGTCCCGCCGCACCAAGAACAACCCCGTGCTCATCGGCGAGCCCGGCGTCGGCAAGACCGCCGTCGTCGAAGGGCTCGCGCAGCGCATCGTCGCGGGCGACGTCCCGGAGTCGCTGCGCGGCAAGCGGCTGGTCAGCCTGGACCTCGCGGCGATGGTCGCGGGCGCCAAGTACCGCGGCGAGTTCGAGGAGCGGCTCAAGGCCGTCCTCGCGGAGATCACCGGCGCCGAGGGGCAGGTCGTCACGTTCATCGACGAGCTGCACACCGTCGTCGGCGCGGGCGCCGGGTCCGAGGGCGCGATGGACGCGGGCAACATGCTCAAGCCCATGCTGGCGCGCGGAGAGCTGCGGCTGGTCGGCGCGACGACGCTCGACGAGTACCGCGAGCGCATCGAGAAGGACCCCGCCCTGGAGCGCCGGTTCCAGCAGGTCTTCGTCGGCGAGCCGTCCGTCGAGGACACCGTCGCGATCCTGCGCGGCCTCAAGGAGCGCTACGAGGCGCACCACAAGGTGACGATCTCCGACGCCGCGCTCGTCGCCGCCGCGACCCTGTCCGACCGGTACATCACGGGCCGCCAGCTGCCCGACAAGGCGATCGACCTCGTCGACGAGGCCGCGTCCCGGCTGCGCATGGAGCTCGACTCCTCGCCCGTCGAGATCGACGAGCTGCGCCGCGCCGTGACCCGCCTCGAGATGGAGGAGGTCGTCCTGTCCGAGTCGGACGACCCCGCGTCGCTCGACCGGCTGGAGCGGCTGCGCCAGGACCTCGCCGACCGGCGCGAGGACCTCGCCGCGCTCACCGCCCGCTGGGAGAAGGAGAAGGCCGGCCACAACCTCGTCGGCGACCTCAAGGCGCGGCTCGACACGCTGCGCACCGACGCCGACCGGCTGCTGCGCGAGGGCGACCTGGAGGCCGCCGCGCGCATCCAGTACGGCGAGATCCCCGCCCTGGAGCGGGAGATCGCCGCCGCGGAGGCGTCCGAGGAGGCGACCGACGCCGAGGTCGCCCCGCGGGGCACCCCGATGATCGCCGACAAGGTCGGGCCCGACGAGGTCGCCGAGGTCGTCGCCGCCTGGACGGGCATCCCCGCCGGGCGTCTGCTGGAGGGCGAGACCGCCAAGCTGCTGCGCATGGAGGACGTCCTCGGCGAGCGGCTCATCGGGCAGCGCACCGCCGTCGCGGCCGTGTCCGACGCGGTCCGGCGCGCCCGCGCGGGCATCTCCGACCCCGACCGCCCCACCGGCTCGTTCCTGTTCCTCGGCCCCACCGGCGTCGGCAAGACCGAGCTCGCGAAGGCGCTCGCGGACTTCCTGTTCGACGACGAGCGCGCCATGGTCCGCATCGACATGTCCGAGTACGCCGAGAAGCACTCGGTCGCGCGGCTCGTCGGTGCGCCCCCGGGGTACGTCGGGTACGAGGAGGGCGGCCAGCTCACCGAGGCCGTCCGCCGCCGCCCGTACTCGGTCGTGCTGCTCGACGAGGTCGAGAAGGCGCACCCCGAGGTGTTCGACGTCCTGCTGCAGGTGCTCGACGACGGCCGCCTCACCGACGGCCAGGGCCGCACGGTCGACTTCCGCAACGTCATCCTCGTGCTCACGTCGAACCTCGGCTCGCAGTTCCTCGTCGACCCGCTGCTGTCCGACGAGGCCAAGCGCGAGGCCGTCATGAGCGCCGTGCGGACCGCGTTCAAGCCGGAGTTCCTCAACCGGCTCGACGACGTCGTCCTGTTCGACCCGCTGAGCCTCGACGAGATCGGGCACATCGTCGAGCTGCAGGTCGAGTCCCTCGCGCGGCGCCTCGCCGACCGTCGGCTCACGCTCGACGTCACGCCCGCCGCCCGCGAGTGGCTGGCCCTGGAGGGGTACGACCCCGCCTACGGCGCCCGCCCGCTGCGGCGGCTCGTGCAGCGGGAGATCGGCGACCGGCTCGCCCGCGCGCTGCTCTCCGGCGGCATCCACGACGGCCAGACCGTCCGCGTCGACCGGGACGGCCCGACGCTCACGGTCGCCGCGACCGCCTGACGTCCGCCACCCCGCCCGACGCGCCCCGTGCGTCACCGGCGGCGACGTGCACCAGCTGACGCGACGCCCGGTGCCCGGCCACGTGCCGGCCCGGGCGTCGTCGTCGGCGCGCGCATGGCACGCTGGCCCGCATGCCCTCCGACCTGGTCCTCCCCGAGCCGCGCACCGCCGACCCCGCCGACGCCCCGCCGCTGCGGTGGGGGATCCTCGCGCCCGGCCACATCGCCGGCCGGTGGGCCGACGCCGTCGGCGCGCACACCCGTCAGCGGCTCGTCGCCGCCGGGTCGCGGTCCGTCGAGCGGGCCCAGGTGTTCGCGTCCGAGCACGGCGTCGAGCGCGCGCACGGGTCGTACGAGGCGCTCGTCGCCGACCCCGAGGTCGACGCCGTCTACGTCGCCAGCCCGCACAGCCACCACCACGACCAGGCGCTGCTCGCGCTGCGTGCCGGGAAGCACGTGCTCGTCGAGAAGGCGTTCACGCGCAACGCGACCGAGGCGCGCGCGCTCGTCGCCGCCGCCCGCGACGCCGGGGTGCTGCTCATGGAGGCGATGTGGACGCGGTACCTGCCGCACACCGACGTCATCCGCCAGCTCCTCGACGACGGCGCGCTCGGCGACGTCGGCCGCGTCACCGGTGAGTACGGGGTGCGGGCCACGCCCGACCCGACGCACCGGCTCGTCGACCCCGCCCTCGCGGGCGGCGTCCTGCTGGACCTCGGCGTCTACCCCGTGGCGTTCGCGTCGTTCGTCGCCCGCCACGCCGGCCTGGGCGTCACGCCCGACGCGGTGCAGGCCACCGGGTCGCGCACCGACAGCGGCGTGGACGCGCAGGTCAGCCTGCAGGTCGGCTACGGCACCGCGCAGGCGCAGCTCTTCACGTCGATGCTCACGCACACCGGCACGTCCACGCGTGTCGTCGGCGCCCGCGGACGGATCGACGTCGAGGACCCCGCGTACGTGCCCGCGCGCGTCACGGTGACCGTCGACGGTCGCACCGCGACATGGGACGGGAACCGGGTCGAGGGGTACGGCGGCCTGGCGTTCCAGGCCGCCGCGTTCGCGACGTACGTGGCCGAGGGGCGCACGGACTCGCCGCTGCTCCCGCTCGCCGAGTCGGTCCGCATCCTCGAGACCGCCGACGAGGCCCGCAGGCAGCTGGGGGTCGTCTACCCGGGCGAGTGACGGCCCGACCCGGGGCTGCCGCCGGGCGGTCCGCGCCGTCGGATGACAGCATCGGGACGATGAGAACGCCGCTCCACCTGGCCGCCGCCGGGTTCGCCCCGCACACCGGCCTCGCAGGAGCCGCAGCCGAGCACGAGCTCACCGGCCTGGTCGGGTGGGTCGTGACCGTCATCGCGGCCCTCGGACCCCTCGGCGTCGGGCTGCTCGTCGCGCTGGAGAACATCTTCCCGCCGCTGCCGTCCGAGGTCGTGCTGCCCGTCGCCGGGTACGTCGCGAGCCAGGGCGGCATGTCGCTGGTGTGGGCGATCGTCGCGTCGACGCTCGGCTCGCTGGTCGGCGCGTGGGCGCTGTACGGCGTCGGGGCGGGCGTCGGACGGGTCCGGCTGCGGCGCTGGCTGCAGAAGGTGCCGCTCGTCGAGGTCGAGGACCTCGACCGGGCCGAGCAGTGGTTCGTGCGCCGTGGCGGTGCCGCCGTGCTCGTCGGCCGGTGCGTGCCCGTCGTCCGCAGCCTCGTGTCGATCCCCGCGGGCGTCGAGCGGATGCCGCTGCTGCGGTTCAGCGTCTACACGCTCATCGGCTCCGGCGTGTGGAACGCGGGGCTGATCCTCGCCGGGTACGCGCTCGGGGACCGGTGGGAGGACATCGGGCGGTACAGCGACTGGCTGAACTGGCTCGTGTACGTGATCCTCGCGTGGCTCGTCGGGCGGTTCGTGTGGACCCGCACCCGGCGCCGCCGGACCGCGTCACGCACCTGACCTCGTGACCGGTGCCGGCCGACCCGCTCAGGGCACCTCGGCCGAGCCGTCGAGGAACGACCCCGTCACCCCGCCGCCGTCGACGACGGCCAGGCACAGCCCGCGCCGGTCGCCGCGCGCCCAGCCCTGCTCGGTCGGCGCCCACGTCACGGGCCGGACCCCGGCCGCGACCTCCGACGCGTCGAGCACGCACGCCCGCGCCACCCGCGCGTCGGCCGCCGCCTGCCCGGGCCACACCGCGTCGGGGTCGAAGTCGAGCTGCGTGACGACCTGCGCCTCGTGCTCCTGCGCGCACGGCACGACCCGCACGACGCCGACGGACCCGTCCGCGGGGAGCTCCCCGACGCACGAGCCCGTGACGAGCTGCCCGGCGTGCGCGTCCCGCGCGGACGTGACGTCGGTGGGCAGCGGACGCTGCGCCTGTGCGGTGAGGACGCCCGCGACGACCACGCCGACCAGCGCGAGCGTCCCGACGCCGCCGAGCACGACGCCCGCGACCGCGAGCCCGCGTCCGCGGGTGCCGTGCGTCGCGATGCGCCGCAGGGCGACGAGCCCCAGGGCGAGCGCGACCGGCCCGAGCAGGAGGACGCCCGTGACGAGCGCCCAGACGGCCGTCGGCTCGCGTCGCGGCCGGACGTCCTCCCACCCGGGTGCGTAGTACGGCTCCGGGTAGGCGTAGCGGTCACCCGGGGGCTGCTCGCTCAGGAGCCGACCGCCTGCCCGCCGACCAGCAGGTCGCCGGCGACGATCGAGCCGGTCAGGTCGAAGCCGTCCGACGTGTACGTGCAGAGCGCGGTCGAGCCGCCCGGCGACGTGAAGTCGTCGGGGTGCGCGTAGTAGACCTCGGCGAACCCGCCCTGGGCGAGCAGCCCCGGCGCGGCGGCGTCGATGGCCGCCCCGCACGCGTCGAGCGCCGCCGTGTAGGCCGGGCTGGACTCCTCGTCGAGGATCGCGTCCTCGAGCTCGACGGTCGCGACGACCTCCGTGTCGTGCAGGTCGGCGCACGGCACGACGGTGACGTCGCTCATGTCGTACTGCATCGGGTACGCGTCGAGGCACTGCCCGACGGCGATGTCGTCACGCAGCACGTAGTAGCCGAGGTCGTCGGAGAAGCTGTCGTCGGGCGACGCGAGGTCGTCGGGCGTGGCCAGGTCCTGCTCGAGGTCCTCGCCGAGCTGCTCGAGGGACGTGGCGAACTCGTCGGAGTTCGAGGCGGCGACGACGAACGCGATCGTGAGGCCCGCGATGACGAGGATCGACAGCGTCCCGACGATGCCGATGACGATGCCGGCGATCGCCCAGGGCCGTCCGCCGTTGCCCGTGCGCTTGATGCGCCGCAGCGCCGCGATGCCGAGCCCGAGGCCGACCGGGGAGACGAGCCCGCCGGTGAGCAGCAGACCACCGGTGCTGGTGGCGAACGACGCCACCGCGAGGCCGTCGGTCGGGGGAGCGGGCACGCCGTAGCCGGGGCCGCCGTAGGGCGCCTGGCCGTAGGGCGGCTGACCCTGCTGGCCGTACGGCGGCTGTCCGGGCGCGCCGTAGGGCGGCTGCCCGGCGGCACCGTAGGGGGGCTGACCGGGCTGACCCGGCTGGCCGGCCTGGCCGGGTGCGCCGTACGGCCCCGGACCGGCCTGCGACGGCGCGCCGTACGGCGTCTGGCCCGCCGCGCCGTAGGGCGTCGGACCGGCCTGACCGGGCGCACCGTAGGGCGTCTGCCCGGCGGGCGCGCCGTACGCGGGAGCACCGGGCGCACCGGGTGCACCGTACGGCGGGACGGGAGCGCTCGACGCCGCGGGACCGGGAGCCTCCGGTGCGGCGGGCGCGGCCGGTGCCGCGGGCGGGACGGCCTCGTACCCGCTGGGCGGCGGCGGGAGGGGCCGGGTCGCGTCGACGGGCGTCGCGTCGTCGTCCGGGGCGGCGAAGGGGTCGCGCTCGGGCGTCTTGCCCGACTCGTTGCTCATGCGACGCAACCTAGCGGACGCCGCCGACGTGGGGAGTGCCCGCCCGAGCCGTCGCCCCCGCGGCCCGGGTCAGCCGTCGATCTCGAGCACGACGGGCACGTGGTCCGACGGCGCCTTGCCCTTGCGCTCGTTCCGCTCGATCGTCACGCCGGACACCCGCGCGGCGAGGGCGGGCGACGCGTAGGTGAGGTCGATGCGCATGCCCTCGTTCCGGGGGAACCGCAGCTGCTGGTAGTCCCAGTAGGTGTAGGTGTGCTCGGCGGGCAGGTGCTCGCGGGAGACCTCGGTGTAGCCGACCTCGGCGAGCGCGGTGAACGCGTCGCGCTCGGCGGGCGTGACGTGGGTGCGGCCCGCGAAGAAGGCCGGGTCCCACACGTCGGTGTCGAGCGGCGCGATGTTCCAGTCGCCGACGAGCGCGACCTGCGCCTGCGGGTCGGCGGTGAGCCAGCCGTCCGCGGCGTCGCGCAGCCGACCCAGCCAGTCGAGCTTGTAGGCGTAGTGCGGGTCGTCGACCTCCCGACCGTTCGGCACGTACAGGCTCCAGACGCGCACGTCGCCGCACGTGACGCCGAGCGCCCGGGCCTCGGCGGCGGCGGGGTCGCCCCACGTCGGCATGCCGGGGAAGCCGACCTCGACGTCCTTCGCGCCGACCCGGGACAGGATCGCGACGCCGTTCCACTGGCTGAAGCCGCTGGTCACGACCTCGTACCCGAGGGCCTCGAACGGCTCGCGGGGGAACTGCTCGTCCTTGCACTTGGTCTCCTGCAGCGCGAGGACGTCGACGCCGGTCCGCTCCAGGAAGGCGACCGCGCGGTCGGTGCGGGCACGGATCGAGTTGATGTTCCAGGTGGCCAGGCGCATGGCGCCCGACGCTACCCGCCGCCGCCGACAGCGGTCCGCGCCGCCCGCCGTGGGCGCTCGGACGTGACGACGGCGCACCGCCCGCGGGTCCGTCCGCGCGGCCGTCGGTGCGTCCGTCCGGGTGGCGGCCGGACGGACGAATCGGGCACGACTGCTGTCCGTGGGACGAACCGGTCGGTAACGTTCCGCCAGCGGCGCCGCGACCCGGGTCCCGGGCTCCCGCCGAAGCCGACACCGGTGCGGTGCGGGACGGAGGAGGGACGGACGTGGACGAAGCGCTCAAGGGGCGTCGCGCGCTGGTGACCGGCGGTGCGACCGGCATCGGCCGGGCCGTCGCCGTGGCGCTCGCGCGTGCCGGCGCCGACGTCGCGGTCACCCACCTCGCGCACGACGCCGCGCAGGTCCTCGCCGAGATCGAGGAGGAGGGCCGCACGGCGGCCGCGTTCCAGGTCGACGCGCGGCACTCGTGGGACGTCGACAAGGCCGTGAGCGGTGCGGCGGCGGCGCTCGGCGGCGGGATCGACCTGCTCGTCAACAACGTGGGCGGGATCGTCGAGCGGCGGTCGGTCGCGGCGATGGACGACGCGCACTGGCACCACGTCCTCGACCTCAACCTGTCGTCGGTGTTCTACGCGACGCGCGCGGCCCTGTCGGTCATGCCCGACGGCGGCCGGGTCGTGAGCATCGGTGCGCAGGCCGCCCGCAGCGGCGGTGGGACGGGGATGGTCGCGTACACGACCGCGAAGGCGGCGCTGGAGGGGTTCACCCGGTCGCTGGCGCGCGAGCTCGGCCCGCGCCGGATCACGGTCAACGCGGTCGCGCCCGGGTTCGTCGCGCAGACGCCGTTCCACGCGACGCACACCCCGGAGCCCGCGCAGCGAGCCGCGGTCGCCGCGGCGGCGGTGGGTCGCGCGGGCGTGCCGGACGACGTCGCGGAGGCGGTCCTCTACCTGGTGTCCGACGGTGCGGCGTTCGTGACGGGCACGGTGCTCGACGTCAACGGCGGCGCGTACTTCACCTGACGCCGACCGGGCGTCGGCAGCCCGAAGGTCGTCAGCGCCAGGCCGTCAGCGCACAGCCGTCAGCGCACGGCCGTCAGTGAGCGGCCGTCAGCGCACGGCCGTCAGCGCACGGCCGTCAGTGAGCGATCGCGTCAGCGCAGGACGCGGCGCACGGTCCCCGCGGCGGACTCGACGAGCCGCAGCCCCCGGGACGCGACGGTCGGCTCGGGGTGCGCGCGCTCGACGCGCTCGGCGAGGCGGCGGGCGACGACGGCGACGACGGGCGCCAGCACGACGGCCAGCAGGAACGTGCGCAGACGGCGGGAGAAGAAGGCCCACATGGCGGCTCCTGACGGTCGGGCGGTGCGCGGGGAGGACGTCGGCCGCCGTTCCCGCGGGGGACCGGCCGGGACGGGCGACCCCGTGACGGTAGGCGCGGGCCGCGCCGCCCGCACGCCGAGCGCGTCAGGTCAGGTCGTCGAAGTCTCCGCGCGTCCACGCGGCGTGCCGTGCGGCGGACCGCTGCACGACGGCCAGCGCGTCGGCCGGGATGACGCCGTCGAAGTTGTTGTAGAGCCGGTCGAAGGGCCGCCGCGCGACGTGCTCGGCGACCCGCAGCGCGACGGCGCCCGACAGCGGGATCCGGTTCGGGTACGAGCGCATGAACGACGCGGTGCGGTCGGGGTTGGCGAAGATCGTGTCGCCCGACAGGAGCACGCCGCGGCCGTCGGCGCCGGGCCAGTGCACGACGGAGCTGCCGGGGAAGTGGCCGCCGGGCTGGGACAGGACGACGCCCGGGAGCACCTCCCGCTCGCCGGTCCACGTCTCGACGACCGCGTCGGGCCGCTGCACCCACGCCGCGTCGGCCTCGGCCACGAGGACGGGCACCCCGCCGAGCGCGCGGCTCCACTCGACCTGCACGCCGAACATGTGCGGGTGCGACGCGGCGACCGCGACGACGTCCCCGAGCGCGCGGACGGCCGCGACGGCGGCGTCGTCGAGGTACCCGAGCGGGTCCCACAGCAGCAGCCCGGCGGGCGTGCGGACGATCTTCGCCTCCTGCGCGATCCCGACGCCGGGCGTCGCGGTCAGGCCGAACAGGTCGGGCTCGAGCTCGCGCACGTGCACGTCGTGCCCCTCGGCCTGCAGGTCGTCGAGCGTCGTCCACACCTGCCCGGTCGCGGGCACCCACTGCCGCTCGTCGGCGCACACCGGGCACACGTCGTGCCGCTGCGCCGTCTCGACCGCGCACGTCCGGCAGATCCACCAGTCCATGCCCACCCTCCCGTCGTCGTCCGGGCGCCGTCGCCCGTCGTGCCGCCGCGGGACCCGGCGACGCGGGGCCGGCGGGTCCTCGGGGACCGTAGCGCGACCCTCGGACACACGTCAGGGGCCGGGCGGCCTGCGGTCCGCCCGGCCCCCGGGGACGGGTGCGACGGCCCCTTCGCCGCACCCGTCACCTGCGGTGACGTCTACTGCACGTCGTCGTCGACCCAGTCGAAGGTCTTCGTGACGGCCTTCTTCCACAGCCGGTACTGCCGGTCACGCTCGACCTCGTCGGCCGCGGGCTCCCAGCGCTTGTCCTCGGCCCAGTTGTCGATGACGTCCTGCTCGCCCGACCAGTACCCGACGGCGATGCCCGCGGCGTACGCGGCACCGAGCGCGGTCGTCTCGGCGACCTTCGGGCGGATGACGGGCACGCCGAGGATGTCGGCCTGGAACTGCATGAGCGCGTCGTTCGCGACCATGCCGCCGTCGACCTTGAGCTCCGTGAGGTCCACCCCGGAGTCGGCGTTCATCGCGTCGAGCACCTCGCGCGTCTGGAAGGCGGTGGCCTCCAGGGCGGCGCGGGCGATGTGGCCCTTGTTGACGTACCGGGTGAGCCCGACGAGCGCCCCGCGGGCGTCGGACCGCCAGTACGGCGCGAACAGGCCGGAGAACGCCGGCACGAAGTACGCGCCGCCGTTGTCCTCGACGCTCTCGGCGAGCTGCTCGATCTCCTGCGCCGAGGAGATGAGGCCCAGGTTGTCGCGGAGCCACTGCACGAGCGACCCGGTGACGGCGATCGACCCCTCCAGGGCGTAGACGGCGTCCTGGTCGCCGATCTTGTAGCAGAGCGTCGTCAGCAGGCCGTTCTTCGACGGGATGGGCTTCGTGCCGGTGTTGAGCAGCATGAAGTTGCCGGTCCCGTACGTGTTCTTGGCCGTGCCGACCTCGAAGCACGCCTGCCCGAACGTGGCCGCCTGCTGGTCGCCGAGGATGCCCGCGATGGGCACGCCGGGGACCATGCCGCCCTCGCGGCCCTTGCCGTACACCTCGGACGACGAGCGGATCTCGGGCAGCATCGACAGGGGGATCCCCATGTCGGCGGCGATGTCCTCGTTCCACGTGAGCGAGTCGAGGTTCATGAGCATGGTGCGCGACGCGTTGGTGACGTCGGTGACGTGCACCCCGCCCTGGACGCCGCCGGTCATGTTCCACAGCACCCACGCGTCGGTGTTGCCGAAGGCGAGGTCGCCCCGTTCGGCCTTCTCGCGGGCGCCGTCGACGTTGTCGAGGATCCACTTGATCTTCGGGCCGGAGAAGTACGTCGCGAGCGGCAGGCCGACCTTCGCCTTGTACCGGTCCGCACCGCCGCCGAGCGCCCCCAGCTCGTCGGCGATCTTCTGCGTCCGGGTGTCCTGCCAGACGATCGCGTTGTACACCGGCTCGCCGGTGGTGCGGTCCCAGACGACCGCGGTCTCGCGCTGGTTGGTGATGCCGACCGCGGCGATGTCGCGGTAGGTGAGGTTCGCGCGGGTCAGGGCGAGGCCCACGACCTCACGCGTGTTGGTCCAGATCTCCGCGGCGTCGTGCTCGACCCAGCCGGCCCTGGGGAAGATCTGCTCGTGCTCCTTCTGGCCGACGGACACGATCTGTCCGCCGTGGTCGAAGACGATCGCACGGGTGCTGGTGGTCCCCTGGTCGATGGCGAGGACGTACTGCGTGTCGGGCATGGGGGTCTGCCTTTCGGTCGGGTGCCGTGGTCAGAGGATGTAGGCGGTCGCGAGCAGGCCGGCGAGCACGCCGCCGACGATGGGGCCGAGCACCGGGACCCACGCGTACGACCAGTCGCCGCCGCCCTTGCCGGGGATCGGCAGGATCGCGTGCGCGATGCGGGGGCCGAGGTCACGGGCCGGGTTGATGGCGTACCCGGTCGGTCCGCCGAGGCTCGCGCCGATGCCGACCACGAGGAACGCGACGGCGAGCGGGCCGAGGCCCGAGGGCGTCGGGCCGAACGCGAGGATGACGAACACGAGGACGAACGTCGCGATGACCTCGGTGACGAAGTTCCACGCGTACGACCGCAGCGCCGGGCCGGTGGAGAAGACGGCCAGCTTCGTGCCGGCGTCGGCCTCCTGGTCGAAGTGCTTCTTGTACGCCAGCCAGGCGACGACGGCCCCGAGGAACGCGCCGATCATCTGGGCGAGGATGTACCAGAACGTGTTGCCGATGGTGGGTTCGAGCGTCGCGGTGACGACCCCTTCGGGTCCGGTGACGCTGTAGAACGGTTGGTCGGCCGTGAGGAGGCCGATGGTGACGGCCGGGTTGAGGTGCGCCCCGGACTTGAAGGCGACGTAGACACCGGAGAAGACGGCCAGACCCCATCCGAAGTTGATGAGGAGCCAGCCGCCGCCGAAGCCCTTCGTGCCGGGCAGGATCACGTTCGCCACCACACCGGCACCCAGCAGGATGAGCATGGCGGTCCCGAGGATCTCGGAGACGAACGCCTGGGACATGAGTGTGCCCACGAGCTACCCCTTCTCTTGACGAGACGTCGTTGTCACGTGCGCCCCGCGCAGGGGCGCGCGGGGGGTCTTGGGTGTGCGGTCAGGTGCCCGCGGGACCTGCCGATCCGCGGCCGCGCGGGGACCCCGGCTTGGTGCCGGCGCCCACCCGCTCGTCGAGCCGCTGCATGGGGGACAGGTCGCCGGCGCGCAGCCGGACCTTCTCGGCGGCCGCGTCGTCGGGCTCCTGGGCGGCGGCGTCCTCCGCCTCGGCCCGGGCCGTGTACGCGGCGATCTCGCGGCTGCGGGTCCGCTCGTCCCAGCCGAGGACGGGTGCGACGAGGTCGGCGATCTCCTCGAGCGCCCCGACGCCCTTGTCCGCCTGCTCGTAGTTGAGGCGGGTGCGGTGCATGAGGACGTCGTCGAGGTGCAGGGCGCCCTCGTGGCTGACCGCGTAGACGATCTCCGCGCCGATGTACGCGGGCGCGTTCGCGAGCGGCTCCGCGAGCGACGGCTCGGCGTCGACGAGGTCGATGAGCTCGCCGAGCAGCGACCCGTACCGGTGCAGCAGGTGGTCCATGCGGGGGCGGTCCCACCCGTACTTCGCGCCGATGGCCTTGGCCTGGCGCTGGAGGACGCGCAGCCCCTCGGCGCCGACGAGCGGCAGGTCGTGCGTGAGCGACGGCAGGCTCGTGGCGCGGGAGCCGATCGCGAAGTCCACGGCGTCCTTCGCCATGACGCGGTAGGTCGTGAGCTTGCCGCCCGCGATGACCGTGAGCCCGGGCGTCGGCGACGCGACGGTGTGCTCGCGCGACACCTTCGCCGACGACGTGCCCTCCTTGACCTGCGGCTGCAGCAGGGGCCGCAGGCCCGCCCAGGTGCCGATGACGTCGTCGCGGGAGATCGGCCGGGAGAGCACCGCGTTGGCGTGCTCGATGACGTAGTCGATGTCGGCGCTCGTCGCGACGGGGTGCACGAGGTCGTGCTGCCAGGGGGTGTCGGTCGTGCCGATCACCCAGTAGCGGGACCACGGGATGATGAACAGGACCGACTTCTCGGTCTGCAGGATCAGGCCGGTGTTGCCCGCGATCCGGCTGCGCGGCACGACGATGTGCACGCCCTTGCTGGCGAGCACGTGCAGCCCGCCCTCGGACCCGGCGAGCGCCTCGGTCTGCTCGGTCCAGACACCCGTCGCGTTGATGACGGCCCGGGCGCGCACGTCGAGGTGCTCGCCCGTCTCCAGGTCGACGAGCTCCGCGCCGGTGACCGCGCCGCCCGACGTCGTGTGCAGGTCGAGGACCTGGGTGCGCGACGCGGCGTGCGCGCCGTAGGACACGGCCGTGCGGACGAGGGTCTCGACGAGCCGTGCGTCGTCGACGCTCGCGTCCCAGTACCGGACCGCGCCGACGGCGGCGTCGTGCCGCAGGTCGGGGAACAGCCGCTCCATGCCCTTGCGGGACAGGTGCTGGTGGATCGGCATCGCGCGCTTGCTGCCGCTCACCGAGGCGAGCGTGTCGTACAGCGCGACGCCGGCGCCGACGTACGCGCGCTCCCAGACCTTGTTCTCCAGCGGGTACAGGAACGACACCGGCTTCACGAGGTGCGGCGCGAGCGTGTTGATGAGCAGGTCGCGCTCCGTGAGCGCCTCGCGCACCAGGTGGAAGTCGAGCATCTGCAGGTAGCGCAGGCCGCCGTGCACGAGCTTGCTGGACCGGCTCGACGTGCCGCTCGCCCAGTCCTGCGCCTCGACGATCGCGGTCGACAGGCCGCGGGTCACCGCGTCGAGCGCGATGCCGGCGCCGGTCACACCACCGCCGATCACGAGCACGTCGAGCTCGTTGCCGAGCGCGCTGCTCTCGCGCATCGCGGTGAGCGCGTCCTGGCGCGCCTGGACCGTCAGTGGTGCCGTTCTCATGCGGTTCCTGTCCCCCGGGTGATTCGTCCGCCTCGGATCGCTGCGCCCGTGGCTGCTCGCTATCGTCATCACGGGGCGAACGAACGCGCAACCGGGGTGCACATACGTGCATGCACGCTCGTGCACCGGCGGCGGCACGAGGGGAGGGCCATGTACGTCGAGCGGGAGCAGGACGTCCTGCGGGCGGCCTCCATGTACTACCTGCAGGACCTCAAGATGGAGGTCATCGCCCGGCACCTCGGGACGTCCCGGTCGACCGTCTCGCGGCTCATCAAGCGTGCACGCCAGGCCGGGCTCGTCGAGATCACGCTGCGCCCCGCGAGCACGCGTGCACCCGGGCTCGGGCGGTCCGTCGCCGCCGCGTTCGGCATCGACACGTACGTCGTGCCCGTGCCCGACTCCGCGAGCCACATCGAGCGCCTCGACCAGGTGTCGATCACCGCCGCCCGCCTGCTGTCGTCCTGGTTCGACTCCGACATGGTCATGGGCGTGGCCTGGGGCACGACCCTCGCGTCGGTGTCCCGCTACCTCACGCCCAAGCCGACCCGCGGGTCGCACGTCGTGCAGCTCAACGGTGCCGCGAACATGCGCACGAGCGGCATCGAGTACGCGTCCGACCTCATCTCCTCGTTCGGCACCGCGTTCGGCGCCGCCGTGCACCACTTCTCGGTCCCGGCGTTCTTCGACTACCCCGACACCAAGGCCGCGATGTGGCGGGAGCGGTCGGTGCGGCGCGTGCTCGACATGCAGCGCCGCGCCGACATCGCCGTCTTCTCCGTCGGCGCCGTGGCCGGCGCGGTCCCGTCGCACGTGTACTCGGCGGGCTACCTCGACGACGCCGACGTGCGCCTGCTGCACGCCGAGGGCGTCGTCGGCGACGTCTGCACGGTGTTCCTGCGCGCCGACGGGTCCTGGCAGGACGTCCACCTGAACGAACGTGCGACCGGCCCGACCCCCGAGGAGCTGCAACGCGTCCCGCGGCGCGTGTGCGTCGTCGCAGGGGACAACAAGGTCGCCCCGCTGCTCGCCGGGCTGCGGGCCGGGGTCGTCACGGACCTCGTCGTCGACGAGATCACCGCGACGCTGCTGCTCGACGCCGCCGAGCCCGCGCCCGTCGTGCGGCGCCGCAGCAAGGCGTAGCGGTGGCGCCGGTCAGCGCACCTCGACCGTGAGGACGTTCGACGCCAGGCCCCCCGGCGCCCACCGCACCGTGTGCGTGCCCGGCGCGTCGAACCGGTGCTCCGTGACGTCGTACGCGGTGTCGACCCCCGGGCCCGGCAGGACGCGGCCGTTGTACGTCTGCGGCGCGAGCGGGTGCGCGCCGTCCGGTGCCGGGTCGGTCACCGGGACGCCGTCCACGAGCTCGCCCAGCACCGGCTTGGGGCCCATGACGTGCAGCCGGGCGTCCGGGTGCACCGACTCGACGACGTGCGCGACCCGCAGCGTCTCCCCGACGGCGACGGACGTGCTCCCCGGCGTCGTCCCGCCGGGCGGCAGGGGCAGCACCGTCAGCCGGTAGCCGTCGCGCTCCGGGCCCTTGTCCGGCCAGCGGCCGTAGGCGTCGAGGAGCGCCGCCCGCTCGTCCGACGCGCGCGCGGCCGGGGAGTCGCCCGCGGGCGTCACGCGCGCACCGTGATCTCGTCGGACTGCAGCGGCGACGGCCCGGCGGTCGTCGTGAACCCGTTGACCGTCACGGCCGCCGGGCTCTTGTCGACCCGGAACTTGATCTCGGTGCCGTTCACGGTGATCGTGCGCCGGATCAGGTACCCGGACGCCGGGACGACCGTCTCGCCGATGCCGGCGGCAGGCACCCGGTACGTGTCGAGCTGCTCGAAGTCCTGCGTGCCGTTCCCGCCCTTGTTGTCGGCGAGGTCGACCACCTGCGCCCTGGACGACGTGTGCTCGTCGGCCGGGATCGGGTAGCCCGGCATGTACCCGCTCACGTCGCCGCGGGCCAACGGCACCGTCGAGTACGAGCCCGTGTGCCGCATCGACGGGCTCACCTGCTCGCTGTCCTCGACCGTCGCCATGTCCGCGTCACGCCCGGTCGACGACGTGAGCGTGATGTCGATGGACATCCCGACCGCGCCCCCCGAGTCGACCGGCCGGTGCCCCGGCCCGTTGCGCAGCGCGACCGGAAGCGGCTGCGCGGCCGCGGCACCGCCGGAGCCGCCGAGCAGCGCACCGATCCCCGCCCCGACCAGCGCCCCGCCGAGCCCCCCGACGACCGCGCCCATCGGGCCGCCGATCAGGCCGCCGCCGATCGCGCCGATCGCCCCGCCGATGGCACCGCCGATCAGAGCGCCCGTCCCGCGCCCGTTCACGGGGGCGTCCGGGTCGGGGGCGAGCCCGCGCCCGTTCGTCGCGTCCGCCGCCGGGGCCTGCACGGCCCGCATGCCGTCGATGAGCTGCGTCACGGCCCGGTTGCCCGCCGTCCGTTGCAGCGCGAGGACCTGCGCGGCGGTCGAGCCGCCACCGGGGTGCGTCGGCCGGCGCGCCGGGCTGCCGTGCTCGCCGGGGAGCCGGTCGGTGCTCAACGTCGCGTGCATCTGGAGGCCCCCTCGCGGTCGTCGTCCCAGTCTCGTCGCTCGACGCGTCGGCAGCGAGGGCGCGGCGCAGCACCTGCCCGGACGGGTGGCCGTCGGGGCAGGGTCGGTGCCCGACGAGATGCCCGCACCCCGGTCCCGGGGGCGGTCCACCGCGGGGTGGAGCGACGGGTCCGCCGCACGGCGGTGGCGTCGCCTGGCCCGCGACCGGGAGCATCGACGACCATGACCACCGTTGACGTCCCGACGCACACCCCCAGGCCGCGCGGGCCGATGACCGTCGACCTCGCGCTGGTCCGGCACGCCCTGCCGTCGGTCGTCCTCGCGATGCTCGTCGGAGCGTTCCTGCTGGGGAGCCCGGTCCTGACGACCGTGGTCTACGGCGAGCTGACCTGGGCCTCCTACGGCCAGGCGTCGATGGTGCAGTCCCCGTACGCGCTCGCGTCGCTGGTGGTCGTGCTCACGGCGGTGCTTCTCGGCCGGCGGTACCCCGCCTGGGCGACGCTCCTCGCGCTGACCCCGCTGCTGGCGTACCCGTGGACGCACTGGTGGGCGTACGGCTGGTGGCTCGCCGTCGTCGCGATCGCGATGCTCGCCGCCCTCGACGGGCTGCGGCGTGCCGTCGTCCCCGTCCTCGCGGCGCTGGCGGTCGTGTTCTGGTACTGCGCCGCTCCCGTCGTGGCGAGCGTCCCGATCGGGGTGACGGACTCGGGCACCGGCGTCGGGATCGCATGGGACACGTTCGCCGCGCACGTCGTCGGTCTCGCGTCGGTGGTGGGCATCGCGGCCGCGGTCGGCTCGGCCTCGCGCAGCCGTGACCGGTCGCACGCGGCGGCCGTCGTCGAGCAGCGGGCGCTGGAGGTCGAGTCCGTGGCGGCAGAGCGGGCGCGTCTCGCGCGGGACCTGCACGACGTCGTCGCGCACCACGTCTCGCTGGTCGCAGTCCGGGCGGAGAGCGCGCCGTACCAGTTCCCCGACCTCGACCCCGACGCGCGCGTCGTCCTCGCGGCGATCGCCGGCGACGCCCGGCAGGCGCTCGGCGAGCTGCGGCACGTGCTCACCGTGCTGCGACGCACCGACGCCGACACGGACCGTGCGCCGCAGCCCGGCGCGAGCGACGTCGACGACCTGGTCACCGCCGCGCGTGCGGCCGGGCAGGCCGTGACGACGTCGGGCGACTGGGGCGAGGTCGGCCCTGCGCCGGGGTACGTGCTGTTCCGCGTCGTGCAGGAGTGCCTGACGAACGGCCGCAGGCACGCGCCGGCCGCCACCGTCGACGTCGAGCGGTGGCGGACCGACGACGGCGCGGGTGCAGGGCTGCGGGTCGCGAACGCCGTGACGGGCGTCGCGGACGGCGACGTCGTCCCGGGTCGCGGGCTGCACGGCATGCGGGAACGGGTCGAGGCGGTCGGCGGGACGCTGACCGGACGGGTCGTCGGTGGACGGTTCGTCGTCGAGGTGCTGCTGCCCGAGGTGCACGCGTGACGCGGGTCGTGGTCGCGGACGACCAGCCCGTCGTGCTGCAGGGCTTCGCGGCGATCCTCGGGTCGGTGCCGGACCTGGAGGTCGTCGGGACGGCGCCGGACGGCAGGGCGCTCGTCGACCTCGTGGCGCGGACGTCGCCGGACGTCGCGGTCGTGGACGTGCGGATGCCCGTGCTCGACGGGATCGCGGCGACGGCCCGCGTCGTCGCCGAGTACCCGGGCACCCGCGTCCTCGTCCTGACCACGTTCGACCTGGACGAGTACGTCTACGACGCACTGCGAGCCGGGGCGAGCGGGTTCCTGCTCAAGGACGTCACGGCGGAGCGGCTGGTGGAGGCGGTCCGGCTCGTCGCGGAAGGGTCGATGCTCCTGGGCCCGAACGTCACACGGCGGCTCGTGGAGGACTTCTCGCGGCGCGGCTGGGTGCCGTCGACGGTGCTGGACGTCCTGTCGCCGCGGGAGCGGGAGGTCGCTCGGGCGGTCGCGCGTGGGCTGTCGAACACGGAGATCGCGGCGGAGCTGTACATCGGCGAGTCGACGGTCAAGACGCACCTGTCGGAGTGCCTGCGCAAGCTCGGCTGCCGGGACCGGGTGCACCTGGTCATCACGGTGCACGAGGCGGGTCTGGTCGACGGGTGAGGTGCCGCCCCGGGCCGGACGGGGTGGCGTGGGCAGGTCCGGGGGTGGGGCGGGCGCGTGGGTACCGTGTGCCGGTGACGTCCGAGCAGCTCCTCATCCGGCCCGCCCTCCCGGCCGACGTGCGGGCCATCCGCGCCCTCGTGCAGCCGTACGCCGAGCAGCGGATCCTCCTCGCGAAGGAGTGGGTCGGCTACTACGAGGCCGTGCAGGAGTTCGTCGTCGCCGAGACCCCCGACGGGACCGTCGTCGGCTGCGGTGCGCTGCACGTCATGTGGCAGGACCTCGCCGAGATCCGCACGCTCGCCGTCGACCCCGCCTACCGCGGCCGGCGGGTCGGGCACGCGCTGCT
>PJUA01000151.1_pt1 | contig 65560 bp, 52 predicted proteins | sample 1512151 | NCBI WGS metagenome assembly PJUA01 (sample SAMN08177678, study PRJNA422409) | Soil metagenome, whole genome shotgun sequencing project. | isolation source: Soil enriched on filter paper: beechwood xylan treatment | place: USA: Madison | collected 2015-01-15
GGGCGGCGGCTCGTCGGGGCGGCGGTGGTCCCACGGTCCGCGCGGCGCCCGTGCGAGGTCGGACGTGGCGCTGTAGGCGCTGTGCCGCAGGATCGTGTGGCACAGGCGCAGGTCGTGGCACCGCTCGACGCGGACCCCGGCGCGCAGCAGCGGCGGGTACCGGCGCGCGGTGTCGTCCCACACCCAGCGCGGGTGGTCGACCTCCAGCCGGGCGACGGCCGCCGGGAGGTCGCGGGCCGCGACGGCCTCGGTCGCCGGGTCGACGAGCCCGTCGTCCGACGCGTGCCGCAGCAGGACGCCACCCGCCCGCGCGGGGTCGTCCTCGAGCAGCACGTAGGGCACGGCCCATTGTCCGACGTGCCACCCACACGGCCGGGCCGCCGCCTGGCCGTGTCACCGCAGGACGCGCGGGGCCCACGGCCGGGCCGCCGCCTGGCCGTGTCACCGCAGGGCGCGCCGGGCGCGCTGGTCGCGCTGGGTGTGCCGGGTCGTGCGGGACCGGCGGGCACCGTGACGGGGTCGCCGTCGGACGGGCGCGGCCGTCCGACGACCCACCGACACGACCCCGTCATGACGCCCTCCCGACCAGCGGGAAAGGGCGTCATGACGGGGTCGTCGTGGGTGCGGGACGTGTGCGGGACGGGACGCGACGGGACGGGGTTCAGCCGGACGCGCAGGAGGTCAGCGCGTGCCGCCGTGTGAGACGTGCACGACGAGCAGGGCGGTCGCGACGAGAGGCGCTCAGCTCCCGCCGCCGTCGAAGCCCCCGCCGCCGTCGAACCCGCCGAAGCCCCCGTCGAACCCGCTGCCGATGCCGTGGCCGCTGTCGAAGCCGCTCGCGGCGACGCCGAAGCCGAGGTCGCCGGGGATCGGGTCGTCGGGCGCCACCCACGGGTCCGGACGTCCGCCGGTCGCATCGGCCGTGGTGCCGCCCGCGAGGACGACCCCGGCCGCGGTCGTCGCCTGCAGGTCGTGGTCCCGCCGCAGCCAGTCGAACCAGCCCATCGCGCGCTCCTCGTCGACGAGACCGTCACCGGTGGGCGACCGACCCCGCGGGGTCGGTCGCGTGCGTCCGTGCGAGACGTGACCACAGCAGCGTCCCACCGCGCCGTGCGCGGCGGAAGGAGCCGTCGCCACCCACCGCCGCACGACGACTGGAGCGACGGCAGCGCGACGGACCTCGACGCTCGGGGGCCGTCAGACGTCGTCGGGCGACCAGGTCCCGTCCGCCGGCATCCAGCACAGGCAGAACGGGTGCCCGGCCGGGTCGGCGTAGACGACGTACCCGCCGGGCTCGGTGAGGTCGGCGGGCTGCAGCACGCGCGCTCCGAGCGCGACGGCCCGGGCGTGCGCCTCCGCGATGTCGTCGACGTACAGGTCGAGGTGCAGCTGCTGCGGTGCGCCGTCGGGCCAGTCGGGGGCGACCAGGTCCGGGGCGTGCTGGATGCCGAGCCGCTGCTCGCCGTCGACGAGGACGGCGTGCCAGCCGTGCTCGTCCTTGGGGTCGACGGTCCCGTCGAGCAGCCCCGCCCAGAAGGTGCTCTCGGCGGCGAGGTCGGGGGCGTCGAGCACGACCATCTGATGAAGGATCCTCATGCCGCGGATGCTGCCACCCGGCGGCGACGCGCTGACCAGGACTTCTGTCCTCATCGTGGGCCGTCGCCGCCGGCCGCGACCCGACCGCCGAGCGACGGACGTCGAGCGCCGGGCGCTCCCTCAGTACCCGCCGCCCCCGCCGCCGTCGCCCCCGCCTCCGAACCCACCGCCGTCGAACCCGCCGAAGCCGCCGAACACGCCCCCGTCGTGCCCGCCGTGGCTGCCGCCGTGGTGACCGCCGTCGAACCAGCCGGAGAACCAGCCGCCGTGCGAGGGCGTCGGGTCGGGGACGGGGCCGACCGGCTCCGGGCCGCCGTCGGGCGTCGACCCGCTGTCGCCGACCGGGACCAGCGGGGCCGTCGCCGCCGCCGCCGCGTACCTGTCGCGCCTGCGCCATCCGAACATGTCGCCCTCCTCACCACGGGCCCGGCGTGCCGGGCGGACGGTGCCCGCGGGTCCGGCGTGCTGCCGGTGCGGGGTCGTGACACGCGCAGCATGGCACGCGGAGTTGACCGGAGGGAAGGCCCAACTTTGCCCAGGCTTGACCTACGACAGTGTCAGCCCTTGCGTGCGCGCTCCATCGGGATGATCCACGGCCCGTCCTGCGCGATCGCCACGCGGGCGTTCGTCTCGGTGTAGCCGAGCGCGGAGTAGTACTCGACGTTCGGGGGCTGCGTCGTCTCCAGGTAGCCGGGCTCCGCGCCCGCGTCGATGAGCTCGAAGACGCGCGCCATGAGCCGCTTGCCGCGGCCCGCGCGCTGCAGGTCGGGGCGGACGCCGAGGGCCTCGACGTACCAGGCGTCGGCGGGGACGCCCTCGGCCGTGGCGTCGCCGAACTTGATGAGGCCGAGCGAGTGCGTGCGGGTCCGCACCGCGATCGCGACGATCCGCAGCGCCTGCCGCCACCAGCGGCCGGTCGTCATCGGGTACGTGCCCGGTGCGTACAGGGCGACCGCGCCGGTGACGACGCCGTCGAGCTTCGTCACGTAGGTGTGCCCGTGCGCGAGGGCGTCGGACAGCGTCATGCGGTACAGCGCCCGGAGCTCGCGCTCCCGCCGGGAGTCGACGGGGAACAGGTGCCGGAAGCCCGGGTCGTCGGCCAGCGCCGCGGCCAGGACGGCCGCCGCGGCGGGGAGGTCGGCCCGCGTGAGCGGGACGACGACGTCGGGGGGCGCCGGCCGGGAGGCAGGCGGCTCGGACGGGGTCGCTGCCATGCCGCGCATCCTGACCGGGACATGCGTCCAGTTGCAACCTGTCCGTCCCGGTCCTGGATGCGCCGAGCGGGTGAAAAACCACGTCAGCCCTGGACGATCGTCCCGGCGACGTCCTCGCGCGGGACGGCCACCGTGACCGCGATCGCGGCGTCCGGCGCGGCCTCGACCTCGACGACGTGCTCGACGCCCAGGTCGACCGGGTCGCCGATCGTCACGCTTGCGACGCCCTCCCCGGCGGTCGTCGAGCCGCACGGGACGCCGCCGGACCACGTGCCGTCCAGGTAGACGCGCGCCACGTCCCGTCCGGTGCACGACACGTAGACGCGGATCCGCGCCGGCGGGTGGTCCTGCGTCGGCAGGACCAGGCGGACGCGCTCACGCCACGCCGCCTGGCCGAGCACCTCGTCGGTCACGTCGTGCGCGGCGAGCAGGTCCTGCGGGTCGGGGCCGCCGCGACGAGAGAAGGCCAGTGCGCCGGCCGCGACCGCCACGGCGACGACCGCGACCACCGCCACGACGACGCGCCCGCGCCGACGGGGCGCACCCCTGCGGTGCGACGGGGTGCCCGTCGGGTCGTCCTCGCCGTCCACCATCGCGTCCCCTTCGCCGCCACGGACCGACCGTCGTCGGCCGTGGCGATGCTAGGACGCGGAAGGCGACATTTCACGCAGAACGGCGAAACCGCCCGCGTCGACCCGGCCGTCCGACGTCCGCCCGGCGAGCACGTCGCCCGGCGGCAGGTCGACGGGGGACGTCGAGTGGTTGAGCACGAACAGCCACGACCGGCCGTCGTCGGCGCGGCGCCTCGTCACCTCGACGTCGGCGGGCACCCCGTCGAGCACCGGGTCCACCCCGGCCTCGACCAGCAGCGCCTCCGTCAGCGCGCCGAGCGCCGCGTCGTCGAGCCGCGTCGCGAGGTACCAGGCCGCACCGTCGCCCACGGCACGCCGCGTCAGCGCCGGACCCCCCGCGAGGTCGCCGTCGGCGAAGGTCCGCACGACCTCGGTCCCGGGAGCCGCGTGGACCTTCTCCGACCAGACGTCGGCCGTCGCACCGTCGTCGAGCGTGAGGGTCTCGCCCTCCTGCAGCGCCCACAGCTCCTCGGTGCGCACGCCCAGCAGGTCGCGGAACGCGCCCGGGTAGCCGCCGAGCCGCACGTGGTCGTGCTCGTCGACGATCCCCGAGAAGTACGTGACCAGCACCGTCGCGCCCGCCGCCGCCGCGGCGGCGATGTTCGCGGCGTCCGCGTCGGTCACCAGGTACAGCGTCGGGACGACGACCAGCCGGTAGCGCGACAGGTCCGCGGACGGCCGCACGACGTCGACGGACACGTGCCGCTCCCACAGCGCGCGGTAGTGCGCGAGCATCCGCTCCTGGTACGACACGTCGGTCGAGGGGTGGGAGTCGAGCTCCGCGCCCCACCACGCCGGGTAGTCCCAGACGAGCGCGACGTCCGACTGCACGCGCGAGCCGCGGACCTCGCCGATCGCCCGCAGCGCCTCGCCGAGCTCGACCGTCCCGCGCCACACGTCGGTGTCCGTCCCCGCGTGCGGCAGCATCGCCGAGTGGTACTTCTCGGAGCCCGCCGCCGACTGCCGCCACTGGAAGAACATCACCGCGTCCGCACCGTGCGCGACGTGCGACAGCGAGTGCCGCAGCATCTCCCCGGGGCGCTTGGAGCGGTTGCGCGGCTGCCAGTTCACCGCCGACGTCGAGTGCTCCATGAGCATCCACGGGGCGCCGCCCGCGACGCCGCGCGACAGGTCGGCGCTGAGCGCGAGCTCGACGTGCGCGTCCGGTCGCGCCGCGATCGTGTAGTGGTCGTTCGCGACGACGTCGAGGTCGTCGGACCAGGAGAAGTAGTCCATCCACTTCGTCGCCGTCGACATCATGAGGTTCGTCGTCGTCGGCACGTGCGGCGTGACCTCGCGCAGCACGTCGCGCAACGCCCGGTAGTGCACCAGCAGCTCGTCGGACGAGTACCGCGCGAAGTCGAGCTGCTGCGTCGGGTTGAGGCTCGTCGGGGCGGCACGCGGCGGCAGGACCTCGTCGAACGTGTCGTACCGCTGCGACCAGAACGCGGTGCCCCACGCCGCGTTCAGCGCGTCGACCGTCCCGTACCGGTCCTCGAGCCAGCGCCGGAACGCGACCGCCGCGTCGTCGGAGAAGTCGTGCGGCACGTGGCAGCCGAGCTCGTTGTCGACGTGCCACAGCGCGAGCGCCGGGTGGTTCCCGTACCGCTCGGCCATGAGGCGCGTCATCCGCAGCGCGTAGTCGCGCCACACCGGCGACGACACCCGGTACGCCTGCCGGCTGCCCGCCTGCAGCACGGTCCCGTCCGCCGTCACGGGCAGCAGCTCCGGGTGCAGGCGCGTCAGCCACGGGGGCGGGCTCGCCGTCGCCGTCGCGAGCGCGACCTTGATCCCCGCCGCCGCGAGGCGGTCGAGCACGTCGTCCAGCCACCCGAAGTCGTGCACGCCCGGCCGCGGCTCGAGCTGCGCCCAGGAGAAGATGCCGACGCTCACCAGCGTGACCCCCGCCTGGACCATGAGGTCGACGTCCTCGACGCGCGTCGCGAGCGGCCACTGCTCCGGGTTGTAGTCGCCGCCGTAGGCGATGCCGTCGACGCCGAGGGGCCAGGGGGCGTTCGTCATGAGGATCCTCGCTGGTGGTGCGGTCGGGGTGCAGCGTGCGGTGGTGCGGGGTGCGGGTGCGGGTGCGGGTGCGGGTCGTGCGGGGGTGCGGGCGGCGGGGTCAGGGCACGCGGCGCAGGTCCAGGTCGACGGGCTCGTCGCGGTCGCACACGAGGTGCCCGTCCACGACGCGCGCGACGGCGACCTGCACGACCGCGCGACGGGTGGCGGGCGTGTCGCCCTCGGCCGCCCCTCCCACGGGCTCGTCGTCGGGGTGGGCGGGCTCGTGCGCGAGGTCCTGGGCGGCGTCGAGAGCGGAGTCGAGGGCCGCGTCGTGGGCCTCGTCGAGCGCCCGCCCCTCGGTCGAGAACGGCGAGACGGCGTGCGTGAAGTAGAAGACCCACGCGACGGGCTCGCCGTCCGCGTCGGCGCCGACGACGACGTCCGCGTGGTGCCCGATCGACCCGTCGAACGGGCGCGTGCCCGGGCGGTCGAGGACGTGACCGTCGAACGTCCAGGTCTCCAGGTCGTCGGACCGGTGGACGGCCTGCCCGCGCCACTCGTCGACGAGCATCCAGTGCCACCCGCCGAGCGTGAAGACGTTCGGCCCCTCGTGCGGGCGACCCGTGACCGCGGGGCGCGACGGCCCCCACGTGAGCAGGTCGGGGGAGTCCGCGCACCACGTCGTCGAGTCCGCGGCCTCGTCCTTGAACCACATCCGGTACCCGCCCGACGGCAGGGGTGCGACGCACGCGTCGATGACGCGGTCCGACGAGAGCGGCACGACGCCGACGTACTCCCAGGTCACGAGGTCGTCGGACACGTGGTGCAGGACGTGCCGCGCGTGCCCCTCCCAGCGGTCGGGGACGCCCGTGATGTAGCTGACGAACATGTGGAACCGGCCCTCGGCGTGCACGACCTCGGGCGCCCACAGCGTGTTCCGGCCGGGGTGCGGGTCGAGGCCCTCGACGACGCCGCGGTGCGTCCACGTGAGGCCGCCGTCGTCCGACGTCGCCACGGTGATGTCGGTGCCGTGCACCCAGGTGACGCCTGGTCCGGGGTCGTCGGGGCGGCGCTGGGTCGCGAACAGCCACCACGTGCCGTCGGGGCCGCGGACGACGGTCGGGTCGGTGGGGGCGCCGAGCGGGTCGACGTAGAGGGGCGCGGGGGCGACGCGGGGGTGCGACGTCGCCGCGGAGGTCCCGACTCCGCCGACGCCGCCGACGCCGCCGACGCCGCCGACGCCGCCGACGCCGTCGTCCGGCGAGGCCGGGCTCACGCGCCCCCGTCCGGCCGCTCGCCCGCGACGACGCCCTGCTCGTCGATGTCCCGCAGGTCCTCGACACCGTGCAGGAACCCGTCCCGCAGCGCGCTGCCGGGGGCCAGGTCGGCCTTCGTGACGGGCCGCCCGAGCGACGCCGACGCGTAGATCGCGGTGACGAGCTCGAGCGACCGGTGCGGGTCGGCGGCGACGGGCGGCAGCGGGGCGCCGGTGCGCAAGGCCTCGTAGACCGCGCGCAGCAGGGGCGTGTGGCCGCTGGGCTCGTCGTCGGCGGGCAGCGTCCAGGACGCGGGGGCGGGCTCGGGCGTGCCGCCGGTGACGAGCGGGGCGGGCGTGAGCCGCCAGGACCGGGCGTCGTGCCCGTACAGGTGCTCGACCTCGACGGTGCCGAGCGTCGTGTCGACGCGCACGTAGGAGGTCTGCCGCGGGGAGAGGGACGTCGTGAGGACGGAGACGACCGCGCCGTTCGCGAAGCGGACGACGGCGGTGGAGGTGTCCTCGGTCTCGACGTCGCGGGCCAGCCGGAACGCGCGGGCGTCGACCTCGGCCCACTCGCCGAGCAGGAACGCGAGCAGGTCGAGCTGGTGGATGCCGAGCCCGAGCAGCGGGCCGCCGCCCTCGGTGGCCCACTTCCCGCGCCACGGCACGGCGTAGTAGTCCTCCTGGCGGCGGTACCAGAGGGTGTGGCAGACGCCGACGAGCGGGCGCCCGAGCTCGCCGTCGGCGAGGAGCCGCTGCACGTGCCCGACGGCGGTGCCGGTGCGCTGCTGGAAGACGACCGCGTACTGCCGGCCGACCTCCTCGGCGACGTCGAGCACGGCGTCGAGGTCGGCGAGCGACAGGACGGGCGGCTTCTCGCAGACGACGTGCGCCCCGGCGCGCAGGGCGGCGACGGCCTGCTCGCGGTGCAGGCCGGGCGGGGTGCACAGGTGGACGACGTCGACGGGCTGCGCGGCGAGCAGGTCGGCGAGGGTGTCGTACCGCCCGTCGATGCCGTACCGGTCGGCGAAGGTGTCCCTGACCTGCGGGTTCGGGTCGGCGACGGCGACGGTGACGACGCCCGGGTCGGTGGCGAGGACCTGCTGGTGGGCGTGCGCGATGGCGCCGGTGCCGACGATCGCGACGCGCAGCGGGGGAGTCGTCGCGGTCACCGGGGTGGCCTGCTCGTCGGTCACGTGCGCTCCTTCGCGAACGGGTTGAATCGACTCAACCATAGGGGGAAGCGCTTGCCTCCTGTCCAGTGGTCGAGCGAGAACGCCCGTCAGGCGTTCGGGTCGGACGACCCGCGCACGACGAGCTCCGGCTGGAACTGCACGCGCTGGTGCTGGAACCGCTCGCCCTCGGCCCGCTGCCGCAGCAGCAGGTCGGCGGCGGTCCAGCCGAGCTGGTGCGTCGGCTGCCGCACCGACGTCAGCGGCACCGTGAGCATCGACGCGAACGTCACGTCGTCGTACCCGACGACCGCCATCTCCGCCGGCACCTCGACGCCCCGCGCCCGCAGCCCGCGCAGCGCCCCGAGGGCCGCGAGGTCGTTGACGCAGAACACCGCGGTCGGGCGGTCGTCGGGGTGCTCGTCGAGGACCCGCAGGATGCCCTCCTCGCCGCCGTCGGCGTTGAGCGACCCGATCGTGACCTCGACGAGTGCCTGCTCGGGGTCCAGCCCCGCGGCGAGCAGCGCCTGGACGACGCCCGCGCGACGGTCCGCGCACTGGCGGATGCTCAGCGGGCCGTTGACGAACGCGAGTCGCCGGTGGCCGAGCCCGACCAGGTGCTCGACGGCCAGCGCGGCGCCGCGCACGTCGTCGACCGCGACCGAGGAGATGTCGTCGAACGGGGACGTCGCGTCGAGCAGCACGACGTCGACGCCCCGGTCGCGCACGGCGAGCAGCGCGTCGATCGACCCGGCGGACGGCGTGACCATGACGCCCTGCACGCCGTGCTCCTCGAAGAGCCGCAGGTACCGGGCCTCGCGCTCGGGGTCCTCGTCGGACGACGAGAGCATGAGCGTGTAGTCCTCGGCGGCGAGCCGGTCCTCGACGCCGCGGGCGACCTCGGTGAAGAACGGGTTCGCGATGTCGAGCACGATCGCGCCGACCGTCTGGATCGTGCCGGCGCGGAGCTGGCGGGCGGAGGCGTTGCGGACGAACTGCAGCTCGTCGATCGCGGCCTGGACGCGGTCGCGCGTCGCGGGGGTGACCTGGTCGGGCCGGTTGAGGACGTTGGAGACGGTGCCGACGCTGACCCCCGCGCGCTTGGCGACGTCGGTGATGGACGGACGGCGTTCCGCACGTCCCCGGGTCGTCGCCATCCGTGGTCCTCCCTCGAGCGCCCTTGCGTCGTGCCGATGCTAACGGCACCTCCCGACCTGCCCCCGGAGGTGCCCACCGCGTCTCACCGTCGCGCGCGGCCTGTCGTCCGGACGTGCGGGGACCGGCGGGCGAGCGGGTGAGCTGCGCCGCGGCGGCGCGGGGGTGACCGGCGGCGGGAGGCGGGTCGGCGGGCGTCGTGCCGCAGTACGCTGAGGCTCGGGAAAGGGCTTGCCGAAGTTGTCGGGTCCCCGGTCTTGACTCCGCCGGGTCCCCTTCCTAGAGTTCCAGACGATGAATCGTTTCAACGACGCGACGATCGAAGGGGGCAGGCCATGACCCGCGTCTGCTTCGTCTCCCGGGTCCGCCCGGACCGCCTCGACGAGTACCGCGCCCGGCACGCCGCCGTGTGGCCCGAGATGCTCGAGGCGCTCCGCGACACCGGGTGGCGCGACTACTCGCTGTACCTCGCCCCCGACGGCCTGCTCGTCGGCCACCTCGAGACCGACGACTACGCCGCCGCGCAGGAGGCGATGACGCGCACCGCCGTCAACCCGCGCTGGCAGGCGGAGATGGCCGAGTTCTTCGTCACCGACGGCAACCCCGACGAGGGGTTCCAGGTGCTCGACGAGGTCTTCCACCTGGAGGACCAGCTCCGCGCCGCGGGCCTGCCGACCACGCCCCCGTCGCCGACCCCGCCTGCTCCGCACCCGAACGCCGCCGACGACGCCCCGCGCCCCACCGCCACCGACCCCGCCCCCCTGGAGGACCTCGCATGAGCCCCACCCCCGAGGCCCTCGCCGCCGCGCGCAGCGCCCTCGCCCAGCAGACGATCGAGCTCCCGTCGTGGGCGTTCGGCAACTCCGGCACCCGGTTCAAGGTGTTCGGCCAGGCCGGCGTCCCGCGTGACCCGTTCGAGAAGCTCGCCGACGCCGCCCAGGTGCACCGGTACACCGGGGTCGCGCCGCGCGTCAGCCTGCACATCCCGTGGGACCTCGTCGACGACTACGACGCGCTCGCCCGGCACGCCAAGGACCTCGGCGTCCAGATCGGCGCGATCAACTCGAACCTGTTCCAGGACGACGACTACATGCTCGGCTCCCTGACGCACCCGGACGCCCGGGTCCGCGCCAAGGCTGTCGCCCACCACGTGCAGTGCGTCGACGTCATGCGCGCGACCGGCTCGACGGACCTCAAGCTGTGGCTGCCCGACGGTCTCAACTACCCCGGCCAGGACTCGATCCGGGCGCGGCAGGACCGCCTCGCGGAGTCGCTGCAGGAGATCTACGCGGCGCTCGACCCCGAGCACCGGCTGATCCTCGAGTACAAGTTCTTCGAGCCGGCCTTCTACTCGACCGACATCCCGGACTGGGGCACGTCGCTGCTGCACTGCCTCGCGCTCGGCGAGCGGGCCATGGTCGTGCTCGACACGGGCCACCACGCGCCCGGGACCAACATCGAGTTCATCGTCGCGCAGCTCCTGCGGCACGGGCGGCTCGGGGCGTTCGACTTCAACAGCCGGTTCTACGCCGACGACGACCTCATGGTGGGGGCCGCCGACCCGTTCCAGCTGTTCCGGATCATGCACGAGATCGTCCAGTCCGGGGCGCTCGCGCCCGACAGCGGCGTGAACTTCATGCTCGACCAGTGCCACAACATCGAGCCGAAGATCCCCGGTCAGATCCGGTCCGTCATGAACGTGCAGGAGGCGACGGCCAAGGCGCTGCTCGTCGACGCCGCCGCGCTGACGGCCGCCCAGCAGTCGGGTGACGTGCTCGGCGCGAACGGCGTGCTCATGGACGCGTACAACACCGACGTGCGGCCGCTGCTGGCCGACCTGCGGGTCGAGCAGGGGCTCGACGCCGACCCGATGGGCGCGTTCGCGCGGTCGGGGTACACCGAGACGATCGTGGCCGAGCGTGTCGGTGGCACGCAGGCCGGATGGGGAGCCTGACGACCATGACCGACGCGACGACGCACCACGCCGCGGCCGACCTGATCGCCCGTTCCAACCGCCTGGGCTCCGACCCGCGGGTGACCAACTACGCCGGCGGGAACACCTCCGCCAAGGGGGTGGCGACGGACCCGGTCACGGGCCAGGACGTCGAGCTCCTGTGGGTCAAGGGCTCCGGGGGCGACCTCGGGACGCTCACCGAGAAGAACCTGGCGGTGCTGCGCCTCGACCGGCTCCGCGCTCTCGTCGACGTCTACCCGGGCGTGGACCGCGAGGACGAGATGGTCGCGGCGTTCGACTACTGCCTGCACGGCAAGGGCGGTGCGGCGCCGTCGATCGACACCGCGATGCACGGGCTCGTCGACGCGCTGCACGTCGACCACCTGCACCCCGACGCGGGCATCGCCGTCGCGACGGCCGCCGACGGTGAGGCGCTGACGCACGAGATCTTCGGCGACTCCGTGGTCTGGGTGCCGTGGCGCCGGCCCGGGTTCCAGCTCGGCCTCGACATCGCCGAGATCAAGGAGAAGAACCCGCAGGCCATCGGCTGCGTGCTCGGCGGCCACGGCATCACCGCGTGGGGCGACACGTCCGACCAGGCCGAGGAGCGGTCCCTGGCGATCATCCGCGCCGCCGAGGCGTTCATCGAGGAGCGCACGGCGGCCCTGGCCGCCGAGGGCGGGCACCCGTTCGGTGCGGTCATCACCGGGTTCGAGGCGCTGCCGGAGGCCGAGCGCCGGGAGCGGGCCGCCGCGCTCGCGCCCGTCATCCGCGGCCTCGCGTCGGCCGACCGCCCGCAGGTCGGGCACTTCACCGACTCCGACGTCGTGCTCGACTTCCTGTCCCGCGAGCGCCTCGCGCCGCTCGCCGCGCTCGGCACGTCCTGCCCCGACCACTTCCTGCGGACCAAGGTGTCGCCGCTGGTCGTCGACCTGCCCGCGACCGCGCCCGTCGAGGACGTGGTCGACCGCCTGCACGCGCTGCACGCCGAGTACCGCGAGGCGTACCAGGCGTACTACGACCGGCACGCGACGGACGAGTCGCCGGCCATCCGCGGCGCGGACCCGGCGATCGTGCTCGTACCCGGCGTCGGGATGTTCTCGTTCGGCAAGGACAAGCAGACCGCGCGCGTCGCGGGCGAGTTCTACGTCAACGCGATCAACGTCATGCGCGGCGCGGAGGCGATCTCGACCTACGCCCCGATCGACGAGTCGGAGAAGTTCCGCATCGAGTACTGGGCGCTGGAGGAGGCGAAGCTGGCGCGCATGCCCGCGCCCAAGCCGCTGGCCACCCGCGTCGCGCTCGTGACCGGCGCCGGGTCGGGCATCGGGCGGGCCATCGCCGAGCGGCTCGCCGCCGAGGGCGCGTGCGTCGTGATCGCCGACCTCAACCTCGCGGGGGCTGCCGAGGTCGCGGAGGCGCTCGGCGGGCCCGACGTCGCGGTCGCCGTCGAGGCCGACGTGACGTCCGAGGAGGCCGTCGCGGCGCTCGTGCGCGAGACCGTCCTGGCGTTCGGTGGCGTCGACCTCGTCGTCAACAACGCGGGTCTGTCGATCAGCAAGCCGCTGCTGGAGACCACCGTCCGCGACTGGGACCTGCAGCACGACGTCATGGCCCGCGGCTCGTTCCTCGTCGCCCGCGAGGCGGCCCGCGCCATGATCGCCCAGGGACTGGGCGGCGACATCGTCTACATCGCGTCGAAGAACTCGCTGTTCGCCGGCCCGAACAACATCGCCTACTCCGCGACCAAGGCCGACCAGGCCCACCAGGTCCGGCTGCTCGCGGCCGAGCTCGGCGAGCACGGCATCCGCGTCAACGGCGTCAACCCCGACGGCGTCGTGCGCGGCTCCGGCATCTTCGCCGGCGGCTGGGGCGCCAAGCGCGCCGCGGTCTACGGCGTGCCCGAGTCCGAGCTCGGCGCCTACTACGCGCAGCGCACCCTCCTGAAGAAGGAGGTCCTGCCCGAGCACGTCGCCGCCGCGGTGTTCGCCCTCACCGGCCCCGACCTGGTCCAGACGACCGGCCTGCACGTCCCGGTCGACTCGGGCGTGGCGGCGGCGTTCCTGCGATGACGCCCCCCGCCCGCCCGGCCCGCCTGACCCGCGAGGTCGTCACTTCCGACCGAGATCGGTACCTGCAGGTCACGACCTCGGTCGGACGTGACGACCTCGGTGCCGGTGCCGGTGGGGTCGGCGGTCGGGAGGGGTGGGCGTGAACGCGTTCGCGGCCGTCGACCTCGGGGCGTCGTCCGGGCGGGTCATCGTCGGGCGGGTCGTCGACGACGGCGACGGCGCGCGTGTCCTGCTGCACGAGGTCAACAGGTTCCCCAACGGTCCCGTGCGGGTCCCGGCGGTCGACGTCGGCGGGCCGGGCGGGCCGGGTGGGCCGGGCGGCTCCGGCGGGTCCGGGGCGGGCGGTGCGACCGGCGCGACCCTGCGCTGGGACGTCCTCGCCCTCTACCGCGGCGTCCTCGACGGGCTGCGCGCCGCGACCCGCGAGGTCGGCACGCTCGACGGGGTCGGCATCGACTCGTGGGCCGTCGACCACGGGCTGCTCGACGCCGACGGCGCCCTGCTCGGCAACCCCGTCCACTACCGCGACGCCCGCACCGACGGCGTCCCCGACAAGGTCTTCGCGACCGTCCCCGCCGCCGAGCTCTACGCCCGCACCGGCCTGCAGGTCCAGCCGTTCAACACCGTGTTCCAGCTCGTCGCCGCGCAGGGCACCGCCGCGCTCGCGGCCGCCCGGCGGGCGCTCCTGATCCCCGACCTGCTCGGCGCGTGGCTCACCGGCGCGCAGGTCGCGGAGGTCACCAACGCGTCCACGACCGGCCTGCTCGACGCCACGACCCGGACGTGGGCGACCGACGTCGCCGAGCGGCTCGGCATCGACCCCCGGCTGCTCCCGCCGCTGCGGGACGCCGGGGTGCTGCTCGGGCACGTCCGCGACGACGTGCGCGCCGACCTCGGCCACCACGCGCCGCTGCCCGTGTGGACCGTCGGGTCGCACGACACCGCGTCCGCCGTCGTCGCCGTCCCCGCGACCGACCCCGACTTCGCGTACATCTCCTGCGGGACGTGGTCGCTCGTCGGGCTCGAGCTCGACCGGCCTGTCCTCACCGAGGCGAGCCGTGCCGCGAACTTCACCAACGAGGCCGGCGTCGACGGCACCGTCCGCCACCTGCGCAACGTCATGGGGCTGTGGGTCCTGCAGGAGTCGATCCGCACGTGGAACGAGGCCGGGCTGCCCGCCGACCTGCCCGACCTGCTCGCCGCCGCCGCGCAGGTCCCGCCGCTGACGACCGTCGTCGACGTGGACGCCCCCGAGTTCCTGCCGCCCGGCGACATGCCCGCGCGCATCGCTGCCGCTGCGGCCCGCACCGGCCAGACGCCTCCGCAGTCCCAGGCCGAGACGGTGCGCTGCATCCTCGACTCGCTCGCGCTCGCCTACCGGCGGGCCGTGCGGCAGGCCGCGGCGCTCGCCGACCGCGACGTGCGGGTCGTCCACGTCGTCGGGGGCGGGGTCCGCAACGAGCTGCTGTGCCGCCTCACCGCCGACGCGACCGGCCTGCCCGTCGTCGCCGGTCCCGTCGAGGGTGCCGCGCTCGGGAACGTCCTGGTCCAGGCGCGCGCCGCCGGCGTCCTGACCGGCTCGCTCGCGGACCTGCGTGCGGTCGGCGCGCGCGGCCTCGACCTGGTCCGCTACGAGCCGGGCGGCCCCGGCACACCCGGCACGGCCCAGTGGGACGCCGCGGAGGCCCGCCTCTTCTCCTGACCCTTGCATCGTCGCCGCTCGACGTCGTCGCGACGATGTCGAGGGCTCCGGCGCTCGCGCGTCATCCGGGTGCGCGGGCACAGTGGGTGCCCCGGGAAGGAGACCTGACATGGCCCGCTACCTCGTGCTGCTCCGCGGCGACCAGGCGGTGTGGGACGCCTGGGACGACGACGCCACCGAGCGCAACGGCGCCCAGCACCGCGACCTGGCCCGCCTCGCCCCCGCCCGCGGTCACGTGATCGTCGGCGGCGAGGAGCTCACGCACGCGCACCGCGCGCTCGTCGTGCGCCGCAACGGCACGGTGACGCGCACGCCCGGCGGCACCGTGAGCGACGGGCCGTACACGGAGCTCGTCGAGCAGGTCGGCGGGTTCTACCTCGTCGACACCGACGACGTGCAGGACCTCGCCCGGCTGCTCGCCGAGACCCTGAGCGAGGGCGTCGAGATCCGCGGCTTCGTCGACCACACGGCCGACACCCCGCCGTCGACGGCGGGCGCGACTGCCGAGGCCTGAGGCCTGAGGGCTGCCGGCCGCCACCCCGCGGCGGCCGTCGCGGTGCGGCGGCGTGGAAGGTCGTCGCGATGTGGAAGGTCTGTCGCGTCCCGGGCGACGAACGTTCCACACCACGGTCGTGCCTCGGGGGCCGGCGGGTACGGCGTCGCGGTGTGGAAGGTCTGTCGCGCGGCGCGCGACGAACTCTCCACACCGCGGGCGTGCTCGAGGGCCGGCGGGCTTGCCCCGCGACCGGGGTGGTCGAACGGCTGCGGCCGGGGTGGCGGCGGCGCTAGCGTGCCGGGCAGGCGGCATCGCGGCTGCCCGTCCGGCCGGCCGGGCCGTCGAAGGGAGCCCGACGTGCGTGTCCCACCCCGTCTGACCGCCTCGCAGCTCTTCTGGTGGAGCGGCGGCCTGATCGCCGGGTCGTTCGTCTGCGGCTGGCTGGTCTCCCTCGTGGCGTCCTCGATCTCGTCGATGGCGCTCGCATCCCTGGTTGTCCACGTCCAGTCCCTCGCGTACGGGCTGGGGATCGCGGGGGTGGCGGGGTCGTTCGTCGTCCGCGCCCTCGAGCCGCGCGGTTCGGCCCCCGCGCAGTCGCCGCGCAACGTGGACCGCGAGCAGAACGTCTGACCCGACCGCGACCCGCTCGCGGACCCGGGCGCGCTCGCAACCCCGGCGCGCTCGAACCGGGCGCGCTCGCCCCCGGGGCGCTCGCGCCGGGCGCGCGCACTCCGCGCGTCGCCGGTCGTCCGGCGCTCAGAGGACCGCGGTGACCAGCAGCAGCACGGGCAGGCACAGCAGGGTCGTGACGAGGCCCGCGTCGCGCGCGAGGCCCTGGCCGCGGCCGTACTGGATCGCGTAGACGAGCACGTTCTGCGCGGTCGGCAGCGCGGCCATCGCGACGACCGCGAGGCGCGCCTGCCCGTCGAGACCGAGCGCCGTCGCGACCAGCGCGGCGAGCACGGGGTGGACGAGCGAGCGCAGGACGACCGCCAGGACGAGGTCGGGGCGGGGTGCGCGCTCGCGGTCGGCGGCGGGGACGGCGAGCGACATGCCGAACGTGAGCAGGGCGAGCGGGGCCGCGGTCGCGCCGACGAGCTCGAACGGCCCGTAGACGACGTCGGGCAGGTCCCAGGGGAGCGCCGCGAGCACGAGGCCGGCGAGGGTCCCGACGATGATCGGGTTGGTGAGGGTGCGGCGGACGGGCGCCCGCACGGCGAACGCTATGCGGGCGCGAGTGGGCGAGGGTGCAGCGGCGGTGCCGTCCGAAGGTGCGCGGGAGGTCGCGCCGTCCTCGGTCGCGACGTCCGGGTCGGTGTCGTGCGCGGTCACGACGTCGGGGTCGGTGTCGTGCGCGGTCGAGCGGTGCGCGTCGAGCACGGTGAAGGCGACCGGCGCGAGGACAAGGAGCTGGAACAGCAGCGTCGGGACGGCCGCCACGGGGTCGCCGAGCAGGAAGACCGCGAGCGCCAGCCCGAGGTTGCCGGCGTTGACGTAGGACGACGCGAGGGTGCCGATCGTGACGTCGCCGGGGTCCCGCCGCAGGACGAACCGCAGGACGACGAGCGCGACGACGGCGACGACCGCGGTGCTGATCCAGGTGGCGAGCGCGGACCGGGATGCGAGGACGTGCAGGTCGGTGCGGGCGATGCTGACGAGCAGCAGCGACGGTGTCGCGACGGTGAACACGACACGCGCGAGCACCGCGGGGGCGTGCGGGCCGAGCACGCGGAACCGGCCGAGGAGCCAGCCGGCGAGGACGACGGCGGTGAGGGTGCCGAGCGCGGTGAGGACGGCCCCCATCAGCGACCGCGGCGCTGGGGGGTGAGACGGGGCCGGCCGTCGGGCTCGGTGGCGCGGTGGGCGCTGCCGTCACGCGCGGCGGACGGGTGGGGCCTGCGGTCGGGAGCGGCCGCGGGGCAGCGGTCGTGGTGTGCGGCGTGGTGGTGCGGTTCGGGCACCGCGTCATCCTCCCACGACGGGTGGTCTCCGGAAAGCGCTTGCCTCGACGGTCGTCGGCGTGACACGATCGCCGTGGCGCGACCCCGCAGCGGGTCCGCCCACGCTCCGACCGAGGGAAGGCAACGATGCCGGCAGTCGCACTGGTGACCGGGGGGAACAGGGGCATCGGCCTCGGGATCACGCGGCGGCTGCTCGCCGACGGGTACGCCGTGTCGATCCTCGCGACGCGCGAGGAGCCCGCGGACGTCCTCGCCGAGCTGCGCGAGCTCGCCGGCGCCGACGACCGGGTCCGCTACGTGCGCGGCTCCGTCGCCGACCTCGACGACCACGCCCGCTACGTCGACGACGCCGTCGACGCGTGGGGCCGCCTCGACCTGCTCGTCAACAACGCGGGCGTCGCCCCGTCCGTCCGGGCCGACATCCTCGAGGCCGGCGCGGAGTCGTTCGACCGCGTGCTCGGCATCAACCTGCGCGGCCCGTACTTCCTGACGCAGACGTTCGCGAACCGCGTCCTCGCCCTGCGCGGCCCGCTCGACGCCCTCCCCGAGCCGCCCGCCGGTCCCGTCGCGACCGTCGTCAACGTGTCGTCGGTGTCCGCCGCGACCGTCTCGACGAACCGCGGCGACTACTGCGTCTCCAAGGCGGGCGTCGCGATGGCGACCCAGCTCTTCGCGGCGCGGCTCGCACCCGAGGGGATCGTCGTCTACGAGGTCCGTCCCGGCGTCATCGCGACCGACATGACCGCGGGCGTCTCCGCGAAGTACGACGCGCTGTTCGAGGGCGGGCTCGCGCCGATCGCCCGCTGGGGCCGTCCCGCCGACGTGGCCGGCGCGGTCGCGATCCTCGCGTCGGGCCAGACGCCGTACTCGACGGGCGAGATCTTCCACGTCGACGGCGGCATGCACATCCCGGTGCTCTGACCCCGCCCGACGGCCCGCAACCCCCGCACCCCGCACCAGGCCCGCCGACCCCCCCGGCGACGACGCACGAGGACGACGATGAGCGACACGACCGACGCCCCCACCGCCGACCGGCACGAGCCGCGGACCGTCCGGATCGGCGGCCACGACGTCCCCGTCGTCACCGCGCGCACCGTGGTCGTCGGCACCGGCTCCGCGGGCTTCAGCGCCGCCGACCGCCTGTGGGAGCTCGGCCACGACGACGTCGTCATGGTCGCCGACAAGGTCAACGCGGGCGCGTCGCGCAACGCGGGGTCGGACAAGCAGACGTACTACAAGCTCACGCTGTCGGGCGGCGACGGCGACTCGGTCCGGGAGATGGCCGAGACACTGTTCTCGGGCGGTGCGATGGACGGCGACAACGCGCTCGCGGAGGCGGCCCTGTCGGCACGCGGGTTCCTGCGCCTGTGCGACCTGGGCGTGCCGTTCCCGCAGAACCGCTTCGGGGAGTTCATCGGCTACAAGACGGACCACGACCCGCGTCGCCGTGCGACGTCCGTCGGGCCGTACACGAGCCGGTCGATGGTCGAGCAGCTCGAGAAGAAGGTGCACCGCAACGGCACGCGGATCTTCGACGAGTGCCGGGTCGTCGACGTCGTCGTGCGCCCCGTGGAGCCGGGTGCGTCGGCTGTCGGCGAGGGCGTCCCCGTCGACGACGGTGCGACCGCGGCCGAGCGGCAGACCGAGGTGGTCGGCCTGCTCGTCCTGCGTACCGACGTCCCGCACGACGGCGAGCGGTCGCCGTTCCTGCTGTTCCGCTGCACGAACATCGTCTACGCGACCGGCGGACCCGCGGGGATGTACGCGACGCGCGTCTTCCCGAACGGCCAGTGGGGCGCGTCGGGCGCGGCGTACCGGGCGGGCGTGCATGGCAAGAACCTCACCGAGTGGCAGTTCGGGCTCGCCTCGACCCACCCGCGCTGGAACGTGTCGGGCACGTACATGCAGGTCATCCCGCGGTTCGTGTCGACCGACGCCGACGGCGGCGACGAGCGCGAGTTCCTCACCGAGGCGATCGGCGACTACGGCCGCCTCATGTCGATGGTGTTCCTCAAGGGCTACCAGTGGCCGTTCGACATCCGCAAGGCGCTCGACGGCTCGTCGCTGGTCGACCTGCTCGTCTACCGGGAGACGGTGCTGCGCGGGCGGCGCGTGTTCCTCGACTTCCGCCGCAACCCCGTGCAGGACGAGTTCGACCCGTCGGCGCTGTCGCCCGAGGCGTACGAGTACCTCGACCGCGCGGGGGTGCTGTTCGGCACGCCCATCGAGCGCCTGCGCCGCATGAACGAGCCCGCCTACCAGTTCTACCTGCAGAAGAACCCGTACGTGGACCTCGAGAAGGACCTCCTCGAGGTCGACGTCTGCGCGCAGCACAACAACGGCGGCCTCGTCGTCGACGCGTGGTGGCAGTCGAACGTCACCGGGTTCTTCCCCGTCGGCGAGGCGGGCGGCGCGCACGGCGTGTACCGGCCGGGCGGTGCCGCGCTCAACAGCGGGCAGGTCGGCGCGACGCGGGCGGCGCAGTTCATCGCGGCGCGCCGGTCGGTGGACCCGCTCGGCGTCGACTCCTTCGCGGCGGCCGCCGCACCCGTCCTGGGCGGAGCCCTCGACCTCGTCGCGCGCGCGTCGGGCCGGGCCGCGTCCGGCGTGCCCGACAACACCGGCGACCTGCTGACCGCCGTCCAGGTGCTCATGAGCGCGAAGGCAGGTCCCGTCCGGTCCGCGGCGTCCATCCACGAGGCGCTCGTGCAGGTCCACACCTGGCTCTCGACGTACGACGACCTCGTCTCCGCCGACGCGTCCTCGCGCCGGTCCGTCAACCGCACGTTCCTCGTCCGCGACATCCTCACCAGCGCGTACGTGTACCTGTCGGCGATGGCCGACTACGTCGCGCACGGCGGCCGGTCACGCGGGTCGGTCCTCTACAGCGACCCCGAGGGCGCCCTGCCTCGCGTGGGCTACGGCCCGTCCGCGGGCGACGAGCTCGACCTGCCCGACGTCTTCCGGTTCCGGCTGGACGGCGGTGCGCTGGACGACGTCGTGCAGGAGACGGGGTGGCTCGCGCCGGCGGCCGACGGTGCCGACGCCGCGGCGGGTGGTGCTGGTGCGGATGCCGGTGCCGGTGTGTCCGACGGTGCCGGCGCGCTCGACTGGGTGCCCGTCGTCGAGCGCAAGGCCGACGACCCCGCCGGTGCCCCGGTCTTCCGGTGGCGCCCGCGGCGGCCCATCCCCGAGGACGACGACTTCTTCGAGAACGTCTGGCGGGAGTTCCGGGCCCACGGGAACGTCTTCTGATGACCGCACCGGCCGGGCAGGACCTCGGGGTCGACCTCCCGGTCGTCGTCCGGCTGCCCGACGACCGGGTCGAGGTCCGTGGCGCGTCGTGGCTCGAGCCGACCGACCGGGGGCTCCTGCCGCACCGGCTGCCCGCGTGGACACGCGCGCAGTTCCCCGACCGGTTCGTCGCGCTGTGCGACGAGCAGCCCGCGGGGGTCCGGCTGCGCCTGCGGACCCCCGCGACCCGGCTGCGGCTGGTCGTCGACGTGCTGCGCGTGGCGGTCGACCCGCAGCCGCCGGGCGCCCCGCAGCCCTACGACGTCGTGGTCGACGGGGCGCTCGTCGAGCAGCCTGCCGCTCATGGGCTCGCGGTCGGCGGTGGGGTCGTCGAGCTCGAGCCGCTGCACGGGACGACCGTCGAGCGGGCGGCGCCCGCGACGCGCGTCGACCTGGTGCTCGGGCCGTCCGACGGCGTCGAGCGGGACGTCGAGGTGTGGCTGCCGTACGGCGAGTCGACCCGCCTGGTCGCGCTGCACGCCGACGCGCCCGTGCGGCCGCCGTCGCCGGCGTCGGGACCGCGCTGGGTGCACCACGGGTCGTCGATCAGCCACGGCGCGGCCGCCGACCGGCCGACGGGGACCTGGCCCGTGGTCGCGGCGCGGTCCGCCGGGCTCGACGTCGTGAACCTGGGGATGAGCGGCAACGCCGTGCTCGACCCCTTCGTCGCGCGGACGCTGCGGGACGCGCCCGCCGACGTCGTGAGCGTCAAGCTCGGGATCAACGTCGTCAACCACGACGCGATGCGTCTGCGCGCGTTCCTGCCCGCGGTGCACGGGTTCCTCGACACGGTCCGCGAGGGGCAGCCGACGACGCCGCTGGTCGTGGTGTCGCCGCTGCTGTGCCCGCTCGTCGAGGACACGCCGGGGCCGACGTTCATCGACCCGGCGTCGCCGCCCGGGCGGCCGCGGTTCGCGACGCGGGGGCGGCCGGAGGAGGTCGCGGACGGCAAGCTCGCCCTGGGTCTGATCCGGTCGGTGCTCGCGCACGTCGTCGAGCAGCGGCGTGCGGCGGGCGACGACGCGCTGCACCTGGTCGACGGGCGGGACCTGTACGGGTGGGCGGACTGGGAGGCGCTGCCGATGGCGGACCTGCTGCACCCGGACCCGCCCGCGCAGCGGCTCGTGGGGGAGCGGTTCGCGGAGGTCCTGCGGGGACTGCTCGACGCCTGAGTGCAACTCAGGGGTTGCTTTCTCGCTGGGGCTGGTGCAACTGTAAGGTTGCATCCGTCGTCCACCGGAAGGACAGCACCGTGAGCACCGAGCCGCAGCCCGTCGCCGTCGCCGACGTCGACACGTTCACCGTCACCCGCACCATCCGCATCGACGCCCCGCGCGACCGCGTCTGGCTGGCCCTCACCCACGAGGACCACATCAGCAGCTGGTTCGGCGACACCGCCACCCTCCCCGACCGCCGCGTCGGCGGCGAGGGCGTCTTCGGGTGGGCCGACCACGGCGACATCCCCGTCCGCATCGAGGAGTACGACGAGCCCGCCGTGTTCGCCTACACCTGGGGCGCCGTCGGCCAGCCGCTGCTCCCCGAGAACTCCACCCTCGTCCGGTTCACGCTCGACGCCGACGGCGACGCCACCCGCCTCACCGTCGTCGAGACCGGGTTCGGCAGCCTCACCGACCGCGACCCGCGCACCGAGCTCGACGAGCACCGCAAGGGGTGGACGTCCGAGCTCGACGAGCTCGTCGCGCACCTCGAGCGCGACCTCGACGGCGACCTCGGCCTCGACCGGGCCGCCGTCGGGACCGCGAGGCCCGCATGACCGTGACCGCCGCCGAGACGCTCGTGCCCGTGTTCGCCGCCCTCGCCGACGAGACCCGGTGGCGGGTCCTGTCGGAGCTTGGCCGCGGGGAGGCGTCGGCGTCCGCGCTCGCGGGCCGCCTGCCCGTCACCCGGCAGGCCATCGCCAAGCACCTCGCCGTGCTCGCCGAGGCCGGGCTCGTCGAACCCGTGCGCGTCGGGCGAGAGATCCGCTACCGGCCCCTCGGGTCCCGGCTCGACGAGACCGCCCGCGCGCTCGACGCCGTCGGTGCGGCGTGGGACCGCCGCCTCGCCGACATCAAGGCCGTCGCCGAGTCCCTCTGACTCGCACCGGTCGGTCACCCGCGGCGGGACGCACGACGGCGGTGCGCCGGGAGGGACCCCTCCCCCTGGCGCACCGCCGTCCTCGCCACGTCGCCCGGATCGGCGGACGACGCGACCCGCCCCCTGTCACCGTGCCCCCGCGCCGCCGCTCGCTCAGCCGCCGACGCGGTGCCTGCTCACAGGTGCGGTAGCACGTGCCGGACGTACCGCTCGGCCATCGTCGCGAGCGTCTCGTCGCCCGGCGCGGACCACACGTCCTCGTGGAAGATCTCGACCTCGACGTCGCCCGTGTACCCGGCGTCCCGCACCCAGCGGGTGATCGACGCGAAGTCCACGTACCCGTCGCCGACGTGCCCGCGCGACAGCAGCGGGTCGGCCGCGAGCGGCAGGATCCAGTCGCACACCTGGTAGCCCGCGATGCGTCCCGCGGCACCCGCCCGGGCGATCTGACGCTGGAGGTCCGGGTCCCACCAGACGTGGTACGTGTCGACCACGACGCCGACGACGTCCGACGGGAACGGCTCCGCGAGGTCGAGCGCCTGCCCGATCGTCGAGATCACCGCCCGGTCCGCCGCGAAGATCGGGTGCAGCGGCTCCAGGACGAGACGCACCCCGTGCCCGGCCGCGAACGGTGCGAGCTCGCCGATCCGGTCCGCGACCCGCTGCCGCGCCGCGACCAGGTCACGTGCGGGGTCGTCGGCGCCCTGGACCCGCACGCCTGCGCCCGACCGTGCCGGGTAGGGGAGCGCCGGGCCGCCCGGCCCGCTCGCCGCCGGCAGGCCGCCGACGACCATGACCAGCTCGTGCGTGCCCAGCGTCGCCGCCTCGACGATCGCGCGGCGGTTGTCGTCGAGCGCCGCCCGCGCCGCCGCGTCGTCGTCCGTCGTGAGGAACCCGCCCCGGCACAGCGAGGACACGCGCAGTCCGGCGTCGGCGATGATCCGTGCCGCCTCGGGGACGCCGACCTCCTGCACGCGGTCGCGCCACGGCCCGATCGACGACAGCCCGGCCCGGACCGCCCCGTCGACCGCCTCGCGCAGCGTCCAGTGCTTCGTCGTCGCGGTGTTGAGCGACAGGCGCGACAGGTCGGCTCGCGCGCCCTCGTCTGCGGCAGGTGCCGCCTCGTCGCCCACCGTCGTGACCTCCGTCGTCACAGCGTGATCTCCGGCACCGGCAGACGACGACCCTCCGCCGACGACTTCAGGCCGAGCTCCGCGAGCTGCACGCCGCGGGCCGCCGACAGGAGGTCGAACCGGTGCGTGCGCCCCGCCGCGACGTCGCGGAGGAACTCCTCCCACTGCAGCTTGAAGCCGTTGTCGAGGTCCGCGTTCGCGGGCACGTCCAGCCACTGCTCGCGGAACGGCTCCGTGACCGGCAGGTCCGGGTTCCACACCGGCTTGGGCGTGTGCGCGCGCTGCTGCGCGACGCAGTTGCGCAGGCCCGCGACCGCCGAGCCGTGCGTGCCGTCGACCTGGAACTCGACGAGCTCGTCGCGGAACACGCGGACCGTCCACGACGAGTTGATCTGCGCGATCACCGGGTCGCCGCCCGGCGTCTCGATCTCGAAGATGCCGTACGCCGCGTCGTCCGCCGTCGCCGCGTACTCCTTGCCCTGCTCGTCCCAGCGCGTCGGGATGTGCGTCACCGCCTGCGCGTTGACCGTCTTGACCTCGCCGAGGATGCCCTCGAGCACGTAGTTCCAGTGGCAGAACATGTCGACGACGATGCCGCCGCCGTCCTCCTTGCGGTAGTTCCAGCTCGGCCGCTGCGCCTCCTGGCCGTCGCCCTCGAACACCCAGTAGCCGAACTCGCCGCGCAGCGACAGGATCCGCCCGAAGAAGCCCTCGTCGACGAGCCGGCGCAGCTTGACCAGGCCCGGCAGGTACAGCTTGTCGTGCACGACCCCCGCGGTGACGCCCGTCGACTCCCGCAGGCGGGCAAGGTCGATCGCCTCCTCCAGCGTCTCCGCCGTGGGCTTCTCCGTGAAGATGTGCTTGCCGGCCTTCATCGCCGCGGTGAGCGCGGCGTAGCGGCGCGAGGTGACCTGCGCGTCGAAGTAGATGTCGACCGTCGGGTCGCCGATCACGGCGTCCGCGTCGGTCGTCCAGTGCTCGATGCCGTGCAGCTCCGCGAGCTCGCGCACCTTGTCGGCGTTGCGGCCGACCAGGATGGGCTCCACCTGCAGACGGGTCCCGTCCTCGAGCGTGACCCCGCCCTGGTCGCGGATCGGCAGGATCGAGCGGACGAGGTGCTGGCGGTAGCCCATGCGGCCGGTGATGCCGTTCATGGCGATGCGCAGGGTGCGGGACGTCATGTCTTCTCCGAGTGTCGTGACCGCGGTGTCGGTCGGAGGTGGAATGCGCTTTCCAGCGTAGCGCACGCGACGGCTCAGTCAAGAGGCGCCGCCGACTGAGGCGCCCGACAAGGGGTGCGACGACGGGGTGGGGTGCGACGACGCGGTGGGGTGCGACGACGCGGTGGGGTGCGACGACGCGGTGGGGTGCGACGACGGGGTGGGGTGCGACGACGGGGTGGGGTGCGACGAAGCGGTGGGGTTGCGACGACGCGGTGGGGTTGCGACGAGGCGGTGGGTTTGCGACGAGGTGGTGGGGTTGCGACGGAGACGCTGCCCCGGTGCGGTTCGGCGGTTCGGTCCGGTGCGGGATCGGCGGTCCGGTGCGGCGGCGTCGGACGCGCGACGGCGCGAGCGTGGTCCGGCTCGCGCAGGGGCGCGCGCCGGGTGCCGCGACGGACGTCAGGCCGGGGCGAGCGTCCGCAGGTGCGCGCGGACCGCGTCGTGCAGCTCGGTCGACTGGCCCAGATCCGCACCGAAGACCTGCCGGACCGCGAGCAGCCGGGCGGTCAGCCCGTCCACGGGCCCGGCGGCGGCCTCGGCGAGGACGTCGGCCAGCGGGTCGTCGAGAGTGACGCGACGTCCGCCGACCTCCAGCCCTGTCTGGGTCGTGGCATGCACGTACGACATCCACGCGGCGATGGAGGCGGCCGCGGCGTCCGGTACGGCGCCGGCGGCGATCCGGTCGCGGACCGTCCCGAGAAGCCGCTGCGGGAGCTTCGCGGACCCGTCCATCGCGACCTGCACGGTCGTGTGCCCGGTGTTGGGGTTGGCGAAGCGCGCGAGCACGTCGTCCCGGTACCCGGTCAGGTCGAGCCCGTCGGGCGCCGCGAGCGTCGGCAGGACGTCCTCGTCCACGAGCGCACGTGCGACGGCCTCGAGGTCCGGGTCGGCGACGGCCTGCGCGATCGTCGCGTACCCGCGCAGCGCCCCGAGGTAGGCGAGCGTCGAGTGGGACGCGTTGAGCACGCGCAGCTTCGCGCGCTCGAAGGGGGCGACGTCGGACGTCAGCGTCGCGCCTGCCAGCTCCCACGGCGGGCGTGGCCCGGCGAACCGGTCCTCGACGACCCACTGCGTGAAGGGCTCCCCGACGACGAGGCCCTCGTCGTCGAGCCCGAGCAGACGGGCCGCCTCGTCGCGGTGGGCGGGGGTCGTCGCGGGCACGATCCGGTCGACCATCGTCGACGGGAACGCCACGGACGCCTCGACCCACGCCGCGAGCCGCTCGGCGCCCGGCACCGAGCCGAGCAGGTCGCGGACGAGCGACTCCACGACCGTGCCGTTGTCGGCGAGGTTGTCGCAGCACACGACCGTGATCGGGCCGACGTCGGCCCGGTGTCGCTGCGCGAGGCCGCGGACGAGCAGCCCGATCGGGGACCGTGCGGGATCGCTCGCGACGTCGCCGCGCAGCTCCGCGGTCAGCGCTGCGACGTCGGCCGCGAGGTCGGGGTCGGCCAGGTCGGGCCGACCGTCGCCCTGCCGCCGGTAGCCCTTCTCCGTGACCGTGAGCGTCACGACGTGCGTCGTCGGTGCGGCGATCGTGGCGAGCACGCGACCGGTCGCCGTCCCCGGGAACGCCACGTCGCGCAGCGACCCGACGACCCGCAGCGAGGTCTCGGACGTGCCCTTGGTCAGGACCCCGTAGAGGCCGTCCTGCGGGGCGAGCTGCTCGGCGACGCGGGCGCTGCGCTGCGTGACCCCGAGGATGCCCCACGACGACGAGCCGGCGGCCGCAGCCGCGTCCTCCGTGTAGACCGCCTGGTGCGCCCGGTGGAACGCCCCCAGCCCCAGGTGGACGAGGCCGACCGTGGTGCCCGCCGGGTCGACGGCCGGGCCGCGGACGTCGGCGCGACCGCCCAGGTCGACACCGGCGAGGGTCGTGCGGGACAGGCGAGGCGTCATCGGTCGCTCTCCGAGGTCGGTCGGGCAGGGGCTGTGGTCGTCGACGCGCGCACGACGAGCTCGACGCGCAGGCGAACCGCCGCGGGAGTCGGCCCGCCGGACCCGGCGGCCGCGGCCGGCTCGACCGCGAGCTCGTGATGCGTGCTCGTCGCGCCTGATGACGTCGCCACGCCGGACGAGCTCGTCTCGCCGGACGAACTCGCCGCGCCGGACGACGTCGCCACGCCGGACGACTCCGCCACGCCGGACGACGTCGCCACGCCGGACGACGTCACCACGCCGGACGCCGTCGTCTCGGCTGGCCAACTCGCCTCGCCGGGCGCCCCGGTCTCGCCGGACGCGCTCGTCTCGCCCGCCTCTCTCATCCCGCCCGACGCCCCCTCTGCACGGCCGGTGACGGCCGCGGCGATCGCCCGCTCCGCGGCGGAGTCGCGTCGTCCCCCCAGCCCGCTGCTCACCAGAAGGTCGACCGCCTCCCGGCCGAGCCGCGCGAGCGGGACGGTCACGGTCGTCAGCGAGGGGGAGACGAGCGTCGCTGCGGGGATGTCGTCGTAACCGACCACGGACACGTCGTCGGGCACCCGGATCCCCCGCGCCTGCAGGCGGCTGAGGATTCCGAGCGCGACGAGGTCGTTGTGCGCCAGCACGGCCGTCGCGCCGCTGGCGGCGACCAGGTCGGCGGCGGCGACGCCGCCCGCGAACACCGGTGCGAAGTGGCCCAGGTCGACGACCTCGACCTGGCGCAGGCCGTGGGACGGGTGCTGCAGGCCGATCCGGCGTCGCCCGTCCGACCACGAGTCGGCCGGGCCGCCCGCGTAGGCGATCCTTCGGTGCCCGAGCGCGTGCAGGTGCGTGACGGCCTGCCGGACGCCGTCGGCGTTGTCGATGACCACCGACGGAAGGGTGCCGTGCTGGCGGTTCACGAGGACGAGCGGGACCTCCTCCGACAGGTGGTCCAGGTCCTCGTCGGACATCCGCGGCGAGCAGAGGACGGCGCCGTCGACCTGGCTGCCCAGGTGCGCGACCAGCTCCGACTCCATGCGGGGGTCCTCCTCGGCGTCGGCGACGAAGACCGCGTAGCCGAGCGTGCGCGCACGGGCCTGGACGCCCTTGGCGACGGCCGCGAAGAACGGGTTCTCGAGGTCCGGCACGACCAGGCAGAGGTTGCCGGTGCGGCCCGTGATGAGCTCGCGCGCGGCGCGGTTGGGTCGGTAGCCGAGCTCGCGGGCGACCCGCTGGACCTGCTCGCGCCGCAGGGGGGCCACGAGGTCGGGGGCGCTGAGCGCGCGGGAGGCCGTCGCGGGGGAGACGCCCGCGGCGCGCGCCACGTCGCGCAGTGTCACGACCACGTGCCCGCCTCCACCCCTCGTCGGTCCGTCGCGGGCCGTCGACCCTGCGTGCGGGCCGGTCGGACCGCGATGAATGCGATTTCAGCACGACGTGCCGTCGGACCACAAGCCCTGGTCCGCCACCCGAGAAGTCCGGTCCCGACCCTTGCCTCGGAGGTGTCCTTGCTGCTTGGGTAGGCGATGAAACCGATTGCAGCCCGCTTCATCCTCGACCTCGAGGTCCGGTGGGCACGACAGGGAGGTCGCCCGATGGCGCACGCCGCCTGGACGCTGCACCCCGACCGCGCGCTGCCCAGCGACCCGACGATCCGGCCCCTGGCCCGGGAGATCCTCGACCAGACGCGCGCGCTGCCCATCGTCTCGATGCACGGGCACGTCGACGCCGGCTTGCTGGCGCGCGACGAGCCCTTCGCCGACCCGGCGACGCTGCTCGTGGTCCCCGACCACTACCTGGTGCGCATGCTCGTGTCCCAGGGCGTCCCGCACGACGCGCTGGGCGTGCCGCGCCGCGACGGCGTCCCCGTCGAGACCGACCCGCGGGAGATCTGGCGCACGTTCGCCTCGCGCTGGCACCTCTTCCGGGGGACGCCGACGCGGTACTGGATGGAGCACGTGCTCGTCGAGGTCCTCGGAGTCGAGGAGAAGCCGTCCGCGGCGTCCGCGGACCGGGTCTACGACCACCTCGTCGACCGCCTGGCGCAGGAGGCCTACCGCCCCCGCGCGCTGTTCGAGCGGTTCGACATCGAGATCCTCGCGACGACCGACGCGGCCACGTCGACGCTGCCCGACCACGCCGCGCTGGCGGCCGAGGGATGGGGCGAGCGCGTCGTGCCGACGTTCCGCCCCGACGCGCTGCTCCACGTCGACCGGCCCACGTGGCGCGACGACGTGGTGCTGCTCGGAGAGGTCACGGGGTCGTCGATCCACGGGTACCGGGACCTCGTCGCCGCTCTGGAGGAGCGGCGGCGCGCCTTCGTCCGTGCCGGCGCCCGCGCGACCGACCACGGCCACGTCGCCGCGGACGCGACGCCGCTGAGCGACTCGGTCGCGGAGCGCATCGTCGCCGACGCCCTGCGGGGATCCGTCCGACCCGAGGACGCCGAGGCGTTCGCGGGGCACATGCTCTTCGAGATGGCCCGCATGTCGACCGAGGACGGGCTCGTCATGCAGCTCCACCCGGGTGTCCTGCGCGACCACGACCCGGGCGTGCTCGCGGCGCGTGGGCCGGACGTCGGGTACGACATCCCGCTGCCCACGGAGTACGTCCGCGCGCTGCGTCCGGTGCTCGAGACGTTCGGGCACCACCCGAACCTGCGTCTGGTGCTGTTCACGGTCGACGAGGACACGTTCAGTCGTGAGCTGGCGCCGCTCGCCGGCGTCTACCCGGCGGTCCGGCTCGGAGCGCCGTGGTGGTTCCTCGACACGCCTGACGGCATGCGGCGCTACCGCGAGGCCGTGACGGACACCGCGGGCTTCTACAACACCACCGGGTTCGTCGACGACACGCGCGCGTTCTGCTCGATCCCCGCCCGGCACGACCTGGCGCGCCGGGTCGACGCGGGGTTCCTCGCCCGGCTCGTGGCGGAGCACCGTCTCGACCTCGACGAGGCGGTCGAGACCGCGGTGGACCTGGCCTACCGCCTGCCGCGCGAGGCGTATGCTGCTCCACGTACGGGAAACGCTTTCCCGAACGAGCTCGAGTCCGACCGGGCCACCTCCACCGTTGCGAAGGAGCACGTGTGAGCGACACCGACATCCTCGACCGCCTGGCGGCGCACCGACTCGTGCCTGTCGTCGTCCTCGACGACGCCGCGCACGCCGACCCTCTCGCGAAGGCGCTCGTCGCCGGGGGCCTGCCCGTCGCCGAGGTGACGTTCCGGACCGCTGCGGCACCGGACGCGATCCGCGCGATGAGCGCGCGCGGCGACATCCTCGTCGGCGCGGGGACCGTCCTGACCCCCGCCCAGGTCGATCAGGCGGTCGCCGCCGGGGCCAGCTACGTCGTGTCGCCCGGGACCAGCCGGGCGGTCGTCGAGCGGTGCCAGGAGCACGGCATCCTCGCCCTCCCGGGGGCGGTCACGGCCTCCGAGGTCATGGCGGCGCTCGAGCTCGGGCTGACGACGGTGAAGTTCTTCCCGGCGGGGACGTCGGGCGGTGCAGCCGCCGTCGCCGCGCTCGCCGCGCCGTTCGTGGGCGTCGGGTTCGTGCCGACCGGCGGCATCGGCCCGGGCAACCTCGCCGAGTACCTGGCGCTGGCCTCGGTCCGCGCGGTCGGGGGCTCGTGGATGGTGCCGCGCGACCTGGTCAACGCGGGTGACCTCGACGGCATCCGCACGCTGACCGCGGCCGCTGTCGCGCTCGCGACCGGCGGCCCGACCGCCTGACACGGCGCACGTCCCTCGCACGACCCACCGGACCGCACGAACCGTAGGAGCAGACCGATGTCCGACCTGGTGATCCGACCGGCGAACGAGACCCGATACGACGCCGTCTCCCTCGGCGAGGTCATGCTGCGCCTCGATCCGGGCGAGGGGCGGATCCGCACGAGCCGCTCGTTCCGCGTGTGGGAGGGCGGTGGCGAGTACAACGTGGCGCGCGGCCTGCGCCGGGCGTTCGGGCTGCGCACCGCCGTCGTCACGGCCCTGGCCGACAACGAGGTGGGCCGGCTCGTCGAGGACTGCATCCTCGCGGGCGGCGTGGACACCGACCTCATCCGCTGGCTGCCGTACGACGGCGTCGGCCGGTCCGTCCGCAACGGCCTGAACTTCACCGAGCGCGGCTTCGGCGTCCGCGGCGCCGTCGGTGTGAGCGACCGCGGGCACACCGCCGCGTCCCAGCTCGCGCCCGGCGACGTCGACTGGGAGCACCTGTTCGGCGAGCTCGGCGTCCGCTGGTTCCACACGGGCGGGATCTTCGCGGCGCTCTCGGACAGCGCGGCCGAGACCGTCATCGAGGCCGTCACGGTCGCCCACAAGCACGGGACGGTCGTGTCGTACGACCTCAACTACCGGCCGAGCCTGTGGAAGGCCATCGGCGGCCAGGCGCGCGCGCAGGAGGTCAACCGCGCCATCGCTCCGCACATCGACGTGATGATCGGCAACGAGGAGGACTTCACGGCCTCCCTCGGCTTCGAGGTCGAGGGCGTCGACGAGAACCTCAGCGAGCTCGAGATCGGGTCGTTCGCCGCCATGATCGACCGGGTCGCCGAGGCGTACCCGAACTTCCAGGTGATCGCGACGACGCTCCGGACGGTGCGCAGCGCGACGGTCAACGACTGGGGCGCGCTGGCGTGGTCGCGGGGGACGGGCGTCGTCCGGGCGACGCACCGGGAGCGGCTCGAGATCCTCGACCGTGTGGGAGGCGGCGACTCGTTCGCGTCGGGGCTGGCGTACGGCCTCATCGCCGGGGAGGGGCTCGCGACGGCCGTCGAGTACGGCGCCGCGCACGGGGCCCTCGCCATGACGACGCCCGGCGACACGACGATGGTGACGAAGGCGGAGGTCCTCAAGCTCGCCGGCGGCGGCGGCGCCCGCGTCGACCGCTGAGCCGCGTCGACGGCGGAGCCACGACTGAGGCACGTCGACGGCTGAGCTGCGTGGTCCGTTGGGTCGCCAGGTCACAGGAGCCGACGAACCGCTGAGACGCCTCGACGCCGGGGCCGAGCATCAGGTGCTCGACCCCGGCGTGGGCCGTCCCGTCGTCCGGGGAGGCGCGGGACGTGTCCGGTGCTCCGCGGGTCCGGGGGGTGCCGCGGGACCGGTGTCGGTCGTGCCGCCGCGGAGCCCGAGGACGCCGCGGCGGCGGCGGTCAGACCGCGGCGACGGGCCGGTCGGTCGGGGTCGAGCTCGCAGTGGCCGGACCGGTGGTCGCGTCGAGCGCCACGTTGGCGTCGCGGACCTCGCGGTACGGACGCAGGTGCGTGAACAGCTCGTCGCGCAGCGGGTTGCGGCGGCGGGTGACGATGACGCGCACCTGGTAGACGGCGACGGCGACGTTCGCGGCGAGGGACAGGGCCGACACGACGAACAGGGCGGTCGGGTCGTGCGACGAGTCCACCGCGAACGGCGACGAGCTGACGAATGTCGGAAACGCCATCGTGAACATCATCCACAGCGCGAGGGTGTGCGCTCGGTGCTGAAGCCAGGCGCCCTTCTTGAGGAAGAACGCGGGGATGGTGCACGAGATCAGCAGGGCCGCACCGGCGTAGAACGCGTGGTCGCCGACGCAGTTGTAGACGTAGGCGAAGTTCCACAGGTCGTACGCGATGATCCAGAACCACAGCATGTCGGGCCAGATCATGTCCTTCGACCGGTCGCGCGACACGATGATCCCGGCCCACCCGCAGATGGTGAGGATGTTGAGGATCCCGGCGATGCCGTTCATGTAGTTCCAGGCGCCGCCGACCATGAACACGCCGTCGTGCAGGCCCTGCAGGCCGGCGACCTGGAAGTCGCGGGCGACGGCCTCGCCGATGTTGATCGCGAGGATCAGCGCGGGGAACATCAGCATCCACTTGTTGCGCGACAGCCGCGGGACGTACCGCAGCGCCATGAAGCCGAGGCAGCCGGCGAGCGCCGAGTAGACCTTGACCCAGTGGAACCAGGTCCCGGTCGAGGAGCCGGCGGCGGCGGTCGTCGGCCAGACGAACACCGTGAGGACGAGCGGCAGCGCCACGAAGAAGCCGAGCCCGGCCCACTTCCAGCGCCGGGTGACCTCGTTGAGGGCGATGAGGGCGACGAGGACGACGCACCACATCACCCACGAGTGCCACGGGATCGAGTCGAACAGGAACATCGGACCTCCTCGTCCACGGCCCGCGGCGTGTGTGCCTCCGGGGTCTTCGACGCTAGGAAGGCGGCGCGGTCGGGGCACTGGACAGGGGGCGGGATGTGTCCAGCCGACGGCGCCCGGGACCGCCCCGCGGCGGCGGACGCGGCCGTCGTCGGGACCTTCGGCCCACCAAGTCCGGGGCGTGGACGGCCGTAGCGTGAAGGATGCGCGAGTCGAGGGGTCCGGGTGCCGTGGTGCGGCGGACCGACGCGCGCGACGCCCTTGCTGCGGCGCTCAAGCGTCGGCTGACGACGGAGCCCCTCGCGCGGGTCACGGTCACCCAGCTCACGCGCGACTGCGGTCTGACGCGGCAGGCGTTCTACTACCACTTCCGCGACGTGCAGGACCTCGCGGTGTGGGTGTTCGAGTCGGAGGTCGCGGAGCAGGTCCGGGTGTCGGCCTGCCAGGACGCGTGGGCCGACGGGCTGGTGCGGCTGCTGCTGTACCTGCGGGACAACCGGTCGTCGACGGTCGCGGTCCTCGACGGGCTCGGGCGGGCGGGCCTCGAGCGGTTCCTGTTCCGGCAGATGCGGCCCGTGACGGAGGCCGTCGTGGCGGAGGTCGGGGGTGGCGGGCCCGCGAGCCCGCACGACCGCGCGCTCGTCGTGGACTTCTACACCTCGGCGGTGCTGGCGGTGGTGCTGCGGTGGGTCGCCGACGACATGGCCGCCGAGCCGTACCGGCTGGTCGGGGACGTCGAGCTCATGCTGCACGGCGCGGTGCGCGAGTCGGTCGCGCGGCTCGACGCCCGCCGCGTGACGCCCGTCAGGTGACCGCGCCGAGCTGCCAGGGGACGAACTCGTCGGCGCCGAGGTCGAGCTCCTCGGAGACGGTCTGCCGCCCGGATGCGACCTCGACGACCAGGTCGAACAGCTCCTCGCCGACGGACGCGACGGTCGCGGTGCCGTCGACGATCCGCCCGGCGTTGAGGTCCATGTCCTCGCGCATCCGCAGGTAGGTGGCGGTGTTGGTCGACACCTTGATGGACGGCGTGGGCTTGCAGCCGAGGACGGAGCCGCGCCCGGTAGTGAAGACGACGACGGTCGCGCCGCCGGCGACGATGCCGGTGACGGAGACGGGGTCGTAGCCGGGGGTGTCCATGAAGGTGAACCCGCGCGTGCGGACGGGTTCGGCGTACTCGTAGACGGCGGTGAGCTCGGCGGTGCCGCCCTTGGCGACGGCGCCGAGCGACTTCTCGAGGATCGTCGTCAGGCCCCCGGCCTTGTTGCCGGGCGAGGGGTTGTTGTCGAGGGTGCCGCCGCCGGCGGCGGTGTACTGCTTCCACCAGTCGATGCGGTCGAGGAGCTTCTGCCCGACGTCGGGCGACACGGCGCGGCGCAGCAGCAGGTGCTCGGCGCCGAACACCTCGGGGGTCTCGGCGAGGATCGACGTGCCGCCGCGGGCGACGAGCAGGTCGGACGCGTGGCCGAGGGCGGGGTTCGCGGTGATGCCGGAGTACCCGTCGGAGCCGCCGCAGTTGAGGCCGAGGACGAGCTCGGAGACGGGCTGAGGCGTGCGGCGCAGCGCGTCGACGGCGGGCAGCATCTCCTCGATGGCGGCGACGCCGGCGCGGACCGTGGCGCGGATGCCGCCGTTGTCCTGGATGACGAGGGTGCGCACGGGCTTGTCGGCGGGCAGGTCGAGGCCGTCGAGGAGCGACTGGGCGGGCAGCATCTCGCAGCCGAGGCCGAGGACGAGCAGCGCGGCGATGTTCGGGTGGTCGGCGTACCCGCGCAGGGTCCGCAGGGTGATCTGGGCGCCCTCGGATGTCGGGACGAGGCCGCACCCGGTGTCGTGCGTGAGGGCGACGACGCCGTCGACGTGCGGGAACGCGTCGAGCGCGCGGCCGCGGAACTGGTCGGCGACGAGCCGTGCGGTCGACGCGGAGCAGTTGACGGACGTGACGATGCCGACGTAGTTGCGCGTGCCGACGCGCCCGTCGGCGCGCAGGTAGCCGTCGAACGTGCGCTCGGGCCCGGTGGGTGCCGGGAGCGTGACGCGGGCCGTCCCGACCTCGTAGGCGCGGTCGGCGTCGTCCATGCCGAGGTTGTGCGTGTGGACGTGGTCGCCGACGGCGATCGCGGTGGTCGCGCGCCCGATGGACTGCCCGTACTTGCGGACCTGCTCGCCGGCGGCGACGGGCCGCAGCGCGAGCTTGTGCCCGCGGGGGACGCTCTGCCGCACGACGAGCGTGCCGTCGTGGTCGCCCGCGCCGGGGGCGTCGTCGTGGCCGCCGCCGGGGAACCCGGTGAGCACGGTGCCGTCCTGCAGGTCGCGCGTCGCGACCCCGACGTGGTCGTCGGGGCGGAGCACGAGCACGCAGTCGGCGAGGTCGGTAGTGGCCGTCTTCATCGAGAGCCCTTCGGGAGACTGGACGCTCAGGATACCGCTTTCCCGACGCCGGGAGCAGGGCTCCGGCCACACACGCGCGACACGCGTCGCACCTGTGACAGGGCGCTGTGCCACCGCTGTGCCACCCCGAACCCCTACCCTTCGACCATGGCAGGTTCCGTGACCCTGAGCGACGTCGCCCGTGAGGCCGGCGTCTCCCTCGCGACCGCGTCGCGGGCGATCAACGGCAGCGCGAACCGGACCGTCAGGGCGGACCTGCGCGACCGTGTCCTCGCCGCCGCCGCGAAGCTCCGCTACACCCCCGACGCGAACGCGCAGGCCATGGCGCGGGGCCGCACGACGTCGCTCGGCCTGGTCGTGCACGACATCGCCGACCCGTACTTCTCCTCGATCGCCGCGGGCGTCACGCGCGCCGCCGACCGGGCGGGTCTCCAGGTCACGCTCGCCAGCACCCAGCACGACCCCAGCCGTGAGGCCGGGCTCGTCGACCTGCTCAAGCGCCAGCGCGCCCGCGCGATCGTCATCGCCGGTGGCCGCCTCGACGACCCGTCGACGACCGACGAGCTGCGCGACGCCCTCGCGGACTACAAGGCGGTCGGCGGCTCCGCGGCCCTCATCGGGCAGCCGGTGCTCGGCGTCGACTCGGTCGTCGTCGCGAACGCGCAGGGCGCCGCCGACCTGGCACGTGCGCTGCACGAGCGCGGCTACCGGAAGTTCGCGATCCTCGCCGGGCCTGAGGGGCACCTCACGGCGCGCGAGCGGCGCGAGGCGTTCGTCGCCGCGCTCGCCGAGCTCGGCACCGAGGTCCCCGACGACGCGGTCGTCACGAGCGCGTTCACGCACGAGGGCGGCGAGGACGCGATGCGCGCGCTGCTGCGCTCCGGCCCGCTGCCCGACGTGGTGTGGGCGGTCAACGACGTCATGGCGCTCGGCGCGCTCGCAGCCGCCCGTGACGTCGGCGTCGAGGTCCCGCGCGACGTCGCGCTCGCCGGGTTCGACGACATCTCGACCCTGCGGGACGTCGTCCCGCCGCTGACGACGGTCCGGATCCCGCTCGTCGACATCGGCATCGCGGCGACCGAGCTCGCGCTCGCAGAGCCGTCGGACGAGCCGCGCCTCACGCACGTGCCGACACAGGTCGTGCTGCGCGACTCGACGCCGCAGCGCTGACCCGGACGCGGCAGCGCTGACCCGACGACCGACGGCCCGCTCGGCGGGCTAGGACGGCGTGCCGACCTCGACGACCTCGTCGCCGTCGCCGACCCGCGGGTCCCCGACGCGCGCGTCGCCGTCCTCGCCCGCGTCCGCCGCGCTCTCCGCGTCCTCGAGCCCCAGCAGGTGCGTCGCCATCCGCAGCCGCGCCCGGTCGGGGTCGCGTGCGACGAGCGCGGCGAGGATCGCCTCGTGCTCGACGAACGTGCGGTCCTCGAGCCCGTCGTCGTGCTCGGACGCGCGGATGCGGCGGCGTGAGGTCCGTCCGGCGATGCCGTCGATGAGCGCCGCGAGGACGGAGTTGCCGGACGCGCGCGCGATGACGGAGTGGAACGCGACGTCGGCGTCGGCGAGCCGCTCGTGGTCGACGGGCACGACGGAGATGGCGCACGCGGCCTCGGCGAGCGCGGCGCGCGCGGCCTGCACGTCGGTCTCGTCGATGCGGAGGGCCGCGAGCCCGGCGGCCTCCGTCTCGAGCAGGCGGCGGACGGCGTGGAACTCGGCGTCGTGCTGCAGGTCGGCGACGAACGAGACGGGCGCGAGGAGCCGCGCGGGGTCGAGGGTCGTGACGTAGGTGCCGTCGCCGTGCCGGGAGTCGAGGATGCCGAGCGTGCCGAGCGCGCGCACGCCCTCGCGCAGCGAGCCGCGGGAGACGCCGAGCGTGCCGGCGAGGTCCTTCTCGGCGGGCAGCCGGTCGCCGGGCCCGAGCAGGCCGTCCAGGATCATCTGCTTGATGCCGTCGACGACATCCTCGGAGCGGGACACGTCCAGCAGTATTCCGTGCGGCGGCGCGCTGCGGGCGCGGTCCGTCAGAGGTCGTCGAGCGGGAGCCCGTAGACGCGGTTCGCGGTGCCGCCGAGGACGAGGGCGCGCGCGTCCTGCGGGAGCTGGTCGACGGTGCTGCGCAGTCCGTGCCAGACACGCCCGTAGCAGTCGCCGTCGACGGTCGCGGACGGCCAGTCGCTGCCGAGCATGAGCCGGTCGGGCCCGAACAGCTCGAGGGCGCGGTCGACCGCGGGCTGCAGGTGGTCGGGGGTCCAGCCGGGTCCGGCGGCACCGGCGAGGCCGGAGACCTTCGCGACGACGTTGGGGGCCTGCGCGACGGCGCCGAGCATCGCGGACCAGTGCGTCCACGCGTCGCGGTCGCCGTTCCGCAGGGCGGCGAGCGGGGGTGCGCCGAGGTGCTGGAGGACGAATGTGAGCTTGGGGTGCTGCTCGGCGAGCGTCGCGACGTGCGCGAGCAGCGTCGGGGTGTGCGCGGGGAGGTCGAGCGTGAGACGCCGCTCGGCGAGCAGGTGGAGCGACTCGTCGACGGTCGGCTGCAGCAGCCAGTCGGGGTCCGGCTCGTCGTGCACGCGGTGCCCGACGCCGACGACGGGCTCCATGCGCCAGGCGTCGAGCTGGGCGGCGGCGTCGTCGGGCTGCGTGAGCGGCACCCAGGCGACGACGCCGGCGACCCGCGGGCACGACAGGGCCTGGAACAGCATGAGCTCGGAGTCGGCGCGGTTGTCGGCGGCCTGGACGAGGACGACCTTCGCGACGCCCTCGTCGAGGAGCTGGCACTCGACGTCGGGGACCCGGAACGGGCGCTCGATCGCCGCGAGGTCCCGCGTCATCCAGGGGTAGTGGACGGCGTCCGGGTTCCACACCTGAAGATGGGCATCCACGACATCGTGCATGGCTCGGACGCTAGCAGTGGTCGAACCTCTGGGAACCGGAGGGCTGGTGTTCCTCATCGAACCCTCATGAACTGCCCGTTCGGCGGGCAACTCATCGGACGACTTCGCCGCCGACGAGCCCCCGTGGGACGTCAGCGGCCGACGGCGTACCCCTGCATGCCGCGCGGGTTCGCGGCGGCCACGAGGAACCCGTCGGGACGCAGCCCGGCGGCGCTGATCCGGCCGAGCGACCACGGGCCGGCATCCTGCACGGCGTGCCCGCGCGCGGCGAGGCCGTCGAGCACGGCCGAACCGAGCCTGGACTCCGCGACGAGCCCCCGCGGCACGTGCGAGCGCGGGTAGAACGACTCGGGCACGTGCGTCGAGTGCCACGACGGCGCGTCGATCGCCGCCTGCAGGTCGAGGCCGCCGAGCAGGTGCCGCAGCAGGAACGGCACGGTCCACTGGTCCTGCTGGTCGCCGCCGGGCGTGCCGAACGCGAACCCCGTGCCGTCGTCGGCGAGCACGAGCCCCGGGCTCAGGGTGGTCCGCGGGCGGCGGCCCGGGACGAGCGAGCCGGGCAGGCCGGGCTCGAGCCAGAACATCTGCGCGCGCGTCGGCAGCGGGAAGCCGAGGCCGGGGACGACCGGGCTGGACTGCAGCCAGCCGCCCGACGGCGTCGCGGACACCCGGTTGCCCCACCGGTCGACGACGTCGACGTGGCAGGTGTCGCCGGGGGACAGGCCGATGGTCGACCCGGTCGGCTCGCCGACGCCCGCGCCGCCGTCGACGGGGCGGGCGTCACGCCGCAGGACCTCGGGCACGACGGGGTCGCGCCCGTCGGGACGGCCCGGGCGCAGGCCGTCGGACGCGTCCGGTCCGACGAGCCGTGCACGCTCCGCCGCGTACGCGGACGACAGGAGGGTGTCGAGCGGGACGTCGGGGACGTCGCCGTACCAGGCCTCCCGGTCGGCGAACGCGAGCTTCGCGACCTCGACGACGGTGTGCACGAGCTCGGTGAGCGCGACGTCCGCGTGCCCCGCCGCCCCACGATCACGCGGCGCGAGCGTGTCCCGGACCAGGTCCGCCACGCCCAGCGCGTCCAGGACCGCGAGCTGCTGCAGCAGGACCGGACCCTGCCCCCATGCGGCGGTCTTGTGCACCGTGCGGCCCGCGAACCGCAGGGTGGTCGTCGGCTCCTCGGTCGCCCGCCACGACGCGAGGTCGTCGGCCGTGAGGAACCCGGTGTGCGCGCGGCCGGACGAGTCGACGACGGGCGTCCCGCGGACGAACGCGTCGACCGCCTCGGCGACGAACCCCTCGTAGAACGCGCGTCGCGCAGCCTCGATCTGCGTGTCCCGGTCGGGTCCGGCGGCGCGTGCCTCGGCGAGCAGCCGCTCGAACGTCGCGGCGAGCGCCGGGTTCGTGAAGCGCGCCCCGCCCGCGGGGACGCTCCCGCCCGGCAGCCAGACCTCCGCCGACGTCGGCCAGTGCGCCGCGAGCATGTCCTGCACGGTCGCGATGGTCCGGGCCGCGGACGGCAGGAGCGGGAAGCCGTCGCGCGCGTACGCCGCGGCGGGGGCGAGGACGTCGTCGAGCGTCATCGTCCCGTAGCGCGCGAGCAGGTCGAGCCACGCCCCGAACGCGCCGGGCACGACCGCCGCGAGGTGGCCGGTGCCGGGCACGAGGTCGAGGCCGAGGTCGCGGTAGGCGTCGACCGTCGCGGCCGCCGGCGCGGTGCCCTGCCCGCACACGACGAACGTGTGCCCGTCGGAGGCCCGGTGGCCGATGATCGGCGCGTCGCCGCCCGGCCCGCACAGGTGCGGCTCGACGACGCTGACGACGAACCCCGCGGCGACCGCCGCGTCGAACGCGTTGCCGCCCGCCTCCAGGACGCGCATCCCGACGCCGCTCGCGAGCCAGTGCGTCGAGGCGACCATGCCGAAGGTGCCGGTGAGCTCGGGGCGCGTCGTGAACACCCGCCGATCCTCTCCCACCTCGTGCGGGCGGCGCGCGGCGCCGGCCCAGGTCACCCCGCGGGGATGAATGCTCCGCGAGACGACGGCGAACGTTCGGTGAACGTCGGTCGACGTGTCCGATCTGCCCGCTGACCTGCACAGATGATCTCCCGGTGGACGACGACCTGACCCTCCTCGCCGACCGGCTCTCGCACGCCGTCGGCGACTACCGCACGACCGCCGCGACGACCGTCGCCGAGCTCGCGCACGCCGTCGACGTCATCGACGCCGACCTGCCGATGGCGCGTCTCGACGTGCTGTTCCGCTCCCCGCACGTGGCGACGGTCGCGGTGCGGGACGTCGAGGACCACGGCCGCCTGGGCCTCGTCACGCGCACCCGGTACACCGCCGCGATGACGGGTCGCCTCGGCTTCGGCCGTGCCGTGCACGCCCGCCGGACCACGGGCGACATCGCCGACTGGGCGCCGCTCGTGACGACGCCCGACGCACCGGTCTCCGAGATCGCGGTGAAGGCCATGGAGCGCCACGGCGAGCGCCGCTACGACGACGTGCTCGTCGCGGGCGCCGTGTGGGGCGTCGCGAGCACCGCCGACCTGGTCCACTCGCTGTCCACGCAGCTCGCGGTCCGCTCCCTGCACGACCCGCTCACCGGTCTGGAGCACCGCTCGATGCTGCACCACCGGCTCGCGCAGCGGTGCGCCGACGAGTGGGGCACGACCGCGCGCGTCGCGCTGCTGCTGCTCGACGTCCGCGACTTCCGCGGCCTCAACGTGCGCCGCGGGCACGCGTTCGGCGACGTCGTCCTGGCCGCGCTCGGCGCACGCCTGCGCGCGGTCGCACCCGTCCGGACCGACGTCGCCCGGACCGGCGGCGACGAGCTCGCGCTCGTCGCGACGCTGCACGTCCGGGACGACGACCATGCCGCCGAGGTGGCCGAGGGGCTGCGCGCGCAGGTCGTCGAGCGCCTCGCCGCCGCCGCGCAGGGCGTCGACCCGGCGGACTGGCCCGCCCTGCACTCGGTCGCCGTGTGCTCGGGGCCCGGGTCGGGCACGCCCGACGAGCTGCTGCGCGACGCCCAGCGCCGACTGGGCGAGACCAAGTCCGCGTGGCGCCGCCGCGCGGTCCTCGACCTGCCCGAGGTCCGCTCCCTGCTGGGCCACCCGGACGACGCGGTCGAGGTCGTCGACCTCTGACGTCGGCCCGGTCGGTGACGGACACGACGGCCGGCTGTCTCCGGGTCGCCGGGAGGGGTCCGGTCGGACGCCTGCCGCGTCGCGCGGCGGTCAGGCGCCGCCCGGGAAGCCGAGCTGGCGCCACGCCTCGTAGGTCGCGACGGCGGCGGCGTTCGAGAGGTTCATCGAGCGGCGGCCGGGCAGCATCGGGATGCGGACCTGCTGCGTCACGCGCGGGTGGTCCAGGACGTCGGCGGGCAGGCCCGTCGGCTCGGGGCCGAACAGCAGTGCGTCGCCGTCGCGGTAGGCGATCTCCGCGAAGGACGTCGTCGCCTGCGTCGTGAACGCCCACACGCGGGCGTCGGGCAGCGCGGCGAGGAGCGCGTCGAACGAGGGGTGCACGACGACGTGCGCGAGGTCGTGGTAGTCCAGACCCGCCCGCTTGAGCCGCGCCTCGGACAGGTCGAAGCCGAGCGGCTCGACGAGGTGCAGCGTCGCACCGGTGCCCGCGGCCATGCGGATCGCGTTGCCGGTGTTCCCGGGGATGCGGGGCTCGAAGAACACGACGTGCAGCACGGGCCGATCCTAGGCGGGCGGTCGGTTGGAACGATTCGATCGCGCGCGCCCCGGCCGGATACCGTGAGGGTGCACTCCGTTCACCGCCGAGAGGACGCCCCGCGATGCCCACCGAGCCCGTGTTCCGCGCCGCCGACGAGCGCTACGACACGATGACCTACCGCCGGACCGGGCGCAGCGGCCTCGACCTGCCCGCGCTGTCCCTCGGCCTGTGGCACAACTTCGGCGACACCACACCGCTGGAGACGCAGCGCGCCGTCCTGCGCCGCGCGTTCGACCTGGGCATCACGCACTTCGACCTCGCGAACAACTACGGCCCTCCGTACGGCTCCGCCGAGGCGAACTTCGGCCGGGTGCTCGGCCGCGACCTCAAGCCGTACCGCGACGAGCTCGTCATCTCCTCCAAGGCCGGCTACGACATGTGGCCCGGCCCCTACGGCGACGGCGGCTCGCGCAAGTACCTGCTGGCCTCGCTCGACCAGTCGCTCGCGCGGATCGGCGTCGACTACGTGGACGTCTTCTACTCGCACCGCCCCGACCCGAGCGTCCCGCTCGAGGAGACGATGGGCGCCCTGCACACCGCCGTGACCAGCGGCCGGGCGCTCTACGCGGGCATCTCGAACTACTCGCCGTCGCAGACCCGGGAGGCGCACCGCGTCCTCGCCGACCTCGGCACGCCGCTGCTCATCCACCAGCCGTCGTACTCGATGTTCAACCGGCACGTCGAGAACGTCGCCGACGGCCAGACCGAGTCGCTGCTCGACGTCGTCGGGGACCTCGGGATCGGCACGATCGTCTTCTCGCCGCTCGCGCAGGGCCTGCTCACCGGCCGCTACCTGTCGGGCGACGTGCCGTCCGACTCGCGCGCCGCCGTCGGTCACTTCCTCAAGCCGTCGGCGCTCTCGGAGACGTACCTGACCCGCGCGCGGGCCCTCAACGAGATCGCCGCCGGACGCGGGCAGTCGCTCGCGCAGCTCGCGCTCTCGTGGGTGCTGCGCGACGAGCGCATCACGTCCGCGCTCGTCGGGGCGTCGTCCGTCGCGCAGCTCGAGGACAACGTCGCGGCCCTGTCCGCCGCGCCGCTGACGGCCGACGAGATCGCCGCCATCGAGCCGCACGCCGTCGACGGCACCGGTCGGTGAGCACCCCGCTCGTCCTGCTGCACGGCCTGACCGACTCCGGCGACTGCTGGCCCGGGGTCGTCGCGCACGTCCGCGACCGCCAGGTGCTGACCCCGTCGGCCCTCGGGCACGGCGACCGGCCGCTGCCCGACGTGTTCTCGGTGAGCGCCCTCGGGGCCGACACGGTCGCCACGCTGCGCCGCGAGCTCGACCGGCCCGCGGTCGTCGTCGGGCACTCGATGGGCGGCCTCATGACGCAGGAGGTCGCGCTCACCGCGCCCGACCTGGTCGCGGCCGTCGTGCTCGTCGACCCCGCCTGGGTCGGCACCGACCACGCCCCGGACTGGCTCGCCGGCACCGTCGCGTCGCGCAGCACCCCGGTCGAGGAGCTCGTCGCGCGCTCGCGGGTCGACGAGCCGGGCTGGCCCGAGGACGAGCGTGCCCCCTGGGCCGCCGCGCGCGGCCGGCTGCACCCCCGGCTGGCCGAGGTGCCGCACGCGTGGGCCGAGCGCGACTGGCCGGAGGCCGTCGGGGAGATCGTGGCGCTCGGCATCCCCGTCACGCTCGTCACGGGCGACCCGGCGCGCACGATCGTCGGCCCTGCCCTCGTGGGGCGGGCGCTCGCCGCGGCGACGGCGGACGGTGAGCCGGTCGCGCCCGCTGCGGACGGTGAGCCCGCCGGTGACCCCGGACGCCGTGCCGCCCGGCTGACCGTGGTGAACCTGCCCGGCACCGGCCACAGCATCCACCGCGACGCCCGCGCGGCCTTCCTGACGACCCTCGACCAGACCCTCGCGACCGCCGACGCCTCCCGAGCCGCGACCCCGTCCTGACGCCCGCATCACGCCGGCCCGAGGGCGCCAGGACGGGGTCGACACCCCTCTGACCCGCGACCCCGTCCTGACGCCCGCGGCGCGCACGGCACTGGGCACCAGGACGGCGTGCGCGGGCCCGTCAGGGCAACAGGTGGGTGGCGAACCAGGCCAGGACGCGGGACACGTGGTGGGCGTCACCGCCCTCGTGGTGGTTGAACGGGTAGACGGCGATGTCGCGCGGGACCGTCGGGTCCCCGTCGGCATACGCGTGGTAGGCGGCGAACGCGGTCGACGGCGGGCACACGGTGTCGCGCAGCCCCGTGCCGACCAGCACCGCGGCCCGCGCGCGCCGCACGAGCGACGCGGCGTCGAGGTACGACAGCGTCCGGAAGACCGCCGGGGCGGCGTCGCGGTGCACGGACAGGTACCGGACGATCTCCGCGTACGGCTCGGTGTCGACCAGCCCGACGGCCCGTTGCACGTGGCAGAGGAACGGGGCGCTCGCGGCGACGGCGGCGAGGTCCGGGACGAGCCCGGCGACGGCGAGCGCGATCCCGCCGCCCTGGCTGTTGCCGAGCACGGCGACGCGGGTCGGGTCGACGCCGGGCAGCGTCCGGACGGCGTCGACGGCCCGCACGCCGTCGGTGTAGACCCGCCGGTAGTAGGCCGTGGACGGGTCGAGGATGCCGCGGGTGACGAACCCGGGTGCGGCCGCGTCGGACCCGACGGGGTCGGGGGTGTCGCCGCCGTTGCCGTACTGCCCGCCCTGCCCGCGGGTGTCCATGAGCAGGTGGGCGTACCCGGCGTTCGCCCAGGTCAGCCGCTCGGTCGGCAGTCCACGCCCGCGCCCGTAGCCGAGGAACTCGACGACCGCGGGCAGGTCGGTGTCGACCCCGGCGGGGCGGGTGTACCAGGCGCGCACGGGGTGGCCGCCGAAGCCGGGGAACGTCACGTCCCACGTGTCGACGAGCGTGAGGCCGGTGTCGACGGGGACGACCGAGACCGGGTCGCCGACGGCCCGTGACTCGGCGAGCGTCGCCGCCCAGAACGCGTCGAGGTCGGGCGGCTCGGGGATCTCGGGGCGGTAGCGCTCGAGCTCGGCGAGGGGCAGGTCGAACAGGGCCATCGGCGTCCTCCGTCGGGGTCGCGTCGTCGCGACCGGTCGTGCGGGTCGGTCGTGCGCGGCGTCAGACGTCGGTGGGGGGCGGGGCCGTGCTCTCGCGCACGACGAGCTCGGTGGCGAGGTCGATGCGCTGGTTGGTGGGGCTCTCGCCGCGGGCGAGGGCGAGCACCATCCGGGTCGCGGTGGCGGCCATCTCCTGCAGGGGCTGGTGGATGGTGGTGAGTGCGGGGCCGAGCCACTCGGTGACGGGCAGGTCGTCGAACCCGACGATCGACAGGTCCTGCGGGATGCGCAGGCCGAGCTCGCGGGCGGCGCGCATGACGCCGAGCGCCTGGAAGTCGGACCCGGCGAAGATCGCGGTGGGCCGGTCGGGGCGGGCCAGCAGCTCGAGGCCGTGCCGGTAGCCGCCGTTGACGAAGAAGTCGCCGTAGCGGATCAGGCTGGGGTCGGTCGCGATGCCGGCCTCGTCGAGGGCGCTGCGGTAGCCGTCGATGCGGGCGCGGCTGCACAGGACGTCGACGGGGCCGGAGATCACGGCGACGCGACGGTGGCCGAGAGACAGCAGGTGGCGGGTGGCGGCGAGGCCGCCGGCCCAGTTGGCGGACCCGACGACGGGGACGCCGGGGGGCTGCTCGCCGGCGGTGTCGACGACGACGAACGGGATGGACCGGGTCTCGAGCTGGCGGCGCTGGGCGGGGTCGAGGTCGGACAGCACGAGGATGACGCCGCGGGGGCGGCGGGCGAGGACGTCGTCGAGCCACTCCTGCCGGGGTCGGTGGGCGCCGCCGAGCTCGGACAGGACGACGCCGATGCGGGCGGGTCCGGCCACCTCCTCGACGCCCTTGATGATCTGGGTGGCCCACGCGGAGTCGAGCTCGTGGAAGACGAGGTCGATGAGCCCGGGGCCGGTCGTGGTGCGGCCGCGGCGGCGCCGGTACTGGTACCGGTCGATGACCTCCTCGACGCGGGCGCGGGTGACGGCGGCGACGTCGGTGCGGCCGTTGAGGACCTTGGAGACGGTGGGCACGGAGACCCCGGCCTCGGCGGCGATGAGCGCGATCGTCGCGGAGCCGCCGGAGTGCCCGTCGGCCGGGTCGCCCGCAGCACCGCCCGCAGCACCGCCCGTCGAGCCGGCCGCAGGGGGACGCGGGTCGTCGGCCCCGGTGCTCGCTGGTCCGCCGGTGTCGGTGCTGGTCATCGTCGAAGCCCTCCCGGCCCTGCCGCAAGTATCGCGTCCGAACGTAGCACCGGACCCCTGCCGTTCCGGTGGTCCGTGCGTAGAGCGGACGGGTGAACACGGGTGAACGAGGGTGAACCGGGCGCGCTTGGCAAATTCTGGCAAACGATTGACGGCCATTGCCGGATGTGTCTACGTTCCTGAATCGTTGACCTTTCGCCAACGACGGCGATAGTTGCGACGCCCCACGAGGACGTGGGCGAGAGGGGGCACGAACCCGATGACCGACGCACCGCAGGCCGCCTGGCGGGACACGACGCGCAGCACCGACGAGCGCGCCGACGCCCTCGTGGCGGCCATGACGCTCGACGAGAAGCTGTCGCAGCTCGTCGGGCTCTGGGTCGGTGCGGACGCGTCGGGGGGCGGCGTCGCCCCGCACCAGGCGGACATGACGTCCCACGGCCTCGGCTGGGAGGAGGTCATCGCCGACGGCCTCGGGCAGCTCACTCGCCCCTTCGGCTCGGCCCCCGTCGCCCCCGTGGCGGGCGCTCGCTCGCTCGCCGCGTCGCAGGCGCAGGTCGTCGCCGCCAACCGCTTCGGCATCCCGGCCCTCGTGCACGAGGAGTGCCTCGCCGGGTTCGCCGCGTGGCAGGCCACGGCCTACCCGGTGCCGCTGTCGTGGGGCGCGACGTTCGACCCGGACCTCGTGGAGCAGATGGCCCGCCGGATCGGTGCGAGCATGCGCGCCGCGGGCGTCCACCAGGGCCTCGCGCCCGTCCTCGACGTCACCCGCGACTACCGCTGGGGCCGCACCGAGGAGACCATCGGCGAGGACCCGTACCTCGTCGGCACGGTCGGCACCGCGTACGTGAAGGGCCTCGAGGCGGCGGGCGTCGTCGCGACGCTCAAGCACTTCGCCGGCTACTCGGTCAGCCGCGCGGGCCGGAACCTCGCGCCCGTCTCGATCGGGCCGCGCGAGCTCGCCGACGTCGTCCTGCCGCCGTTCGAGATGGCGGTCCGCGACGGCGGCGCCCGGTCCGTCATGCACTCCTACGCGGAGCTCGACGGCGTCCCGTCGGCCGCCGACCACGCGCTGCTCACGACGCTGCTGCGCGACACGTGGGGCTTCGACGGCACGCTCGTCGCCGACTACTTCGGCATCCGGTTCCTGCACACGCTGCACCAGGTCGCCGCCGACGACGGTCACGCCGCCGCGCTGGCCCTGTCCGCGGGTGTCGACGTCGAGCTGCCGTCGGTGCACTGCTACGGCCGCCCGCTGCACGACGCCGTGGTGCGCGGCGACGTCGACGAGGCGCTCGTCGACCGGGCGCTGCACCGCGTGCTGCGGCAGAAGATCGAGCTCGGCCTGCTCGACGACGGCTGGACGCCGCTGCCCGCGGGCGTCGACGACCTGACGCTCGACGACGCCGACAGCCGCGACCTCGCGCTGCGCCTCGCCCGCGAGGCCGTCGTGCTCGTGACCAACCCCGACGCCGTCCTCCCGCTCGCACCCGGCCGCCGCGTCGCGGTCGTCGGCCCGCTCGCGGACGACCCGTACGCGATGCTCGGCTGCTACTCGTTCCCCGCGCACGTCGGCGTGCACCACCCCGACCACGCGATCGGCATCGACATCCCGACGGTGCTCGGCGCGCTGCGGGAGGCCGGCGTCGCCACGACGACCGCGCGCGGCTGCGACGTCACCGACCCCGATGGGTCGGGCTTCGTCGAGGCCGTCGAGCAGGCGCGCGCCGCGGACGTCGTCGTGGCCGTCGTCGGCGACCGCGCGGGGCTGTTCGGCCGCGGCACGTCGGGGGAGGGCTGCGACGCGACCGACCTGCGGCTGCCCGGCGTCCAGGCCGACCTGGTGCGGGCGCTGCTCGACACCGGGACGCCCGTCGTCCTGCTGCTGCTCACGGGCCGCCCGTACGCGCTCGGCGACCTCGCGACCCGGTCCGCGGCGGTCGTGCAGGCGTTCTTCCCGGGCCAGCGCGGCGGCGAGGCGCTCGCCGAGGTGCTGACCGGCGCGGTCTCGCCGTCGGGCCGGCTGCCCGTGAGCCTGCCCGCCGACCCCTCCGGGCAGCCTGGCACCTACCTGTCGCAGCCGCTCGGGCGCCGCACGCAGGTCTCGAACGTCGACCCGACGCCCGCGCACCCCTTCGGGCACGGGCTGTCGTACACGTCGTTCGACTGGGAGGCCCGGCTCGTCGGAGCCCCTGACGAGCCCGACGCCGCGGCCCGCTGGGCCGTCGACGGCGAGGTCGTCGTCGAGGTCGACGTCACCAACACGGGCGACCGCGCGGGTGCCGACGTCGTGCAGCTCTACCTGCACGACCCGGTCGCGCAGGTCACCCGTCCCGTCGTGCGGCTCGTCGGGTACGCCCGCGTCGACCTCGCCCCGGGCGAGCGCGGCCGCGTGACGTTCACCGTGCCCGCCGACGTCACCGCGTTCACGGGCCTGCACGGCCGCCGGGTCGTCGAGCCCGGCGACGTCGAGCTGCGCGTGTCGCGGTCCAGCGCCGACCACGCCGTGACGCTCCCCGCGCGCCTCGTCGGCGGCGAGCGCGAGGTCGACCACACCCGCCGACTCGTCACCGACGTCGCCGTCCAGACGCCCGCCGTCCAGACGCCCGCCGTCCAGACGCCCGACTCCCAGACCGTCCCCGTCCCGGCCGTCGTCCCGGAGGTGGTGTCCGCGTGAGCAGCGTGCAGGAGCCCGTCGTCGCGGGCGTCGCCCCGCCGGGCGCACCGCCGCCCGTCGGCGTCGCCGAGAACGCGCCACCGCCGGTCGGCACGAAGCCCCCGCGGCAGCCCCGGCGACGCCGCAACCAGGAGTGGACGACACCCGGCGGGGTCGTCGTCCGGCCGCCGCGCACCACCTGGCGGCAGGCCCTCAAGCGGGACTGGCGGCTGTACTCGTTCCTCGTCCTGCCGCTGCTGTTCCTGCTGGTGTTCCGGTACCTGCCGATCCTCGGCAACGTCGTCGCGTTCCGGCGGTTCCGGCCCGGGTCGAGCATCTTCGGCGACGAGTGGGTCGGCCTCTACTACGTGCGGATGTTCATCAACGACCAGCAGTTCTGGCACGCGTTCACCAACACGGTCGTGCTCGGCCTGCTGACGCTCGTCATCGTCTTCCCGCTGCCGATCATCCTCGCGCTCATGCTCAACGAGCTGCGCTCGCGCCGCTTCAAGCGGTCGGTGCAGACGATCTCCTACCTGCCGCACTTCATGTCCGTCGTCATCGTCGCGGGCATCGTCTTCCAGCTCACGTCGGTCAACGGGACGATCAACCAGATCATCACGAGCCTCGGCGGCGACGCGGTCACGTTCATGCAGGAGCCGTCCTGGTTCCGCACGATCTACCTGAGCTCGGAGGTCTGGCAGACCGTCGGGTGGGGCACGATCCTCTACCTCGCGGCGCTCACCACGATCGACGACCAGCTCTACGAGGCGTCCCGCATCGACGGCGCGAACCGCTGGCAGCAGACGTGGCACATCACGCTGCCGGGCATCCGGCCGACGATGGTCGTGCTGCTCATCCTCAACATCGGCACGTTCATGGCGGTCGGCTTCGAGAAGATCCTGCTGCTGCAGAACCCGCTGATCTACTCGACGGCCGACGTCATCTCGACGTACCTGTACCGGGTCGGCATCGTCTCGAACAGCGTCTCCTACGCCACCGCGATCGGCCTGTTCGAGGCCCTCATCGGCGTGACGCTCGTCCTGTCCGCGAACGCGATCTCGCGCAAGACCGTGGGGGCGAGCCTGTGGTGACCACCGACCTGTCGACGCAGCCTGCCCCGACGCAGCCGCCGGCCCCGACGAGCGGCAAGCCGCGCGTCGTCAAGGACTCGCGCGCGTACCGCTCGTTCCGGTTCGTCAACGCGTTCGTGCTGATCGTCGTGTGCGGGCTGGTCCTGTACCCGTTCGTCAACATCGTCGCGCAGGCGTTCAGCTCCGAGGGCGCGATCAACTCGGGGTCGGTGAACCTGGTCCCGCGCGGGTTCAACCTCACGACGTTCCAGGTGGTCCTGGGCGACGACATGTTCTGGCGGAACTACCGGAACACGGTCGTCTACACGGTGGTCGCCACCGCGATCGCGATGGCGCTCACGACGACGTACGCGTACGCGCTGTCGCGGCGGGGGCTCAAGGGCCGCAAGTTCTTCATCGGGGCCGCCGTCGCGACCATGTTCTTCAACGGCGGGCTCATCCCGAACTACGTCCTCATCAGCGAGCTGGGGCTGCGGAACACGATCTGGGCGATCGTGCTCCCGAACGCCATCAGCGTGTTCAACCTGCTGGTGATGAAGTCGTTCTTCGAGAACTTCCCGAGCGAGCTCGAGGAAGCGGCCGCGATCGACGGCATGACGACGTACGGCGTGTTCTTCCGCGTCGTGCTGCCGCTGTCGAAGGCGGTCGTCGCGACGATGCTGCTGTTCTACGCGGTGTCGTTCTGGAACGCGTGGTTCGGGGCGTTCCTCTACATGGACGACCCGCGCCTGTACCCCGTGACGATGTACCTGCGGAACCTCCTCGCCGGCGTCACGTCGGGGACGTCGATCCAGGGCGGCTCGACGGACAACCTCACGCAGATCGCGGCGAACGTGCAGTCCGTGACGATGCTCCTCACGGTGCTGCCGATCATCTGCCTCTACCCCTTCATCCAGAGGTACTTCGTGTCGGGCGTGATGCTCGGCGCGGTCAAGCAGTAGTCCCCCCCGCGCTCTGCCAGCAGTGCGCTTTTCCATCCCCTCCCGTGCAGGACGACGAAGTTCCACGAAAAGGAGAATCATGAGGTCAGCACGACAGCGAGCGGGCGCCGCGGCGTCGGTCGCGGTTCTGGCGCTCGCACTGACGGCCGCGTGCTCGTCGGGCGGCGACGACCCGGCGGCGGAGGCGACCGGCGACGGCCAGGGCACCGAGATCCCCGAGGCGAACCGGGTCGGCGCGATGGAGGACTTCGCGGCCGGCACGGAGTTCGTCGCGACGGAGCCCGTCACGTTCGGGCTGCTGTACCGCGACCACCCGAACTACCCCTTGAACGAGGACTGGCTGTTCTTCTCCGAGCTGGAGGAGAAGAACAAGGTGAGCTTCGACGTCACCAGCGCGCCGCTGTCCGACTGGGACCAGAAGAAGTCGCTCATCATCAGCTCGGGCGACGCCCCCGAGTTCATCCCCGTGACGTACAAGGGGCAGGAGACGCAGTTCGTCTCCGGCGGCGCGATCCTGCCGCTGAGCGACTACATCCAGTACATGCCGAACTTCCAGCAGAAGATCGAGGAATGGGGGATGCAGGACTACCTCGAGAGCCTCGAGCAGGCCGACGGGAAGGTCTACATGCTCCCCGGCCTGTACCAGTCGCCGCAGCCGCAGTACTCGATCGCCGTCCGGCAGGACCTGTGGGACGCGGCGGGCATCACCGAGGACCCGGCGACGTGGGACGACTTCCGCGACGACCTGAAGAAGCTCAAGGCGGCGAACCCCGACGCGTGGCCCATGTCGGACCGCTGGTCGACGACGAACAACAGCCCGCTGGGCGCGACGCTGCAGCTCGCCGCCCCGAACTTCGGGACGATCGCCGGCTGGGGCTTCGGCCAGGGCCTGTGGTGGGACGCCGACGAGGAGCAGTTCGCGTACGCGCCGACCACCGACGGCTACAAGGAGCTCGTGGAGTACTTCGCGAGCCTCGTCGAGGACGGCCTGCTCGACCCGGAGTCGCTCACGCAGGACGACGCGACGGCCGTGCAGAAGTTCGGCTCGGGCCAGTCGCTCGCGATCTCCGGCAACACCCAGGAGGTCACGACGTACCGCAAGACGTTCACCGACGCGGGCAACACCGCGGCGCAGGTCAAGCTCATCCGCGTGCCGGGCGGCCCAGCCGGTGACAACGTCGCCGCGGGCTCGCGCATCGCGTCCGGCTTCATGCTGTCGGCCGACGCGAAGGAGCAGCCGCACTTCCTCGCGCTGCTGCAGTGGATCGACTGGCTGTACTACTCGGACCAGGGCATCGAGTTCGCGCAGTGGGGCGTCGAGGGCACGACGTACACGAACGACGGCGGCACGCGCACGCTCGCGGCCGACGTCGACTGGAACGGACTGAACCCGACGGGCACGAAGAAGCTCAACGCCGACTTCGGCTTCAGCAACGGCGTGTTCATGTTCGCGAACGGCACGACCGACGAGCTCATCGGGTCGATGCAGACGGAGTCCACGCGCGAGTTCGTCGGCTCGATGTCCGACAAGGAGGAGCTGCCGCTCGCGCCCACGGCGCCGCTCGACGAGATGCAGCAGGAGCAGGTCACCCTCTGGCAGTCCGCGCTCAACGACTCGGTGCTGCAGAACACCGCGGCGTTCATCCTCGGCAGCCGCCCGCTGTCCGAGTGGGACGCGTGGATGACCGAGCTGCAGGGCCTCAACGTCGACCAGTACGTCGACACGTACAACCAGGCGCTGGCCGCGAACGGCTGACGCACCCCGGCCCGGCCGGTCCCGCACCCGGAGCGTGCGGGACCGGCCGGTCGGCCGTCCGGGCCTGCACCCGGGCCCGCACCCCGTACGACCCGACCCCGGGAGACCCACCCCATGCCTGCCCGTCCCGTGCCCCAGGTCCGCTACGGCGGCGACTACAACCCCGAGCAGTGGCCGAAGGACGTGTGGGAGGACGACCACCACGCGTTCGACCTCGCGGGCGTCACGACGCTCACCGTCGGGGTGTTCGCGTGGGCGCACCTGCAGCCCGCCGAGGACCGGTACGACTTCTCGACGCTCGACGCGATCGTCGAGCGCGCCGCGCAGGCCGGGCGGGAGGTCGTGCTGGCGACGCCGTCGGGGGCGATGCCGCCGTGGCTCGCGCGCGCCTACCCCGACGTGTGCCGGGTCGACATCGAGGGCCGCCGGCACGTGTACGGGCAGCGGCACAACCACTGCCCGTCGTCGCCGGACTTCCGGCGGCTGTCCGTCGCGATGGCGTCACGGCTCGCCGAGCGGTACGCGGGGCACCCCGCGGTCGTCGCCTGGCACGTCGGCAACGAGTACGGCGGCGCCTGCTACTGCGCGCACTGCGCCGCGGCGTTCCGCGTCTGGCTGCGCGAGCGGTACGGCACGCTCGACCGGCTCAACGAGGCGTGGAACGCGACGTTCTGGTCGCACACCTACACCGACTGGGACGAGGTCCAGCCGCCGTCGATGCTGTCCGAGCACTGGCGCGGCCCGAACCACACGGCGTTCCAGGGCACGACCCTCGACTACCGCCGGTTCATGTCCGACGCGCTGCTCGGCGGGTTCGTCGCGGAGAAGGCCGCGATCCGCGCCCGGGACACGACGACGCCCGTGACGACGAACTTCATGGGCCTCTACCAGCCGGTCGACTACCACCGCTGGGCGCCGCACCTGGACCTGGTGACGTGGGACAACTACCCGCCCGCCGACACCCCGCTGCGCACGGCCGCCCGGATGGCCGCGACGCACGCCGCGATGCGGGGCGTCGGCGGCGGCGCGCCGATCTGGGTCATGGAGCAGACGCCGTCGATCACCGCGTCGCGCGACGTCAACCCCGTGAAGCGGCCTGGCGTCCTCGGCCTCTGGACGTGGCAGTCCGTCGCGCACGGCGCGGACGCGACGCTGTACTTCCAGATGCGCCAGTCGAAGGGCGCGTGCGAGAAGTACCACGGCGCCGTCCTCGACCACACCGGCCGGACCGACACCCGCGTGTTCCGCGAGGTCGCCGCGCTCGGGTCGTCGCTCGCGACGCTCGGGGAGGGCGTGCTCGGCGCCCGGACGCCCGCCCGCGTCGCGCTGCTGCTCGACTGGGACTCGTGGTGGGCCGTCGAGATGACCGACGGCTACAACCGGCACGTCTCCTACGTGCAGACCCTGCTGCAGCACCACCGGGCCCTGTGGACCGCGAACGCGGCCGTCGACGTCGTGCCGGTCACGGCGGACCTGGCCGGGTACGACGTCGTCGTCGCCCCGCTGCTGCACGTGCTCAAGGGCGACGTCGTGGCGCGCCTGACCGCGTTCGTCGACGGCGGCGGGTCGCTCGTCACGACCTTCTACGGCGGGAGGGTCGACGAGGACACCAACGCGTTCCTCGGCAGCCCCCCGCTCGACGACCTGCTCGGCGTGCGCGTCGAGGAGACCGACTCCGCGGCGCCCGACGTCACGAACCCCGTCGCGCTGCTGCTCGGCGACGACGCCACGACGTCCGCCGCGTCGCTCGTCTTCGAGCTGCTCCACCCGCACGACGGGACCGAGGTCGTCGGCCGGTACGGCGCCGACTTCTACGCCGGCACCCCGGCGGTCACCCGGGCGACGCGCGGCGCGGGCGAGGCGTGGCACGTCGGCACCGGGCTCGACGACGACGGCGTCGCGCGGGTCCTGCGGCACGTGCTCGACCGGCACGGGCTCGTCGGGCCGCACGCCGACCAGCCGGCGCTCGAGGTCGTCGACCGCGTGCAGCCCGACGGCACCCGGTACCGGTTCGTCCTGCACCACGGCGACGCCCCGCTGACCGTGACGTCCGAGGTCGAGGGCACCGACGCCCTCACGGGCCGCGTCGTGTGCCGCGGAGAGCGCCTCACGCTCGCGCCGACCGAGGTGCTCGTGCTGGTCGACGCGGCGGCGGTGGACGCCGTGGACGCTGCCGACGTCGCCGACGCCGCGGACTCCGCCGACGTCGCGGGGGAGCGGTGAGCGCCGCGCGCGTCGTCGTCCCCGCGGGGCCCGGCACGCCCCTGCCCGACGCGTGGCGCGCGTGCGTCGGCACCGGTCGCCTCAACCTCGCGCTGCGGTCCGACTACCGCGAGTCCCTGGCCCTCGCGCAGCGCGACATCGGCTTCCGGCACATCCGCGGCCACGGCCTGCTCTCCGACGACCTGGGCATCTACCGCCCCTGGTCGCACGAGGGCCGCTCCGGGGTGCGGCACGCGTTCACGTACGCCGACCAGGTGCACGACACGTTCCTGTCGCTCGGCGTCCGGCCGTTCGTCGAGCTCGGCTTCATGCCGTCGGCGCTCGCGTCGGGCGACCAGACGGTGTTCTGGTGGCAGGGCAACGTGACGCCCCCGTCGTCGTGGTCCGCGTGGGAGGACCTCGTGACGGCCGTGGTCCGGCACCTCGTCGACCGGTACGGGATCGAGGAGGTCCGCACCTGGCCGGTCGAGGTGTGGAACGAGCCGAACCTCACGCAGTTCTGGCAGGGCGCCGACCAGGCCGCCTACCTGCGGCTCTACGAGGTCACGGCGCGCGCCGTCAAGGACGTCGACGCGTCGCTGCAGGTCGGCGGACCCGCGGTCTCACCCGGCGCCGACGAGTGGTGGGAGCCGTTCGCCGACTTCGTCGCCGCGCGCGACGTGCCGTGCGACTTCGTCAGCTTCCACGCGTACGCGTCGGGTCCCGCGCAGCACGTCCCCTTCGGGACCTACCAGACCCTCGCCCCGCCGCAGCGGCTGCTCGACCAGTTCGCGACCCCCCGACGGCTGCTCGCCGGCACGGCGCTCGCGGACCGCCCGCGGCACGTCACCGAGTTCAACACCTCCTACCGCCCCGACAACCCCGTCCACGACACCGCCTACAACGCCGCCTACCTGGCGCCCGTCCTCGCGGGCGGCGGCGACCTCGTCGACTCGTTCTCCTACTGGACGTTCTGCGACGTGTTCGAGGAGGAGTGGATCCCGACATCGTTCTTCCACGGCGGGTTCGGGCTGCTCACGCACCGCCAGGTGCCCAAGCCGACCTACCACCTGTACGCGTTCATGGCCCGGATGGGCGCCCGGGTGCTGGCCCGCGGAGACGACCACCTGGTCTGCACGGACGACGACGGGCGCGTCACCGCCCTCGCGTGGCAGCCCGTCGGGGGCACCGACGCCCCGGCGGCTGCCGAGCGGCACGAGGTGCGGCTGTCCGTCCCGGTGCGGGTGCCCGCAGCGTGGTCGGCGTCGGGGTCGGCGTCGGATTCGGGGTCGGTCTCGGGCGACCCGACGACCGCGTTCGTCGTCCGGCAGCGCGTCAACGAGGAGGACGGCAACGCGTTCGCGGCCTGGCGCGAGCTCGGCCGACCCTTCTCCCCGACCGACCGGCAGGTCGACGTCCTGCGCGACCTCGCCCGGCCCGCGTCGTCGCACACCGCCCTGCCCGTCGTCGACGGCCGCGTCGACCTGGACCTGTCGCTGTCCCGCCACGAGGTGACGTTCGTCGAGGTCACGCCTGTCGTCCCGACCACGCACGACGGCCTCGACGACCGCCGCCTGCTCGGCGTCGACGACGGCCGGCTCGTCGCCGACCCGCCCGGCACGGGCCGCAGCGCGCGTCTCGTCGCCGGCGGTGCGGCAGGGTGAGCGTCGTGAGCCGGGACGCCGAACGCTTCTCCGAGGTCGGCCGCGGGGCCTTCTCCCGCGGGGCCGCGGCCGTGTACTGGGCGGTCGTCGTCGAGGCGCTGATCGTCCTCACGTCCGCGCCGGGCATCGTCGCGCTGCTCCTGCTCGACCGCTCGCCCGGCAACGCGCCGCTGTTCGCCCTCGCCGCCCTGCCGTTCGGCCCGTCCCTCGCCGCCGCCGTCTTCGCGTGGCGCGACTGGATGACCACGCCGCCGGGCGACCGCGACCTGCAGCCCGCCCGGCACTACTGGCGCGGGTACCGCCTCAACGGGCGCGACGTCCTGCGGTGGTGGGTGCCGACCCTCGCCGTCCTCGCGGTCCTGGGCGTCAACGTCGCCGGCGCGGGGGCGCTCGGCGGCGCCGGCGACACCTTCGCGCTGGTGTCGCTGGTCCTCGCCGTGGCCGTCCTCGCGCGGGCAGGTCACGCCCTCGTGCTGTCCTCCCTGTTCGCGTTCCGCACGCGCGACGTCGCGCGCCTCGCCGCGTACTACCTGGCCGCCAGGCCCGTCAGCAGCCTCGGCGTCGTCGCCCTGCTCGTCGTCGCCGCCGGCGTCGCCGTGCTCGCGACCGACTGGCTCCTCGTGCTGCTCGCGTCCCCGCTGGTCGCCCTGCTGGTCCGCAACGCGGGCCCGGTGATCGCGGACGCGACCGACCGCTTCACGACGTCCTGACCCCGAGGCGTCCGGGGGACGCGCCGAGGCCGCCGCGATCGGCCCCAGCGGGTACGGCGACCTGCGCGGCGGCCCGAGCGTTATCGGCACCGTCCCGGACGACGCAGCTCCGGAGTGGAAGGTCTGTCGCGAGGAGTGCGACAGACCTTCCACGCGCCGGTCGCCCTGCTGGTGCGCAGCGCGGGGACGGTGATCGCGGTCGCAGCTACGCGCTCGACGGCGTCCTGACCCCCGGACGCGCGGTCATGGCCGCCCTCACCTCGGGTCCGCGGCATCGTGACTGAACCGTTGCACCAAGGGGCCGCGCGCCGGCCCCGCACCGCCTAGGTTCGACGGCGCCGACCCCACCCGGACAGGTCGTCGCCGTCGTCGAGGAGCGTCATGCCCAGTCCCCGCCCGCACCGCCGAGACCCCCTGCGCCGCTCGCTCCGCCGCTCCCTGGCCGTCCTGGCCGCGGCCGCCGTCCTGCTCGGCAGCGGTGTGCAGCCGGCCACCGCCGCGATGCCGACGGCCGTCGACGGGACCGACCCCGCCGTCGCCGCCGCCGCGCTGGAGGCCACGACCGCCACCGTCGCCCTGTCGGCCAACCCCGTCCTCGTCGGGGCGCCGCTGACGGCCACCGCGACGCTGACGTCGGCGACGGGCGTCCCGACCGGCACGGTGACGTTCTCGGTCAACGGGACCGACTACGGGACGGTCGGGCTGGTCGACGGCGTGGCCTCGGTCGCGCTCGACGGGCTCGTGCCCGGCAGCTACTGGGTGCGCGCGCAGTACGCCGGCGACGCCACCCACGCCGCGACGTCAAGCTCGCCCCGTTCCTGCGGGTCGGCGTCACCGACCTGCCGCTCGTCACCGAGGTGACGCCGGCCGTCGTCGGGGAGGAGGGCGGCGCCCGCGTCGCGCTGCTCGGCGCCTACCTCACCGCGGTGACGGGCGTGACGTTCGGCGGCGTCCCCGGCACCCTGGTCGACCGGGACGACTCGCGGCTCCTCGTCGAGGTGCCGCCGCACGCCCCGGGCACCGTCCAGGCCGTGGTGACGACGGTCGCCGGGACGTCGTCGCCCCTGCCGGTCGAGTACGTCGGGTCGAGCGCGGGCATGGTCTCGCGGGTGCCGGTGCGCATCGAGGACGAGTCGCACACCGGCCCGCAGCCGCACTGCCTGCAGGTGACCGGGACGAAGGGCGTCCCCGCGGGCGCCTCGGGCGTCATGCTCAACGTCACCGTCGTGGCCCCGTACCAGGTCGGCTACCTCACGGTCTACCCCGACGTGCCCGGACCGCGCCAGCCCACGTCCACGGTCAACTTCGAGGTCGGTCGGGAGGTCGCGAACGCGGCGTTCGTCGCGCTGCCCCCCAACGGGCGGCTCTGCTACGCCCGCGTCGGCGGGATCGCCCGCGTGATCCTCGACGTCACCGGCTTCACGATGCCCGGCTCCGGCACCGAGCTCCAGGACCCCGTGCGTCTGGTCGACACCCGCCCCACGCCCTACCGCGTCGGCGAGGTGAACGGCCCGGTCGGTCCCGGCGTCGTGCACACCGTCCAGGTCGGTGGTCGGGCCGGCGTCCCCGCCGACGCGACCGCGGTGATCGTCAACGCGACCGTCACGAACGTCACCGGCCCCGGGAACCTGCGGGTCTTCCCCGCCGGCGCGCCGGTCCCGAACGCGTCCGTGCTCAACTACGCGCCGGGGAAGGACAAGGCGAACGCGGCGATCGTCGCGCTGTCGTCCTCGGGCCAGCTCTCCTTCTACTCCGACACCGACGGGTCGACCGTCGACGTGGTCCTCGACGTCACCGGGTACGTCACCGCCGGCGGCGTGTACGCGGGCGTCACCCCGTCGCGGGCGCTCGACACCCGCCCGGGCGCGGGGCACGTGGGCGACCTCGTCGGCCCGCTCGAGGCCCGGACGCCGTACACGTTCGCGCTGCCGGCCGCGAAGGTCCCGGCCGGTGCGACGTCGGTCGTGCTCAACGTCACCGCGATCGACCCCAGCGGGTACGGCAACCTGCGGGTCTACCCGAGCGGTCTCGGCGACGTCCCGTTCGCGTCGACGCTCAACTACGTCCCGGGGCGGGACATCCCGAACCTCGTCGTGGTGGACCTTCCCGACGACGGCTCGGCGACGGTCACGCTGTTCTCCGACATGGTCGCGGGCGGCACCGTGCACGTCGCCGCGGACGTCGCGGGGTACGTCGTCCCCTGACGAGGGCGCCTGCGGGACGGATCCCGACGTGGGGAGGGCGGCGGACGCTGCCGCCCTCCCGTCCGCCAGGGTGCCCGCGATGCTCCCCTCGGGTGACATCCCGGGACGATGCGTGACGAGTCGCAGAAACGGGGCACATCGGGCGGACGTGTGACCTAGGGTCGGCTCGCCGACGCCTGCCGGGCGGTGCATGTCACGTCGAAGGAGCCTCCATGAGCCTCGTCCCCGCACCCGCACGGAGCCGCCGGCGCCGACCCCTGGGACGCGCGATGGTGGCGGCCGGCGTCGCCGCGGTGGTCGTCGCCGGGGCGGTGGCGCCCGCCGCCGCCGAGCCCGCGACGGGGACGATCGCGGGAACGGTCACGACCCCCGCGGGCGTCTCGCCGACGTTCGTCACGGTCCTGGTGCTCGACCCGGACGGCGGCGGCGCGGGGGGCGGTTCCGCACCCGTGGGCACCGACGGCACGTACCGCGTGGAGGACGTCCCCGCCGGCGACTGGGCGCTGCTCTTCGCGACCGGGGACAGCGACCTCATCCCCGAGTACTTCGACGACGCGGCCCTCCTCGCGACGTCGACGACCGTCGCGGTCGCCGGCGGCGGCACCGCGACCGCCGACGCGACGCTCGAGCTGGGCGGCGTGATCGAGGGCACCGTCCGGGACGGTGCAGGCAACCCCGTCGCGGGCGCCTTCGTCAACGCCTCCCGTTCCGACTGGTCGTCGGGCGGCGCGTACGACACGACCGACGACGAGGGCCGGTACCACCTCGGCGGCCTCCGCTCGGGCGGCTACCGGATCCTCGCGAACCCGCTCGGCGGGTCGTCCCTGCTCCTCGGGTGGGTGGGCGGTGGGACCAGCCAGCAGACCGCGGCGGTCATCGCCGCCCAGCAGGGCGTCACGGTCGTCGGCCAGGACGCGGTCCTGCCGACGGCGGGCATGGCCGCGGGCCGCCTCCGGAGCGCGACGGGCGCCGTCGTCGGCGGCACGGTCCAGTTCACCTCGGTCACCGACGCGGGCAACGTCGTCACGGTGACGACGGGCGCGGACGGCGAGTTCGAGGGACGCATGGCGCCTGGCCAGTACCGCATCCGGTTCTCCGGCCCGGCGGACAGCGCGCTCGCCCCGCAGTACTGGGGTGGCACCGCCGACGTCTCGGGCAGCGTCGCCATCTCGGTCGGCGCCGGTGCGACGTTCCCCCTCGGGGACGTCGTCCTGGCCTCGGGCGGCTCGATCACCGGCACCGTGACCGACGACGACGGGGAGCCGGTGGCCGGCGTGACCGTCACCGCCCGGTCCGGGCTGGTGCAGCGCACCGGAGTCACGGGCGCGGACGGCTCCTACACCGTCGCGGGACTCGCCACGGGCGCGTACACGGTGTCCTTCACGCCGCCCGCCGGCTCGGTCCTGCGTGCGGAGCACTACGACGACGCCGCCGCGTCCTGGGAGGCCGACGTGGTGGCGGTGACCACAGGGGCGACCACGACCGGCATCGACGCCGAGCTCGCGGTGGGTGGGGGCATCGAGGGACGCGTGCTCGCTCCCGGCGGCGCCCCGCTCGCGGGCGCGAGCGTCCACGTCTGGCCTCGCGACCCCGGGACAGGTTCGGCGCCCACGCCCGCCACGACCGGCGCGGACGGTACGTATCACGTCGGGGGTCTCGCCGCGGGTGCGTGGGTCGTCGAGGTCGTCCCGCCCTTCGGGTCGACGCTCGCACGCGTGTTCTACCTCGACGCGACCACGAGCACGGCAGCGACGGCGGTCGACGTCACCGTCCGCGAGACGGAGCAGCTCGAGGACGTCGTCCTGGAGCCGGGAGCCTCCGTCTCGGGCGTCGTGCTCGACCCCGACGGGGCACCCGTCGCGGGGGCGTGGGTCGGTGCCCAGCGAGCAGGTGCGTCGACCGCACTCTCGGCGCAGACCGGTGCCGACGGCTCTTACACGATCATCGGTCTGCCCGCGGGCGGGTACCGGGTCCGCGTCTCGCCGCCCTGGACGAGCACGGATCTCGTGGCCGTCTACCACCCTGGCGTCGCCGCGTACGAGCAGGCGCAAGAGGTGACCGTCGCGGTCGGCGCGAGCCGGACCCTGCCCGCGACCCGGCTCCTGCGGGCCGGCGTCGTGAGCGGCACGATCACCCGGCCCGACGGCACGCCCGTCGCGGGCGCGTCGGTCAACGCCTACAGCGGGACGCAGGGCGGGTCGGCCACCACGGCCGCCGACGGCACCTACACGATCGGTCGTCTCTCGGCCGACGACTTCCGGGTCTCGGTGTCCTCCAGCGCGACGATGCTGGGCACCTACGACGGCGTCACGACCTACCACGACGGGCGGACCGGCACCCAGCGGCGTTCGCTCGCCACGACCGTCAGCGTCGTCGCCGGGCAGACGAGCGGTGAGGTCGACCTGGTCGTGCCTCCCCGAGGGCAGACCGCCCCCGACGTCACCGTGACGCTCGACCCGGCCACGCCCCGCATCGGCCGGCCGGTCACGGCCACGGTGCAGGTGGACGGCCCGCACGGACCGGCGGTCGGCGGCGTCGCGCAGCTGTCGCTGGGCGACGACCTCGGCGACGTCGTCCTGGGGGCGGACGGTCGCGGCGTGCTGACGTTCGACGCGTTCGCCCCCGAGTACGGCCTGCTCTTCGCGTGGTTCACGGGCACGGCGGCCTACGACGAGGGTCAGGGCACCGTGGAGTTCCTCGCGGTCGAGGACACGACCCCGCAGGTCACGGTTGTCGCACCCGCTGCCGGGAGCAGCGTCGGCGGGACCGTCGTGACCGTCACCGGCTCGGGGTTCACCCCGTCGAGCACGGTGACGTTCGGCGGCGTGCCCGCCGCGTCCGTGGTCGTCGACTCGGCGACCTCCCTGAGGGCGACGACGCCCACGCTGCCCGCCGGGCCCGCCCCGGTCGTCGTCACGACTGCCGGAGGTGCCAGCGCTGCCGACGTGGCCTTCACGGCGACCCCCGAACCGACGACCACCGTCCTCACGCTCCCGGCGCGCACCGTGCTCGAGGGTGCTCCGGTGACGGTCACCGCGACCGTCTCGGCGGCTGCCGGGGTCCCGTCGGGGAACGTCACGTTCGCGGTGAACGACGCCCTGACGGTGGTGCCGGTCGTGGCCGGCGTCGCGACGCTCCGCCTGGACGGCCTCGCGCCCGGCACCTACGGCGTCCGGGCGGTCTACGCGGGCGGCGGCGGGTACGCCTCGTCCGCGACGTGGCGCTACCTCGACGTGATCGAGCGCGTCGCACCGGTCGTCTCCCAGGTCACGCCCGCCGCGGTCACCGCCGCCGGCGGCCAGCGGGTCCAGGTCCGTGGCACGCACCTCACGGGGGCCACGGGCGTGTCGTTCGGCGGGGTCCCGGGCAGCCGCGTCACCGTGGTGGACGACGGTCTCCTCGAGGTCGACGTGCCGGCGCACCCGGCCGGCACCGTGCCCGTGGTCGTGACTACCCCGGCGGGCAGCTCCGCGCCGAGCGGTGCCGTGCAGTTCGTCGACACGAGCGCCGGCGTGGTGTCGCAGGTGCCCGTGCGCATCGAGGACGAGCTGCACGTCGGCGACCAGCCTCGGTGCCTCCAGGTCGCGGGGACGACGGGGGTGCCGGCGGGGGCGTCGGGCGTCACCCTCAACGTGACCGTGGTCGCGCCGTACGAGGTCGGCTACGTGACCGTCTACCCGGACGTCGCCGGGCCCCGTGAGGCCACGTCCACGGTGAACTTCGAGGTCGGTCAGGAGGTCGCGAACGCGGCGTTCGTCGCGCTGCCGGCGAACGGCCGGGTCTGCTACCGACCCGTCGGAGGGATCGCGCGGGTGCTGCTCGACGTCACCGGGTTCACCATGCCCGACTCGGGCACCGAGCTGCAGGACCCGGTCCGCCTGCTCGACACCCGGCCAGCTCCCTTCCGTGTCGGCGACGTCGACGGGCCCGTCGGGCCGCGCAGCGTGCACACCGTGCAGGTGCGCGGCCGTGCCGGGGTGCCCGCGGACGCCACCGCGGTCATCGTGAACGCGACGGTCACGAACGTCACCGGCCCGGGGAACCTGCGGCTCTTCCCCGCGGGTGCGGCGGTGCCGAACGCGTCGGTGCTCAACTACGCGCCGGGCAAGGACAAGGCGAACGCCGCGATCGTGGCGCTGTCGTCGTCGGGGCGGCTCTCGATCTTCTCCGACACCGACGGCGCGAGCGTGGACGTGGTCCTCGACGTCACCGGGTACGTCACGGGTGACGGCGCGTACCGGGGAGTCACCCCGTCGCGGGCGCTCGACACCCGCCCGGGCGCCGGTCACGTCGGCGACCTGACCGGCCCGCTGCCCGCCCGGACGCCGTCCACGTTCACTCTGCCGAGCGCAGCGGTGCCGGCGGGTGCGACGTCGGTCGTGCTGAACGTGACCGCGATCGGCCCGAACGGGCCCGGCAACCTGCGGGTCTACCCGTCCGGTCAGTCCGGCGTCCCGTACGCCTCGACGATCAACTACATCCCGGGCCGCGACATCCCGAACCTCGTGGTGGTGGACCTGCCCGACTCCGGTCCTGCGACGGTCACGCTGTACTCCGACATGGAGCCGGGCGGCACGGTGCACGTCGCCGCGGACGTCGCGGGGTTCGTCGTCCCCTGACGCCCGGTCCCGCGGGCCGCGCGCAGCCCCGGCGTGGAAGGTCTGTCTCGCTGAGTTCGACAGACCTTCCACGCCGTCGGTGTGTCAGTGGATCGTCCGGCCCCGGGCGTCGGGGATGCCGCTGTGCCGGTGGACGTACGAGCGGAGCTGGTCGCTCCACTCGTGCGCGCTGCGGACCTGCTCGGCCAGCCGCTCCGTGACGCGTCCGTGCAGGTCGTCGGGGACCCTCCCGGCCACCCGCGCCCACCGCGCGGCGTTCGCCTCGGTGCGCGCGGCCCCGTCCGCGTGCGTGTCGTAGACGTGCTGCGCGACCGACACCCCGCTGTGCAGCACGTGCGACCACGGCACGTGGTGGAAGAACAGCAGGAGGTCGTCGGGGCACGTCGCGAGGTCCTCGTACACGTCCCGCCACGGCGCCGGGTACTGGCCCGTGAAGCCGGTGCCCGTCGCGCGGGTGCGGTCGACGCCGATGCCGTCGCGATCCGCGAAGTGGTAGGTGCCCCACGGGGTGTACTCGTAGCCGTCGACGTCGGGGCCGTAGTGGTGGCCGGGACGGACCATGAAGCCCACGCCGAGCGGTGCGGTGTAGTCCTCGTACGTCCGCCACGAGTCGTCGAGGATCGCGTGCAGCGCGGCGCGGACCTCGTCGTCGGCCGACGGGAACGTCAGCGTCACCCACTCGTCGAGGAGCGCGAGCGGGTCGGCCTCGGGGTCCCAGGCGAGGCGGGCGAACGTGTAGAGGTTGGTCTGGGCGAGCGGGTGCCCGGTCCAGAAGGCGTCGTCGCCGACGTTCGACACGGCCACGAGCCCGGCACGCCGTGGCGCGCCGGGCTCGTGGCCAGCGCCCGGGCCAGCGCCCGGGGCGGTGCCCGGGTCGGTGCCCGGGTCGGCCCCCGGGCGGTCGCCGAGACCTGCCGCCACGTCCGCGACCGTCCGCCCGCCCTCGCCCCACAACGGGAACCGCAGGATCTGCGACCACTGCGGCCCGAGCCACACGGCGTGCCGCTGCTGCCCCGTGTACTCCTGCGTGACCTGCAGCTCGACGGCCAGCCGCGTGCGCGGCATCGCGGCGATCACCGGGGAGACCGGCTCGCGCGTCTGGAAGTCCATCGGCCCGTACTTCACCTGCAGGACGACGTTGTCGTCGAACCGGCCGTCGAGCGGCGAGAAGTGGTCGAACGCCGCGCGGGCGCGGTCCGTCGAGCGGTCCCGCCAGTCCTGCCGGTGGTCGTAGACGAACGCCCGCCAGCACACCGTCCCGCCGAACGGCCTGAGCGCCCGGGCCAGCAGGTTCGCGCCGTCGGCGTGGTCGCGCCCGTACGCGAACGGGCCGGGCTGGCCCTCCGAGTCGGCCTTGACGACGAACCCGCCGAAGTCGGGGACCGCGGCGTAGACGTCGGCCGCGCGCTGCGCCCACCACGCCTGCACGTCCGGGTCGAGCGGGTCCGACGTCGGCAGCCCGCCGAC
>PJUA01000154.1_pt1 | contig 63809 bp, 50 predicted proteins | sample 1512151 | NCBI WGS metagenome assembly PJUA01 (sample SAMN08177678, study PRJNA422409) | Soil metagenome, whole genome shotgun sequencing project. | isolation source: Soil enriched on filter paper: beechwood xylan treatment | place: USA: Madison | collected 2015-01-15
CGCTTGTTTCCTCTACTCTTTCCTTCCCTTCGCATGGCGCCTCTATAATGCCCTTGTGGAGCTTGCCTTGCAGAATCAATATTCCCTTCACCTTCTCGGTGGGAACGACGCTCGCCAGCTTACCATCCCGCAGAAGTGCTATACCAGCAGCTGACCACAACGCGGGATCAGCCTTATCTTCGTAGACATAAGCAACAGAAGCATCGCTATTTGGGCTTTTGACTTGAAGAATCAGGTCTAGCAAGGTTGTATCCAATGTTTTGCCCGTGTTGAGAAAGGAGGATTCGCTAGAGCGCAGAAGCTGCTGCGAGGTGGTTTGTTCGATCAGCGCCTTTTTTTCCAGCAGCTTGGCGGCTTTTCCTTTTGTAATCATAAGAGTAACGCTGCTGCGTGGTTCATGATCCCTGTGAAAAAAATCAAGCATGCTCATCAGGTCCATTTTTTTGGCAAACTGCTCCCCTACCAAAATGACCCGGAGATGACTCCACTGCGCTTTGCGGCCCAGATGAATGGGGATATCGCGTATCGCTCCCATGACCGTATCACTGACGGTTTTGATATTGATGCTGGATTCAGCGGGATTATTGCCAGGCCTGTCTGCTTGAGGGGAGGAAGGACGGTAGATTTGTGTCAGCAGCTCTACCTGTCCATTTTGATTGCGGTCAATAGCAACGCCCATGACGAATCCGCGCTCCGTCAATTCATATTTGCTCCAGCAGCCCGGCAAAAGCAGCAGGAAGATGAACAAAACCGTAAGCCTGACCCTCATGTCTTCATCAGCCTCCTCCGGCAGCTCTCCAGGGCGTGCCTTCACCTGAGACATCCCACGGGCATCCCTTAAACGATGGATTTATGCCGCTTGGCATTACGGGGATGGCGCAGCAATTTTTTCAAGGATTCACGGAAAGCAATATCGCGTAAATCCGCAAATCTAAACGGCGCAAGAGAAGCCAGATAGGGGCGTCCCAGCGTCCTTAGCTTACATAGATGCAGCAGAATGAGCAGCAGACAAATCATCATGCCGAAACCGCCCATCAGCGCAGCGCTGATCATAAGCGGAAAGCGCAATATCCGCAGAGCGATCGCCATTCCGTATTGCGGCATAGAGAACGAGGCAATGCCTGTCAAAGCAACCACGATAACCATTATAGGGGATGCAATGCCCGCGCTGATGGCGGCATCTCCGATAACAAGCGCCCCCACAATGCTGACTGCTGAACCGATCGGACGCGGCAGACGGACTCCCGCTTCTCTCAGCAGCTCGAAAAAAAACTCCATCAGCAGCGCTTCAAAAAATGCCGGCAGAGGAATACCCTCCCGGGCATTTGCAATAGCCAGCAGCAATACGGTAGGAATCAGCTCGGGATGGAACGTGGACAGCGCTATGTAGACGGAAGGAAGCATCAGGGCAATAACAAAAGCCATCATGCGCAGCCAGCGAAGCATGCTGGACAACACAGTTCGCTGGTAATAATCCTCGCTGCTCTGGAAAAATTCCACGAACAAGCCGGGACACAGCAGGATGCTACCCGTCCCTTGAACCAGCACCGCTATTTTACCGTCCAGCAGCCCTGCTACCGCCATATCCGTCCTCTCCGTGTAGCGATGCTGAGGAAACGGCGAATAGGTAGACTCCTCAATCAATTGCTCGATATAGGACGTTTCCAAAATTTCAACCGAGCTGATCTGCTCTATCTTTTTTTGGAACTCCCGCAGCAGCTCGCCATCAACCGCCCCGTCCAGGTAAGCGTAAGCGACCGTTGTATTGGTGGCTCCCCCGCCTGTCAGCATGCATATTTTAAACTTTGGCGTTTTGAGACGCAGACGGAGAAGGCCCAGATTTTTTTGCAGATTTTCAACTGAGCTTTCACGGGGGCCTTGAACAACCGATTCGTTGACTGGCTCCGTCACTTGCCTGGTTTCAACAGAAGCCGCCAAGAAATTAAGAGCCTTGTCCCAGCCGTCTATAAAAATCAATAGCCGGCCGTTTGAAATTTCGCTGACAGCGGTGTCGAGATCAGCAACAACCAGCGCTTTTTTAGCAGACACGCCATCCTTTTCGAAAAAATGGATAAGCTTTTCCAGTGTAATATCCGTTGCGGGGCCGATTTCGTGGGTATCGAGGTCCTGCAGTGACATTTTCATATAATTGACGGTATCTTCCTGGATCAGCGAGCTGTAATAAACCGAACATGCGCGGAGCTGCAAGCCGGGGCCGTAGTTCCAATGCTTGTACACGATATCGGAGCTGCCGTCGAACAGCGCATGGATTCGCTCCATGACAGCATCCAGCTCCTTGGGAATAGCGGTTGATTCTGCGACCGTCCCGTCGGTACTGCCGGCCGCAATTGAAGTGTCCGAAGAGACGGAGTTTGATGTAGAGCTGAAGCTGTCTGCCACTTGAACCACCTCAAGGTGTGGGAAATGTAACGTTCCCTTCCATTATTTCCTCTCCGGCTTTCCTTCATGCAAAAAAAAAGAGCCAAGCTTACGCAGCCCGGCGCTATTCTGTACACAATCATCATTTAGTTGTAGCCCGGCTGTTAATCCTGAGCGATCTATAAGGACTCCTCTTATGAGTAGAAATAGTCAATGTCAGTAAGGATTTCGTCAGCCAGAGGAAACAGCAATTCTGCCTCCAAGCGGAAATATTCCTGCATAATCAGGCAAGCCTGCGCCATATGGGAAGTGGCATGTTTAATTTTTGTATGACTTTCCTCGTTATGCTCCCTCACCTTCAAATCTAGGAAGGATTGAATAAACAGCATGCCCATTTCGCGGTCCTTTTCCAGTCCCCAATAGGATGGCGTAATGGAAGGTCCCGGTCTTTTGTGAAAATAATCGTCTACCAGCGGGAATAAATCCTCGTCTTCCCATTCCAGATACTTATGAAGGTTGCTTACAAAAGCTTCTGTTCGCATCCTAAGATCGGCAAGCAGCTGAAACACATTATCGCAGCCCGCGTTGCGTCCAACCTCCAAAGCGTCGATATAGATGGATTTCATCTCGTTCATCAAGCCTTCTCGCTCTTCCTGCAGTCGTTCAACGGCATACATAAATCCTGTCGGTCGGGCGGAGTTCTGCGAAACGGTCAACAACGCCTTCTTTCCGTACATTATTTTTTCCTCCTTTAAACACCGAGTCGAAGCAACGATGTTATGCCATTAGTATAAACATCGCTGCCTCTCCCCTGCTGTGAACTATCTCACGATTTGCCGTAAATAGGAGTCATTTGAGAACAATTTGTGACAAAACCCTCTTTATCAGGATTGCTTATTTAACTCTGCCGTTCCAGGCGTAACGATTGACTGGGAAGCCGGCTGCTGAATCGAAAGCTTGCTTTTGATGGGAGTAATAAGCCAATATAGCGCTCCTACGAAAATACCGCCGCCGACCATATTCCCCAGCGTCACCGGAATCATGTTATGGAACCAGCCGGCAAGCGTAATGGTTTCGGGGTGGTTTGGCAGCAAAAGCGCCAGACCCAGAACCGTCATATTGGCGATGCTGTGCTCATAGCCGGAGGCGATAAACGCAAACAGCATCCAGAAGATAAGGACCAGCTTGGCTGTATCCTCCTTCGCGCGCATGGATGTCCAAATCGCCAGACATACCAGCCAGTTGCACATAATACCGCGGAAAAACAAGGAGACAACATCCAGATTCATTTTTTTGGCGGCGGCCGTAAATAGCAGATGATCAGGCGCAACGCTGCCGAATAGCTCCGTCTTGTAAATAATCAGGCACAAAACCATGGCTCCGATTAAGTTGCCCACAAAGCACCAGACCCAGTTGTTTATGGCATCCCGCCATCTCGTTGCTTTCGCCAAGCTGCTGACTGTAAAAATCATATTGTTTCCGGTGAACAGCTCTGCTCCGGCAAAAATAACCAGCGTCAGCGCTATGCCGAAGGAGAGACCCATGATCAATCCCGAGAAGGGGGACCCCGCTGCCGACAGGGTTCCTCCTAACGTAAAGATCAAGATAATACCAATGCCGACATAAGCGCCCGCCAGCGCGGCGGCTATCATATATCGAAGCTTGCTGGAATCAAACAATGCTTTGCGAGCCAGTGCGGATTTGACGACCGTCTCCAATGTCTCCTTGAACATATGCGGCTTCCTCCCTATCGTTATGCGGGCAGTCCCACCAAAATTTCATCGTTTTCAATTACTGCGGGATAGGTTATGGCTTGGCCTGTATCCGGTGCTTGCACAGCACCGGTTGCCAGGTCGATTTTGGTATCGTATAGCGGATCGTAAAGGCTGTGGCCGGAAACAATCCCTTCGGAGAGCGGCCCGCCCTTTCTGTGAGGGTTCACATTATTCAGAGCAAATACCGCGTTATCGGTTGTCCGGAAGATGGCGATTTCCTGATCTGCCACCTTAACCGCGCGTCCCACCCGTGTCGGAAATGATTCCAGCTTGCCGACGCTGACGTAACGCAAGCCGGCTTGTGCCTCCATCTGTGCCATAATGCTTTCGCTCCCTTCTTATTTCGTTACCAAGGTTGTATTTCCGTAGTAGCTTTCGCGCTCTGCCTTATCTTCAACTACGCGTTTCCAAGGATCTTCTACACCTTCCAGCGCTTCATAGATTCTCGCTGTCAAACCCTTGCGGTTTTCGATATCATCCAGAACGCTCGCTTTGACCCAATCCAGGCCAAGGCGTTCAATCCAGTCGGAGGTGCGCTCCAGATAGTTGGCTGTTTCGCGGTACAGTTGAACGTAAGCCGCCGTAATTTCGACCAGCTCGTCATCGGTTTTCACCTTGCACAGCAAATCCGCAATTCGAGGTTTAATGCCGCCGTTGCCGCCGACGTAAATTTCCCAGCCGCCGTCATTGCCGACAAAGCCAATATCCTTCGTGCAGGATTCGGCGCAGTTGCGCGGGCAGCCGTTAACAGCCATTTTCAGCTTGGCCGGCATATCCAGCCGCTCGAACATCTTCTCCAGCCGAATGCCCATGCCGATGGAATCCTGGGTGCCAAAACGGCAGTAGAGCGAGCCGACACAGGTTTTGACGGTGCGCAGCGCTTTGGCGTAGCCATAGCCGGAAGGCATATCCAGCTCTTTCCATACATCCGGCAAATCCTCTTTTTTAACTCCGATAAGGTCGATCCGCTGACCGCCCGTTACCTTAACCATCGGCAAATCGTATTTGACCGCTACACCGGCGATGCGCTGCAGCTCATGCGGAGTCGTAACGCCGCCGTACATCCGCGGAATAACGGTGTAGGTGCCGTCCTTTTGAATGTTGGCGTTCAGCCTTTCATTGACAAAACGGGAATCCTTTTCGTCCTCATGCTCTTTTGGCCAAACCATGTTAAGGAAGTAGTTAAGCGCCGGCCGGCATTTCGAGCAGCCTTCGGTTTGATTCCACTCAAGTACGTGCATTATTTCACGAGTGGTCGTAAGACGTTTCTCACGAATCGCTGCCACGATTTCATCACGGCTCAGCGTCGTGCATCCGCAAATGCCTGTTTTTGCCCCCGCCCCCGCATAGCTATCGCCCAGAGCAAGCTGGAGCAAGTTGCTTACCGTCGGGATACAACCTCCGCAGGAACGTCCCGCGCCGGTACAGCTTTTGATCTCATCCACTGTGGTCAAGCCGTCGTTCTTAATCACTTCCAGTATGCGTCCTTTGGATACGCCATTGCAGCCGCATACGATTTCGTCGTCCGACATAGCCGCCACCCGGTCAAGCGGGGATTTCTCCGAACCGCCGGATACGCCCATAAATTCGGCATACAGCTCTTCGGTTAATGTCACTCCGTTTTTGATCCATTGCTGCACAACGGCGGAATCCGTCACATCGCCGAACAATACGCCGCCTACGACCTTGCCGTCCTCCAGCAGAAGCTTTTTGTAGACATTTTTCCATTCATCCTGCTTGCGCAGCACTTTCAGCTCCGGGCTGTCCGTAAAGCGTCCTGCGGAAAATACGTCAACGCCGGATATTTTGAGCTTGGTCGATAATACCGAACCTTCGTACGGCTGTGTCTCGACGCCTGCCAAATGTTTAGCCAAAATTTGTCCTTGCTCGAACAATGGAGCAACCAGGCCATAAGCGATTCCGCGATGCTCGTTGCATTCACCTACTGCATATACGCCAGGCTCCGATGTTTGCATATAGTCATCCACCACGATACCACGGTTCACTTGCAAGCCCGCTTCAGCGGCAAGCGTTGTGTTGGGACGAATGCCAACTGCCATAACGACGATATCCGCTTCCAGCTCCGAGCCATCCTTGAAGCGTACGCCCTCAACCCGGTCACTGCCAAGCAGCTCCGCCGTTTGAGCTTCCATCTTGAACTCAATGCCTTGACGCTCCAACTCCGCCTTCAGCATCGCTGATGCAGTAGGGTCCAGCTGGCGTTCCATCAAGTCCGGCATCAGGTGAATAACGGTTGCTTTCATTCCCAGATTGACCAGCCCTTTGGCTGCTTCAAGTCCGAGCAAACCGCCGCCGATAACTGCTGCTTTGCCATAATTTTTGGATGCATGAATCATGGCGCTGCAATCGCCGATATCGCGGAAGCCGATAACGCCTTCCTTTTCCTTACCTGGCACAGGCAGCACGATCGGATTGGAGCCGGTAGCGATAATAAGCTTGTCGTACGCCTGGCTAATTCCATTTTCCGCGTATACTATGCGTTCCTTCGTGTCGATTCGGGTCACGGCCGTTCCGGTATGGAGCTTGATGCCGTTTTCCTCATACCACGACCAATTGTTCAAAATGATGTCGTCGATGGTTTTGCTGCCCTCCAGCACATACGACAGCATGATCCGGTTGTAGTTCGGATAAGGCTCACTGCCAAATACGGTAATATCAAAACGCGATTTGGCCAGTTTCAGAATATGCTCGATCGTATTGATGCCCGCCATGCCATTTCCAATCAGTACAAGTTTTTCCCTTGGTGCTGTCATAACAGTACGCCTCCTATCCCATCTCTGGTCTATCTACCTTTATCTTAGCGCGGTGTAAACCATAAAAATCATCAGGGAATCCCCCGATTTTCATTTTTCATTTCCCTAAATCCTTTAAATTTGTGATCTGGCTCACGCAAAATAGCCTGAATCAACCAATAATGGTCAGATTCAGGCTGTAGTTATATAAGTCAAACAAGTGTAGTGCTCGCGATGGGGGCCGACGTGTGAAAGATTCTTCCGATCGTTTTTTCTCCAGAACCATTCACACTCTGGCCTTCGTCTTGCGCTATTATTTGTTCAACTTATCTAAGGATTAGTTTTTGGGGACGTAAAAGATAATCTCCGTGCCTTGGCCCAGGTTGGAGTGGACTTCAAGCCGGCCTCCTATGCCGTTGGCGCGTTCTTCCATGCTGAACAAGCCGACGCTTCGTACAATGAGCGAAGGATTAAAGCCGTGACCACGGTCCGTTACACGGACCTCGACCTCCTCGTCGCATTCCTTAAGAACAACCGACACTTCCATTACATCCGCATATTTAGCTACATTTGTAAGCGCCTCCTGAATGACGCGGTAAATCGCCGTTTCCTTCATGACGCCAAGCCTGCTTTTCAGGCCGCATTCCAGATGAACTCCGATACCAAAATGCTGCGAGTAATTGTCGACATAGGTGCGGATTGCCGGCACAACTCCCAAATCATCCAGCACAGCGGGGCGCAGTTCCCAGGCTAGTCCGCGAACATCCTCCATCATCCCGGAAACATCCTCGCGAAGATCCCTCAGCTCGGCAATTTCATCCCGTTCCATAATTAGGCGATCCAGCTTGATCAGAAGCGAAAAGAGGCTTTGGCCAATGCCGTCATGAAGCTCGCGCGAGAAACGCTTGCGCTCCTCCTCCTGAATCTCCATGACTCTGACCATCATTTCCTTTAATTCCTGCTCCGCCGCCTTGCGCTGGGTGATCTCGTTGCGGATGGCCAAATATTGATAGGGCTTGCCGCTGTCATCATCAATAAAAGGAACAATGGTTGTGCTGACCCAATAGTAGCTGCCATCCTTTGCCCTGTTTTTGATTTCGCCCTTCCAGACCTCGCCCGAGGAAATGGTCCGCCACAAGTCGCCGAAAAACGCTTTTCCGTGGTACCCGGAATTAATAATCCGGTGATCCTGCCCCAGCAGCTCTTCCCGTGCATATCTGGAAATTTCGCAAAACTTGTCATTTACGTATTGGATCGTTCCCCGCGCATCCGTTATAGCCACAATCGACGATTCATCAAGCGCAAACTTTACGTCAGCCAGTTGCTTAAGCGATTGATTCATGCGCACCCGGAGGTCCGCATCGTCCACATGTCCGGCCAGCGTGGAGAGCAAATAGTCGACGTCCTCGCCAATTACCTCGCGATAACGTTTAATGCTGTTGCTATTCAAAGTTCAACAGCCCCTTTTTCAATGCGAATTTGATCAGCTCCGGTCTTGTTTTCAGACCCAGCTTCTCCATCAGGTTGCTTTTATGGGATTCCACCGTTTTAACGCTAATGACAAGACTATCCGCTATCTCCTTGTTGGAATACCCTTTTGCGATCCAGCCCAAAATTTCCTTCTCCCGATCGGACAACGCATCATAAGGCCCTGCAGCCTCGCCGCCTTGCTTCACCTTGACGAGGTATTCGCTCATGAGCCGTTTGGTTGCCGTTGGATACAGGTAGGCATTGCCGCTCGCCACCGATAGGATAGCCGACATCAGCTCCTCATGCGGAGCATTTTTCAATATGTAACCGGATGCTCCGATTTGAATCGCCCGGAACAAATATTCATCGTCGTCAAACATGGTCAGAATGAGCACGGAAACGTTCGGCATCAGCTTCTTAAGCTCCGTCGTCGCCGTCATTCCGTCCTTTCCATGCGGCATGCTAAGGTCCATCAGCACCACATCGGGCTCAAGCTCCTGGGCCATGCGGATAGCCTCGTCGCCTTCCGACGCCTCGCCTACGACCTCGATCCCTTGGTTGCCATGCAGCAACATATGGAGCCCCGATCGCACTACCGCATGATCGTCGCATATTAACAACTTGATCATACCTTCACTCCCCAGCCATCCCCGGAAGAACCGTTTTTGCTTATTATACCAGAATGCTCCATCTTTCTCAGCCTTAACGTAAAAAAAGGGAGCAAGGAAGTTCCCTTGCTCCCTTATTCCCGCGCATGTTGCTGCTTCAGCCAGACGTTAAAGCCGTTGATTCCGCTCCCGAGATCAGCTTTGCCGCTTGCCAGGCCGAGTCGATCTGCTCCGGACTGTATGCATTGTCCGTTCTTCTGCCCAGCAGCAGCACGCCATGAATGCCGCCATTCCATTCCAGCGGAAGCGTCGCCGCTGAACGAAGTCGTTCGCCGAGCATAACGGTTTCCCCCAGCTTGAACACATCGGCGTCAGTTGTAACCGGACCGGAACGCGCCGGTCGGCCGGAACGGATCGCCATCCCCGACAATCCCGCAGCCAGCTTCTGCTCCACGAGCAGCGTCCGCCCGCTGATGCTTCCTGAAGCGGTGTGCCAGCGCAGCTTGCGCGCCGCCTTATCGATCAGGCCGAGTCCGGCGAAGTCGCTATGGCTGTCCTCCATGATCCTCTCCAAGCTGGAAGCAAGTTCGGAATTTACTTTATTCATTTTGCCCCCTCCTCGCCTTTCTCTGAACTATCGATCTATCATTAGACATACATTGACATACATTATTATTGTAGGTTCCCTATAAAGGAAATCCTTATCCATTCCGCTTTTTGATCGTAAGCTTATTGTAAAGCTTTTATTGGTCATTGTATGTCAGGGAATTCCCTGAATTATTTTTTTGTGATCACCCTCACAGCTTTTTCAGGATTTTCCCCCTATGAGATTCAGGAGATACCCTGATATGATCTTTCGCACGTTGGGGGTATTATAAAGATATCAAAGGAAGCGCCGACGAGGGGGACTTACAATGAGTATATATTTCGCAACAGAAACGGAAAGCACGGAGACAAGAGGCGAGAAGCTGGTTCAGAACGGAAATGGTTCGTTATTCACGGAGGGACAGCTTGACCAGCTTGCAAGCGTGATGCATGTGAAAAAAATCGCGAGCGGCAGTCATCTCTTCTGGGAAGGCGACGACGCGGTATCGGTTTATTGGGTTCGCAAGGGCCGCATCAAGCTTCGCAAGTCGACCGGAGACGGCAAGGACCTGTTGATTTCGATCATGCAAGCCGGCGATCTGCTGGCGGATATCGATGCTTGGGATACTAGCCACCGATACAGCGCAGAGGCTATGGACGAGGTTGAAGTAGGCGTTGTGTCGAGGCTGCAGCTTGAGCTTCTGATGAGTAAAAGCGGAGATTTCTCGTACCGTTTCGCCATGTGGATGAGTCTGATGCAGCGCAAGACGGAATCGAAGCTTCGCGATTTGCTGCTGGGAGGCAAAAACGGTGCATTGGCTTCGATCCTGGTTCGGCTTAGCAACAGCTTTGGCGTCATGAAGCCGGATGGCATCCTGCTGGATATCAAGCTCACCAACAGTGAAATGGCCGACCTGGTTGGCACAACGCGGGAAAGCGTCAACCGGATGCTGAGCAGCATGAGAACCGACGGAATCGTTGAAGCCGTACCAGGCGGAATGCTGAAGATTCTGGATCTGGAAGCGCTGAGAGTTATGGCTGGTTGTCCCGATTGCCCGGCATGCCCCAAAGAGATTTGCCGGATTTAGAAAGGTTGTTCAAAAAGTCCGCTTCCCATTACGAAGCATGCCTGGCGGCTTAGTATTAGAGGTTTATTTTGGGTCAGTGACTTTAAGCACAGTTGTTGGACCGCAAAAGGCTTACGATAGATTACAAATCCTATATTACGCACGAAGGAGTGGAATCTGGAATGGCTGTCAAAGAAACCGCGGTCCAAAAACAGCAGAGCGCAAAAAGCATGGTCGACACTCTGGTAACAAGGGCTAAAAAAGCGCAAGAGCAATTTATGTCACTGACACAAGAGGAAGTTGATGTCATCGTACAGAAGATGGCGCTCGCCGGCTTGGACAAACATATGTATTTGGCAAAGCTGGCCGTAGATGAAACCGGACGCGGTGTTTATGAGGATAAAATTACAAAAAACATCTTCGCCACGGAATATATCTACAACAGTATCAAATACAACAAAACCGTAGGTGTCATCGAACACAACACCTATGAGAACTACAAGATGATTGCCGAGCCGGTTGGCGTCATTGCCGGAGTAACACCCGTTACCAATCCGACATCCACTACGATGTTCAAAGCGCTGATCGCCATCAAAACGCGCAATCCGATCATTTTCGGATTTCACCCTTCGGCGCAGCATTCCAGCACCGAAGCCGCGCGTGTACTATTGGAAGCAGCTGTTCAAGCTGGCGCGCCGGCCAATTGCATTCAATGGATCGACCTGCCTTCCATGGAAGCGACCGGACTGCTGATGAATCACCCTGATGTCGCGCTCGTCCTTGCAACAGGCGGCTCTGCTATGGTCAAGGCCGCTTACAGTACAGGAAAGCCCGCACTGGGCGTCGGACCCGGCAACGTGCCATGCTTTATTGACAGAACCGCGAATCTGAAGCAAGCCGTTACCGATCTTATTTTGTCCAAGACCTTCGACAACGGCATGATTTGCGCGTCGGAGCAAGCGGTTATTTTGGAGGAAGTGATCTATGATTCGGTCAAAAAGATGATGAGCGTGCTAGGCTGCCACTTCCTGAGCAAAGATGAGATCGAAGCTGTATCCAAGTTGGTTATCAATCCAGAGAAATGCGCTGTAAACGCCGTAATCGTTGGCCAATCTGCTACAAAGATCGCTGAATTGGCCGGCATCAAGGTTGCACCTGACACCCGGATGCTTGTTGCCGAGCTGGATGGCGTGGGAGAAAAATATCCTCTGTCAGCCGAAAAGCTAAGCCCTGTGCTAGCTTGCTACAAGGTGAAAAACGCGGAGCAAGGCATCGAGCGTGCCGCGGAAATCGTGTCCTTCGGCGGAATGGGCCACTCGTCGGTTATCCATTCCAAGGATCAGGAAACGATTCAGCAATTCGCAACACGGCTGCAAACCGGACGCGTTATCGTTAATTCGCCTTCGACGCACGGCGCCATCGGCGATATTTACAATACCAACTTGCCATCCCTGACGCTGGGCTGCGGATCGTACGGCTCCAACTCCACGACCAACAACGTGTCGGCCGTCAATTTGCTCAATATCAAGCGGGTTGCCGAAAGGACCGTCAATATGCAATGGTTTAAGATTCCGCCAAAGGTTTATTTTGAAAAAGGCGCAACGCAATACCTGTCCAAAATGACGGACATTTCCCGAGTTCTGATCATAACGGACGAAATGATGGTTAAGCTGGGTTACGTCGAAAAGGTACAATATTATTTACGCAAAAGAAAGCTGCCCGTTCAAATCGAAGTGTTCACCGATGTTGAGCCCGATCCATCCGTAGATACCGTCAACCGCGGAACGGCTGCCATGAACCGGTTCCAGCCGGACTGCATTATTGCCCTCGGCGGAGGTTCGCCAATGGACGCCGCCAAAGCGATGTGGCTGTTCTACGAATATCCGGACACCGACTTCGATGGAATGAAACAAAAGTTTCTGGATATCCGCAAGCGGATCTACAAATACCCGCGCCTGGGACAAAAAGCGAAGTTTGTTGCAATTCCGACAACTTCCGGCACAGGCTCGGAGGTCACATCGTTTGCAGTTATCACCGACAAAAACAACGGCAACACCAAGTATCCGCTGGCTGATTACGAGCTGACTCCGGACGTTGCGATTATCGATCCCGAATACGTGTACTCCCTGCCGCAGACCGTAGTTGCGGATACCGGCATGGACGTATTGACGCACGCGATCGAAGCATATGTTTCCATCCAGGCTAACGATTTCACGGATGGCCTAGCTATCAAGGCGATCCAGCTTGTATTCGAAAACCTGGAGAAGTCGTTCCAGTCTGCCGATCCCGTTGCAAGAGAAAAAATGCACAATGCTTCAACCATCGCAGGCATGGCATTCGCAAACGCCTTTCTGGGCATCAACCATAGTCTTGCCCATAAGTTCGGCGCAGAATTCCATACCGCACATGGCCGTACAAACGCTATATTGCTACCGCATGTTATTGCGTACAATTCGCAGCGGCCAACCAAGTTTCAATCGTTTCCGAAATACGATTATTTCAAAGCCGATGAGCGTTATGCAGAAATTGCCCGCATCCTGGGCCTGCCGGCCCGCACCATCCAGGAGGGCGTAAGCAGCCTGGTGGATGCGATTCGCAAGCTGAACCGTTCCCTCGGCATTCCGGAAAGCTTCCAGGCTGCCGGAGTCGATGCAGATGCTTTTGAAAGCCGCGCCGATTACTTGGCAGACCGCGCTTTCGAGGATCAATGTACAACCGCAAATCCTAGGCTGCCGCTCGTAACTGAGCTTGCCGATTTGTACCGCAGAGCCTTCTACGGAAACTTCCAGTCATAAATCTCAAATAACGGATAGGAGGATTTCAAAATGGCAACAACAGAAAAATCTTTGCAACAACAGGTGCCGTCGAATGATGCATGGAGAGGCTTTACCACTGGTGCATGGGGAGAGAAAGTAAACGTACGCGATTTTATTATCGCCAACGTTTCCCCATATCTGGGAGATGACACCTTCCTGGCCGGACCAACAGAAGCTACAACCAAGCTGTGGGAAGTCGTCAGCGATCTGACGCGCAAGGAACGTGAACGCGGGGGCGTTTTGGATGTGGATATGAATCCTTCCTCCATCGTTTCCCATGGACCAGGCTATCTGGACCAAAATCTGGAGCAAATCGTCGGCGTTCAGACCGATGCTCCGTTCAAGCGTTCCATCCAGCCTTACGGCGGTATCCGTATGGTGCAGGACGCTTGCGTAGCCTACGGCTTCGAATTGCCTGAAGAAATCGTTAAATTGTTTACCGATATCCGCAAAACGCATAACCAAGGCGTATTCGATGCTTATACCGCTGATATGCGGAATGCTCGTAAAGCAGGCATTATTACCGGCCTTCCTGACGCATACGGCCGCGGCCGCATCATCGGCGACTATCGCCGCGTTGCACTGTACGGTATTGATCGCCTGATTAAAGAGAAAAAAGCCGATCTGAAGCTGACTGAAAAATCGCCGATGTCCGAAGCGGTTATCCGCGAGCGCGAGGAGCACAACGAGCAAATCCGCGCCCTGCAAGAGCTGAAAACGATGGCGGCATCTTATGGCTACGATATTTCCGCTCCTGCGCAAAATGCAAAAGAAGCTGTTCAATGGCTGTACTTCGGCTACCTTGGCGCAATCAAGGAGCAAAACGGCGCAGCAATGAGCCTTGGACGTACATCCACTTTCCTTGATATTTACTTCGAGCGCGATCTGAAGGAAGGCACTTTGACCGAAGAGCAAGCTCAAGAAATTTATGACCACTTCGTTATGAAGCTGCGTATCGTTAAATTCCTGCGCACGCCAGATTATAACGAATTGTTCAGCGGGGACCCAACATGGGTAACGGAATCCATTGGCGGTGTTGCCGAAGACGGCCGACCGCTTGTGACAAAAAGCTCATTCCGGATGCTGCACACTCTTTACAACCTGGGACCTGCTCCAGAGCCAAACCTGACGGTACTGTGGTCCACTCAATTGCCGCAAGGCTTTAAGGATTTTTGTGCGAAAGTATCCATTGAAACCAGCTCCATTCAATACGAAAACGATGATATTATGCGCCCGGTGTACGGCGACGACTACGCCATCGCATGCTGCGTATCCGCTATGCGCGTCGGCAAGCAAATGCAATTTTTCGGAGCACGCGCCAACCTTGCCAAAGCTTTGCTGTATGCCATCAACGGCGGCAAAGACGAAAAAATCGGCCTTCAAGTGGCTCCTGTCACTGCTCCGATTACAGACGAGGTTCTCGACTACGATACCGTTCGTGAGCGTTACGATGCAACCATGGATTGGCTGGCAGAGCTGTATGTCAATACGCTAAACGTCATCCACTACATGCATGACAAGTATTGCTATGAACGCCTTGAATTTGCTCTGCATGATCGTGAAATCATTCGCACAATGGCTTGCGGCATTGCCGGCTTGTCCGTAGTAGCCGATTCCTTGAGCGCTATCAAATACGCCAAGGTTCGTCCGATCCGCAACGAAGAAGGCATCGCTGTTGATTTTGAAATCGAAGGCGAATATCCGCAATACGGCAACAACGATTCCCGCGTCGATGATATTGCGGTAGAATTAGTAGAAACCTTTATGTCGAAGCTCAAAAAACATCCGACCTACCGGGATTCCATTCATACCCAATCCGTTCTGACGATTACATCCAACGTGGTGTACGGCAAAAAAACCGGCTCCACGCCGGACGGACGGAAAGCCGGTGAACCGTTTGCGCCAGGGGCCAACCCGATGCACGGACGCGATCGCAAAGGCGCGCTAGCTTCCCTCGCCAGCGTTGCGAAGCTGCCATACGATCATTCGCTTGACGGCATCTCCAACACCTTCTCCATTGTCGGAAAGGCGCTGGGCCGTGAAGAGGAAACTCGCGTACGCAACCTGACATCGCTGCTGGACGGGTACATGTCGCAAAACGCGCATCACCTGAACGTCAACGTGTTCGATCGTGCTACACTGCAAGACGCTATGGATCATCCGGAGCAATATCCGCAGCTTACGGTACGGGTTTCCGGTTATGCGGTCAACTTCATCAAGCTGACCCGCGAACAACAGCTTGAAGTTATGAACCGGACATTCCACGGCTCCATGTAATAAAGTAACCAACGATTTTCCAACTACCAGGGGAGGGACGCGCTATGGGCGTACAACAAAGAGGACATCAAGATTCGGAGGCCAGGGGGCGTGTCCACTCCCTTGAAACATTCGGAACGGTCGACGGACCCGGAATACGGTTTGTACTGTTTCTGCAAGGCTGCGCGCTTCGCTGCCAGTTTTGCCACAACCCGGATACATGGGACACAGCTACAGGCAAAGTAATGACTGTGGAAGAGGTAATTGCGGAGATCGAACCCTATGTCAACTATTTCAAAATGTCGGGCGGCGGCCTCACCGTAACAGGTGGGGAGCCTACCCTTCAAGCACCCTTTGTTGCCGCTTTGTTCCGCGAGGTGAAGAAACGGTTTGGCCTTCATACAACGCTGGACAGCTCCGGCTTCTGCGAACCTTCTCATGCAGATGCATCAGGATTGCTTGAAGCAACCGATCTTATCCTGCTGGATTTGAAGCAGCTGAACAATGAGCGTCACACCGCTTTGACCTCACAGTCCAATGAGCGTATCCTGAGGTTTGCCCGCCATTTGTCAAACAAAGGAAAGTCCATCTGGATTCGGCACGTGCTTATTCCCGGCGTAACGGACAGCTATGAAGATCTGCATGCTTTAGGCGCTTTTGTCGGCTCCTTAAACGGTGTTGAAAAAGTCGAGCTTCTCTCCTACCATCGGATGGGCGTCTACAAGTGGGAGCAGCTTGGCCTGGACTATCCGCTGGAAGGCGTTCAAAGCCCAACCGACAAAGAGGTTGAAAGAGCAAGGGGAATTATCGAAATTGGCCGCCAGAGCGCTTTCTCGCTCCAAGGCGAGTTGAATAACGCTGCTCCCGCAGCCGATTCCAAGCTGCCGATCTCATAACATCCTATCGTCAAATAGAAAGGCTGAGCAAGAGGCTCCATTTATGAGTCCTCTGCTCAGCCTTTTTTTATTGAGACTGTTCAAACATCTGCTTTGATTAAGTAACATGCCTCAGCCATAAATGGCGCCGAGCATGACCTTCAGCCAGTCTTAATCGAAGAGCTTTCGCTTTAGCCTGCATTCCTTGTCAATTAGCCTGCTACGGGGGTTTTTGAAGCAAACTGGCTGTTATACAAATCGGCGTAGAAGCCGCCTTGCGCTAGCAGCTCGTCGTGGCTTCCCTGCTCGATTACCGAGCCTTTGTTCATAACCAGAATAAGATCGGCATCACGGATGGTCGATAATCTGTGGGCTATGACAAAGCTGGTACGGCCGGTCATCAGGTGGTTCATCGCATGCTGAATCTGCACCTCGGTCCGGGTATCGACGCTGCTCGTCGCTTCGTCCAGAATGAGAATAGCTGGGTCTGCCAGAATCGCTCTGGCAATCGTCAACAGCTGCTTCTGCCCTTGAGAAATATTTGACGCCTCTTCATTCAACACCGTATTATAGCCTTCCGGCAGGGTCCGAATAAAATGATCCGCATGTGCAGCCACTGCCGCAGCCACAATTTCCTCTTCCGTTGCACCCGGTCTTCCATAGCCGATATTATCGCGTATCGTGCCGTTAAACAGCCAGGTATCCTGCAGCACCATGCCGAATTGATTCCGCAAATGGCCTCGCTGCATGCCCTGAATCGGCTGCCCGTCGATCGTTATGGAGCCGCCCGTCACCTCGTAGAATCGCATGAGCAGGTTAACAAGCGTTGTTTTGCCTGCACCCGTAGGTCCAACAATGGCAACGGTCTGCCCGCTTTTCACCTCGATATTCATCCTTTCGATAAGCGGAACGTCAGGCTTGTAATAGAACTCGACATCGTGGAATGCAACATCGCCGCGAGGATGCTTCAGAACAATCGGCCTCACCGGCTCCGCGCCTTCCTCTTCCTCGTCCATCAGCTCGAATACCCGCTCTGCGGATGCAATGGTGGATTGAATGATATTCGCAATATTGGCCGTTTGGGTAATCGGCATTGTAAATTGTCTTGCGTATTGAATAAATGCCTGAATATCGCCAACCGTAATGGCACGTTGCGTAACCAAAATACCGCCCACCACGCAAATCAGCACGTAGCCGATATTTCCAATCAGGTTCATCAACGGCATCATAATGCCGGAAATAAATTGCGCCTTCCAGCTGGATTTGTACAGCCTGTCATTAATTTCATCAAATTGCTGAATTGATTTCTGTTCATGCCCAAATGCTTTGACAATCGTATGCCCGGTATACATTTCTTCTACGTGGCCGTTAAGAGCGCCAAGCTCGGCTTGCTGGCTTTTGAAATAAAGCTGGGATCGCTTTGCAATAAAGCCGACTACCATAAAGCTGAGCGGCAGCGTAAGCACCAGAATAACCGTCAGCAGCGGACTGATCGTCAGCATCATCACAATAACCCCGACCAAGGTAACGATAGAAGTAATCAACTGTGTCAAGCTTTGCTGGAGCGTATTGCTAATATTGTCCACATCATTGGTTACCCGGCTCATAATATCTCCATGAGAGCGGGAATCAAAAAACTTCAGCGGCAGTCTGCCCAGCTTGTCGTTTACATCATTCCGAAGCCGGTACACGACCTTTTGGGCAACGCCGGACATTAAATATTGCTGGATAAAGCCAAACAAAGCGCTTATGATGTACAATCCCGCCAGCAGCGCCAAAATAAATGCAATGCCTTCAAAATCAATCGCCGCTCCGGGAATTCCTTTTATTTTGGCCATCATGCCGTCAAATAGCAGGTCGGTTGCCCGGCCTAATATTTTGGGGCTTGCAATGGAAAAGATGGTACTCAATATAGCTGCGGCCAAAACCAGAATTAACGTTAAAGTAAATGGCTTGAGGTAAACTAAAAGGCGCTTTAACGAGCCTTTAAAGTTTTTTGCCTTTTGGCCGGGCATTGCCATCATGCCAGGACCATGTCCAGGTCCAAAGCCGCCACCCGGACGCGGCGGGCCGGACGGCCCTTTTGCACTTCCATGCCCCTTGTTGTCATGTCCGTTTCCTGCGCCGCTCATGCGATCTCCTCCTCTGACAACTGGGATGCAACAATTTCGCGATAGACAGAGGAACGCTCCATCAACTCCCGATGGGTGCCGATGCCGGAGATGATGCCTTCATCCAGAACGATAATCTGATCGGCATCCATAACCGTACTGACGCGCTGCGCCACAATAATGACAGTAGCATCCGAGGTTTCCTCCTTCAAGGCAGCCCTCAGTTTGGCATCCGTTTTGTAGTCCAGCGCAGAGAAGCTGTCGTCGAACAGAAACACTTTAGGACGCCGCACAAGCGCTCGCGCAATGGACAACCGCTGCTTTTGTCCGCCGGATACATTGACTCCGCCTTGCGCGATCATAGTGTCAAATTTCTCCGGCATTTCCGATACAAAATCAAGCGCCTGCGCCGTTTTGGACGCTGCGATTATTTCTTCCTCCGTAGCGTCTTCCTTGCCGTAGCGGATATTTTCGGAAACCGTGCCTGTAAACAATACGGCTTTTTGAGGCACCAGCGAGATGCCGCTCCTCAGCGGCTCCTGTCCCCATTTTCTCACATCCACGCCATCCACAGACACCGTACCTTCGGCAACGTCGAAAAATCGCGGAATGAGCCCCAGCAGGGTCGACTTGCCCGAGCCGGTCCCGCCGATAATAGCCGTCACTTGGCCAGGCTTTGCTGTAAACGAAATATCGCTCAGAGCAGGACGCTCCGCGCCGGGGTAATGGAAGGAAACATTTCTGAATTCTACCGTCCCTTGCTTGACGGAGCTGCTTGCTTTTTGCATGGCGGCTGGATCAACTACGGTTGGCGCCAGATCAATAACCTCATTAATACGCTGCGCGGACGCTGCGGCGCGAGGCACCATAACAAACATCATGGAGAACATCAGCAGAGAAAACATAATTTGCATCGCATATTGGATAAACGCCATCAAGTCGCCAACGCCCATCGCGCCGCTGCCGATCCGAAGGCCGCCGAACCAAACGATCGCAATCGTGGACAAGTTCATAATAAGCATCATAAGCGGCATCATAAACGCCATAATACGATTTACTTTTATGGCATTATCCATCAAGTCGGCGTTTGCGGCAACAAAACGTTCTCTTTCATGCTCTGTCCGGTTAAACGAGCGAATAACCCGGATACCAGTCAAGTTTTCGCGAAGCACCAGATTGATCCGGTCCAGCTTTTTCTGGATTGCCTTAAAATAAGGCATTCCTTTGGAGGTAATCAGCCAGATGGCCAGCGCAAGCACTGGCAGCGCCACCAGAAGCACAAGCGTTAGCTTGGCATCCTTGTAGAGCGCCATAATAATACCCCCGATGCACATCATCGGCGCCATGACCATCATACGCAGCATCATCATCAGCACCTGCTGCACCTGGTTGATGTCGTTCGTTGTTCTCGTAATTAGCGATGCCGTACCGATCTTGTCAAATTCCTGCAGCGAAAAGCCTTCTACATGGGAGAATACCTTGCTTCGCACCAAACGGCCAAAGCCGGAGGAAATCCGGGAGGCATACAAGCTGGCAAGCACTGAAACCAGCGTTCCTGCTATCGTCACGCCTAGCATGAATCCGCCCATTCGCCAGATGTAAGCTTTGTTGCCCTCTATTACTCCTTTGTTGACAATGTCGGCCATCAAGGTTGGAAGATACAGCTCTGCCAGCGATTGCAGCAGAATCAGCATCATTACCAAGCCAATGGCAGCGCGGTAGGGTTTGAGCAAGCGAAACAATTTGACCATGTCATTCATCCTCCCGCTTAAAGCTTTAGTGATAAATAGTTCAGCTATTTAATAATTATAACTCCCGCTCCCGCAGGATTTCAAGACGCCTCGAAGCTTCTCTTTTCCCGTTGCAGCGGAACGTCAAAAAAGTCCGGGCACCTTGAAAACAGGGTGCTCCGGACCAGACTCTTTCATGCATAAATGTATGATTACCCAGGTTTTAATTATCCGGATTACGTTTAGCCTCATTTGCTTCCATCAATAAAAACAAGAGACTGGAGCGTATCCATGGCCTTAACGATAGCTTCCATTTCAGACGGCGAAATGTCGTCCATTCTATTCATTAACCTGCTTTCCATTTGGGTAAAAATAGATTTCATTCTTTCTTCCCCCGCGGAAGACAACGTAATATGCTGCTTTCGCCGATCCACTTCATCTGTATATTTTCTGCACAAGCCCATTTCCGCTAGCTTTCTCAGCTCCCGGCTCGCATTAGGCATCGACATGCCCATACATTCGCTAATCCCGCTAAGCGTTACTGGCTGCTCCACAGCGATATATTCCAAAATGCTGTATTGAACCGGCGTCATGCCGTCCAGATTAATATCCTTGCCCAGTTCAACCTGGATGCGATGAACCGCTGCAACAAATGTCACCATCCGATAAAATAATGCCGATTTGTCCATTCGCAATCACCTCTTCTGTCAACACGATATCAAATTTATTATCTAAATACAACTATATGAGTCCAACATAACGCAATAACAGCGAAGCGCCATAGAAAACGGCTCTTCGCTGCCAATTGAATCAGCTATTTAGACAACCTGTACCAGCATTAGAATGATAGAGGACAGGCCAAGGCAGGTGCTCAGCAAAATGAGAAACAGCAAAGCCTGCTTATGGTTCAGCCCGGCGCGCAGCAGACGGTAATGAGCCTGGCTGGCATCCGCCTGATAAATGGACTTGCCTTGAATAAACCGTTTAACGACAACGAACAAATTATCAAAAATAGGAACGCCCAGCGCCAAAATCGGAATAAACAGCGACAGCACCGTTGCTTGCTTGAACGCGCCATCTAGGGCGATCACCGCAAGCACGAATCCCAGGAAGGTTGCGCCCGCATCTCCCATAAATACCTTTGCCGGCGGTTTGTTAAAGCGCAGGTAGGCCAAGGTAACGCCCACAAGAATAACAGCCATAATGGCGGAATTGGATTGTCCCATTGCCAGCGCAACAACAAATAACGTAGCGGCGGATATAGCGGACAGACCGCCTGCAAGACCGTCCAGTCCGTCCGAAAAGTTAATAACTGTCGTTACACCAAATATCCACAAAATAGTCAGCACAAACTGCAAAATGACGGGAAGCTCTATGTAGTCTCCGGAGAAGGGATTCACGAAGCCCGTAAACACAACGCCCGATGCATATACCAACACCGCAGCTGACATCTGCACGATCAGCTTGGGCAAGGCCGGAAAGTCCTTCCCTTTTGTTTTGTACCAGTCGTCAATGGTTCCGATTACAAGCAGCATAACGCCCCCTGCAAACAAAGCCGCCGTCTCCCAGTTGATCTCTCTGGACACAAGCAGATAGGCTGCAAAAAAACCGATAAAGATAGCATAACTTGCCGTCAGCGGAATCGGCTCCCGATGAAGCTTACGCTCCACATCCTTGCGGGGCTTGTCCACAAAATCAAGCTTGAAGGCCAGCTTGCTGAACGGAGGAATTAGCAGATAAACAACAACAAATGATATTAGGAATGCAATTACGTAAGAAATGTGGTCCACCACCATATCCATTATTAACATTGCAGTCTCTATTATACTTTTTTTGCGCGGCGCTGTCGAATGATAGGGAAATACAGGAAAAAGAGGGAGCGCGCCGCAACGCCGGCACGCTCCCCTTTCATTCTCTACCGTATGTTACTTGCAATGCCGGGCGGTTAACCGCTGCTTTCCCCGCTCTCGTCAAGCTGCCCCATTTTAGTGAAATGGGCTTCAACCTTGCGGCTAACCCACCAGGCCAGGGCAACGAACAGGACAATAAAGACGATCTCCCAGGGACGCTGGGCAAAGCGCTCCAGATCATATCCGATATAGGAAACATAAAAAATCATGATCGCCTTGCCCGGCAGAAGCGCCGCGAGATAAGAGCGAACCGTCATACCGGACACCGCGGCCGCCACATTGACTGCAACGAACGGCCCCATCGGAAAAAGGCTTAGCACAAACACGTAGCTGAACGCGTTGCGCCTGGCCCAGTGCAATGCCTTCTGTACCTTGGGCTTTTGCCGCCATCTCTGCACATAGCGCAGATTCGACGCCTTGCGGACCAGCATAAATGTCGTTAGACATCCGCTAACAATACCGATCCAGGAGTAAAGAAACCCCTGCCAGAGTCCATAAACAGCAGCGTTTAATCCGATAATAACCATGGTAGGCAGCGGCGGCACAAATGATTTCATAAAGGTAAGCAAAATACCGGGAAGCGGCCCAAAGGAGCGAAAGTGCTCCAGCCATTCCCTGAGATCGCCTTCCGTCCACGAGGACAGCAATGCTATTGTATTCATTCTGGATTAATCATCCTTCTTCTTACTTGTCTGCGCTGTATACCAAACCCCACTGCTTGCGGATTTCGTCAAGCGTTCCCATAATAGCCTGCGTTTCCGAAAGTGGCATTATACTAGACTCCAGCTTCCCTTCGCGCAAGCAAGCCATAGCCTCTTCCGCCTCGAAGGCATACCCTTCCGCTTCCCGGGCATCGGCATAATGCTCCGGCTCCTTATCCTTGGCGAACAGGGTTGCGGATTTGCCGAACAAAAAGTCTGGAATACGGATATACCCCTCCGTGCCATAAATATAAGCGTCATTAACCATTCCAAGCTGCACGGCTCCGTTCAACACGGCGCTGCGGCCCCCGGGATAGCCGAACAACAGCGAAAATTGCTCATCCACTCCTGTTTTGCCGATGGAAGCGACGCTTGAAATGGTTTCCGGCTGCTGGCCGAACACCATGGATGCAAAGGATACCGGGTAAATGCCCGCATCCAGCAGCGCTCCTCCGCCCTGAGCAGGGTCCAGCAGGCGGCTGCCGGGATTCCAGCCGATGTTGAAGCCGAAATCCGCCTTAAGCATGCGTACCTCGCCGATTCTTCCTTCAGCGAGCCACTGTCTGACTTTTATAATGGGCGGCAAATAACGCGTCCACATGGCTTCCATCAGAAATACGCCATGCTCCCGCGCTGTCTGAATCAGCTCCGCCGCTTCCCCTTCATTCATCGTAAAAGGCTTCTCGCAAAGCACCGATTTGCCGCCCTTTAACAGCGCTAACGCATTTTCTTTATGTACAGTGTGAAGCGTGCCAACGTAAACAATATCTACATCGGGGTCCTGCGCCAGCTCTTCAACTGAACCGTAAGCCCTCGGAATGTTATAGGTTTTCGCAAATTGTTCGGCCTTCTCCAATCTTCTGCCGCCAACTGCGATCAATTCCGCTCCTTTGGCAAACTTAAGGTCCTTAACAAATTTGGACGAGATCCAGCCCGGGCCAAAAACGCCCCATTTGATGCTTTTTTCCGACATCTTACATTCCAGCTCCTTTTTTGATGAAAAGTAGTGAATGCCTTTTTGTACAATAGTGCGCGTTCAACCTTACAGAGTCATTTTATCACAGTGCGGCTCCCCTGTCGCAGAATTGCCCGAACTTAAGCCCAAAAAATGCGGCTCCATAGACGTCCGCAGGACATCCATGAAACCGCATTTTTCACTTCATGAGCTTTATTTCTTATTTAATTCCTTGCTCCTGCACATATTGAAGCCATTGCTTCTTGTATTCAGCCTGGATTTTTTCGAGGCCCGCCTGGTTGGCTTTTTCCATAAACGTTTTCAGGCCGCCTTCAACATCCTTGACTACGCCGGCTATAAGCGGGAACAGATATTGCTTCTCCACTTGCTCAAGAGCTGCTCTTTCTACCTGGTAGGAGGTGTAGTCCTCGGCAAAGCCGGTAAACTTGTCAGGCACCTGGATTTTATCCAGCTCATCGAAAATCGCTTTAACGCCGTCATAGTTTTTGTCGAACAGCATGTACTCAGGATTGCGCCATGCCCAGCCATTCATACTCTCGCGCGGGAAGCCGTTGGAGTTGGCGTCGCCAATCATGGTGTAGTAGCCGTCAACCACCTCGTAGTTTTTGCCTTCAACGCCATATTGCGTCAGCAGATTGTAGCGTTTGTCCGTCACCATCTTTTCGTAGAATGCCAAAGCGCGTTCAGCGTTTTTGCTGCTTACCGGTACGGCAAAGCCGTTATGAATCGGGTGAACCGGAGTCGCTACCCCCGTAGTCAGCGGGTATGGATAATAACCCAGCTTCCATTCCGGGTGAGTCGCTTGAAGCTTGATCACGGAATCATTGAAGCGCGTTGGGTTGTCGCCAAGCAGAGCTGCCGCTTTGCCGCTGGTCAATTGCTCTTGAATAACGTCTTTGACCGAAAGCACGTTTTTCACCATGTAGCCGTTGTCCTGCCATTTTTTCATGCGAAGCAGGTCCTGCAAATGCTCCTCGGAGCCCCAGTAGCTTACAACCTCTGTTGGCGTATCGTAGTTAATGTCGATGCCGTAAGGAGTTGCTCCGATCGGTTTGGACGCAATGCTTCTGTACGTATCGAATAACGTGCCTTTCATGTCGGCGCCCATTGCAAGAGGCACCATGTTTGGTTCATTTTGCTTGATGCCTTCCAAATATTGCTCGAAGGTATCGATATCAACCGGTTTAGGCAAATTGTATTTCTCGCGCAGGTCTTCGCGCCATACAAAGCCGTTGGTTACATACTCCTTGTAGGTCGCCGGCGCCGTAAAGATTTTTCCGTCGATTTTGACCGCTTCCCACATATCTTGCGGAACGAATTTGTAGAGCTCCGGAGCAGCTACAGGCAGCAGCTCGTCAAGCGGCTGGAACGCGCCGCGTTTGGCGTAGGATTGGTATTGCGTCCACTCAGCCGTAAAGATCAGGTCGACCTGTTGGCCGGAGCCGAGCAGCAATTTGTATTTTTGATCCCAGTCTGTCCACGATGTGTAGTTGAATTTAACTGTCGCGTTGAGGTCTTCCTTCGCCATCTTGTTGATTTCTTCCTGGATGGCAGGCAAATCCTTCGGCGCATCGCCAAGCATATAGAATTGAAGCTCTACCGGCTTGGAAATGTCAATGCCGGGTTTTGCCGCTTCTCCATCCGTACCGCTGCCTTCGCCTGATGCCGCATCAGACGGCTTTGGCGAATTGGAAGGCGTGGCTGTTCCGCCATTTCCTGAACATGCTGCAAGCAATGCCGCTGTAAGTACAAAGGATAGCAATAAGGATAATGCCTTTGCTGGTTTCTTCATCTTTAATAATCCTCCCTTTTTATTATGCTTGCATCTATGTTAGCCGTCGGGGGCCGTGCCGCTTTGTGCCCAATGGGCCTGCCGGGACCGTGCCCCGTCCGGTTCTAACCTTTAACCGCGCCAATCGTCAAGCCTTTGACAAAATAACGCTGAACAAACGGATACAGGAACAGAATCGGGCCGGTAACGATGATCGCCATCGCCATTTTGGTGGACTCCGTCGGCATTTCGCCCAGAGATACTCCGGTCCCTGCGCCCATCTGCATAACAAAGCTCATTGCATTGATGACATTGTACAGATAGTATTGCAGCTGATACATGCTGGTATCGTTAATAAACAGCGAAGACGTAAACCAGTCATTCCAATATTGCAGAGCCAGGAACAGGCCAACCGTCGCAATGCCCGGCATGGAGAGACTAAGCACGATCCGGTAATAAATCAGGAAGTCGTTGGCGCCGTCCATTTTGGCCGACTCTACCACCTCGTCCGGCACGGCGGAGCGTATAAAGTTTTTCATCAAAATAATAAGAAACGGCGTCATCAAGCCGGGGAAAATCAAGACCCGGTACGTATCGGTCAGGTTCAGATATTTGGTCATGAGGATATACCAAGGAACCAGACCGCCGCCAAACAAGGTCGTAAAATAGATCATGAAGGAAAAGAAGTTGCGGTATTTAAAATCCCGTCGCTGGAGAACGTATCCGGCCATGGTCATAAAGAACAAGCCAAGCCCCGTCCCTACTACCGTTACAAAAGCCGTTACTCCGTATGCCTTCATTACTTGCTCCGGGAACCGGAATACGGTTTTGTAGCCCTCAAGCGAAAATACTGTAGGAATTAAGTTGTATCCATCGCGGATGATAGCTTCGTTTTGCGTTAGCGATGCCGAAATGATAAGCAGAAACGGGAATAGACACGCTGCGCTTGCGAACAAAATGACAATAAAGGCAATTAGCCGGAACCACTTCATATAGCCGTCTTCTTTTATTCTCATACGATGCTCCTCCTTTCTGTCCGCTATTAGAACAAGGCGTATTCGTCGTTGATTTTTTTAATAATGGTATTAACCGTCATTATCAGAATGAATCCGAACAAGGATTGATAAAGACCAGCCGCAGTTGACATTCCGATATCAAAAGTGACCTTCAGCGAGCGGTATACATAAGTATCCAGAATATCCGTCGTGTTGTACAAGACGCCATTGTTGCCGATCAGCTGGTAGAAAAGGTCAAATTGCCCCTTCATAATGCTTCCAAGCGCAAACAGCAGGAGCATAACGAACGTTGTTTTCAGCATTGGAACGGTAATGTACCAGATTCGTTGAAAAATATTGGCCCCGTCAATTTTGGCGGCCTCATAATATTCGTCGCTGATGCCCGTAATGGATGCCAAATAGATAACCATGCTGTACCCAAGGTTTTTCCATAAGTAGAACAAAATAATGAGGAAAATCCAGACCCATGGCATGTTGTAGACATCAAGCGGCTCTGACCCCAGCTTTGCCAAAAAGGAGTTCAAAAAACCGCTTTCAAAGTTAAATACGTTGTAGACAATTACGCTCAAAATAACGAATGACACGAAATAAGGAAGGAACATGATGGACTGTGTCAGCTTTTTAAACCATTTGACCCTCAGTTCGCTAAGCAGGATAGCAAGCGCAATCGCCAGTACATTGCCCAGCAGAATAAACGCTATGTTGTAGCCAATCGTATTGATCGTCAGCCGCGTTAATATTCCCGATCTCCACAAAAATTCGAAGTTTTGCAAGCCGACAAATTGGCTGTTGAACAAGCTGGTGTTAAAGTCAAATCGGGTAAACGCATAATAGACGCCCACCATCGGGGTATAAGAATTGATTAGAAAAAAAAGTACAGTTGGCAAGAGCATCAGAAACAGCAGCCGGTTTACTACCAGTTCCTTTACTAACCCACTCTTCCTTTGCATGTGTTGCATTCTCCCTTCGGCGCTTGCGTAATGTAATGTTGATGCGGCTGACCGGCCGCTTGAACTGCTTTAAGTGTACGACCGGAAAACAGATATGCGAAAGAGCACAATATCAAGGTTAGTGAACAATAAGAAGAAAACAGAATTGAACAATTTATAGGTTTGTGCAAAGTAACTGAAGAGCATAAAAAGCCCGCGGAACGGGCCCGAAGAGTGATTTAGTTCATAAAAGTTTAGATTGTTCACTGTTGGTTTCAGAGTCCGGTTCATCAATCTCCATTTAATTCATTGTTTCGAATCCTATTTGCACCGTATAATAAAACAACAAAAAGAAAACGCTTTCTAAAATGGCGCTGGGCAAAAAAACAGTTCACTGACAGTTTGGTCAAAGGGGGGAATGCAATGTCAACTTTTTCATGGAAAAACAGAAAGCTTTACGGGAAGCTGCTCTTTACAACGTCCTTGTGCATCGCTTTGACATTGTTGGTATCGTCGTTATTTTACTTTTTTGCGTACATGCAGCTTGATTTGCGCAAAACGTATCAATTCGATGCCAGCAATCTGGCGCAAACCAGCAAGGAAGTCATCGGCATGACGGAAAATGCGCAATCGCTTTCCTTCCAGATTTACCGGACCTTCGCAATATCCAAGCTGATGCTTTACCCCGACCCGACTTATTATGAAGTCAGAATCGCCATGAATGAGCTGGACAATTATTTGAATTCCATGCCTTATATCGAATCGATTTACGTATATAATTCAACCAGCGATCTATTCTACAGCGCCACGCGCCAGGGACAAGGCGGGACTTTGACCCGGACCGAGCTTGCGGATCAGGGAATTCTGGAGATTCTTGACCAGTTTCAAAGCTACCGTCCTTTCACCCCGATTCCGCGCACGTATACGACAGAACTACTGGAGGGCGAGGAGACAACCAGGGCCTATACGTATCTGGGCTATGACGCCATTGGGAAAAGCAACCAGATCAATTCTGCCGTCATCATCAATATTTCCGCCGCTTGGATCAATAGGGACATGGGAGCGGCCGCCGATGGCAAAGGCGCAAAATCTTATATTATGGACAATCAGAATCAGCTGCTGTCGGGGGACACGCTTGAACCAGCCAATTTAGAAGCACAGGATCTGGCCTTGCTGGAACGCAAGGTAGACAATCAGCCGTCGGGCTATATCGTTGCGGATTTCCAAGGACGAAAGTCGTTTATCTCCTACACCGCACCGGATGCACTGGAATGGCAATATGTCCGGGTTACTCCCTATAACGAAATTACAGCGGGGACAACATCCATTGTAAACAGGACCATCTGGATTGCCGCAGGCATACTTGCAGGGGGACTGTTTGTATCCTGGCTGCTTTCACATATGCTTTACAAGCCTATCCGGCTGATGGAAAGCCAGATGAACATGCTGGAAAACGAAAGAAGAAACACCTCCTATACCATCCGGCAAAGCTGGCTGCGGGGCTTGATGCAAGGCTCAAAAAAATTGCAGACGCCTGCACAGATGCAGAGAATGGCGCAAAGCGGCATTACATTCGACTTTCAAGCCGGTTATCGGGTTGTGCTGATCCGCATTGACCGCTTTGCTCACCTGAAGGAAACAAGAGGCGACGATTTACTTCCTTACCGCTTTGCAATTATGAATATAAGCGGCGAAATCAGCGCCCGTTATTTCAAGGCGGAAACAGTAGACATGGAAGAGGATAGCGTTGTGCTGCTGTTAAGTCCGCTGGAAGATGAGGGAGCGCCGGGCGAGCAAGAGCTGCTTAAGGAATTGCTGAACCAGATTCAGCAATCCGCTTGGGACTTCCTTAAGCTTGGACTATCTATCACCTACAGCCGTGAAGGCGAAGGAGCGGAGCAGCTTCCCCTGCTCTACAAGGAGGCACGCGAGGCATCCATGCACAGGCTGTTTTACGGACATGGCTGCATCATCGACGCGGAGTCTGTCACGGCGCTTAAAGCCAATGATTACGTCTTCCCACTGGAGAGAGAAAAGAAGCTGACCGATGCCCTTATGACCGGGAAAACCGACGAGGCCAAACGTCTGCTGTCCGACATTTTGAAGGAAACGTCAGCCTATTCGTTCCACGTTGTACGGATGACGAGCGCCCATTTGTCCATGACGGTCAACAACCATCTGGCGACGATTCAGAAAAACAACAATCTGGATATGAACGGGATTGGTTTTTTGCACCTGCCGTCGCTGGATCAGGTGGAAACGATGAAGGAAATCGAGGACGCCTTCTACGAGCTGTTCGATGCGCTTCAGGAGAAGCTTTCCGTCAAACGCTCCTCCAGGCACGAGGAGCTTATAGCACGCATTAACAAACGAATTTCCGAGCTTTATGCCGATTCCGCCTTAAGCCTCAACAGCATTGCGGAGGAGATGGGCATGTCGCCCATTTATCTGAGCCGTCTGTATAAGCAATATGCGCTGACGCCGATTGTTGATGCCATTAATCAAGTGAGAATGGAAGCCGCAAAGCAATATCTGGAGCAAAGCGATATGCCTGTTGTTGATATTGCGCCGCAATGCGGGTATACCAGCAGCTCCTATTTTCACCGGATGTTCAAAAAAAGCTTCGGCGTAACGCCAGCCGATTACCGAAAAATGAAGGCCCAGCCGGATAACAGCACCAGGCCAACGGCAGAGGCTTGAGCCGTTTAAAGGCGCAAAACATGAGAAACGCCATGGACAGCGGGGGCGGAATTACCGCCCTTTCGCAGCCCACGGCGTACATTTTCTTTGCAACGCATCCAGTCCCTTGAACAGCAGCAGCCCCACAAGGCCAAGGGTCAATATGCCGCCAAACATTTCGGGATAGTTCATTTTGGTCCATGCGCTTAATATGTAATAGCCGATTCCATAGGTCGTTGCGTAATTTTCAGCAAAAAACAGCGAAGCGAGCGAAATTCCGATGCTGATCCGCAGGCCCGTGAACATATGGGGCAAGACGGCGGGCAGCACCAGATAACGATAGGTCTGCCACGAGCTTGCGCGAAATCCCTTCATCACCTGGAAATAGAGCCCCGGTATGCTATCCACGCCGTCTCGCACCGACAGCATGATCTGGAACATAATGATCCAGATCATCAATATAATTTTGGAGACGTTGCCCAAGCCGAACAACAGCATAAAAACAGGCAAAAATGCCACTTTGGGAATGGGATATATAAAATAAACAAACGGCGACACCAGCGTTCTAAACCATTTGTTCCCGCCCAAAAGCAGCCCGGCCGGCACTGCTATTGCAAGCGATACCGCAATCGCCGCCATAACGCGCAACACGCTCGCCCCTGCATGCCGCATAAGCTCTACTGGCTCGGCCAGCATATGCTTAATCGTTTCCGCCGGGGTAGGAATGACGTGGATATCAAGCGCTAGACAAATCAATTGCCACAAAAGAAGAAAACTGATAAAACCAAACACCTGCGCTCCAACAAAGCTTCGCATCCTCTTCATAGTGCGTTCATCCATTGACGAAGCTCGATACACGTTTCGTAAAAGCGGATATCCTCACGGGCCGTTCCACCCTCAAAATCAGCGGTTTTCCGACTGGAAAGCACGCCGCCGGCTTCCAGCAGAAAAATAACATCTCCAAGCAAAACTGCTTCTTCTATATCATGCGTTACAAACAGCAGAGTTGCTCCCCGTTTGCGCTGCTGCTCCTGCACCAGCAGCTGAATGCTTTCCTTCGTTACCGCATCCAGCGATGAGGTTGGCTCGTCCATCAATAAAAAATCCGGCTCGCCTATCAGCGTCCTGGCAAGCGCCGCCCGCTGCCTCTGGCCTCCGCTCAGCTGAGAGGGATAAGAGCCTGCAACCTCTTCAAGTCCCAGCTCTGCCAGCAGCCCTGCCGTTTTTTCTGCAATTTCTTTTTTGTCCGTTACGCCAGCTAGCCTCAATGGCATGCCAACGGCCTCGGCAACGGTTTGCCAAGGAAACAAGCCTAATTCCTGCTGCAAAAAAGCGGTTCCCCGCCTCGGACCATTCACAGGCTCTCCGCCCACTTTCAAAATCCCGGAGCCGGGAGTCAAAAATCCGGCGATCAGGTTCAGGAGCGTGCTTTTTCCCACACCCGACTTACCGATTAGCGCATAAGAAACGCCACGCTCCAGCCTGGCATTCATCCCGGCAAAGATGTCCTTGCCCCCCAAATGAATGCCTATCTCTTTCAGCTCTACAAAAGGAGACATGCCCTCCCTCATTTCCACTGGCCTCATTACTTTCGTGTAATAATAACATAGGAACTGTGCTGCTAACAATCCAATCGGATGGACTCAAAATAACCTGTGATAATAGTCACAAGTCGATTTTTGGCGCTATGTTAAAATAAAACCATTCATACACTGCCTGCAAAATGCTGCATGGTTAGGAGGACAACGATGAGCTTTTCAACTTTAATGTATCATGAGCTGCGGCCTTTCGATGAATGGAAACCCGAGCAGCCTTCACCCATTGATGTACGCCAGAGCTACGAGGATGCGCTCCCCCTCCCCTTGTTCGCATCGGTTGAGAGCTTCAAGGAGCAGATGGCCTATCTTCAAGACAAGGGATATCATACCTTGACGCTGGACGAGGTGAAACGCCATTACGGCGAAGGAGCCCCCCTTCCGGAGCGATCGGTACTGTTAACCTTTGACGATTGCTTTCAATCGCTCAAAAGATATGCATATCCCATACTGAAGCAACATGGCTTTCATGCCGTCTCGTTTGTTGTATCCGGGTGGCTCCACACCGAACCAAAACCGTTTGAACCTCTTAAGTCGGCCTGTATGGCAGCTAATGAGCTGAATGATATCTCCGATGTTTTTGAATTCGCCAATCACACCCATCATTTTCATCAACGAACTGGGCCGGACAGCAGCAGTCTTACATTGAAGAGCGACGAGGAATTCCGCCTGGATCTTATGGAATGCAACAAGCTCCCGCAGCTTAACAACCGGGACGTATTCGCGTATCCATTTGGCTTGTACAAAAGCCGTAACGTCGAGGTGCTGAAGAAATCCGGCTTCAAGCTGGCCTTTACAACGGAGCCCGGTCTCAACAGCAGCACCGCAGATCCGCTCCGGCTGAAGCGAAATGTGGTTCCATACTTTATGGATCTCGACGCCTTTGCGCGCATCCTATAACTTTGAAAAGAGGTAGACATCATGAAACAAAAATGGGTTGCGGCAGTTCTCATAGCTGTTCTGCTGCTGACAGCAGCATGCGGAAGCACGACTAGCGATAGCTCTCCCGCCGTATCCAATGAACCAACAGGCAAAAGCTTTACCGTAGGCATTTTGCCGGCTGAAGGAGCCATTCCGATCATTCTCGCTCATGAACTGGGCTATATGAAGGAGGAAGGCGCGGAGCTATCCATCAAAGCCTTCGCCTCTCCCAACGACCGCAACGTGGCGGTGCAGGCAGGAGAGCTCGACGCTACAATCGGCGACATCATGACAGAAGCCGCATTTAAACAAAACGGCATCGAAATGGTTATCACCTCCGATATAAGCGAGGATTTTAAAATTCTATCTTCTCCAGGCTCCGGCATCGCTTCCATTGACGGCCTGGCGGATAAAAAGGTATCCCTTGTGCCAAACTTCCTGCTGGAGTACATCATGGACCATTTTGCCGATCAAAGCGGCTACAGCTACAGCATCGTCGAAATTCCGTCTTTCAGCGGCCGCGCGGAAGCTCTTCTGTCAGATCAGATAGACGGTGTCGTATTTACGGAGCCGCAAGCCAGCATGCTTGTCCAGCAAGGCGCCCATCTGCTTGCGGGTTCACGGGAAGCCGGCATCAAAGGCGGAACGCTGCAATTTACCGAAAAAATGGTCAAGGAACGTCCTGGCGACATTGCCGCTTTCTACAGGGCCTACAACCGCGCAGTGGACTATATGAACGCAACTGATGCTTCGGAGTATGTCGATATTCTGACGAATTACCAGTTCCCTGAGCAAATCGGCCATTATCTGGCTGGCCTGAAAAACAGCTTTCAGCATGCCGCTCCGATTAGCGAGGAGCAAGTCAAAAGCATTGTGGATTGGAGCGTGTCCAAAGGAATGCTCAAGCAGCCTTTTACGTATGAGGAGCTGACGAATTTCACCTTTTTGCCCTAAGCCGCAAAACCTGACATACCTATTAAAGTGGGTGTCCGAAAAGTCAAGTGGAACGAATAATTATTCAGCAGAGGGAACCGGACGGGAAAGGGTGTCTTGAGGGCGAGTTTTTTTGTCCGCTTTTATCCACTAAAAATAAGATCAAGATAAAGCGGACAAATAGGTTTGAGCTTCCAAGACACCCTTTTCCGGGAGGGACGGGTTTTGCTGAATAATGATTCATTTTAACAGACTTTTCGGACACCCCTTTCATTTTTTGATCCACAGCTTGGAAAAATCCAGCCAGCCAAAAGAATCATGCGCCAGTCCTTGCAGCGTATGGGGCAGCAATGTCCGGTAATTCATGTGATACATATACAACAGCCAATTGTCGCGGCGCAAAACACGTTCGGCCTCCTCCATGATTGCGGCTCTTTCATCCCGGGACTCAACGCGGACATACGCTGCCAAAATGCCGCGCAGCTCGCCCAACTGGTTCTCATTGAAAAAATGTTCAAAATTGCTGTCTCCATTAAAAAACAACCGCAAAAGGCCCAATTCAGTATCCTTTTCCAGTACCTCCGTCGCCAGCATCATCTGGGCATCCTGTCCAAGTCTCTGCACTGTATGCTCGGCAAAGCTGTAAGGCTTCAGCTCCAGTGTCAGACCAATCGCCAACGCCCGCCGGCGAAGCCACAGCATGTCCTGCAGCTCCACGGGACGCCCATGATAATAAAGGCTGACCGTTTCTCCCGCATAACCGCTCTCCCGCAAAAGCCTGCTCGCTTCAAGCAACGAGCTTTCCGGCAAAGCACCAGCCTCGTCAGACCATGTAGCGTTCTTCCGCTTATACCTCTCTATCTCTGACAAATAGCCATTTTTCCGGGCCTCTTCCCGGCTTCTTGCAACAAGGAAGCTGCTTGCCGGCATGGAGCGGCGGTCACCAAGCTCATTAATCAGCAGGCCCCTGTCGAGCAGCAAGCGCATTGCCTGGCGGAAGCAAGGATGGTGCTGGATGCCAGGCCGATTAAAATTAAAAATCAAATAACGGCAAACATCCAGCTTGGAATCTATATCCTGGTTAGCGTCAAGGCCTGTCCCGTCCGCTGCTTTCTCCGAATGAGGCAAGGAAAACCTCCTCTCCCTCGGGCTATCCGAAGGAATATGCCAAATTTCCACCACATCCAGCCAGGCCCGCTCGCGAAAATAATCGTCAAACGCCTCAAGCCTGAGCACTTGCGCAGCGTTTTCCTCTACCTTGAAGGCTCCTGTGCCTACCATCTTCTGCTCGGAAAAGCCTTCATCATGCGGAATAATCGACATGGTGGCGCAGCTGAAGAAATGAAGAATAAAAGGATTAGGCTTCTTCAGGCGCAGCACCACGCAATGTTGCCCAATGATTTGTGTTTCCGAAATATCCTCGTACTGCCAACAGGACGGAGAACGCACCTTCCGGAGCCGCTCCAGTGTATACCTCACATCCTCTGCCGTAAAAACAAGGCCGTGATGGAAACGCACACCCTTGCGCAAATAAAAGGTCCATTCTGTATAATCCTGATTGCTTTCCCATGCATGTGCAAGGGACGGGAGAAACCTCTCGCCGACCGAATCAAAATCGATCAGGCGGCTATAGACTTGCTCCAGCAAAAACACCTCGGTGGTCGTGTAAGAAAAAGCCGGATCAATGATGCCAAGCTTCCGGGCAACCGTTACCCGCAGCACATCCAGCTCCGATGAGCCTGCCTGCTTTAGCTGGAAGCCCATATGCTTTTCAAGCATGATGCGCAGTCTGCCTCGAAAAGCCGGGTTGAGCTCCTCTCTGGCGACCCAATCCACCGCCTCTTTCATCCTTCCTTTTTCCAGCAGCCCGTTTACATGCTCCGCAAGTACTTCCTCAAGTCCTCGAACAACGGCCAATTGCGAGACATTGCCTCGCCCGACGCCAGCCCTCCAGTCTACATACCCCTCTTCCGCCAGCCTCCGCAGCACAAGCTTCACATTGCGGGAGGTACAATTGAACACGGTTGTCAGCTCCTGGATGGTTATGGCGATTATGGCCCCCGCCTGCTTATGGCCGGGGCGGGCCAGCAGCAGCTCTATATAATGCTCAACATGCTTCATCTTTTACCCATCCTTAAAAAGGTGAAATTACAATTTTAATCTTACTCTTTTTATTCTCGTTTTCCCAGCTACAATTAAGGCTACACAACAGGAAGGGGGCCGACTCTATGTTCAGGCTTTTGGACCGCAATATTAAAATCAGAATTTGGACTTCATTTTTGACACGCTGCGTAGAAGCCATGGTTTTGCCTTTTATGGCGATTTATTTCACGCAGAGGCTTGGAGCCGGACTGGCGGGCCTGCTGCTTCTGGCTAACCTGCTGTTGCAAATTGCGGCAAGCTTGTACGGGGGCTATATGGCGGATCTCTACGGGAGAAAAAAGGTGATGGCTTACGCCCAGATTCTCCGCTTTGCCGCGGTGGTGGTGATGGCGATTGCCAACTCCCCCTATCTGGATTCCACCTGGCTGACATTCTCCATGCTTCTGCTAATCAGCATCGGCAACGGCTTGTTTAATCCAGCGGCGGAAGCCATGCTGATTGACGTCAGCAGCAAGGAAAATCGCGCCTTTATTTATAGCATTAACTTTTGGGCAATCAATCTCTCCATCTCGATCGGCGCGCCGATCGGCGGCTTTTTATTTGCGACACACCGACTAGAGCTGCTGGCGGCAATGGGAGCGGCCAGTCTAGCCACGCTTGTATTGACCTTGTTTTTTGTGCGAGAGACCTACTTCCCCGGCCCGGACGCAAAAAGAAAAAGCGAAGGGCGCGGGCCGCTTCGCAACATGGCTGTCCACTACCGCGTGGTAGCAAGGGACAAGCTGTTTATAGTGTATAGTATTGGCGGCATGCTGATTCGTTCGCTGGAGATCCATTTGTACAATTACGTCAGCGTTCGTCTGCAGGCCGAGTTCGTCCCGCGGCAGTTGCAGCTGCTGGAGGGCTATTCCTTTCAGTTAACCGGTATACGAATGGTCAGCCTGCTCCAGATTGAAAATACCATTATTATTGTTGCTTTTGCCATTTGGGCAGCTTCTTTTGTCCGCAAATTCAAACCAACCCGAATTTTGTACACGGGCGTACTCCTTTATACGGTCGGCTATGCAATTACCGGGTACAGCAATTCAATATGGATTCTGATTATTTCCATATTGGGGGCAACAATCGGAGAGCTGATTTTCACGCCAATCAGGCAAGCCTTTCTGGCCGAAATCGTAGATGATGGAGCACGCAGTTCATATCTTGCCGTCTATGGCCTGCTGAGTCAATTTGCGGGAGCCTTCGGCGCGATCGCCGTTAGTCTGGGGGCTGTTCTTCAGTCGGGCTACATGGCGCTTCTATTCTTCCTGATGGGCATGACAGGGCTGCTGCTGACACGTTACGTCTTTCAGAGAAAGGCTCCCTCTCTATAAAGCATTTTAATCCCAGCGGGTGAGCACGATCGGGCCATCCTTTGTCACCGCAATGGTATGCTCAAACTGGGCCGCCCATCCTCCGTCAACCGTGCGCGCCGTCCAGCCGTCCCGCCCGATCAGGATATCGGGGCGACCAGTCGTCACAATCGGCTCGACCGTAATAACCATGCCTTCTTCAAGGACGACGCCTTGTCCCGGAGGTCCCGTATGGTCAACATCCGGGTATTCGTGCATGCTGCGGCCAATGCCATGCCCCACGAACATGGGCACTACACAAAAGCCATGACGCTCCGCCCGGGTTTGTACCGCATGGCCGATATCTCCGACATGATTGCCCGGCACCGCCTTTTTGATGCCTTCCAGCATTGCATCCTTGGCTGCCTTAAGCAGCTTACCCGTAGAAGCGCTTGCTTTGCCAATGCTATAGCTCCAGGCGGAATCCGCCTTCCATCCGTTCAAATCGGCCACCATATCAATAGTAACGATATCTCCAGCCTCCAACGGCTCAGCGTCGGGAAAACCGTGGCAAACCACGTCGTTAACGGACGCGCAAATCGCGTAAGGATAACCCTTGTAGCCCTTTTGCGCGGGCTGCGCTCCCCTGTCCAGCATAAAGCGTTCTACAAATCGGTCAATTTCGAGCGTGGTTACTCCAGGCGCAAGACGTCTGGACAACGCTTTATGGCAGGCCGCAACTATACGGCCCGCCTTACGTATTCCCCTGATATGCTCTCTCGTCTTAAGCTCCACCGACATGTTTGCAAGCCTCCTTCTTCGTCATGCCCAATAGCAGAATCTGGGGGTATATGCTACCCTATTCTGCAAAGAAGGAACTCATGCCCCATTTTAGAGGAAGTTCAATATGAGTTAAAAAAAAATGAGTTTCAGCGATGTTGGCCGGCGTGTGAGAAGTTCTTCCGAGAACACAAGCGAACGCTTCGCTTCTCCAGAACCCCTCACACTCTGGCTTGGCGCTACTTTTCTTTTATTCAACTTATTAGTTTCCAAATAAGAGAATTAAACCTTCTGCAGCTCTTCAAGCTGTTTGTTTTTCTCTTTAAAGCGGTCGTTATGGGAGGAAACATAGCCATAAGGGGTGGCTTCAGGGTCCACATAAACCTTGACGCTGTTCAAGGCCAATACGGCATCGGTGAATGTCCCGGCAATCAATCCGACCTTGCCTTCAAAACCAACAAAGTCGCCTGCGCCAAAGATGCCCGGTATATTGGTTTCCATCTTGTGATTGACATTGGCTTTCCATTCGCCCATATCGATTCCCCAATCGCGGATGGGGCCAAAATCGCTCCTCATACCGTGATTGACAATAACGGCATCCACATTCAACTGATGCTGCTCCTCTGTCTCGACATGCTGAATCGTCACCTTGTCGATTTGGGCTCCGTCGCTGCTGCTTAGCGCCTGCACGGCGTAAGGCGTCAGCACTCGCACCGAAGACTCCTTCATACGGGTTACATTGCGCTCCAGACCGCCAAAAGCGTCGCGCCGATGCACAACGGTAACGCTTGCAGCCAAAGGCTCCAATTCGTTGGCCCAATCCACTGCCGAGTCGCCGCCGCCGGAGATCAACACATGCTTGCCCCGGAAGGTCTCTATATCTTGAACCGTATAGTAGAGATTACTCACCTCGTAGCGTTCAGCGCCTTCGATTTCCAGCTTCGCCATTTTGCGGATGCCATAGCCGCAAGCCATAACGATAGCGCGCGTATGATGCTTTTCCCCGTTATTAGCGGTCAAAATAAAGGTGCCGTCCTCTTGACGATCCAGACTAACGATCTGTTGGCCTAGCACTATGGTTGGATCAAAGGTTTTTCCCTGCTCCACCAGCTGCTTGATTAGATTTTCACAGCGGGTTGGCGTCACGCCTCCTACATCCCAAATGATTTTTTCAGGATAAATCAGCATGCGCCCGCCAAGCTCCTCCTGTGCTTCAATCAGCTTTGTTTTCATTTCTCTCATACCGCTATAAAAAGCGGAATAAAGGCCTGCAGGCCCGCCTCCGATAATCGTTACGTCAAACAGCTCCAGCTGCTCGTTCATTCCAATCCTCCCTTTCTGTTATCAAGATTTGGATCTTGCCAGCAAATAAAGGAAATACGGCGCCCCGATAACCGCTACCACGATGCCTACAGGCACTTCCTTCGGCTGCAAGATGGAACGGCCCAGCAAATCGGCCGTGAGCACAAGCAATGCGCCCAGAAAAGCGGATACGGGCAATACAAACCGATGATTGGAGCCAACAAGCCTGCGCGCCAGATGGGGGCCAATCAAACCCACAAAGCCGATGGAACCGCTGATTGCAACGCAAGCGCCAGCCAGACCAACCCCGGCGCCAATCAGCTTCAACTGCTCCTTGCTTACATGGGCGCCCAGCCCTTTAGCCGTTGCATCGCCAAGATTAAGCACGTTAAGCGTGCGAGCTTTAATCATGACATAAGGAATCAGCACCAGAATCCAGGGCAAAAGCGCATAAACATACTTCCAGCTCGTTCCCCAGATGCTGCCCGCCATCCACGTTGCGACAAATTGATATTTGTCGGGGTCTAGCTTGAGCGTCAGAACAATCATGGCCGCGCTAATCCCCGCAGCCACCGCGATACCAGTCAGAAGCAGCCGGGTTGGCGTTATACCTTCTCCGCGCTTGTAGGACAATGAAAAAATAAGTACAGCCGTTAAGCCGGCCCCAAGCAGCGCAAGCAGGGGCAGCATAAACGCCGGCGCTGCTGTTGTCGTTGGAAAATAAAAGATAAACAGCATCACCATCAGACCGGCGCCCGCATTAATGCCCAGAATGCCGGGATCAGCCAGCGCGTTTCGGGAAATACCTTGCATGATAGCGCCGGATACCGAAAGTCCGGCCCCAATCAGCACCGCAATAACGATGCGCGGTAAACGAAACTCGAACAGGATCAAGTGCTGCTTTGGCGTTCCGTAGCCAAACAGCGTTTTTACCACATCAAAGGGAGAAAGCCGGATATGTCCGGTATTCATGCTGATAATAAACACAATAATGATAAGTGCGACCAATATGCCGACGACAATAGAGCCTCGCTTAACCTTTTGCTGCTCCACCTGGGAAGCCGTAACCATGGACATTTCTACAGCTCCCTCCTTTCCTTACGCGCCAGATAGAGGAAAAACGGAACGCCTATCAATGCGATCAATGCGCCAACCGGCGTTTCCTCAGGCGGGTTAACCATCCGTGCCGCAAGGTCTGCGAACACGACCAAAAGGCTTCCAAGCACGGCAGAGCAAGGAATGATCCAGCGATAGTCCACTCCCACAAGCTTGCGGGTCAGATGGGGAATAATCAGACCGACAAAACCAACGGCTCCAACAACAGAAACCGCCGAGCCGGCAAGGATCAGCACGATGATGGCGCATGCAAGCTTGATCAGTTTAGTGCGCTGTCCCAGCCCTCTGGCAATATCCTCGCCTAGACTAAGCAGAGTAACCGAGCGCGATAAAGCAATTGCGCCCGCAATTGCAACGGCTATCCAGGGCAGCATGATTTTTAATTGAAGCCATTTGGTTCCCGCCAGACCTCCGGCGTACCAAAACGCGATATCCTGGCCAACGCGGAACAATAACGAAATTCCTTCGCTAAGCGCGCTAAGCAAAGCGCTGAGCGCTGCGCCAGCCAGCACCAGACGCATCGGGGTTAAGCCGCCTTTGGCCAACGCTCCGATACCGTACACCAATCCCGCGGCAATACCGGCGCCAAGAAAACAGAACATAATGATATACATAAAAGGCAAACCCGGAAAAAAAGCAAAACAAATAGCCAGCGCAAAGCCGGCGCCTGCATTCAAACCAAGCAAGCCGGAATCTGCAAGCGGATTTCGAGTCATCCCCTGCATGATAGCGCCCGCTACCGCAAAGCTGGCTCCAACCATAGCGCCGCCAAGAACGCGGGGCAGACGCAGCTCCCATATGACATGATGATCCGTTATGTCCGGGTTAAAATGAAAGATCGCTTCCCACACAATCGCAAACTTGATATCCGCGGCTCCAAATGATACCGACAGCCCTAATCCAAAAATTAAAGCCGCGATGCCGCCAAAAATAATGAGCGTTGCTGCCCACGGGCGGCTTTTGAGCTTTTGATGGTCTCCGCGCTTCAAAGCGGGATTGATCTGATGTAAATTAGCCATAACGTCTCCTTAAGATGATATCAATTCTCATTATCACTAATGAGAAGTATAGTTTATTTATTCCTTTAATGCAATGCACTTTTTAGCATTTATGATATCGTTTTTGTGACTTGTCCGCAAACAAAAAGGCTTTGCCAGCGTATGGCGACGCCGGCAAAGCCTATGTTCATTATGATTCATCCCACCGAGGAATTAAGCCTGCCGAGTTCATCCTCTACGAGAGAGGTTAATTCATCTTCGTATCCGCCGGTGATTCTATATTTGCGAATGTAATCCTTCACAAATTTGCGCGGGTCCTTAGGCTGAAAAATCCTCGTCAGTTCCTTCAGGCTTTCCTTGACTTCATTCTGGCTATGCTTCGCCATGAAATCTCCTCCCTTATACGATGGATGGTCGTCCTAAACAGCATGATCCGAGAACGTTTGCGGCTTTGACACCACAATAACCCCCCGCTCGGTACGGCAACTCCATGGCCAATGAGTCACAATGTTTTCATTTTTCTTACTATTATAACAGTTCGAAATCAATTATGAAAGTGAACATTTCGGTAGCGCTTTCTTATTGATGTTCGGAAATAGGGCCAATAAACCTTTCATTCATTCTCTTCATCCTCGGATAGCTTGCGGCGCAGCACCTTGCCAATCATGGTTTTGGGCAGCGATTCCTTAAAAATATAGCGATGCGGCACTTTGTAGGCAGCAAGACGATCGCGGCACCATCGGTCCAGTTGAGACGGCGATACCTGCCAGCCGTCCTTCAACACAATAAAGGCTTTTACGCTTTCACCCCGGTATTGATCCTTCATGCCCGCCACGGCGGCTTCCTTCACTGCCGGATGCTCGAACAGCACCTCCTCCACTTCGCGGGGATATATGTTGTATCCGCCCGCGATAATAACGTCTTTCAACCGGTCCTTGATCGCAAAATATCCCTCCTCGTCCATCGACGCGTAATCGCCCGTCCGCAGCCAGCCATCGCTGAACACTCCCTCGCTTTCAGCCGGACGGCCCCAATATCCCTTCATCACCTGCGGCCCTTTGATCACCAGCTCCCCCAGTTGTCCCGGGGGAAGTCGCTCGCCCGTCACGGGATTCATGATGGCGGCTTCCGTATCAGGCAAAGGAAGGCCAATCGTGCCGATTTTGCGCCTTCCCCAAATGGGATTGGCATGAGTAACGGGTGAAGCCTCGGTCAAGCCGTAGCCTTCGATCAAGCGCCCGCCCGTCAACAGCTCGAAGCTGTCCTGAATTTCCAGAGGCAGCGCAGCGGAGCCGCTTATGCACACATTAATGGACGACAAGTCGAATTGATCCGCATCCTTTCGGTTGATAAGGGCAACATACATGGTAGGCGCGCCAGGAAAAATGGTTGGCCTTTGCTTCTGGATGGCTTCAAGCACTTTATCGGGCTCAAAGCGGGGAAGCAGCACCATTTTCCCGCCACTCCGCACCGACATATTCATTAATACCGTTAATCCAAACACATGAAACAGCGGCAGCGCCGCCAAATAGATTTCTTCGCCAGGCTTCTGCTTATAACACCAAGCCGATATTTGCAGCGTGTTGGCCACCATGTTGGCATGCGTCAGCATGACGCCCTTCGGAGTCCCCGTTGTACCTCCCGTGTACTGCAGAGCGGCAAGCTCATCGCCCGTTCCAAGCTCTGGCAGTTGTTCAAGCTCCAAGCGCCGCCCGGAAGAAATCAGCTCCCTGTAACTCCGAACGCCTTCAGTTCCGTAAGGGATTTTATGACGAACCCCCTCTTTGCGCTGCTTGATCGGGTATAGAAGATTAAGCGGAAAAGGAAGACCGTCCTTTATCGAAGTGACTATAACATGGAGCAATTCGGGCAGCGGCCCTTCCCGAGGCTGTTCTCCGCGAGCGCGGGACAATCGGGGATACAGCAAATCCAGCGTTATGATGGCACGTGCGCCGCTATCCTTCAGCTGCTCCTGAAGCTCGCGTTCGACATAAAGCGGATTGGTCTGAACCACCACCGCGCCTGCCAGCAAAACGCCATAAAACGCCGTTACCGCCTGGGGACAATTGGGCAGCATAATGGCGACCCGGTCCCCTTTGGCAATGCCGAGCCGGGCCAGCCCTGCAGCTAAGGAAAGCGCATCCTCCTTCAGCTTGCGGTAGGTGACATTTTTGCCCATAAAATGAACCGCGATTTTGTCGGGATAAGCTTCTGCGGCATCCAGCAGAAATTTCGTTACATTAATATCGGGGTAATCCAGCGAAGGAGGAACCTCCGCCGGGTAATGCTTCAGCCAGGGCTTCTCCGGCAAATCCGCGGAAGGCGTTCCCGCCTCTGCGGATTGCGGAGTCGAAGAGACGGATTCGGCATGGTTTTCGGAGTGGGCAGTACGTTCCGTTTCGTCATGCTGTTCCAATACTGAGCTCCCCCTTTACCTAACGTAATGTTCGGTTTCAATCACCTTCGCCGCAATTTTCCGTTTCCGGCTGATGATGTCCGTTGCCGGCGCACGCAGCAGCTTTCTCAAAATGGATAGCTGCAATTGCAGGCCGTCTCCCCGCTCCAGGGCAACCAGTGCAGTTTTGGCAAGTCCCTGAACCTTGTCGACGTTCTCCTGAACGAATGTCTCCACCATCAGAGTCGACAGATATGAATGGTCCCCCGACTCCTTGGATGCCGTTGCTTTCGATGCCAGCGTTTTTTTCGCTCTCAACAAACCACTTTCCATTGCAAAAATGCAAATCATCAGATCGGCTAATACGCACAGCACCTCCTGCTCCTCCTCCAGCCGCAAACCATACTTTTGCACAGCCAGGCCTCCAACAAGAAGAAACACTTTTTTGGCTTGCGAAACCAGGTAAAGCTCTTTGTCGAGCGGAGCGTCAAAGGAAGGCGCGGCGGCAGCCCCCATCACTTCCCCCTGAAGCTCCTTTGCTTTCTCCAGAAGCGGAAGCTCGCCTTTTGCCGCTTTTTTCAGCAGCATTCCAGGAATAAGCAAACGATTGATTTCGTTGGTGCCTTCAAAAATCCGGTTAATTCTGGAATCCCGGTAAAGCCGCTCCACCTTGTATTCCTTGATATAGCCGTAACCGCCGTGAATTTGCACCCCTTCATCCACAATGGAGTCCAATGCTTCCGAAGCAAAAACCTTGACGATAGAGCATTCCAGCGCATATTCGCCTATCGCTTTTGCTGCACTATTTTCGCCGATGCTTGCAAGCCGTTCATCCATCCAGCCTGCGATTCGGTATACCATGCTCTCCAGCATGTAAGCGCCGATGTTCATATTCGCCAGCTTCGCGGCAATAAGCGGGTAGGAGGAGATAGGACGCCCGAACTGCTGGCGCGTATTGGCATAAGCCGCCGAAAGCTGAATAGTTTCCTTCGCGGACCCCAGACAGCCTGCGCCAAGCTTGAAGCGCCCGATGTTTAATATATGAAAGGCAATCAGATGGCCCTTGCCAATCTCGCCAAGCACATTGCTTTCAGGAACCTCCATTTCCTCAAAATACAAGGGACAGGTCGAGGAGCCTTTTATGCCCATCTTGCTCTCCTCCGGTCCAACGCCAAGCCCCGGAGTGCCGCGCTCCACAATAAATGCGGTAAACAACTTGCCGTCCACTTTGGCGTATACGATAAAAAGATCGGCGAAGCCCGCATTGGTGATATAAAGCTTGGAGCCGTTCAATATATAGGATTTGCCGTCAGGCGATAACCTGGCAGTGCTTCGCGCTCCCAGCGCGTCGGAGCCGGAGGATGGCTCCGTCAGGCAATAAGCCGCTATTTTGGCGCCGGACGCCAAATCGGGCAAATAGCGGTTTTTCTGTTCTTCCGTACCGTAGAACACAATAGGAAGCGTGCCTATGCCTACATGCGCTCCAACGGACAGGGCAAAGGAAGATGCCCGGGCCATACTTTCCGCAAGCAGCGTCGTGCTTACCTTATCCAGCCCCAGACCGCCGTATTGCTCCGGCACATCGGCCCCCAAAAGGCCGAGCTCTCCCGCCTTCCGCATCAAGCTGACGGTCAGCTCGTAGTTCAGCGCCTCCAAATTGGCGTCGTTCGGCAGCAGCTCCCCCTCTACAAACTGCCGCGCCGCATCCTCCAGCATTAGCTGCTCCTCTGTAAAATCCTCCGGCGTTGTCGTCAATTCCGGCGCCATATTTTCTATGACGAACCGGCCGCTCCAGGAAATCCTTCCCGCGCTCATGACTCCCCCTCCTCACCGTATACTTCGAATACGCCAGCCGCCCCCATGCCTCCGCCCACGCACATGGTCACGATCCCTATCCCGCCTCCCCTTCGGGCAAGCTCATGCACCAATGATACCGTCAGCTTGGTGCCGGTGCAGCCCAACGGATGGCCCAGCGCAATCGCCCCTCCATTCACGTTGACCCGCGCTGGATCTATACCAAGCCCGTCGATGACAGGGATGCATTGGGCGGCGAACGCTTCATTCAGTTCAAATAGATCGATCTGCCCCAGCTCCAGACCAGCCTGCTTCAGCGCCTTGGGTACTGCTTCCAAGGGACCGATTCCCATAAGCTCAGGCGCAACGCCTGCGGTCCCGAACCCGCGCAGCACGGCCAGCGGCCGAATGTCGAGCTCTCGGGCTTTGGCACGGCTCATTAGCACTGTCATGGCCGCCCCGTCGCTCATTTGCGAGGCGTTGCCCGCCGTAACCGTCCCCTCTCGGGAAAATGCAGGCCGCAATCCCGACAATGTCTCCGTATCCGTATCGCGGCGAACCCCTTCATCGGTATCAAAAATAAAGCTGCTCTCCCACGGCCTGCCTTTGCTGTCACTCCCGGAGCGCCTTGCCATGACGGGAACAATCTCCCTGTTGAATCGTCCCTCATCCAGCGCGGCAGCCGCTTTGGCATGACTCTCCGCCGCAAACTGGTCCTGCCGTTCACGCGATACGCCGAATTTACGTGCGACCTCCTCGGCTGTGTGTCCCATACTCATATAAATTTCGGGCATCGTATCCGCGATGCCCGCATGAGGGGACATCCGAAAGCCGGCCATTGGCACATGGCTCATGCTCTCCACGCCTCCCGCTATCACCACGTCCGCGCCGCCCGACACAATCCGGTCCGCCGCATAAGCAATGGATTGAAGGCCGGAGGCGCAGAAGCGGTTGACTGTAACGGCGGGGATGGACGGCGGCAAGCCCGCATATAGGGAAATAATGCGCGCCAGATTCAGCCCCTGCTCCCCTTCCGGCATCGCACAGCCGATGATGACATCCTCTACATCCGCCAGCTTAAGGCCCGGCAGCCGCCCCAGCGCACCGGCAAGCGCGGTTTTCCCTAAATCCTCGCTTCTTACCCCGGCAAGGCTTCCCTTAAAGGCCTTGCCCGTCGGCGTGCGCACGGCGGCTACAAGAACCGGGTCCCGATCATTCTCCTGAAACGGCGAAACATTTGCTTCTGACATGTCCCTTCCCCCTTTCCGGCGACCCATCTGCCGGTCAATTGCGAAGCGGCTTGCCCGTTGCCAGCATGTGGCTCATCCTGTCCTGCGTTTTCCGCTCCCCGCACAGACTGAGGAACGCTTCGCATTCCAGGTCAAGCAAATATTGCGGGCTTACAGCCGTGCCTGGAGCAATATCGCCCCCGCTCAGCACATGCGCAAGCTTGCTCCCGATCAATGCGTCATGGCTGCTGATATGTCCTCCAAGCCTTAACGACTTTACTGCCAGAGACAAAAGCGCTTTTCCTTCCCTACCCGCTACGGGAATGCGCTCATCGCCAGGCGGCGAATAGCCTTGGCGATCCAGCTCCAGCACGGCCCGTTTGGCCTCCGCGATCCGGCTGTCCTGACGTCTGATTATTCTGTCCTGCGGCCGCAGCAATCCCAGCTTTGCGGCTTCATGAGCGCTCCCCGAAGCCTTGGCCATAGCAATGGTTTCAAACAGCGCGGTCAATTGAGGCTGCAGCCTGGCAAGAGCATAGACGACGTCCGCGCCTCCCGCATGCTTCACGGAACCGCCATGCGCTGTGTCTGCGGGCCATTCCGCCCGGAGCGCTGCCATCGCAGCCGCTTCCTTGCAGCCTCCGCCGGCGGGAATCAGGCCTACTCCGGTTTCAACCAGGCCAAAGTAGGTTTCCGGAGGCATCACTATAATATCTGCCGGAAGACAGGCCTCCACGCCGCCGCCAAGGGTCATTCGATGAGGGGCGGCGACAACAGGGCGATCCAGCCGCTTCAGCTGCAGCATGCTGCCTTGAAAGGCCCGGATCATATCCTCAACCTCTTCCCATTCGCCGTTTTGCGCCTCCATCAGCAGCAGCATCAAATTGGCGCCTACCGAAAAATTCCGGCCTTCATTGGCAATGACCAAGCCGCGCCAATTGAGCGAAACCTCCGCCGCCGCATAGCGGATGGCGGACAAAATATCTCCGCCAATAGCATTATTCGGGGAATGGAATTCCAGACATGCCACTTCGTCGCCCAAATCGACAAGACTTGCCCCCTGGCCGCTCCATATCGTTTTGCCGCTTGCCTTCAGCGGCGCTAGAGACAACGTATCTCCATCCTCCCGCTCCTCGGCCAGCTTGCCGCCCTCCGCCGCATAAAATCGTTTGCCCATGCCCGTCTCGTAAAAGGAAGTCCGGCCGCTTGAGAGCCACGACTCCACCCATTCCGGCAATTCCTCTCCTTCCTCCTTCATTTTTGCGGCGGACTCTGCCAGACCAATCGCGTCCCACAGCTCAAAGGGTCCCAGCTCCCAATTAAAGCCCCAGCGCATCGCCCGGTCGATATCGGAGATAGAATCGGCTATAACGCCCGCCATCTCCGCCGAATAAAGCAAGAGAGATTTCAGCGTGGACCAGACAAAATCAGCTTCTCGCCCTCCGGCGGCCAGCAAAGCCTTCAGCTTGCTGCCGGTTCCTTTAGCAGCCTTTGCCGCATCCAGCGCGGGGGAAGATACGTTTTGCTGCGGCCCGTATTCCAGACTGTCCAGACGGATGGATTGGATCAGGCTTCGCCCGTCTCCTCCCCTAAGCTTCCGGTAAAAGCCCTCGCCGCTTTTGGCGCCAAGCCTGCCCTTGGCCACAAGCGCCTCCAACAGCGGAGGACGGACAAACAGCTCGCGATCCCGCCGGCTTTCCGCTCGCTGCCGGACATTATCCACCACGTGGAGCAGCGTATCCAGCCCGATCATGTCCAGCATGCGGAAGGTTGCCGTACGCGGCCTGCCCATCAGCGGACCTGTCAACGCATCGGCCTCCTCAACCGTCAGGCCAAAACGCTCCGTATCGCGCAGCGTCGTCAACATGCCGTAAGCCCCGATTCGGTTAGCAATGAAGTTGGGCGTATCCCGGGCAACAACGACGCCTTTCCCAAGTCTCTTTTCACAAAGCTCGATCAGAAGCTCCACCACGGAAGGGTCTGTATCGCCAGTCGGCACAACCTCCACCAGCTTCATATAGCGGGGCGGATTAAAAAAATGAACCGCGGCAAAGTGCCGCCTAAACTCCTGACTTCTGCCCTCCGCCATAGCGGCTACGGACAACCCGGATGTATTCGTGCTGACAATGGAGCCAGGCCGGCGATGCTTCTCGATCAACTCCAGCACGCTGCGCTTGATGTCAAGACGTTCAGTCACCGCCTCCACGATCCAATCGACATCTCCAAGCGCAGATGCATGATCGGCCAGATTGCCCGGAGTGAGGCGGGAAACCCAAGCAGGATCATACAGCATGGGCGGAGCTGCCTTCGGCATGGCCGCTATCGCGGCAGCGGCAAGCGCATTTCTGTCAGGGCTGCTGCCTTGACTCTTGTCTGGGCTGCCGCCAGTGCTTCTGCCTTGACGGCTGTCCTGCTCACCGGTTTCTCGCGCACTTTCTTGCTTGCTCCGAGTATTTGCTCCCCCGTCTTCCCCTTCGCTTCCAGCCTGCGGCGGCAAAACATCCAGCAGCAATACCCGCATTCCCGCATTGGCAAGATGAGCGGCTATGCCCGCTCCCATAACGCCTGAGCCGATAACGGCCGCGGTCGTGACTGCTCCCGCACGTTTGGAATCAGTTGCTTGCAGCGGCATCTTTTGAAATCACCATCCTTTGCTTATTTTCCCTCACTGCCAAAAACACTTTGAGCAAGCAGCTCCGCTACATCCCGCGCGGCGGTCCCTTCGCCTTCCGGCATTGCCTTCAGGCCATCCTCCATCATCGTTAGGCAGTACGGGCACGACGAGCTGATAACGGTTGGCTGGAGCTGGAGCGCCTGCGCGGTCCGGGCGTAATTGACTCGCGTCCCGCTTCTCTCCTCCATCCACATCATCCCGCCTCCCGCGCCGCAGCACATGCCGTTAGGCCCGGAGCGCTCCATTTCCTTTATTTTGATGCCGGGAATGGCCCTCAGCAGCTCGCGCGGAGCTTCGTAAATTCCGTTGTGGCGTCCCAGATAGCAGGAATCATGAACGGTTGCCACTTCGTCTACGGAATGGGACGGCCGCAGCTTGCCCTCCGACAGCAGTCTGGCCAGAAGCTCTGTGTGATGCTCGACTGCCACATCCCTTCCCAGTCCAAAATCGGGGTATTCGTTCCTCAGCGTATTGTAGGTGTGAGCGCAAGGAGTGACGATGTAACGCACGCCATACTTCTGAAGCGTCGCAATATTTTCGCGGCAAAGCTCTTGAAACAGCATTTCGTTGCCCATCCGCCTTGCGGTATCCCCCGAATTGCGCTCCTCGCTCCCCAATACGGCAAAATCCATTCCGGCTTCCGCAAAAAGCTTCACCAGGTCAAAAAGCACGCGCCTGCTGCGATTATCATAAGCGGCCATCGTTCCCGCCCATAATAAAAGCTCCGGCTTCTGACCGCGTTCACGGCATTCCTTCATCGTCCGCACGGCAATTCCTGTTTGCAGCCGGCATTCTTCGATCCAGCTATGGCGCTCCCCGCGAGGCAGACCCCAAGGATTTCCTTGCCGCTCGATATTCTGCAAAGCACGCTGGCCGTCCGCAGGCAGCCGCCCCTCCATCAGCACCAGATGACGCCGGAGATCGATGATTTTGTCGATATGCTCGTTGCCTACGGGGCATTGCTCCTCGCAGTTGCCGCAGGTGGTGCAAGACCAGATTTCCTCCTCCGTCATAATGTCGCCCGCAAGCTGCAGCGATTCCGCATCGGTATTATCTCTAGGCAGCCAAGCCGCAGCCTGCATTTCCATCGTTCCTTGGATAGCGCCGGTGTAGAGAGGTGTTTTTCTGGTACGTTGTCCAGCTTCCGTGAATGTCGGCTCTCTCGCCGGCAATACGGGCCCCATGCCATGCGGCGGGGGCAGTCTCCCCCTTTTCAAGCCGCTGGGCAGCCAAGGTGAGGTGGACGTAACGGCTGCCCCCTTCTCCGTCAAGTGATCCCTCAGCTTGACGATCAGGTGCATAGGCGACAGCAGCTTCCCAGTATTGGAGGCCGGACACACATTGGTGCAGCGGCCGCATTCCACGCAAGCATAAAGATCAAGCAGCTGCTTTTGTGTAAAATGCCGGATATCGCCCGCTCCAAATGACTCCGCCTCCTCGTTCTCCAGATCGAGCGGCGTCAATCTGCCTCTTGGCTCTGAACGCCGGAACCATAAGTTAACCGGCGCTGTCATTAGATGAAAATGCTTGGATTGCGGCACATATACCAAAAAAGCCAGCAGCACAAGCAGATGCAGCCACCAGAACAGCTCATAACCGGCATGAGCAGCCAAGCTGCCGCGAGCAATTCCCCCTTGCTCCAGCAGAGCAGCAAGCGGCGCGCTGACGGGTGCATACCGCTTAGCCACCATCCCGGTTTGGCCGTTGGCTTGGGAAGGGAGGGGAGAAGCTGCCTGGACTGCCTGTTCAGAGACTACTTGGGACTGGACGGATAGCGCCTGCGCTTGACTAGAAGCTGGATTCGACTCGCTGGTTGCTTGTGATAGCTGGACAGATGCCAGTTCGGACTGGATAGAAACTGGAGTTGACTCCATGCTTTCCCAAGCTTCCCGGACAGACGCCAATTCGGATTGTACTGAAACTGCTTTGCTGCGGACAGACGCCTGCCCGGGCTGTTCTGCTGCCAGCCGTTCAAAGGCCAGCGTAAGGAGCACGGTCAGCATCAGCCCGCCGATAAACCAAAGCACAAGCGACGGCTTCCAGTCCCGTTTCAGACGAGGCAGCTTCTCTCCGTATCGCCGGTACGCGCCATACAAAACAGCCAACAGCACAAGCGTAACGGTCCATTCCTGCGACCAGGCAAACCAGTTATAGAAAGGAAAGGGAAGTCTGGCTCCCCCGTTCAGCCCCTTCCAAATCAGGTCGAATGCTCCGAATTGAAGCATGATAAAGCCGTAAAAATAAACAAGATGCATCACGCCGCTGCGGACATCCTTCAACAGCTTTGAATGCCCGAACACTTCTCGTGCAAAACGGCTCTCCGCTTGCTTTACACGACGCCGCTCGTCAAATCCTGCTGGAGATTTTTGCGGGTTGGCTGCACTTCTTCCGGCGACCGGAACAGCCTTTTGCGGGCTGGCTGCGGCTTTTCCTGCTTTGTTAGCTGATGCCCTCCAGCGCCGGAACGGAACCGGCACGCCCAGTTTTATATAAGTAATGCGAAGGCGAACAACAGCGGCAAACAGCCATAGCGCCGATAGAACAAGAGCGGTAAACAGGAGCCATTTTGCCCAAAACCAAAAGATAGGGTCCCGAACCATTCATCTCTCCCCCTTGCCGTATCTGTTGATTTCATCACATTCTCCTTGTGCAAAAGACTATTCAAGTATATGAGCGCCTTCCTGTGCACATTCGTCATGAAAGCGTTCTCCAAATGGTATAACGGGAGCTCCGGCGTCATATGGTAGCACAGGCGGGTACCCAAAACCGGCTTCTGAAGCCATGTGATTCTTCGCATTTTGAAGGGAGGGACTTACATGAAATGGGTGGTGCTGCTGAAGCAAACCTTTGATACGGAGGAAAAGATTTATTTTACGGAGGACGGCATTCGGGAGGAAGATGTCAAGCTGATCATTAATCCCTATGACGAATACGCATTGGAGGAAGCACTGCGGTGGAAAGAGCAGCTTGGGGGCGAGGTTATTGCCGTTACATGCGGAACTGAGCGAACTCATGAAGCGCTGAGGCTCGCGCTCGCGATGGGGGCGGATCAGGCTGTTCGCGTCAGCTCGGACGGTATTCCCGACGATAGCGGCGTCCTTGCGGATGTTCTCGCGGCCGCAATCGCTCCGCTTCAGCCGGATATGCTGCTGGCGGGGCTTTTTGCCGTCGATACAGGGTCTGGCAGCGTGGCGCTGCAAACGGCGGAATTGCTGGGCCTTCCGCATGCCGGAGCTGTCGTGAAGCTATCCGTCGGCACTGCGGCGGAGCTGGGAATTCAGCCGGGAGACGAACGTTTCTACGCCCTTGCCGTACGGGATGTGGAAGGCGATCAGGAAACGGTGACCCTGCCGCTTCCCGCGTGCATTACCGCGCAGCAAGGCCTCAATGAACCCCGTTACCCATCGCTGCCTGGCATCATGAAGGCCAAACGCAAACCTTTGATCGTGATCGAACCGGCAGAGCTAAAGCCCTATCGGCCTTTAGGCGAAGCGCTCTTAAAAGGTCAGCCGATAGCAGGCAATTCCGATTTATTGTCAGAATCGGACAGCTATTTTGTGCCGTCCGCACGGACATACCGGACAAAGCTGTCACCCCCTCCGCCACGCGCCGCCGGAAAAAAGCTGACAGGCTCACCCGCAGAACAAGCCCGGGAGCTGGCTCGGGAGCTGCATGATGTGCTGGTGGAGGCTTTGGAGAAAAAATAAATCCTGCTATGCGCGGGCTGGATTAGCTGGGTTAGATTTAGCTGGATTAGTTTTTGGCTTGGTGAGCATTTGGATGGGTTAGAGCTGGGTTAGTTTTGGGCTAAGTTAGATTAAGGAAGGTACGCGTTTGGTGCAGTACTGCCCAGTTGAAAAAGTTTCACAGAAGAAGTAGCAGAGGAGGAGTAGCGCAGAAGAAAAAGAAGCACAAGATTCGATCAATGACGAAGTAGCACCGTCAGGAAAGAAAGGAGCTGCACGCAATGGCACGTACGATATTGGTTTACGCCGAGCGGCGCGACGGAGCGCTGCGCCGCGTAGCATTCGAGGCGCTGGGCGCAGCCAGGCGCCTCGCGGGCGATGACGGCACCGTTCACGCCGTCATTGCCGCCTCCGGCGGAGCCGCGGCTGGAGCGGCTGAGGATGCCGCCGCGCTCGCCGCGAGGGGCGCGGACGTCGTGCATATCGCCGACGATCCAGCCCTGGGGGCTTATGCGCCCGAGGCATATGCCTCCATGCTCGGCGCAGCAATTGAAGCGGTGCGGCCGGATGCGCTGCTGCTCGGCCACACCGCTTCGGGGCGCGAGCTCGCGCCCCGGGTGGCCGCAGCTTGCAGCGCCGGCCACATTGCCGATGTCATCGCCATCCACAAGGATGGAGACGGCGATGACATCAGCTTTACCGCTCCGCTGTATGCAGGCAAAGCCTTGCAGCGGCGGGCTTTTGCTCACGGCGTCATGTGGGTCGTGACCGTGCGCCCGAACAATTTGCCTCCGGCAGAGGCTCTCCCCGAGGGCGGAAAAACCGGCTCTGTCGTCGAGCTCCGCTTTACAGCGCCAACCCTGCTCACGACGCTGCGCGGCATCGTCCGCAAAACAAGCGGCGCCATCGACCTGGCCGAGGCCGATATCGTTGTCGCCGGAGGCAGAGGCGTGCGCAGCGCGGCCGGCTTCGAACCTCTTCTGGCGCTGGCGACGGCGCTGGGAGGCGCCGTCGGAGCTTCCCGCGCCGCTTGCGACGCGGGCTACTGCGACTACTCCATGCAGATCGGGCAAACGGGCAAGGTTGTAACGCCAAAGCTCTATATCGCCTGCGGCATCAGCGGCGCGATCCAGCATCTGGCCGGCATGAATCAGTCCAAAACCATCATCGCCATTAACAAGGACGCCGACGCCCCTATTTTTAGCATCGCTGATTATGGGATTGTTGGAGATTTATTCGAGGTGGTCCCGCTATTCCTTGAAGAAGTACAACGCCTAAGGCCCATACCCGACTAAACATCCTAATCAGCCAGTTTCAAATAAAATTTCAAGAGCGCGTTTGGAAGATGAAACATTTCTGCGGACAAAAATGACCGTTAGAAGCTCCTTTTTATTGATTTTCACTTTGTTAAGGACATTGGCGTCCGTAAAACCCCAAATCCACGCCTATATACGCTACTTTGAAGTTCTAAAGGACACACATGACCGTTGCTCAAGAAAACTCCAGCTATTTCAAGCTCTTACGGTCATTAATGTCCGCCAAAACACAGATCAGTTCAAAGTCCAAACTACGCCTGATGCCACGCCATATGGCTCTCCTTTAAGTAAGCCGTTAAGCAAACCGCCTAAAACAGCTAGCTTAAAGGAGAGCCTGCCATTGATTTTGGCAACAAAACGACTTTCATGCATTGGTGCCCGGCATTTTGTAAAGAAGCTGCGGCTGTGATTCTTCGAACCTGCCCCTGCCAGACAGCCCGCACCCCGACTCCCTTATTGAATAGGAAAAATAGCCAGACGAGATCCAGTAACATGCCCGCTCATAATCTGGTGCGATTACCTATTCAGATCAAGCAAAAGCACCAATTCTGATCAGGCAAAATCTCCAATCGAAATTTCCAGCACGCAATCCGGCGACTCATATTGTTCATCGTGGACGGCGTTGGTAACGGGGTAGGAGCGCGTCAAGTAACCCTCCAATGGCTCCAAATGCTTGCGGAGTCGGCTGAATTCCCGCTCCTTGGGATTAAGCCACTCCTCGACCCCGTCCTCATCCAGAATGATGGGCACCTTAGGCTGCCAAGCGGACATATGACCGGCGGATGCTGCCGTCAGCATCGTAAATGCCCGCTCCTCCCGGCCTCCAAAATGCCTCCAGCTATCGTAAAATCCCGCTATCGCGAGCAACGGCTGAGTGGGCACAGTCGTATACATGGCGCGGGGATCCCGCTCCTTTCCAATCATTTTCTGACCGTAAAAGCCGCTGCAAGGAATAACGCAGCGCTGTGTTTTCAGCATTCTGTGGAGGAAGGGCTTTTCTCCGAGCGTGTCATGGTCTGTATTAATGGCATCTTTGGCCCAAAATGGAAACAGCCCCCATCGGGATTCCTGAAGCACGCGCCGATCATGGCGGTCGTTCATAATTATGGACGCCGTCTGCGTCGGAGCCACGTTAAACCGGTTGCCCTGCTCGCTCATCACCTGACGAACGCCAAACCTCATTGCCACTTCTTCCATATCTGCCGTTAACGCAAAACGTTCAATCATAGCCTCTATCTCCTTTTGCCCAAGGCATGCGTAATTGAATCCATTTTTTGCTATCCGGCTCGTAATTATGCATGAAAATGGCAGCTAAAAACAACCGGACCCCAACACAGCCAAAGGCGGCATGTGCAAAGTCCGGTTGTGCGGTTTAAAAGACATAAAACTTAAAACCTTACAGACTCAGCAGTCTAAAGGACGGATTTCAGGTTTTCAGGTTTTCAAGTTGTCGCCTTGTTGCATCAGTGGGCTGTAAAGCGCTTGCGGAACTTAAGGGGCGGCATGCCGGTGTGCGCGGCGAAAAGCCGAGAGAAATGCGGCGTTTGGCGGAAACCCGTGTCCTCTGCTACCTTGGCGATCGTCCAGTCCGTTTTAATCAACAGCAGCTTCGCCTGGTCAAGGCGGTAATAAAGCAAGTATTGCTGCGGCGTGCAGCCAAATACTTCGGACATGCAGCGCGTAATGTAGTTGGTGTGCAGCTCCAGTGTTTCACTCAACATGGCATTGGTTATCGGTAACCGATAATTCATCTTCAAGTAAGCCGCCGCGCGCTCCGCAACGGATACCGCAGCTTTTGCCGCGTCGGAACGCCACCCTTCGTCCAGCATTTGCAATAAATGAAGAAAACGCTGTTGGCGATCCCAGAAAGCTCCATGTGAGGAGCTTTGAGCGGCATCATGCAATTGCGACAATACCTGCGCGGCTTCCTCCGGGTACGTAAGCTTCATTTTTTTGGGCACCCGTATCGCATACGTGTAATAATCTCCGCGCAGCGTGCCCGGCTGGTTAGCTGGCGTCTCCTCCCATGCCCCCACTGTCTGGAAGTGGACCCAGTCAAAGGTCGTTTCCTCCGTGCAGGGCTTGAACGAATAGTGCCAGCGATCCGGTCTCAGTATGAGCACATCGCCAGGCTCCAGGATCCAGCGACAGTCCTCCTCCGCTATAGAAAGAGCGCCTTTGTGTACAAACAAAAGGTCAAACACCCCGATATTGGAACGGTTGGGATGCTCTTCTCCAGGCTTGTATGTCAGCCGGTTCGATTCCACGAAAAAAGGAAGCGGCGGCGAGCGAAACGTCAGCAAAAAATCATCTGTCAAAACAAATCTCCTCCAGCCATACGTTAGTCCATCATCAATTGGCGATTTGCTCTAATGGCACTACATTTCATTTTAATGCTCGTCCCGCCAAAGGACAACGACTTTTCGACAGACTGCCGGGCCGATACCTACCGAAAAAGGGTGTCTTGGAAGCTCCAACATTTTAGTCCGCTTTATTTTGATCCTATTTGTAGTGGATAAAAGCAGACAAAAAAACTCTCCCTCAAGACACCCTTTCCCGTCCGGTCCCCTGCTGAATAGTTATTCACAGACTTATTGGACAGCCCTCATAATGTAAAAAAACGCTCTGCCGCAAACGGACGTTGTCCAGCTGCTTCAGAGCGTTTTAATGGGAATCATTCCATTCGTCCATAACCATAATTTTGACCAGTCTCATATAATCCAGCGATTCCTTCAGGGAGTCCGGGTCCGGCCGCCAGCGGACAATTTTGCCAGACAGGGGGAGAAGCGCTTCAATGACGGAGGGCAGCCTTCCAAAAGCGTAATACCCAAATACAGCCGTCATGTGGCGATACAGAGCCAGCGCATCCTCGTTGTCATCGGCAACCAGCTTTTGCACCGTATAATCGCCGTTTCCGTCAGGGTGCATATGGATCATATGAAAATGCTGCGTCAGTTCCATGCCCAGCACTTCAACATAAACGGAGAAGGTTTCAAAACGGGCCATAATCGCGCCCTCGCAAGGACAATGCACCAGAAAGGACTGCAAGTGAGTAGTGATTTGATGCTTGATCTGCAAAAAATGCTCACTGGAATGAAATTGATAATGCCGATTGGTAAAACGCCTCATCACCGACCGTTCTACCATCTCATCGCTTCGCTGCCCGTTCGGCTTAAGGCAAATGTCAAAAGCGGACAAACACGCGGACTGCAAAGCCAGATCGGTCCAGCCCTCGGCAACTTGTCTGCAAGCCGCATGGCCGGCCTTTTGCCTCGGAGCGGTTTGATTGCGCAGCAATCGTTCAATCTGTACATCCTCCATCCGAAGCAGAGGCGTCATTATCCCTTGCACAATACGCCCGCCATAGCCGCGCCAACGGCTTTGCCCTGCTCCTTTTCTTCATCGGAGGCGTTGTATTCAAACTTCAGGCTTTCCGCTATGATTTCGGCTCCAAGCTCCTTCAGCTTTTTTTCGATAATGTCAACAGCTCCGCAATAGTCGGGATATGAGGTGTCGCCGGAACCAAATACGGCAGCTTGCTTGCCGTTCAGATCAAGGCCCTCCATGTCCTCGTAAAAGTCCAGAAACTCATCCGGAAGCTCGCCGTCGCCCCATGTGTATGCGCCCAAAATAATCCCGTCATATTGCTCCAGCTCAGCCGCTTTTGCATCATAAGCTTCCTTGAGCGTAACCTTCAGTCCTGCTTCTCTTGCGCCGGCCGCGATGGCTTCGGCCATTTCCTCCGTATTGCCAGTCAAGCTTGCATACACCACAATTACTTTAGTCATTTCCGTTTCCTCCCCGAGCTTATAGCCTCGAATGAATTTGCCGCCCTATAGCTGCATGGATTGAACGCCCTGAAAGAGCGTAGCCATGTATAGCTGTTTCCCTTGCACATCTACATCCGTAACCGGAAAACCAAGCTTGACGGATAACAGCACAAGCCGATCCGCCATGCAGGTCAGGGTAAACAACCCCTGATCTGTGCAGACGTAGATATCCCGCCCTTTTGCCGTAACGGAGAAAATAAATTTGCCGCCGAATTTGATCCGGTCAAAACGGCCCTTTTTATCCCCTACGAATAACTCGCCCTGATCGCTTGTACCAAGCAGATGCCCGCGATACACGGCAAGGCTTGTAATGCTGCGCTCCAGCTCAAACTCGGCCCATTCGTCCATAAAGCGGTCATATAGGGAAATACCGCTGTTATGTCCAATAATCAGGTATTGCGGCAGGTTCATAAAATCGTAAATGCTCTTCCCTTCGCAGGCCAGATAGCCCCATTTTGCCCCTGTTTTGATCCATAAACCGTTATCCGTTCCCGCATATTTCGTTCCGCCGATATCCCGATATTGATAACACGGCAGGCCCAAGCCATCGTTTTCCCAATAATCTCCCGTCCATTCGTAGAGGCCATGGTTCGTGCAGGCATGCAAAAGCTCATTTTGAAGCTGAAGCCGATGAATACTGGTTGTATCCTCCAGCCCTTTATTTAATTTATCCCAAGACTCTATGGCACTGTCGATTTCATAAACGCCATAACCAACAGACGCGGCATATACGCCTTCTGCTCCCGCTTTAATGGATGAAAACGGGAACAACAGCCAATTCCAAGGTTTCTGTATCCCTGTCTGCATAAAAATGCTCCTTTCTGGTCTATGCCCCGCTCCTGCTTGCTCTGATTCTTGTTTTGCACTGCCTATATAGTCGTTCCGCAGTTTGCGGATTTCTAAAATTGTACATAAGAGGTTCGCTTTTCATTTGTGATAATGATTATCACTTTCGTATATATGATAAACATTCTCATTAATTCTGTCAATTCATGTTTACCTCCATCCCCCATGCCCTGCCATCTCGCCCGACCGGGGCAATGTCCCCCAAAACGCCCATTTTTTCAAAAATAGTCAAACGCCTATCCATAATCGCCCTTGCACCCAAACCTTTGGGGGCGTTTGACCATAAACTAAATAAACTTCAGGGAGGTGCATGAATCTGGACTTTTCACCCAAACGCAACCAACGCCGAAAAGGCGCAGCGAAGCCGCTGTGGATCAGCCAATACAGAAGTAAGCAAAAAACGAAAAAGAAAATAAAATCCGCAGACTCCGGCGCTATTGTCAACAAGGACAGAATTGTCATTCAGGGAGGCGCAAGGCCTCATCACGATTGCGAGGAAGAATTGCTCGGACCGCTTGGCATTCCCGGTCCTATCGGCCCCATCGGCGATCGTGGAAGACGGGGCAAACGAGGCAAACGGGGACATGACGGCGAGCGCGGACCCACGGGCGCTACAGGAGCTACAGGGCAAACGGGCGCTACAGGCCCCACTGGAGCAACTGGAGCAACCGGAGCGACCGGGGCTACAGGCGCGACTGGACCTTCGGGAGGGCCACCTGGACCGACCGGAGCAACAGGTGCTACAGGCGCTCAAGGCCCGCAAGGTCCTCAAGGACCACAAGGCGCCCAAGGAGCCATCGGGCCGCAAGGGCCTCAGGGCATCCAAGGCGATCCCGGTGTCCAAGGCCCTCAGGGCATTCCCGGACCACAAGGCGCGCAAGGTCAGCAGGGGCCGCAAGGACCGGCTGGACCGCAAGGCCAACAAGGACCGGCCGGCCAGCAGGGACCTCAGGGGCTGCAAGGAGCGACTGGCGCTACAGGCGCTACAGGAGCTACGGGTGCAACCGGAGCGCAAGGCACCATTGGACCACAAGGACCGCAGGGCAATGCGGGACCGCAAGGGCCATCCGGACTTCAAGGCCCTGCGGGTCCACAAGGTCCTGTTGGAGCGCAAGGTCCCGTCGGTGCTGCGGGGCCAGCGGGATCTACAGGACCGACCGGAGCAACGGGCGCTACGGGTTCAACTGGCTCCACTGGCACAACAGGAGCCACAGGGCCGACTGGACCTACGGGGGCAACCGGAGTAGGTGACACCGGGCCGACTGGCGCTACGGGACCAACTGGCGCTACAGGGCCGACTGGATCTACAGGCGCGACTGGGGTCGGCGTAACCGGACCGACAGGTGCTTCGGGACCTACAGGAGCTACAGGACCGACTGGACCTACAGGGGCGACTGGGGTCGGCGACACCGGACCGACAGGCGCTACGGGATCAACAGGAGCTACAGGGCCGACTGGACCTACAGGGGCGACTGGGGTCGGCGTAACCGGACCTACGGGGGTTACCGGACCAACTGGCGCTACAGGGCCGACTGGACCTACAGGGGCGACTGGGGCCGGCGTAACCGGACCTACGGGGTTTACCGGACCAACTGGCGCTACAGGGCCGACCGGAGTCGGAGTAACCGGACCTACGGGAGCTACGGGACCTACAGGAGCTACCGGACCAACCGGCGCTACGGGAGAGGCTGGACTGGAAGGAGCAACCGGTCCTACAGGACCAACCGGTTTACCAGGAAGCGGAGCAATCATTCCGTTCGCCTCCGGCTTGCCGCTTGCATTAACAACTATTGCCGGCGGATTAGCAGGTACGGCAAGTCTGGTTGGTTTTGGCAACAGCGGTCCTCTGCTCAGCGCCCTTGGAGCAACGATCGACCTCACAGGTGCAGCCGGAACTTTGTTGAATTTTGCTTTTACAGTTCCCAATGACAGCATCATTACCTCTATTGCGGCATATTTCAGCACAACAGTAGCTTTGACTTTAATCGGAACTGACATTACGATTAACGCTCAGCTCTATAGCTCGCCGACGCCAAATAATATTTTTTCGCCTATAGCTGGAACCAGCCTGTCGCTTACCCCTGCATTAAGCGGCCTTGTCAGCATTGGAACCATCAGCAGAGCGCGACTGGACGGACTTAGCATACCTGTAACGGCAGAAACCAGACTTCTGCTAGTGTTTTCTGCAACTGCCAGCGGTGTAACACTTATTAATACAGTTGGCGGCTATGGCAGCGCCGGTGTAACAATTGTAGAAACTTGAATGATTAACTCTCATAAGGAACACTTATTAAGCCGGCAGCTCCAGCCGGCTTTTCTCTATTTTTATATGGTCAAATTAGCTTTTAGCGATTCCCTATCAAACGCCCCGCATTACATAATAAAACCCTGACACCTCTCTATTCCGCTATACATTTTCATATTTTTGCCAAATAACACATTCAATTAAACTAGTAATCTCGTACACTATCAGGAAATAAAAAGGAGGGATAGAAATTGAGCAAACTGCATGCCGAGGGAAAAATAATTACTTTGCGCAGATCTGGCAAAAAAGATGCTGAAAGTCCGCTCACCATTCACTCTCGCAAGGAAAAAGACTGTAAAAAGAAAAAAAAGAAGCATAAGGACAAATGCCGCGAGGACAAGTGTCCAAAAGGAGCGCGTGGCGCGACTGGAGCCACTGGGGCAACCGGGGCTACTGGAGCGACCGGAGCTACTGGAGCGACCGGAGCCACTGGAGCCACTGGAGCCACTGGAGCCACTGGGGCCACTGGAGCCACTGGAGCCACTGGGGCGACCGGGGCCACTGGAGCAACCGGGGCCACTGGAGCAACCGGGTCAGGGTCAACTGGTGCTACTGGACCAACTGGGCCGACCGGACCTTCGGGAGGACCCACAGGACCTACGGGGCCAACCGGACCGACAGGGCCGACGGGGCCAACTGGCGTTACCGGATCTACGGGACCGACAGGGCCAACTGGTGTTACTGGACCGACGGGACCGACAGGACCAACTGGCGTTACTGGACCGACAGGGCCAACTGGCGTTACCGGATCTACGGGACCGACAGGGCCAACTGGCGTTACCGGATCTACGGGACCGACAGGGCCAACTGGCGTTACCGGACCGACGGGGCCGACAGGACCAACTGGCGTTACTGGACCGACGGGGCCGACAGGACCAACTGGCGTTACTGGACCGACGGGACCTACGGGGCCAACTGGCGCTACAGGCGAACCTGGAGCTCTGGAAAGCTTCCTGACAGCCTGGAGAGTATTCGCTGGGCCGGGCACCGATGCAGTTCCAGCAGATACTGCTATTACGTTTACAAACGGCTTTTCAGTAGGACCGGCGTTTGCAGCGTTTACTCCGCCAACCGCTACAGTGACTATTTTAGAAACGGGCTACTACAATATCTCCTTCAGTATTCACAATCAAGGCGACGCTCAAGGCTTCGACATTGAAATTAACGGCACACCGGTTACAACGCTGCCTTTCACTGGAGATGGCGGCGGTCCAACAACAGGCGAGATCATTATTCCGATAACTACGGTTCCTGCCACACTTCAAATAGTTAATAGCGACAATGTTGCCGTTCAATTGCATGATAATACAAATACAACGTTGACGGTTACGAGAATCAGCTCTATTTAACACATCAAGTGAACCCTGGTCTATTCGGGTTCACTTTTGTTTGTTCTCTTATTTTCCGTCTACTTCTGAAAATAATTTCCCAAATGCACATTCTTCTATCTTTTAACTTTCATACTATATCACCAGAAATAAAGGAGGTGTTCACTCTGGCTAATCAATCAAGCGGCAAAAAGGTTTTGCGGATTAGTAAAGGTAAATCATCTAAAAAGAGCTCGCTTGAAGTACATTCGCGCAAAGAGTACTGCGGTAAAAAGAAGAAAAAGAAAAAGTGCAGAAAACATGACAGAGACAAAATATCTTTTCTGCGCGGACCGCGCGGCTTAAGAGGCGCCGTTGGGCCAGTCGGCGAAATCGGTGAATGCGGCGAAATCGGCCCCTGTGGCGAGCGTGGAAAAAGAGGAAAACGGGGTAAACGCGGCCATAAAGGCTGCGATGGGGCTACGGGAGCTACTGGCGCTACAGGAGCCACTGGCACTACGGGAGCTACTGGCGCTACGGGAGCCACTGGCGCTACGGGAGCCACTGGCGCTACAGGAGCTACTGGCGCTACGGGAGCCACGGGGGCCACTGGCACTACAGGAGCCACTGGCGCTACAGGAGCTACTGGCGCTACGGGAGCCACGGGGGCGACTGGCGCTACAGGCGTGACTGGATCTGGAAGTACAGGGCCTACAGGGCCGACTGGACCTACAGGGCCAACTGGAATTGGCACGACCGGACCGACCGGACCGACTGGGCCGACAGGTCCAACCGGTCCATCAGACGGGGCGACTGGACCCACAGGGCCAACAGGACCGACCGGACCTACAGGTGCCGCTGGCGCGGACGGTGTAACCGGACCAACTGGACCTACGGGGGCAACTGGCGCGGATGGCGTAACCGGACCAACTGGACCTACG
>PJUA01000155.1_pt1 | contig 63484 bp, 48 predicted proteins | sample 1512151 | NCBI WGS metagenome assembly PJUA01 (sample SAMN08177678, study PRJNA422409) | Soil metagenome, whole genome shotgun sequencing project. | isolation source: Soil enriched on filter paper: beechwood xylan treatment | place: USA: Madison | collected 2015-01-15
TACGCTCGCCTTGCGGTCATGGAACCTGCCGTCCTTTGTGAACAGCAGAAGCCTTTCATCCCCGCGCTCCTTATGGAACAGAAACAGGTTGGCGCCGCCAGGATGCACATCCGCCTGCAGCGTATAACCCAGGGACTGGATATAACGGGCCGACTCGTGGTACGTTTCCTCCAACTCGTCATTTTGCTCCAGCAGTTTCCTGAACATGCCAGCTTCAAGCTCCCTGACGCCGCGATCGTCGGCATCCAGCAGCACAAGCCCTTCCTCCGAAAAAAGATGCAGCATCAGCCGCGAGAACATATCCGACAAGGAATCGGCTCCTTGCGCCAGCCCTGTCAGCTTTTCCAATATATGCGGCTTGAACTCGGAATGCGGCAATGCCGCCTCCAATTCCGCTATAACGGATTCCCATTGCTCTTGCTCCAGCGTTGTCCGGCTGACGGCCGTCCTTGCTCCTTCGGGGCGGGATATCGCCAGCTTGCGCAGCTCCTGCTCCTGCGTCACAACAAACGTATGGTTCGCCTCGTCCCAGTCATGATCTTCGCCCGCTACCCAAAATACCGGCACAATAGTGGCGCCCAGCTTTCTGGACGCCTCACGAGCCGCACCGATAATGGACACCGCTTTATGAATAACGAGCAGCGGTCCCGTCCAAAGCCCCGCCTGTTGTCCTCCAACGACAACCGGCGCGCCCTCTGCGATTGCTTTAATCGCAGTTAAGGTTGCTTCAGAGGCCCCATGACGCCGATTGTAGCTCATCAGAACATCGCCCAGCGCAGCCGCGTCAACCCGGCTTGCGCCAGATGCTTTCAATCTATTAAACCGCCGTGCCCAATCCCCGTCATTTCCGGGATGGTAACCAAACCATGCAGCCAGCCTCTCATCCGACCGATCTACATAAGCCTTTGTCAAAGGCTGTGCAATTGGCGGTTGGTACGTATCTGTTGCAGTCATTCTGCCATCGCCCCACCTTCGTCATAACTGTCTTCTATTTCATTGTTCATAATTTGCCAAAAAGCAACGCCAAAGCCCATTGTACAGGAATTTGCGACCTTCCGTCAAAGCAAAAACGCCCCCGCATAAACGGAGGCATTGCTCAAAAAGCAATAACAAAGGATTTCCCGATTGCAACAAGCATCAGAACGATATACAAAACCGAGGTAAGAAAAAACGTCATCCGCCATACGGCCCGAAAAATGCGTTTGGCGTTTACGGCTCCCCTTTTGCGGAACTGGGCGTTGCCAAGCAATCCTCCGCCTAGCAGCATCATCAGTAAAATGCCATAAAAACCAAAGTTTGTATTAAGCATAACAACAAATAAAGCGCCGACGCACGGGATTAAAAATGCGGTAGAAACGTCCATTGCCATTAGAAGGGCTTTCTTCCGATCCTGTATGTATGCTCCATAGCCAAAAAATACAATTGCAAACGGCAGAAGGGGTATAATTGCGAGTGCGGCGTAAATGGATTTAAAAACATCCCAAATTGCGCCCATATTTCTTCACTCCTTTCTGTCAGGTCAAGGCATTATGGTTATTGCCGCTATGAGGTCTGTTACCGCACGGTTGAGCGGCGCAGGCTTTTCATATTGATTGGCAAGAGAGATTATGGCTCCATTAATGGAATGTATTTCTGTCTCCTTGCCATTGCGAACATCGCTTAACATAGAAGAAACATTTTCAGACGTCCTGCTGCAAACCAGAAGCAGCTCCTCCCACGTGTTTTGGCCAGGCTTCAAGCCCGCCTCTATAAGGATAAGACGGCTTTCATCATGCAGCCTCCTCATCAGCTCAAGACGGCGGGGATGCCGCGGCAATTCCCCGTTTGAAACGTCAAACAATGCCGTCAGCGGATTAATAACAGAATTGATGAGCAATTTATAGTAAATGCGGTTATGAATTTCATTCGACAGAAACGAGGAAAATCCTGCCTTCCCTAATGCATCCAGCAACATTTTTTGTTGATATTTCCAAGGATTCGTCCCCTTCTCTCCATTTTCGGGGAAATCTCCGATCCAAATCTCTCCGTTTCCGGTATGCAACACTTCATTTAGACCGACTCGTCTTGCTCCCGCAGCCGTTACGGCAGCAAACACCGGTATGGTTCCGTTAGTCGCATCCGCAATTTTTTGCAAATGGCCAATTCCGTTCTGCATACACAGGATGGCTGCACGTCCGCCAACCCTCTCTCCAAGGAGCCGCAAAGCATGCAGCAGTTCGTCCTCCAGCTGGGTTTGCTTGACAGTCAGCAGCAGCCAATGAAAACGGCCGCTATCGTCATCATGTTGAATGCCATGACTGTCGCTGTCGCTGCTGTTTTGAACCGCCAGCCCCCCTATCCATTCCCCTTGAACTCTGGCAGCTAATTCATCTTTTTGCTCGCTGCCTTCATTCACCTCTCTCAGTCTGATTCCTTCACGATTTAATATGTCTGCTTGCTCCGGGGTCCTCGTCCATACCGTAACGAGGCTTCCGCCCAGCGACATGCGGGAGCCAAGCAGCAGCCCGATTGAGCCGCCGCCAATTATATGGATTCTCACAATATCCCCTCATTCTGATCTCCGCTCTTTGTTTCGTATTATAGCGTGCAGCCAATCAACTTGAAAAGCCCGCCGTTTGAATAACGGCGGGCTTACAGCCAAGTGGCGGAACCTATTCAATCCGTTCCAAATTCCCGTTGGCGTCCATTTTAAAGCGCGGTTTTGCATCGTCCTCTTCTGTCAAAACGGTAAGTCTGCGAGCACGATCCATAATCTGAATCAATGTTTTGTAATCGTCGTTGACGGTCCGGTAATCGGTTTGCGCGCTGTTCACTTCATGCGACAACCGTTCGTTTTCCGCGCGAAGCCGAATCAACTCTTCTTCCCTGTCTTTTACTTCTCTTTCAAAAGATCGGATTTGACGAGACAATTCTTGATACGTTGTTTTCCATGTACGCAGAAAACGAATGACCGCATCGATAGACAACCCTTCATCAAGGCTTCCGATATCGCCTTTGAATCCGCGTTCATCCTGCTCCAGCACGGCAAGTGATGAGACTTGTGATGTTGCGGCAACATTTTGTTTTCTCAAATAGCTGCGCTTCTGGCGCTGCTGCTTGGCAATCTGGATGGCATCCTCGTAACGCTTGCGTACACAGCTGTTCCAGCGAAAACCGCAGGCTGCCGCCGTGCGGGCAATCCGTTCTCCAACTTCCTCAAAAGCAGCAAGCTGGGTACTTCCTTCTCTAATATGGCGCAGCGTAACCTCGGCGAGAATAAGATCGTCGTCCGGACTCCACGCATCTTGTCTGACTGCTGTCATGCAACAAAAACCTCCTAACGTAAAGGCGCTTACTTATCTCTATGCTCTTGGTAGAGTTCATAGAATCTATCGGATACTAATTTGTATAACCATTTTTCCGGCTGCTCATACATGAAATCTCCATTCTTGTACAAACTAAACATACAACCGTTCATAAAGGTCGCTGGAGAATAATTTGAAAAGGATTACAATAAAAATGATATTTATCACAGTTTTCAGTTTACACTCCAAAGCGCAACCGTTATAATGAGGGGTAGAAAATGGCTTGAGGGGGATTATTATGGCACGCATGTATCGGGTGCTGGGCTTCTGGTGCCTAGTTATCGGGCTTATGGCTTTTGCCGGTCATATGACTGAGTTTGCGCTTCTGTTTTTTGCGCAAGCCGTCGCATTTGTATTTCTGGGCTATTTGAACTTCTCCGAAAGAACATACATATTGATGTTCTGGGGATACATGGCGGTTTCGTTTGTTGGATTTACTTATTGGTCCGTCTTCAAGCTTGATTTGCCTTTCTAACAATAAAAAGAGAAAACGCCGTACGGCGACAGGGGCTGTCCTAGGAGGGCAGCTCCTTTTGCTGTGTTCAGGAGAAGACGCAAATCGCCTTCCCCCTTTTGGCGGCAAAGGATATAATAGGTAGGACTTACGCATAAGCTAGTCTAGGGAGGGAGAATTCTGTTGATTAGCAATGTCAAAGTAAAAACGGCTTCGGCAACGCTCCTGCTCCTGCTCGTTTATGCATTATTGACTGCTACATGGCCTGCCATGGCGGAGCGCAGCGAAGCCCCAAAAAACGATGATGTACACGGTATGCTTGAAAAAAGCCTGTCCGTAGCCGAAATTGATAAGGAAATGGCCCGGATAACGCAGGAAAAGCAAGAGCTGCTGGACTCGATGGGTGAAACGGATGCCGAATTAGCGCGGCAATCGTTAAAGCTTGAACAAAAACGTGAGCAAGCGGGAAAGGTGCTGCGAACGTATTATATGGGTGAGCATGATAGGTTGTTCACCTCTCTGTTGTCGTCGGATTCATGGACTTCTTTTTTTACTATATTGGACTATATCGATCTGATTATTTCTCATGATAAACAAACATTGGATAAATACATCGGGGAATATCGAGGCCTTCAGGAGCGTCTAGCGGCGCAGGAAGCCAAGCAGCTAGAGCTGCTGTCTATGGAAAACAGGCTCAAGCTGCAGCGGCAGCGCGTCACGGAGCTGGAGCGCGAGCTTGCGGATCAGCTTGCGGGACGAACGGATAGCGAGCGGCTGCTATTGCTGATGAAGGAGTTAAATAAATTTTGGGAAGAAAAAGGACTTGCAGAGGTTCGTACTTACTTTAAAGCCTTGTCATCTGCAATGAGCAAGCTCCCGGAATGGGTGCAGGACAATAAGGATTTGCTGCATATTAAAGGGTTCCAATATACCATTACGGTACCCGAAGACAAATTGAATCAATTTTTAAGAGAGCAGAATGACGTTTTTAATGATTTCGCCTTCCGCTTTCAGGAAGGCACGATTACGGCATCCGGCAAACGGGACAATATCGAAATTGCCATATCCGGCCATTACAGCGTTCAGGACGAGCCCAAAAACGGCATCCTTTTTCATGTGGACGACCTGCTCTTTAACGGATTTACGTTACCCGACACAACAAGAGCCGCGCTCGAAAAGGAGTTTGATCTGGGCTTTTATCCGGGGCTGATGATTTCTTTCCTTAAAGCCAAAGAGGTTGAAATAAAGGATGGCGAGCTTATTATTCGCCTGACGTTATCACTATAGAATCCGTAGCCGCCAGACGCTCTGGGAAACGGCTCCAGTCCCCTCCAGGGAGCATCTCAAGCTCCTCCTGCCAGCGCTGCCAGCGAAGCGGCCAGTCAGCGTCGGTTCGCGGCATACTCTGCTCGGGCAGCTTGGCGCTGGCGGCTTCGTACCACCAGACTGGCGGCAATAAGGTACGAGGCAGCACGCCGCCGATTTCGGCATACAGGGACGCCCTGACGGGAAGTTTGGCGGAATATTCGTATGCAAGTCGGCCCGCATCCGTTCCCGTCACTTCCTCGATCCACAACATGGCTTCAACAGCCGCTTTGCTTCTGGAGGATACGGTAAAGCTGCTTCCCCCGAGCCAGGCATAAGGCAAAACTCTTTTGTCGGGAAGCAGCTTTTCCCTTGAGGCTTCCGGCAGCTTGGCATATTGCTCCCACGTCATCATAAAGGCGAGCGCCAAATCCTTTTCAATCAGCTCTTGCAGCATCTCCTGCGAGCCTTTTCCCGCCTCCGCCAGCGTCAAGCGTGAAGCATCCAGCCATTCCAGCCCCTCCCGCTGACGTTCGGTCATCCCTTCCAGATTAAGAAGAGCCTCTCCTTTGCCATAGAAAGCCATGCACCACAATAATAGCTGTCTTAACTCCCCTTTATTTGCCTCTGCAAGGGAAAGGTATGATCCATCGGGACTTGTTAGCGCGGAGGCTGCTTCCTGCAAGGAAGCTTCATCGCGCGGAGGCTCTTTCAGTCCGCTTTTATCCAGCAAACGTTTATTCCAGAGAAGCAAATCGGGATTCGCTTCCTTCGGAACTCCCCACAAGTAGCCGTTCCAGCGCAGCGGCTCTGTGAGACCCGCCAGCTGATCGGATAAAGCATCCACGCTCATCAAGCTTTCCGCCGGCTTCAAATAACCCTTTACGGCAAAGGGCAAAACCCAGCCATTATCCATCAGCATCACGTCCGAAGCCAGCCCGCTCCGGCTTTGCTCCAGCCATTTGCCGTACAGGCCTTCCGCCTCCCCTTCATTATGAATATGCACCGTTATGTAGGGATGTTTGGCCATAAAGCTTTCGTTGTATTCCAACAGCTGAATATAGGATTCCTTTGGCAAGGAAACGTTTACATTTAGTTCAACATCGCGAACCGGGTAGCGTTGTCCGCTGGCGGGCACAACCGGCTCCTCGTGTTTCAATAATTGACCGGCATTCCAGCTGAAATCGAGTCCGCGGGTTAAAAAAAGAAGCAACAAGGCAACAAGCGCCAGCGCGCCGACTGCAATGGGCAAATATTTGCGAGAAGACACCTTTTTCTTCCTCTCCGATTCCTTTGTTGCGTATAGGATATCAGGATTAGGACCATTTGTCCAAGGCGATTTGCGCAAAAAGGGGCTGACCGAAAAATCAAGTGCAACGAATAAATATTCAGCAGAGAGGACCGGAGGGGAAAGGGTGTCTTGAGGGCGAGTTTTTTTGTCGGCTTTTATCCACTAAAAAATAGGATCAAAATAAAGCAGACAAAAATGTTTGAGCTTCCAAGACACCCTTTTCCAGGAGGGTTGCTGAATCATTATTCGCCGTAACAGACTTTTCGGACAAACCCTAACACGAGAAAATCTAGAGCAAATCTGCAGCAAACTGTGCCAATCTGGAGCGTTCTCCCTTCTCCAGCGTAATATGGCCGCTAATGCTTTCTTGTTTGAAACGCTCCACCGTATGCGTTAACCCGTTGCTGACGGAGTCTAGGTAAGGATGGTCGATTTGACCGGGATCGCCAAGCAGCACGATTTTGCTGCCTTCGCCCACACGCGACACAATCGTTTTGACTTCATGCCGGGTCAGGTTTTGCGCCTCGTCAATAATGATGAACTGTCCCGGTATGGACCGGCCCCGGATGTAAGTCAACGCTTCAACCTGTATACTTCCCATACCCATCAATATTTTTTCGATGTCGCCTGCTTTTTTTGTATCAAACAAATATTCCAGGTTATCATAAATCGGCTGCATCCAAGGTCTCAGCTTTTCTTCCTTTTCGCCAGGCAAATAACCGATATCCTTGCCCATAGGCACTACCGGTCTTGCAATCAGCAGCTTTTTGTACTTGTGCTCATCCTCTACTTTAAGCAATCCGGCCGCAAGCGCCAAAAGCGTTTTTCCCGTTCCCGCTTTACCGGAGAGCGTCACAAGAGGAATATCATCGCTAAGCAACAGCTCTAGCGCCATTCGCTGCTGCGCATTGCGGGCGGTAATGCCCCATACGGGGTCATTGCTCAGGAATAGCGGCTCCAGCCTGGCGCCGTCCAAGCTTACCTTAAGCAGCGCTGATTTGCTGGTTCCCATCTCGTCGCGAAGAATGACGAACTCATTGGGATATAGGGCGCTGCGAAGCTGGAGATGGCTGACACTAAGAAATCTATACGTATAAAATTCATCAATGACGGAGGGGTGAACATGCAAGGTCAAGCAGCCTCCGTACAAATCGGAAAATTCCACAACCCGATCGGATAAATAATCCTGTGCTTCTAGCCCCAATACGTCCGCCTTGATGCGAACCAGCACATCCTTGCTTATAAGCACAACGCTGCGGCGTTCTTCCTCCGGCAGCTTTTCCTGCTCCAGATGATAATTTAACGCAACCGCCAATATCCGGTTATCGCTTGACATCTCCCCGAACATCTCTTGAACCCTCACAAAGCTCCGGTGATTCAGCTCAACCTTGAGCACGCCGCCGCCCGGCAAGCTTATGCCTTCATGCAGGCGTCCCAGCTCTCTCATGCCGTCAAGCAGCCTGGAAACTGATCTCGCATTTCTGCCTAACTCATCTGCCAGCCTTTTCTTGGAATCAATCTCCTCAAGCACGACTGCCGGTATAATCAGCTCGTTGTCATGAAAGGAATAGAGGCTTTGAGGATCGTGCAGCAGCACATTTGTATCGAGCACGAAAATTTTTTTCATGTAAACCCTCCCGGCATCATAAATGCGTTTCATACATAGCCTTGGCTGACGGCGGACAAACTACAGAGCAAGAGCAATACAACCAATAATGAGGTGGCTTACATGTCCAAATGGGTATTGGCGACGTTGACCGCTGCGCTGATTTTGACGGGGTGCGGCAATGGAGCAGACAATAATAGACCCCAGGCCGAAACACCCGGCAATAATGTTCAAGCTCAGCAATATGATCCCGGCAAAAAGCTGATTGAGGATCCCAAAGCTGTAGAGCTCCATCTGGAGGAGCTTGCCGCAAGCGTCGACGGAGTCGAAGCGGCTCATTGCGTCGTTATCGGCAACACCGCCATCGTAGGGCTTGATGTAGGCGGCGAGGTTGAGCGCTCCCGCGTCGGAACAATTAAATACGCGGTTGCCGAAGCATTCCGCAACGACCCTTACGGCATTGACGCTTTTGTTACGGCGGATCTGGATATGTCCAATCGCCTTGCCGAAATTCGGGAGGACATCGTCAAAGGCCGTCCTGTTGCAGGATTTGCCGAAGAGCTTGCCGATATAATCGGACGTCTTATCCCCCAGCTTCCGCGGTACCTGTCGCCCGTTCAGCCTGATCCCGATGCCATTGACCGCGTGCTTCAGCCTGTAGAAGGCAAAAGCAGGGGAAAATAAGTAAAGCTTTTGTAAATCTTCCCCAGAGACAGAGAAAGCCTAGCGATGGTTGCAGCCATCGCTAGGCTTTCTTGCGGTCTCATTTCCATTGCTGGAAACTCGTCCATCTCTATGGGCAATGCAGATTCCTTCCACAGCACGGCGGGGCCGCTTGAACGAGAGCATAAAACTGAATGTAAGCTTTCTTCCGCCTCGCGCATCGGTCATCCGCATACCCTCCCTGGAACCCGGATTAATAAAGCAGTTTTACACCTTTATTATAACCAGTATATGTACCGGAGTCTACGGTCATTCAGCCATTTTGGAGCTTAACGCCGCTTTGACCTCCTGCAGGCTGGTTTGGTCTGCATACACATAGGGACTCCTCCATACACCCTCCAAGGACATGAAGGAAATATCAGAGCTTTTTACGCCAACATAGGTTTCCAGCATACGCCGGATTTCCGATTCGGGCATATCGGTATCAATATTGGCGCTGGCTGCATCAATAACCGATCCAACTTTCGTTAATCCGCCCAGTGATATCAGCTTGTCCAAAATGGCACCGATAACCTCGCTTTGACGCCGGCCGCGATCAAAGTCGCTTGATTCCTGACCGCCGCGATTGGATTTCCGATAACGGACAAAATCAAGCGCTTTGTCTCCATCTAGCGTTTGGAAGCCTGGCTCCAAATCAATGTTCGTTCCGTCGGCTTTGTCTATATATTTCATGCGGATATCGACGTTTACGCCGACGCCTCCAACGGCGTCCACCACATCCGAGAAACCTTGGAAATTGATGCTTGCGGCATATTTGATTTCAATGCCTAAATATTTGCCTAAGACATCCCGCACTGCTTTTTTGCCGGCAAGATCAGCATCCTCGCGATCCTTGCCTTCCTTACGTGCTGCGCTGTAGAAATCAGCATAAAAGGCATTGGCCTTTCTCGGCCGATAACCTTCCACATCTATATAGGTGTCGCGCGGAATCGATATGACGGTCGCCGTCTTAGAACCGGGAGCAAATGCAGCAACCTTAATGACGTCCGTATTGAGAGAACCGCCTTTAGGCCGCGCGTCCAGCCCCAGAAAAACAAAGGCTACCGGCTTTTCCTTGACGGATTCCTGAATAGGCACCTGGGTTGCTTTGTTTTCATCTATGCCAATCGATGTAATAGCATCATTGGTTTTCATCACCAGATAACCGAGATAAAGAGAAACAGCAACTAGCAGCGTTAAAAAAATACTGAAAAAAATCGTTAGAAACCGGGGTTTCTTTTTTGTTTTTTTCTTCTTTTTTACCGAGCCGCGAACTTCGGAACGCGGGGGCATTGATTTGCTTTCTTGGCTCATATGTACCACCTACAATGGTTGTTTTGAACGACCCTTGACGCCATTATTGGCTTTCGGGCCGATCCTTTCCGGGAGCGCTTTTTTTGTTTTTCCATTTGTCATACATCTGGCGTCCGCGAAGCATCAGCATCATAAGAACGGCAATGCTCATACACTGGATAATAGGCAATTTGTCTACTTGCAGTATCATAAGGACAAAGGAACCGATTGCCATCAGCAAATAGACCATGACCTCTTTCAAAATCGGAAGCTTCTGCCCTGGCCGGAAAACTTGGTTAAATATAAAAATAGTAAAACCCAAAATCAGCAAATAAGATACCAGCTTATGATCGCTAAGCCATGCCTGCATGTTCATATCCTCCCAGCACAATACTAATGCGCTGCCGAAGGTTGCCCCCCGGCAGCGCCGATTGAATATAGAGGTTGTTCAAAAAAATGGAATTGCTTTTTTGAAATTCCTAAACGCCAGCCTGCGACATCTTGCGATGCTTCTCGGCGCGTTCGCGCTCGCTTTTCACCAGTATCTTTTTGCGCAAACGAATGCTTTTTGGAGTAATCTCGCAATATTCGTCATCGTTCAAATATTCCAGTGCATGCTCCAAGGAGAAAATAACCGGTGTTTTCAGCTTCACCGTATCATCCTTACCTGCGGAACGAACGTTGGATAGCTGTTTTTCCTTGCAAATGTTGACGATGATGTCATTGTCGCGGTTATGCTCCCCAACAATCATGCCTTCATAAATTTCAGTGCCCGGCTCAAGGAACATCAGACCGCGGTCTTCAACGCCCAGCATGCCGTAGAAGGTGGACGTTCCGTTTTCACTGGCAACCAATACGCCTTGATGTCGTCCGCCTACTCCAGCCCCTGCAAGCGGGCCATAGCTGTCGAAGGCATGGTTCATAATGCCGTAGCCGCGCGTCAGCGTCAGGAAGGAGGTGCGGTAGCCGATCAAGCCGCGTGCCGGAATAATAAATTCCAGACGAACCTGGCCGTTTCCGTTGTTGATCATGTTGACCATCTCCGCCTTGCGCGTTCCAAGGCTTTCCATAACCGAACCCATGCTCTCCTCCGGCACGTCGATCAGCAAACGTTCGTAAGGCTCTTGCTTTATGCCGTCAATCTCCTTAATGATAACTTCAGGCTTGGACACTTGCAGCTCATAGCCTTCACGACGCATATTTTCAATCAAAATCCCCAGATGGAGCTCGCCGCGTCCGGACACGACAAAAGCGTCAGGGCTTTCTGTTTCGTCAACGCGCAACGCAACATCAGTCTCCAGCTCTTTGAACAGACGCTCGCGCAGCTTGCGGGAGGTAACCCACTTGCCCTCACGTCCTGCAAACGGGCTGTTGTTGACAAGGAACGTCATTTGCAGTGTTGGTTCGTCGATCTTCAGAACAGGAAGCGCTTCAGGGTTTTGAAGATCCGCGATGGTCTCGCCGATGTTGATTTCGCGGATACCGGCAATCGCAACAATATCCCCAGCGCCAGCTTCCGGAATTTCAATTCGTTTCAGCCCTTGGAAGCCAAACAGCTTTTCAATCCGTGCTTGTTTGACTGCGCCGTCGCGGTTAATAACGGCAACGGGCTGACCTTGCATGATTTTGCCGCGGTTTATGCGGCCAATCGCAATCCGGCCCAGATATTCATTGTAGTCAAGGAGGGTAACGAGAAATTGCATGGGCTTTTCAACATCCTCCGTAGGAGCAGGAATATGGCCCACAATCGTTTCATACAGCGCCATCATGTTGCCGTCCTGCTTCGCAGGATCGGACTCCAAGCTGGAGGTGCCCATCAATGCGGAAGCATAAACAACAGGGAACTCCAGCTGTTCATCGTTGGCGCCGAGCTCGATGAAGAGATCCAGCACCTCGTCGATAACTTCCTCCGGACGCGCATTGGGACGGTCGATTTTGTTAACAACAACGATAGGCGTCAATTGACTTTCAAGCGCCTTGCGCAACACAAACTTGGTTTGCGGCATACAGCCTTCAAATGCGTCGACAACGAGCAAAACGCCGTCAACCATTTTCATAATACGCTCAACTTCGCCGCCAAAGTCGGCGTGGCCTGGTGTATCCATAATGTTGATATGGTAGTTTTTGTACGAAATAGCGGTGTTTTTGGCCAAAATGGTAATGCCGCGTTCCCGTTCCAGATCATTGGAGTCCATTGCCCGCTCTTGAACTGCTTCATGCTCTCTGAAGGTTCCGGATTGTTGAAGCAATTTGTCAACCAATGTCGTTTTGCCATGGTCGACGTGAGCGATAATTGCGATATTACGTATGTTTTCTCTTGCTTGCATAAATGATGATCCACTCCAATGTTTTATTTATAGAACTGCTACTAGCACGAACTACCTTGCTTGCTTCCTACCAACGTTTGCGTGTGCCGAACATCAGGAAGGCTCCGGCGGCAATAAAGAGCGCGGCGACGAGATAAACGCCCCAGCTCCACATCAGCATAACGACAAAAAACAGGACCGATGCGGCGGCCAATACAATCGCAGCCGTGAATACAATGCGCGGAACCGAGGAACCGAACATGTAATATTCGTAAAGACCGATGGCTGCCCCCAAAATGAATAACGGCCAAAGATATTTAAGGCTGTCCCAACCGACAATGTTGCAAATGATAAACAATACTGCGTAAGACACAAGCATTCCGCCAGGCGCCAGCATAACAGCCGGAACAACTCTGCCGAAATAGAGTACATGCAGCAGCACTCCCGGAATCAAAACAAGCAAAGGCCAGAAGATGGCGCCCAAAAGACTGAATACGCCAGCTTTGCCAAGCAAGATCAAGACCCCGACCAACAGCAAAATAATCCCGGCGGAATATTTGTTTTTAGGCATATCCATTCCGCTCCTTACAACCTCATTCGCAATGGGAAGCGAAAGTCGGCAGATTTTATCTTTATTAGTTTATAGGAAGTGAAGCAAAAAAACCAGTGCGCAGAGTGTAACTTCGCAAAAAAAAGCCGCCGCATGATGAGCGGCGGCAGGACAGCCCTTGCCTGGCCTAAATTACTGAGCCCTCCGGAGCAATATGGAAGCTGCGATAACAAAGGGCACGCATAGCAGCGGAATAAGCTCGGACAACATTTTGGAGCCGTGAAACAGCAGCTCGTTCAGTCCGGGATCCTGCATCAGCATTTCTCCGGAAGCAAAAGCGAGCAAGGCGGCTCCTATGTAAGACAATGCGGGAAATTTAATGAGCAGCGTTCCCAGCAATTGGCTGCCCCATACGATCATCGGTATACTTAACGCGATTCCAAGCAAAATAAGAACAAGGTCTCCTCCGGCAACAGCGGCTATAGCCAATACATTGTCCAAGCTCATAATAAAATCTGCCGTTACGATAGTCCAGATGGCTGCGCCGATCGACATGTTTTTTTTGATGCTGTGGCTTTCCCCCGCATGTCCGGCATCCGTTAGCAGCTTAACCGCAATGTAAAGCAGCAAAAGGCCTCCTGCGGCCTGCAAAAACGGTATTTTCAACAATTGAAGCGCCACGACGGTCAACAGGCAGCGCAGAACCACAGCAGCCATTGCGCCCCACCAGACGGCTCTTTTGCGCTGCCGCGCGGGCAGATGCTGGCTGGCCATGGCGATGACGATGGCATTGTCCCCGCTCAACAATACATTAATGAGCATGATTTCGAGAAAAATAATGACGTTTTCCACGGTTGTCCCCCCTCCTATGTTCAGAGTTATGAACAAGCCTTGGAGAATATGTCCAAAAATAATGAACCTCTCTTTTCTATTGGACAAAATTGGTGTAGACTTCATTTAGACTTCTAGATATTCAGACATAAGGAAAGGAGGAATTATTCCTATGGATTTTTTCTCGGTCGAATTTTTCACCTCGCTTGCCATTATTGTTTTTACAGACCTGATCCTGGCCGGGGACAATGCCATTGTTATAGGGCTCGCCGCTCGCAACCTGCCTAAGGAGCAGCAGAAAAAGGCTGTTATCTGGGGAACGCTGGGAGCTGTCGGCATCCGGGTAATCGCCACGCTGCTGGTTGTTTATTTGCTCAATGTACCATGGCTCAATCTGGTTGGCGGCTTGCTTCTGATATGGATCGCTTACAAGCTGGTGGTACAGGAAAATGATCACGGGGACGTTAAAGCCGGCAATACTCTGCTGCAGTCGATTCGCACGATCATCATCGCGGACGCCGCAATGGGGATCGACAATGTGCTGGCTGTTGCGGGAGCGGCTCACGGCAATACCGTTCTCGTTGTTCTGGGCTTGCTAATCAGCGTGCCTATCGTGGTTTGGGGAAGCACCTTGTTCATCAAGCTCATCAATCGCTTCCAATGGATCGTTTACGTTGGGTCAGCCGTTCTGGCCTTCACCGCATCCAAAATGATTTCGCACGAGCATAAATTAGGCGGAGCGCTTGACAGCAACCCTGTCATTTACTGGGCCTTTATCGCAGTTGTAGTTGCGGCAACGGTCTATCTGGGCTACTGGACCAACAAACGCAAACAAGCCGCCGCATTGGCACAAAAAAGCAGACAATCCCATTAGGATTGCCTGCTTTTTTTATTTTCACCTGCGGGGACTCAGACCCACCATTGCATTTTCAGACACGTCCTAGAACCAGCTGTCTTCTCCCGCCTGCGCAGCGCTGTTGTCGCTGTTTGGCGTAAGCGTGAGCGTTTCTGTGTTTTGCAAGGCGACGGCAATTTTGTCGTCAAGCTCCTTCATACCAGCCTCGATTCGCTCCACAACCCGCATGTTGGGGTTTGTGCTGGGCGATTTGGGCAGAAACAGCGTGCAGCAGTCCTCGTACGGCAAAATGGATGTTTCGTATGTGCCAATCTTTACGGCTAGATTTATAATTTCCTGCTTGTCCATCATAATCAGCGGCTTGAGCATGGGCAGTGCGGCAGCCCTGCCGATGACATTCATGCTGGGAAGCGTTTGGCTTGCAACCTGACCCAAGCTTTCGCCGGTTACGATGCCAAGCGCTCCGTGGCGCTCAGCCAGCTGCTCCGTTATGCGCAGCATCGCTCTGCGCATCAGCGTAATGATCAGATGCTCCTGGCCGGCCTGAACAAGCGAGGTTTGAATATCGGTGAACGGTACAAGATGCAGCTTGATCGGCGTTCCACTGAAATACGAAAGCCTTTTTGACAGTTCAATTACTTTGTCCGTCGCTTGCTGGCTTGTAAAGGGATAGCTGTGAAAATGAACGGCCTCCAGCTCAAGCCCCTTGCGCATGGCCATCCATCCTGCAACGGGACTGTCGATGCCTCCTGACAGCAGCAGCATCGCCTTGCCGTTGGAGCCAAAAGGAAAACCGCCAACCGCTGGAATGACCTCGCAGAAAATATAAGCGGATTCCTCCTGAATATCGACGCGAAGCTCTACCTCAGGCTCCCGTACATTAACGGATAGCTCGGGAAAGGCGCGCAGCACATGCGCCCCGACTAGATGATTCATCTCTTGCGAATTGTGGGGGAACTTTTTCCACGCCCGCTTGACGCTCATCTTGAAGGTTTTCGGCGGTGTAGAAAGAGCGGACATAACCGCAAGCGCCGCCGCACGAATGTCCTCCAGTTCGGGAGAACAGCTGCGGACGGGGCTGAGTGAGGTCAAGCCAAACAGCTCCTTAAGCCGATCCGCTACCGGGCCGTAAGGATGGCCGTTCAGGCGAACGTAAAGCCGGCCATACGTTTTCCAGTAGGTGACTCCTTCAAAGCCTGTCAGTGCGTTTTTGACCTGCCGCAGCATCTTTTTCTCGAATTGATTGCGGTTTCTGCCCTTCATGGTCAAATCGCCATAGCGCAAAACCAATTGATCGTATACCACTATCAGGTACTCCTCTCCAAATGCTTCAGTTGACTGATGATGCTTTCAAGCGCTTTGATCAGCACATCGACATGCTCCTCGCGGTGACAGTCGCCAAAGCTTATTCGAACGCCTCCAGATGCTTGCGACGGGCTTGCGCCTAATGCCAGAAGCACGCGGCTTGGCTTGCTGTCCTTGGAAGAGCAGGCAGAGCGCGTCGAGGCCAAAATGCCATGTTGCTCTAGCATATGAATAATGACTTCCGGCTTCATGCCGGGATAAGAAAAGTGCACGATATGAGGAGCAAGCGGCTCCGCCCCGTTTACTTTCAGCTCGGGCGTCGCCTCTGCAAATGCTCGCAGCTTGTCCCTTAACGGCCTCATGGCCGCTGCGGAGGCTTCGGCGCCCTGGACCGCCAGCCTCACCGCCTTGGCCGCCGCGACGATCGACGGCACATTTTCGGTGCCGGGACGCAGCCCAAACTCCTGCGAGCCTCCCGAGAGCAGCGGCTGGAGCGTAATGCCTTCCTTCACATAAAGCAGCCCTACCCCTCTCGGTCCGCCAAGCTTGTGAGCGGACGCGCTGAGCAGATGGATGCCGCAGCCCTCGATATCAAGCGGCAGCTTGCCTATGCTTTGCACCGCATCCACATGAAAAAGCGTCCTCGGACGGCTGCTCAGCAAACGGCCGATTTCCTGAATGGGCTGAACGGTGCCGATTTCGTTGTTCACATGCATAATGCTGACAAGGATAGTTTCGTCCGTTAACGCGGCCTCCACATCGGATACCGATACATGCCCCTCCCGCCCTACAGGCAGAAACGTCACCTTAAAGCCTTCCTCCTGAAGCTGAAGCATGGATTCATGTACAGAGGCATGCTCGATAGCCGTTGTAATGATATGATTGCCGCGGGTGCGGTATTTCCTTGCCGCACCTTTAAGAGCCAAATTGTTGGATTCCGTTCCCCCGGATGTAAACAGCCAATTGCCCGACGAGGTCCAGAGCTTTTCAGCAACCAGCGTCCTGGATCGCTGAATCAGCTTAGCTGCCTGAATACCGCCTTCATGCAGCGAAGAGGGGTTGGAATAAATTTGCCGCGTTACCTCCAGCAAAGTATCCGCCACCTCGCCCAGAAGCGGTGCGGACGCGCTGTAATCCATGTACAGCTTCTCCTTCATGCCGCGTACCTCCCTTCCTCCAATGAAAAGAAAAGGATCGCCGCCTGCGCTGCTTCCGTACGAACGGAGCGCCGGCCGTGATCCCGTTGCAAACTATGCTTTCGCCTTATGCTTTGGCCTGCTGAACCTTGAGGACATACCGCTGTGTTTCTTGCGGAAGCTCTTCCATCCGGGAGAGCAGCTCTTCGTCAGAGTAAATTCCCAGCCGGTCCATCCGGCCTGGTCCGGCGTTGTAGGCTGCCAGAGCTGTCAGCTCATTGCCGTTATATTTGCGCAAAAGAAGCGACAAATATTTGGTGCCGCCATCAACGTTTTGGACTGGATCAAAAGAGTCTTGCACACCCAGCCCTCTTGCCGTTCCGTCCATTAGCTGCATTAGTCCCTTGGCTCCCGCATGGGATTCCGCTTGAGCATCAAAGCCGGATTCCGTAGCAATAACCGCGGCTATCAGCGAGCTGGACACGCCGTATTTGGCAGACGCCGTTTCGATAAGTCCGGCATACGCCGCCGCGTTTCCTCCAAGCTGTTGCCAGTCGGCAGCTTCATAGCCGCTCCTGCGCTCCACGTCGCCCAACAGACTTGACCAGATGGGATAGTAGCTTTCGGACTCAGCGTTCACACGCCCCCACAAACCCCCATCTCCCGTCCATATCGGCTGGCCCGAGTAATCCAGAGCCATCGCCGCTTCGATGCCAGCGGCATCGGGGCCGTTGGAAGCAGAACCAATGGAAGCGGAGCTATCGTTCGCGGAGGATAGCTGCGCGGACAATATTGTATTAAAAACGGAAGATGCCCCGTCACTGTTTTTTTCGTCTTTCCTGGCCGTTGGGCCGAAGCTCAGGCTTGGTGCCAGCTGCGATTGCAGCATTGTTCGCAATGTGCGGGGATCCATTCCCATTATGACGCCTCCCTGTTCATTTGCTTTCTACAGAAAGTATATCGGTTTCCATTGTACATGTTTTTAGCTCTTGCGGCTAGTCCAACGTTGTCTTATGGAGATTCCGTCTTTCGGCGAATATGCGGACTGCCCGTTCAGCATTTATTATGTGAAGCGGCTTGCCCCAAACTGAGCAACCAGATGCTGAATGAAAGCGGCTGTGGAAGGCCCCGGATAAATGTCCTTGCGGCAGACGACGCCGATGATTTGCCCCGGAACGGGATCAGTAATCGGCAGCGCCTGCATCTGATAGTCCTGCAGATTCGCTACATAAGAAGCGGGCAGCACAGCGCCGCCTACGCTGCGTCGAGCTAGCTCAAGCAGAGAGTCCAGTGTGGACACCTCCACCTGCGGCCGCAGGATGAAGCCTGCTTCCGCGCAATATGCGTCGATCATCTGGCGGACGAGAAATTTGGGCTGGAGCAGCACAACGGGGTGACGCTGCAGCTCCTCCAGCTTTACTGTAGCTTGTCCGTATAAAGGGTGGCCTGACGAGATAACGAGCTGCAGCGTTTCGCGAAACAACGGAACGCTTTCCAGCAGCTCGTCCTTGAAGGGAAGAAACACAACGCCGATATCAAGCCGGTTGGCGAGCAGGCCTTCACGGGTTTCCTCGGTAGCCAGCTCGGTGACCGACAGCTCGATGCCGGGATAGGTCTCATGGAAGGTAATGAGCGCCGACGTGAGCAGATGGTTGCCAGAGCAGCCGATCCGCAGTTGTCCGCGTTTTAGTCCCCGCAGCTCATCCAAAGCAAGCTGGGCCTGCTCCAGCTCATGGAAGACGTTCAGCGCATGCCGGCGAAGGATGTGCCCGGCTTCCGACATGTACACTTTTTTTCCAATACGGACAAATAAAGAAGCGCCGACCCGCTGTTCAAGCAGCGCTATCTGATGGCTAAGTGTCGGCTGGCTTATGCCAAGCCGTTCCGCAGCTTTGGTAAAGTGCAGCTCCTGACAGACAGCCAGAAAATATTCGAGCAGCCGATGATCCATCAGAATCATCCTTTCTCTTGTATCATAGATCACAACTATGATCTTAATTGAAAATTCCGGATTGATCAATGAAAGGTCATCCCTTAAAGTAGAAAAATAAATCCATACGGACGTCCGTATGAAAGGTGGAGCATGACGATGGAGCAACCTATAAAAATGGAACGAACCGGCAATCCAAAAGCCAAGCCTGCACTGACAGATATGCAACTTGGCTTCGGTCAATATTTTAGTGATCATATGTTTCTGATGGATTATACGGAGGGACAAGGCTGGCATGATCCGCGTATCGTTCCTTATGCGCCATTGACGCTTGACCCAGCTTCGATGGTGTTTCACTATGGGCAAGCCGTATTTGAAGGGATGAAGGCGTATCGGACAGCCGATGGCGAGGCGCAGCTTTTTCTGCCAGAGCGCAATGCTGAACGGCTGAACCGTTCGCTGGAGCGGTTAAGCATGCCGGCTCTTGCGCCAGGTCAACTGCTGAAAGCGGTACAGACGCTTGTTCGCGTTGATCAGGAATGGATTCCCCAGCAAGAGGGCACTTCGTTATACATACGCCCCTTTGTCATTGCAACGGAAGCTGCGTTTGGCGTGCGTCCGTCCTCGCGCTATTTGTTCACGATTGTGCTGTCGCCAGTGGGCGCTTATTTTCAAGAAGGGCTCCAGCCGGTCGATATTTTGGCGGAAGCGCAGGATGTAAGGGCGGTGCGCGGAGGTACAGGATCAGCTAAGACGGCGGCCAATTATGCAGGTGGACTGAGAGCGCAAGTGGAGGCGCGCGCAGCCGGATGCTCGCAGGTGCTGTGGCTGGACGCGTTAGAGCGCAAATATATTGAGGAGGTTGGCAGCATGAATGTATTTTTCCGGATCGCCGGACACGTCTATACGCCTGCGCTGACGGGGTCTATTCTGGAAGGCGTGACACGGGGCGCGGTGATGGAGCTGCTGGAGGACTGGGATATACCGTGCATAGCCCGTCCCATTTCGCTGGAGGAAGTGCTGGAGGCTGCCGAAGCCGGGACGCTGGAGGAAGCGTTTGGCACGGGGACGGCGGCTGTCATTTCTCCGATCGGCGGCATTCGCTGGAAGGACCGGTTTATACCGATCAACGGTCGTCAGGTTGGGGATCTGTCGCAGAGGCTTTACGATACAATGACGGGCATTCAGCGCGGATTGATCCGGGACGTGTATGGCTGGACTGTGCGTATTTAGGCACAGGTTGCAGGTAAACCGCTTGAAGTGCAGCAGGAGGACTCCCAATGGAGTCCTCCCGCTGACGATCAAATACCTAATTTCTTTTGTTTGCATTCCGTAGATTCGTCTTGACCAGCTTACTTTTGGTCACCCTCATCTGGATTTCCCCCATCGTTCCGATAGCTATTCTTCTCGCGGGACCCCTTCTTGTAGTCCATTTCGATATCTTGACCTCCAGGATAGGAAGCAGAAGTAGAGGTGTTATTTGCATTTCTTTGTGCTGTACCTTGGTTTATTTGCCCGCCCTGGTTGCCATGCGTGTAACCTTGTTGGTTCGGTTGCACACCCTGATTGCCAGGCGCATGGCCTTGGTGGTTCGGGTGCACACCCTGATAGCCAGGCGTGTAACCTTGTTGATTTGGATGCGCTCCTTGATAGCCAGGCATGTAACCTTGTTGATTCGGATGCGCTCCCTGATTGCCAGGCGCGTAGCCTTGGTGGTTCGGGTGCACGCCCTGATTGCCAGGCGCATAGCCTTGGTGGTTCGGATGCCTTCCCTGATTGCCAGGCGCGTAACCTTGTTGGTTCGGTTGCACACCCTGATAGCCAGGCGTGTAACCTTGTTGATTCGGATGCGCTCCCTGATTGCCAGGCGCATAGCCTTGGTGATTAGGCTGATGCGATGTCCAGTTCGCTGGCACAGCATGAGGATTTACTGGCATGTTATGCGGATGTGCCGCGCCATATGGATTCGCACCGCTGTTCGGCATTCCTCCCGCATTCGGCATTCCACCGCCGTTTGGCATCCTTCCCGCATTTGACATCCCTCCGGCATTTCCGGGATTCCAGCCGGGGCCTCCTTGAGCAGACGGCGATCCCGGGCCGGGGTTTAGCGGAGGATTTCCTTGCCATTTGCCGTTAATCCATGTAACGGCAAACGAGATGGCGCCCAGAATCAGCAGCGCGATGACTTTAAACAATGCATCCTGATCGCTCAGATCCATAAAAATTGCTTTGATTGCAACGATGACCAGCACGGCGGAGCCAAACCATTTGAACAGCCCCTCGCGATAGTAGGCTCCCCATAGTACCAGAATCAAAGCGTATACGCCCCATACGATGGAAAGCGTCAAAGCCATGTACACCTTTGGCAGGTCGGTTAAATATTCGGTAAAAACATTCTGGATTTGACGGGCCATTAAACCTCCCACGATCAAGTGGGAGAACAGCGCAAACAATCGCGATAAAATACGTACTCCGCTGTCGGACAGGCCAGGCACCTTGAAGGTTTTTGCATAATAGAAGCCTAAAGCGGCAAGCGCCATCCAGGCGATCGCGCCCCAATTCAGAAATGGAATATATACGCCAAACCATTCGCCGCGCGGCGTCCACCAGGTGACCGAATACCAGTAAACACCAAGATATAGCCAAATGATAGCGGCAATGATTGTTGCGGGATACCAGCGCCAGATCCGTCCGATAGCCGTCAGCAGCGCAACATACAGTGTCCAGATCAGCACCCTGACCAAAACGCTTTCGTTCAGCGTATTCAGCGACATCAGAATAAGCACAACCCCGGTTATCGTAAAGCTGATGGCGGGTACCGACATTTTTCCGCTTAGCCTTGAAATCACTAGACCCGAAAATGTATAGAGCAAACCCATGCCCAAAATGACATAGCCATAGCTAAGCGTGCTTCCCCAGATGAACAACGCCCATACGCCGAACAATACTCCGTTAAATGCATTCAAATATAAATCGGTGCCCTCGAAGCTGGACTTGCTTTTCCAGGACGACAGAAGCAGTCCCAATGTATAGAACAGATATACGGCGACAGCATATCGCATCGGCATATTCCAAATTCCAGTGGTCGCAGGAAGATAGTGAATGAAGTATACAAAATAGAGCACCCAGCTTCCCAAAAAGCCAACGATCCGAAGCTCAAGCCAGCCCTTCAAAATACTGAGATAAAGAAAAGCCACATTCAATACAAGCAGATATAGGAATAATGTAAAAACAGCATCCCTATCCGGGCGAAGCAGCAGCGGAGCCAGCAAACCTCCCAACAAGGCAATGTTCATCAGCATGCGGGATTGAAACTTATGCGCATAATAGGTAATGCCCGCCGTAATGGCCGTCATACCCAGCAGCACCAGCAGCGGCGACCACATGTCGTAATAGATTCCTGCAAAGGAAAAGGTCGCGTACAAAATACAAGCGCCGATGCCAAGCAAAATTTCACCAATCATAACCCCTTTTGGCTTTTGGGCAAGCTTGGCTCCAACAATCGCAAAACCAATGCCTCCCGCCAGACCAAAGCCGATTTTCATAACATTGGTGATCCAGCCTTTTTCAACTGAATATTGAAACAGAGTAATAAAAGCAGCAACAACGAACAGGGCTCCAAGCAGCGATGCCCAATGTTTTCTTAACAGCTCTCTCATTGTAATCTCCTCCTCATTTTTTTATCCAGCCATTTCAAGCCTCCATAGAGGAGCAGGAACATGGCAATAGCAACAAACTCCAATTGAAGCAAATACCAGGGCCAAGGCGCCAAGACATCCAGCAAAGAAGCGGTTGACGGCTTGCGTGCCAAAAACATAAAGTTGGTCGTCCCGGTAAGTCCGTTCACAATAGCGGCAGGAACGGCAAGAATGTGCAGCCAAATCCATGCCGCGGCCGCTGAACGCAGGGTCGGGCGATATTGCCGAACCGCAACTGCATAAACAGCCGTTGCCATAATTCCGATATGAGCGATAAAAAATTGAAAATACCGGAACTGCGGAAACGTCTCATCCAGATTCGGCGTCAGCAAAGCCTGAAGCGCTCCCAGCGTTCCTAGAAAAACAATGACCGGAAGCAGGGATTTCCACCCCGTCAAAAGCAATAATGCGGACAGCAGCAGGGTGAGGCTGCACAGCTGGAACGGAAGCGAGCCTGCCCACCAGCTTCCCTCCAGGATGTAGGACAGCTGCAAGCAAACCTCGCAAAGCAGTAATATTGCCGCTAATCCCTTGCGGAACAATTCATCTGCCCTCGGGCTTCTGAGCGCTCTGCGGCCTGCGGCAATGCCCAGCAATACAATTGCCGTTGCCGCCAGCGCAGCATAATGCGCCCCGGAAAAAGCCTGAAACATGCCGTCCCACTTCCTTCCGCGTGTAATGGGTTCGAAGCCGCATAAAGCTGCTTGGAAGCCCTGCTAATGCCTGCTTTCCATTGCGAACCACTTGCGTTTTAGTACCAGGCCTTAATCTTATCTTACCTTTATTTGCATAAAAAAATAGTACCAACTATTCATGGTACTATTCCTTGTCCTTTGCCTCATCCAGCAGGCCAAGCTCCCGCGCTTTGCTGGCGGCCTCCTTGGAGCCTTGCGCGCCAAGCTTCCGCAGGATGTTTCCTACGTGGTTTTTAACAGTACGCAGCGTAATAAACAGCTTGTCTGCGATTTGCGGCTGGGAATAGCCTTCATCGATCAGGCTTAACAATTGAAGCTCAGATGGCGTTATAAGATCGCCAACCTTTCTGGCTTCAAATTCACGTTCGATTCCCTTCAACCTTCTGAATTCCTCGCGCAGCTGCTCTGCCGCCGCAGGACTAATGGGCGATTGCTTGGCATAAGCGGCGCGTATGGCGTCAGGCAGGTTTTCAAAGCTTGATTTGAGCTGGTAATCAATCGCGCCGGCCTGGAAGGATTTCAGAATCAGCTCTTTTTCCTCCATGGAGGTTAACATAATGATGCGGGCGCCGGTCGAAATTGCCGTCTCCTCCGCCAGTTTGACGCCTTCGGGCTTGCCGTCGATCATAATGTCCATCAGCATCACGTCCACACATGCCGATGCGTCGCCGTCCATTTTGCTAAGCGCCTGCCTTAGCTCTTCCCCATCTTTGGCTGACCATATTAATTGAATATCGGGCAAGGAGCCTAGAAAATCAACAAGACCGCGCCGCCAGTCGGGATCATCCTCCAGAAGCCCGACCTTTATCATCGTATCGCCATTCAATGCAGGTCACTCCTCCTAGTTAATATAACTATAACGAAAACTGTTTTTTTTGAAACATGTGCTTTCGATTAATTACGAAACGCCTGAATCGCCCGCTTGGGAAGCGAAATAGTGAAGATCGCTCCTTCTCCGGAACGGCTGCGCAAATAAAGCGAGCCTTTATGTTTTCGGGCAACATGATAGGAATAGGATAACCCAAGCCCGAAATTGCCGCCGCGGCGTTTGGTTGTATAAAAGGGCTCGAATACGTTCATCCGCTGTTTCCGGCTTAAGCCAGGCCCATTGTCCGCCACTTGAATCAGAAGCTCGCGCTTGGTCGACTCCAGCGTAATGCGCAGCCTGGCGCCTTCGCGTCCCTCCATCGCCTCAAATGCATTTAGCACGAGATTGCTGAAGGCTTCGGCAAGCTGATCCTTGTCTACAACACACATCCAGCCTTCCTCAAGGCTGGACTCCACGCTGGCGGAACGCGCAGCGGGCTTAAGCTGCTCCAGCGTTTCGGCAAGCAACATGGTCAAATCGCAGTTTTCCGGCTTCAGTTCCAAATCCTCCGTTTTGCGATGAACCCGTCTGATCATTTCCTCCATGTGGCGAGACGCCGCAAGTACGGCTTCAACATCCTTCAGCAATTCCTCCTGCGAGGTTGCAAGGGCGTGCCGCTTCATTTTTTCTCCAAAAAGTCTCAACTTTCCAACATCGTTTTTGATCGCGTGATTCAACATCGCCGTTCCCGACGTTACCGCTCTCAGCGTGGAATCATAGCGCCGGCGATCGATCAGGATGCGCATGCCCATAAATCCGTATGTAAACAGTCCAATAACAAACACGGCAGACGACAAACCTACAATCCATGTATTATATACCCACATTCGCAGCATACCCATGGTGGGGAGAATATAGTTCATGAACATGACAAACAAAGCAGGCGGCAAAACCGCAAAGCAAAGAATCCAGTGCGTCCGGGCATAGATCGAAGGCGGCACCCGCTTGGATAAAACAAGCGCCGTGCTTGCCAAAATATACGGCACAGCCCACCAGACAACAATTTTATACGATATGGGATACATCGTATTATAATAGGGCGTAAAAAGCAGACAGAGGATGATGGGCAGCAGCAGAAGCGCCGGCAGCGCAAGTCTGATTTTTTTCGGTATAGGAAGCTCGCTATACGATACTGCAAACATCAATAAAAAATATGGGATGCCGTAATAGGAAAAAAGCGAGGATATAGCTTGCATCTCATACAACAGAGTTTGCATGCCCTGACTTGCGCCCGCCTTTACGGCCTGAGGCAGCCAATGCATATCCAGCACAGCCGCAAGCGCGCCTGCTCCTCCGCTAAAGGAAAAGGCTCCTAACCAGCGATTGACCGGAGAACGCGGCTCCGATATCCATATAATAGCAGCGATTGCCCATAAAACAAACAATACAAACAGCATAGCCAGACTCCTTCGCAAAAGGCTGTTCAATGACTCAAGGGACAGGGGCTCCTTCCGGAGCGTTATTTCCTGCCCAAATATAAGGTCTCCTGGCAATAACGGCGCGCCATCGCCTGAAAAAAGGCTGATTGCACGGAAATAACCGCAAGAAGAAGCAAATTTTTAATGGCTTGACGAACGCGTTCATTGCATTGAGACAAAGCAGGCACAGCCGCTTCGGCGCGCCGGCGTATCTCGTTTTCCAGCCGTCTGGCCGTTCGCCGGTCAGAGGCCAGATCGTTTTTCAGCGCTTCATAAATATCGGCATATGCGGCATATATATCAAGCGGCGACAGCCGGCTGCCGCATGCAGAACCGCCCTCCAGCCCTTCCCCCGACATAAAAACAATCGAAAACAAACGCCGGAGTGATTCAAAATCAAGGTTTGTTTTCAAGTCGTCGATAATGAGCAAAAGAGCCGCCTGGTCAAGCGAATATTTTTTCCCTGCCTGCGGGGATTCAAAATAATCCTTGAAATCGCGTTTTACCCAGTTTTGCAGCGATGTAGCTGCGGGACATGCATATTCTGCCAGCTGTCCAAGCTCCGCGATTTCATGAAGCGATAATCCCTTTCGATCGCCGCTTCTCATTAGCTTTTCAACGATGGAGGGGAGCGGCTCGGGAAGGCCTCCTCCGCTCCGTTCCGCGGCGCTCGTCATGGAGAGTTTCCAGGCCTGCCGCAATATATCCGCCGTTTTTTGCTTCTCGCCGTATTTTAAGGAAACAAGCACTTCTGCCAGCTCGCTTCTGGTCATTCTAAAGCCTTCCATACATCTGCTCCCCCCTCCATCAAACATTCATTCCATGAACAAGTTCTTATGAACTCATCTTAAGCTTGTAAATTTCATATGTAAAGCAGAGAGAAACAGGGAGAACCTTGCTCTTTCCCCCAAATTTGACCCAATTCGGACCAAAAACGCTCATATTGTTTCTTTTGGCAGTTGTCATAAGCTGTAATCTTTAGCTATAGTTATTCATAAGCAAAAAAAATTCAAATGAAAAAAGGTAGTGAGACGCCGACATGGATATTGGTATAGGAATTAATTTACTCATGATTGCCCTTCTTATTTTATTAACTGCATTTTTCGTTGCGACAGAGTTTGCGATCGTCAAGGTGCGCTCGAGTCGAATTGATCAGTTGGTACAGGAGGGCCGGAAGAACGCGTTAGCCGTTCAGAAGGTTACGGGCAATCTGGATGCCTATTTGTCGGCATGCCAGCTCGGCATTACAATTACCGCGCTTGGCCTTGGCTTTTTGGGAGAGCCGACAGTAGAAAAAATTCTTTTACCTTTATTTACAGATATTCAGCTGGGAGACGCACTCAGCCATGCATTAGCCATTGCAATCGCTTTTATTTTTATTACGTTTTTGCACGTCGTGGTTGGCGAGTTGGCCCCTAAAACATGGGCTATTCAAAAGGCTGAATTCATTACCTTTATGACAGCCCGGCCGATTATCTTTTTCCACAAGCTGATGTTCCCGTTTATTTGGGTGCTAAACGGCTCAGCCAACGGACTGGTTCGCATGTTTGGGTTAAGGCCCATGAAGGAGCACGAGGAAGCCCATTCCGAGGAAGAAATTCAGATCATCCTGAATGAAAGCTACCAAAGCGGTCTTATTAATAATACGGAATACGGCTATGTTAGCCGCATCTTCGCCTTCGACGAGCTGCTGGCCAAAGAAATCATGGTGCCGCGCACGGATATGATTTGCCTTTATACCAACAATACACTGCAAGAAAATCTGGATATTATTCGCAAGGAGCAATATACGCGTTTCCCGGTTGCTTCGGAGAGCAAGGACAATATTGTCGGTCTGATCAATACCAAGCAGCTATTCCTGTCGCATGAGGAAAACAAGGAAACCGATTTTAAAGCGTTGATTCATCCCGTGTTAAGCGTATCCGAGGTTACTCCAGTCAAAACGCTGCTAAAGCGGATGCAGCAGGAACGCGTCCATATCGCAATCCTTGTCGACGAATATGGCGGAACGTCTGGTCTTATCACGATTGAAGATATTTTGGAGGAAATCGTTGGCGAAATTCGGGATGAATTCGATGCCGACGAGCGAAAGGAAATCGAGCAGCTTGCCGAAAACTGTTATTTGCTGGATGGCAAGGTGTTGCTTGACGAACTAGGCGAAATATCGGGACACAGCTTCGAGGATGAAGAAGTGGATACAATCGGCGGCTGGCTGTACAGCAAGCTCCAGGATCCCAAGCCCGGCAAAATTTATCAGCATGAAAATCTCAAATTCATTATCCGTGAAACAGGCAAAAACCGGATTCGCAAAATCGAGCTGCTGATCGAACAGCATGAGCTGGAAAGCGAAACCGCATAATAACCGTCTGTAACCTGTTAAGTTGGATATCATCCATACTATATACTAGGCTGCCGCCAGAGCTGTTTAACCCGCTCATGGCGGCTTTTTTACTTTCTATTTTGCTATGATAATCGCAGCATTTTTTTGAAAATTTAAACTTCGCCAAAACGCTTGCAATTCTTTTGAAACCTGTGCATAATACATTATGTAGAAAGCGCGGTGAACATAATCGCGTAATACAAAAATATGCCGTTGTAGCTCAACTGGTAGAGCAACTGACTTGTAATCAGTAGGTTGGGGGTTCAAGTCCTCTCGACGGCATCACTAAAAAAACGCCAATTGCTTCTGCAACAGGCGTTTTTTGTTATGATGCTTTATTCATCGGACTCATCCCACTTTTTGGAGTAAGCTTTTTTTGTTACCCACAAGGTGACCCATGTAACCAGGACAATAATGACGATTGTCCAAAACCAAACGGCGCCTGGAACCTTCTCCACTGCCGCACCTCCTTTTCAAGGCTGCTTTTTTTATTGCAACCGTTTTCCTCGTCCGATCTATTTTACATGATTTATATCACAAATAGTAACCATAATTGGGACAAATTTAAGAACAATTTTCTTTTTATGAGGAGATGAACCTGCTATGGACTTTCAGCTTGATTTGATTAATACCAAGATTGAATGCTTCGAGGCTTACAGCATCAAAGAGCTGGAGAAACAAATACAAGGCGCCATCGAAATCAACAAGGCGTTATTGCTTGATGCTTATGCTGTTCAACACAACACCGTCTTTCATCCCGGCAAGGAAAAAATGATGTATACGGCCGTTGTTCATTTCAAATTAAAAGGAGCTGTCTGAAAAGCCTAGTGCAGCGAATAAATATTCAGCAAAAGCGGACAAAAAAACTCGCCCTCAAGAAACCCTTTTCCATCCGGTCCTCTCTGCTGAATATGTAATGTATTCGTTTCACTTGACTTTTTGGATAGCCCCATTCTCTGCTTCTATAGGGGGAATTGCGCTGCTTGCCGCCGCCTGGATGGCCTTCACCATTTTGAGATGCGTTTCCTTCACGATATCGGCAATTTGCTCCCTGGTGGGGTTTTCGACATGAATCCCTGCAAGCACCGTAACTGTAACGCCTAGCCGGGAGGCGGCCATCGCCGCCAGCTCCTGCGCCAGCTCACCTTCACGATGACCGGGAAGCTGCTGAAGAGCGGTTACGACTTGGCCCTCGCTATTCCGGTAAGCAGTTGCCGCTGCGCCGATGTGAGCGTCTCCCCCTGTAATCAGAAACGCAATGTCCTTCCCCATCATGACGGTTTGTATGTGGATTAGCGACAACGTGAATGCCCCCCTTCCTTTTAGACCTCTTCTTATCCTTAGACACCTTAGTTTTACCGTTTAAGCAAACTGCCCACCAGCACCTCGGACACCAGCCACTTGCGGAAAATAATAAATAACAGGATCGGCGGCAAAGCAACGATTCCCGCCAGCAGCAGAACAAAGTGATAATACCCATCAGCAAACAGAGAACCTTGCTGGCCCATATTCCAAATCATCATTAGAGGCGATTGCATCGACGGATCTGAAATATAAACCCTGGAAGGCATCGAAGCTTCCCACATCGCCACAAACTGAAGCACACCGAGAGCAAGTATCGTTTTCCACATTTTGGGGATGAATAGCGAAACAAAAGTGGATAGTTCCCCTCTGCCCTCGCGCTCTGCCTGCGTTTTGAGATGGCCATAGCGACTGTTAAAGATAGCTTTTAAAACAAACACGGAAATGAATGGCTGAAAACCGGCCAATAAGACCGGGAAAATGGTATTTACCATGCCTAAACGCTGATACATCAAATAATCATGAATGCTTATGGTTGTTGTTACACATGCCGCAAAGAGCAGACAGATCCGATAAACCATGCCTCCCGGCAATTTGCTAACCGTAAGCGGGTATGCCATCAACGTTATAGCCATAACTGAAAACAGGGTTACAATCCAATAACCAACGCCGTACTGCAGCATGCCAAACAGGGATAACGCATCCAGAACGCGGACTGGATACGGAGCGGCGCCCAGATGAGGATAAACATATAACTGATATAGCAAAAATAGCGCCAATACCGCCGCAATAAGGCCGATGGCGTATCCGGCAACACCTTTTTTCCCTCTGTATGCGTGCGAAACAGAAGACGAAGGCTCCTCTTGCGGAAACAAATCTCCCTTAAAGAGATTTCGGATCAGAAAATAGGCCAGGGCCATAAAGATAGCATTTACGGAAAGCTGAATAAGCCAGGCAGCCGAAGCCAAACTGAAGTTGACCATCATAAAGCCTTGCCTGAATATGAAATAATCAACGGTTTCCTTACCGCCAAAAACGATCGGGTCTAGAAAGGAATCCAGCAGCTCCCGGTCTGTCGTAAGCATGAAGGCCGCTTGAACCAGAATAGCCGCTGCTACGGCTCTTGCAGCAGGCTCTGCCGTTGATTTCCAATACCCTCCGGCTGATGCATGAAGCTGCTTGTTATTGTCTAGGCTGTTTCGTTTGGCTGTTATTGCTCCAAGCGCAACAATAAGCGTTATGCCGCCGTATTTTATTGTATAAAGCAGTATGGGAACTAGCCACAAAAAGCTCGGATAAAAGAGACCTCCATCTCCCTCAGCCCCCAATGGATGTCCCAAAACCAGTTGAAGACGGTGCAGCCCCAGATACGCCAAAATGGTTGAAGGAATAAAATAAGGAAATACCATAATAGCCGAAATCCAATGTCTGGTGCGGGCCGATGCAATACCGCTTACGGCCAGAGCAGCCAAAAAAGCCGCTGCGCTTGAAAAGACCAGAAAGCCCAGCTTGAGCTGGACCGTGTTGGCTATAACTTCAGCGAAATTAGTCTGTTGAAACAGCTTCGCAAAGTTGGAAAAGCCACTCCAATCGCTTTCCAAGACACCGTTATAAAATTCAAAGTCCTTAAAAGCCACCAATAATCCATAGATAACAGGCATGCCTTTAAACAACAACAGATACAGGATGACAGGAACAATAATGAGGTAGTGGATCCAATATTGCGCGATAGTCTGACTAATGGTCCGTCGGGGCATGCCGCCAGGAACGTCATTCCTTCCAGGCGATTCCATCAAATTCATATCAACACTCCTAACGTGTGGAAATTTCGCTATAATGCTACCATACTCCACAAGTTTTTCCTATGAATTTATTGATGGCTACGATCTGCAGAACCCTCTGTCAGCTATCTTTCCCGATTTTTTTCAATGCCGCAGTTCCGATAAAGCTTCCTGCCGAAGCAATGATTAAGCTAGAATAGACGAGCTTTAGCGCAAAATAAATCCCCGTCCCTGCAACCATATCCAATAGGACAAATCTTTTTATTGTTGAACCTTTGATAACAACAAATACAACCGCGCCTCTTTTTATTAGCCTCACTCTTTTCCACACACCTTTATCAAATAAGAGATGATATGTGGAAATAGCTTGCCATAGTCGGCCTAATTCGGCAGCCAGCAGGAGAAGGTTGAACCTTTGTTTATTTCACTTTCTACAGCAATGTCTCCGCCCATCAGATGGATGAACCGCTGGCTGATGGCAAGACCAAGGCCGGTTCCCCCATATTTGCGAGTAGTAGAGGCGTCCGCCTGCGTAAAGGGCTGAAACAGCTTCGCGATTTGCTCGGGCGTCATGCCGATTCCCGTATCCTCTACGCGGAATACAAGCCCATTCACATTCCGGCGCGTTTCCTTGTACACATCAAAGCAGATCGAGCCCGATTCCGTAAACTTGTTGGCGTTACTCAATAAATTGATTAATACCTGCCGCATTTTCATTACATCCACTTGGAATTCCACGTCTTCCTCGCATTGCATCTCAATGGTATTGCCCTTGCTTTCTACAAGCGGCCGGATTGTGGTCAATACATCATGGATCAGCTCCTGAAGACTACACCATTCCACATTCAATTCCATTTTTCCCGCTTCGATTTTGGAGATATCCAGAATATCATTAATGAGGGACAGCAGATGACCGCCGGCCTTCCTGATTTTGCTCAGATCCTCCAAAAATAGAGGATCGCCAAGCTCCTTCGCTTCGTCATGCAGCATTTCGCTGTAGCCGATTATCGCATTAAGCGGCGTCCGCAGCTCGTGGCTCATATTGGCTAAAAACTGGCTTTTGATCAAGCTTGACTGGATCGCTTCATCACGCGCTTTCGCCAGCTGCTCTGTACGCTCGGCCAGGTCGGCCTCCGCTTGTACTCGGTCCGTAATGTCCGAACGAATGGAAATAAACTGATGCGGTTTTCCGTCGCTTCCGAGAAACGGAACGATGGTTGTATTCATCCAATATTCGCTGCCGTCCTTGGCGCGGTTTTTGACCTCGCCTCTCCATACGTTTCCGCTTGTAATCGTCTCCCACATCGTTTTAAAAAACAGCTTGGGATGGTAGCCCGAATTGATGACTCTGTGCGTTTTGCCAACCAGCTCATCCCTCTTGTATTTTGATATTTTGCAAAATTTCTCGTTGACATAGGTAATAACCCCTTTGGCGTCCGTAACCGCCACAATGGAGGATTCATCCAATGCATTTTCAATATCGCGCAGATTTTCAAGCGTCTTGGTTAAGGCCGCTTCACCTTCCTTGCGGCTCGTAATATCCATTCCGAACGCTACACATTGCAAAATCGCTCCCGCCTCGTTAATGGAAGGAACGATGGTAAGAATGAGCCAATAATCACTGCCGTCTTTCGCCTGACTTTTTACTTCTCCCTTCCACACCAGTCCCTGCTTTAGAATCTCTCTTACCTCTCTGAAAGACTCCTCTTCTTGAAGGCTTGAGTTGATCACTCTGTAGCCGGCTCCGATAAGCTCGCTCCTGTCATATTTGGACAGTTCGCAGAAGCTGTCGTTTACGTATGTAAAATTTCCTTCTCCATCAACGATTGAAATAACCATTGACGCCTCCAGCGCTTCCGCCGCGTACCCCATGGTACTTAATACACTTGGCATTGTTGTCTCCTAACCGGCATTGGATTCACCTAAAAACGCAATGAATGCATCTACAATCTGAGGATCAAAATGCTTGCCTCTTTGTTTCACTATTTCGGCCATCGTTTCTTCCGTAGTCCAGGCACGTTTGTATGGACGCTCATGGGTCAAGGCGTCGTAGAAATCAGCCAGCGCCACAATCCTCGCTTCAATCGGAATTTCTTCTCCTTGCAGCCCTTGCGGGTAACCCGATCCATCCCACTTCTCGTGATGGGACATGGCAATGACTTGGGCCAGCCTCAATATTCCGAAGGAGCTGCCATCCAGTATGCTGCAACCGATTGTCGTATGCGACTTCATACGTTCGAATTCATCGGGCTCAAATCGTCCGGGCTTAAGCAAAATGCCGTCTGGAATTCCGATTTTTCCGATATCATGCAAGGGAGCTGCCAGCCGGATCAAGGTGGTTGTCTCTTGGGGGAGCCCTAATCGTTCAGCGATTACTCCTGATAAATCGCCTACCCGCTGTGTATGATGACCTGTCATATCGTCGCGATATTCAGCTGCGCGTCCAAGCAGCTGCAAAATCTCCAATTGCGCCTGCTCCAGCTTTTTCGTTCGCTCCTTGACCTTTTCTTCAAGCTGATTGTTGTAATGCAGCAATTGCCGGTGCAGGAAGCGGGTTCGCAATAAATTGGTAATGCGAAGTATCACTTCTGTTCGATCATAGGGTTTGGTCAAAAAATCGTTAACCCCTGCCTGCAAGCCTTGCTGCCTCGCCTCTGTAGTCAAATCTGCCGTCAGCATTAACACCGGCAAATAATCGTCAGGCCCCGACTTCTCCTGAAGCATTCTCATAATCGCTAGTCCATCCATATCCGGCATATGCAAGTCCAGCAAAACAATATCGGGTTCCACTTCTCCAAGCAGCCGTTCGACCTGAAGAGAATCCATCGTGCTGAACACATTTTTGAATCCTGCCCGCCCCAAAATCCGTTCCAGAAGACTGACATTGTATTCCTGATCGTCCACAATCAAAATATTCCCCATCATGATGTCCATTATAAAGGCCCCATTCCCGCATCTTCTCTACATGGTTAACGCCGAATGTATTTTCTTAAGTAATCTTTCCAGGTCAACCGGCTTGGTGTCAAAATCGTCGCACCCCGCACGATAAGCCTCCTTCTCGTCTCCTGCCATCGCATGAGCGGTCAGAACAATGATCGGGATGCTTTTTGTCTCCTCTTTACTTTTGAGCCAGCGCGTTGCTTCCCACCCATCCATTACAGGCAGGCTTAAATCCATCAAAATCAAGTCTGGATTATGCTGCATCGCCAAGTCAATGCCTTCCTTCCCGTCTTCAGCCGTCAGAACCCGAAAGCCTTTCCGGCTCAAACGCCGGGAAAGCATATCGCGATTCATTTCATTATCCTCCACTAGAAGAATCGTCTGCATGTTGCTCCTCCTTTCCATTGACGCTTATTCATTTTCAGGCTCCGGAGCAATAAACCTTCCGATTTCCGCCAATAACGATTTGTGATCAAGCGAACCTTTTTGAATGACGCCTTTTACATATCCATTCAGCTTTAGGCGGTCTGCAGCAGTTATCGTTTTTGCCGTCACCACAACTACCGGTATCGCGCTCCAGGCGTCCCGTTTGCGAAGCTCAACAATGAATTGAAACCCGTCCATTTCCGGCATCATGAGGTCAAGCAGGATCATTTTGGGCACAACCTTTTCCATGCTCTCCAGCGCAATGCGGCCATTGGAGGCCTGGTCTACGAAATAGCCCTCTTTTTGCAATAACCGCGTGAGCAATTCGCTTGTTGCCGCATCATCCTCAATGACCAGAATGGTATGATCCCTATGCTTAGACACATATTTGTCCATCACCTGAACAAGATGCTCCCGGCTGATCGGCTTTGTCAAAAATTCGGAGGCCCCCAGGCTAAAACCCAGCTGATTGTCATCGGTCATGGAACAAATCACAACGGGAATGCTCCTCAGCTCAGGATCGCTTTTGATAGCGGATAACACGCTCCAGCCGTCCATGCTTGGCATAAGAATATCCAGGCAAATCACTTTGGGACGAAGGTTCCTTGCCAGCTCCAGCCCCTCTTGCCCGCTAGAAGCAAAGGCAAGCGACCATCCTTCTCCCGCAAGATAACGCTTCATTAATTGATGATTAAGGGGTTCATCGTCGATAAGCAAAATGCTGACCCCGCTTTTATAAGCCGTGTAGGCCTGATCGCCTGGTTGATCTTCATTTCCTGATTTATCATCCACTGCAGACGGAAGCCAGCATGTAAACAAGCTCCCTGCGCCGAGCTCGCTTTCCACATGGATAGTCCCCCCCAGCAGCTCGCAGAAGCTGTGGCTTATCGCAAGTCCAAGGCCGGTTCCGCCATATTTGCGCGTTGTGGAGGAGTCTGCTTGCATAAAGGGCTGAAACAGCTTTCCGATCTGCTCCGGCGTCATCCCGATCCCGGTGTCTTTAATACGGAAGCTATAGCCTGTCCGATTGTTTCGAAGCTCGCGTTGCACCTCAAGAGACAAGGTGCCGTTTTGCGTAAATTTGCTTGCGTTGCTGAGCAGATTAATCAGGATTTGACGTATTTTTGTGACATCCGTCGTGATTTCGCCTTGCTCAAGGCTGCTCTCCAATATATTTCCGTTTTTTTCGATCAGAGGTTTCACGGTTGTGATGACATCCTGAATAAGCACGGAAAGATCAAAGGTCTCCAGATGAACCTCCATTTTGCCAGCTTCGACTTTGGAGATGTCCAGAATATCGTTAATTAGCGCCAATAAATGCTTGCCTGCATTTCTGATTTTACCCAGATCTTCTACAAAAACCTGCTCGCCAAGCTCCTCCGCTTCTTCCGACAGCATTTCGCTGTAGCCTATGATTGCATTGAGAGGCGTGCGCAATTCATGACTCATATTGGCCAAAAACTGACTTTTGATCATGTTCGCCTTGATTGCTTCGTCACGCGCCTGCTCCAGCTGCGCGGTGCGAACCTGCACCAGCTGCTCCAGATTTTCGTTGAGTGCCCGCAAATCCTGATTCATCTGATGAATCTCGTCCGTTTTCTCTTGAATCTGTGAATCTTTAGTAGAAAACTTGTTGGAAATATAAATGCCAAGCAGCGAAAATGCCAGCGTAAATAAAGTACCCGTTGAAATCAAATAACCGAGCCACTGCTGATCCAGCAAAATGCCCATCGAGGATTGCGATTTATTTCCTAAATAAAATTGAGCTGCCGCCATACCCGTGTAATGCATGCCTGCAATCGCAGCACCCATAATCAATGCGCTGCCCAGCTTTTTCACCGCCGCGCCGCGTTCACCCTTGCGGAAAGAAAAGGATAGCCACAGTGCGGCGATTGCGGCTACTAAAGCAATAATAATAGATAAAATAACGTACAGGGGATTATATGAAATGTCGATGAGCATGGCGGCCATTCCAATATAATGCATGGCGACAATTCCGCTTGCGAGCAGCACGCCGGCGACAAGAAGCTGCCGAAGCGTGACATGGTCCCGGCCTACAATATACAAGGCAATGAACGAAGCAAGAATAGCTGCGATGACCGACAAAACGACTATAAAAAGATCATACGCGACGGGAAAAGGAAAGGAAAACGCAAGCATGCCGACAAAATGCATCGACCATATTCCCATCCCCATGGCAAAAGCACCGTAGGACAGCCAAAACCAACGGGACCGCCCGGCCGATGTCGCGATTCTCCCTACCAGGTGAAGAACCGTATAACAAGCCAGCGTAGCTACGATATAAGAGAAAATAACTAATAATGCATCATATGAACCGTGTATATGTTCGATCTCGATGTGCCTCCCTCATCTGCAAAACTAAAATAATGCAAAAATAGTTATCCCCTTCATTCAAATTGCTTTCTTAACGTTCGGCCCAAGGCATCAAGCTTAATAATTTCCTGATCAATCTGCTCGGCCCGCTCCATCTGTTGATCGCTCCAGGCCCGTAAACCATCCATTGCTTTGAAGCTTTCTTCAATAACACGTGAAATATGATGCATCTCATCCACCGTGCCCATGGTTTCGCCGCTAATCTCCATCATCATGTTGTGCATAGAAAGAGTAAATTGCATCATATGCTGAGTCAGTACGCTCATTTTTTCAAATTCAGCTTTGTAACGAGCAATATCGCTTGAGAATTGAGCAACAGCCGCATACCCCTGCTTGACGTGACCCGCATTGGCAGCTCCCTCTTGACGCAATGCAAACATGATTCCCTGGATTTCGTCGGATGCCTGGCGGCTTTGCTCCGACAACTTGCGTATCTCCCCGGCTACTACGGAAAAACCCGCTCCGTATTCCCCGGCTCGCGCTGCCTCTATTGAAGCATTTAACGCAAGCAGCTTGGTCTGATCGGCAATGCTCTGAATTACTTGAACCTTGTCTTGCGCTTGCTCAGTTGCAACGAGCAGCCTATCTATTGCTCCTACTAAAGCACTAACGATATTATATACATCCATATTGCGCTTCTCCATCGCTGAAAGCAAGCCCCGATTTCCGGCCATTGCCTCTTCAACCGTATAGGCCTCCTGCTTCATCGTCTCCGAGGCTTCCAATGCATGCTGAGTGGACTGATTGATACGCGACAAGTTTTGATCCACCTGCTCCAGCACTTGACTCTGCTTACCAAAGCCGCCCGTCACATTCTCAAACGTATGTCTCATATGCTGGCTTGCCGCAAGGTTGGATTTTGAGGTCTCGGAGATGACAGAAGTCGCAGAACGAATATGCTGTGATTGCTGTTCCACCTGCTCTAGCAAGACAGAAACCATCTCTTCTTTTTTCCGTTTTTCCGACTCAAGCTGCTTCGTCCATTTCTGCTTGGAATACGTCTGAAAGGTTGTTGCGCTAGAGGTAAGCAGCAGAAACATCGCATGAACAACTAGCATCAGGAACGGATAATCCTTAACGCCAAATACCAATTCCGGAAACAGAAAAAAACCAGCAATATGCTGGATGGCAAAAATAACGGTCATCATCAAAGTAAGTTTAATCTTTTCATAATAAACAGCAACAGCCAGCACCATAAAAATAGAAAAGTGGTATTCAACGCCTCCGCCTCCGCCGCTGATCATCGCTATGCTGGATAATGTCAGGGTTAGCGTATTCAGCCATGGCTTTTGCTTCGACGATAAATCCATGCCGCCATCATTAATGTAAGAAAAGGAGCAGCCGCAAGCCAATACCGGCCTTGCTGCGTCGCAGCATTCAGCGTTTCTCCAGAATTATGCATGCTTCCGTGTCCCCCTGCGGGCAAATACGGCTCCAACATAAAAATAACTACGCTTAACCCTGTGCTCAAAGCTGATAAAACCAGCATCAGCTTATTCTTTTTCCAATCCATTCTGCTTTCTTCCTCCTAGTCCAAGCTATATTTAATCAAATCTGTATTGTACTGAATACATTTGAAACTTTTCTGAACACGGCTTATACATTTCTGCTACCACATGACGCATCTTGCGTATTGTCCATATTGGTTTACTATATACTACATATATCTGCAGCTAGAACAGGAGAGAGTCCATGAGAAAGTTAAACATCTTTATCCGGGTTTGTATTGCGATTTTGCTCGCGCTTGGCATCATTTATTTAAGCTCGCTCGTTCCATTTATTTTCACTCCGCTGTTATCATTTTTCAGTATCATTATTACGCCGCTTCTTATATCCGGCTTTTTCTACTATTTGTTGAGGCCCCTGATCGGCTACCTGGAGAGAAAAAAATTAAACCGCACCTTATCCATTCTGCTGCTATATTTGATCAGCTTTGTCCTGCTCATATTCTTTTTCATCGGCGTTTGGCCAGCCTTGAAAACTCAATTGCAGAACCTTGCGCATAACGCGCCTTATTTGATCAGCTCCACAAATAAACACATTGATCAGTTGATGCAAAATGAGCTCGTAGCTTCATGGGTGCCTGAGGATATCAATATTTCAGAGAAAATTACCGAATACCTGAACAAAGGATTTATATGGGTCAGCAATTCTGTAACGGGGATGTTTGGTTTTTTATCCAACTTCGCAATCGTCCTGTTCACCTTCCCGATCATGCTTTTCTACATGTTAAAAGAAGGCAGCAAGTTCAAAAACAGTCTTGTCCGTCTTTTCCCGGCGCGGTACAGGGAGGATGGACGATCCGTGCTGGATGACATTGATCAGGCGCTTAGCGACTTTATCGTTGGCCGCGTCATTGTTAACGTGGCGTTAGGCGTGCTGATGTACATCGGCTTTCTCATTATTGGACTTCCCTACGCGTTGCTATTAACCGTAATTGCGGTATTAATGAACTTTATCCCGTTTTTTGGCGCCATCCTGTCAAGCATACCGATTGTGATCGTTGGTTTAATCGAATCGCCCGCTACGGCTATATGGTCGCTTATCATCATCCTCGCCGCTCAGCAGGTTCAGGATAATTTGATTGCGCCATATGTATTTGGCAAAAAGCTGTCCATCCATCCCTTGACCACCATTGTTCTCGTGCTGGTTGGCGGCGATATAGCTGGCATTGTAGGTTTCCTGCTCGTTATTCCGGTTTATGTCATTGTCAAAATCGTAGCTGTCAAAATGTACGAGCTATATGTTAAAACACGCGCCAGCAAAGAGGAAACGCCTCCGGCTCAGCCCTAGTAACGAGTAACAGTCCGGGCATACGCGTTTGTTGTCTTCAATGAAAAACAGCCTGCTCCTTGAAAGGAGCGGGCTGTTTTTGGAAGGGAGGGTTGATGTGTATGGGTTGATGTGTTTGGATCGAACTAAGGAGCTTGGAACGGACCGAAGAGTAGACTGCGAACTCTTGGTTATACTCCCTTAAATCCACCTAAAAAAGTTATTGTAATAAGAACAATGCCTAACACAATATAAACTACGCCACTAATTCTATAACGTCTTATTTGTGCTTTAGTGGGTTTCTTCTTTAAAGTATTCAAAGCAGTTGTCTTTACAAAAAAAGCCGGAAATGCTACAACTAAAGCCCCACCTACTACTAACAACAGAAAAATAAAGCCTGCTAAAACCATTTTACTTTCCATTAATCACCTATCAAATGAGAAAATAAACATTTTATATATTTGTTACAATATTTGTGCGCTGCAGCCAGTGTAGCATTGGTCCGGTTATCATTTCGGCACGAATCATTCCGCCAGTAACATGTTCTAAAGTTAATTCCTATAAAGCATCCTCACCTAATGAGATATTTATCGTAAAAATCCTTCCTTCGCCAATGAAAAACAGGCCGGTTTCCTGGGCCTGTTTTTGGCTTACAGCGTCTTGAATAATAATTCTGTTATCTGTGTATACTGCTGTAATACTCCAATGTTGTGTCTACCACATTTTGTAATCCTGATTAGAGTTATCCCGACGTATTAAGATGAACTCTATGATTAGCAGCTTCTCTTTTTTCATTGACACTCTCCACCTAAAAATAAAAAACTACATGAAGCCATTACATCCACATATTGTTGTACTCTGTACTACTCCCAAGGCTTAAATATAGCAAGGAACACTATAAACAAGATAATTAAAAACAGGATGAATGAAAAGAACAAAATTTTCCTTCGTTTTACTTCATTCTCCTTCACTTTTTGATATGCGCCTACCATTATAAATTGAATTGTCAATAAAATGAATGGAATAGGAATAGCACCAAACCAACGTGAATAACTTTCATACAACTGAAACTCTATAAATACCCTAATCACACCTGCTGAAAATGCTGAGATACATAAAAAAACTATTCCTATTAAAAAAGTGGTTGGATACTCGGATTTCCTCTTATGAAAGTATAACAAAATTAGAAGAGGGACGATGACTGTAATTGCAAGAAATAATGGAAACGGTAAATTATCATAAAATATACTCATCTAAGACTCCTTTAATTAAACCATTGATCTTTTAACCAATTAACTCCATAGTTTACACCTGCGCCAATCGCAGCTCCAGCTCCAATAACAATAACTACCGGAGCACCTGCCGTACTAATTCCCGCCACTATTAAAATTGTTCCGGCTGTTCCTGCTACTGTCATTGCAGATGCATACCACCTATCTTTACCGTTGTATTTCTGAAAATCATTATAGACTTCTACTCCCGTAAGTACAACTGTCACAGGACCAGCCATTTTTGAAACACCTGCCAAAAGCTTGCTTGTCGCAGAGGGGAATTTGACTCCTGAAACTCCTGCCGCTGGACCAAGCGCAGGCATTGTTGCATACAATGGTTTATTTTTTAATAGTTGATTTGCAAAATTATTTCCAAGTATAGCATCAGCTGTTCCCGTTACAATTCCGGAGGTAGTTTCTTTCCAAAAATTAAATTCTTTCTCCCGAAATGGACCACTCCTTCCAATGTATCCAGTAATAATACCTTTTTCAATAATTGGGCTATTATGGAATTTTTCATCATCGCCCATATAAATGCTAGTATCAGAGTTACAACTTCCTCCATGGGCCCAATTCCCATCTTTAGAAACACAATAATTACCTGTTGGATCAATATTAATTAACGGATTATTATGGACATACGTATATAAGTTCAAACTTAGTGGATTGTCCAGGCTTCCCTCATAAGTATCCTTAGTAATAAACCGCCCTAGCCCCGGATCATACCAGCGAGCCCTTAAATACTGTAGTTCTGTGGTGCTGTCCCACAGTTCCCCAGAATAGCGGAATGGATTTGATACACTCTCTTCCGTTTTCAGCGGCTTGCCCCAAAGGTCATACGTGTAGCGATTTAATGATGTATTGCCCGTGCTATCGCGCAGCTCAATAACATCGCCATGACCATTATACAAATAATAAGCCTTCCCAGAACTATCCTGCTTTGCTGCTAGTTGATTTCCCCTTGTATAACTGGCTTTCATGGTAACAGTGCCTGTTGAACCAACCAGCCCCTCTGCGATAACCTGATCGCCATCATAATAGTAGCGGGTTGTGTTGCCATTTTCCGAACGCTCATAAAGCAGGCCATCACCATTATAGCGATACGCCACTGTTGCGGTATCCTTTTGAACAGATTTCAAGCGATTTTGGGTGTCATACGTGTAGGTTACTGGCTTGAAATCGTTAAAAAAGCTCAAGTTGTCCGAATACATCGTCTGCCGATTATCCCGTTTGTCATACTGGTACGCCTCGTTATTGGGGCTAGCAGTAGATACTCGGCTTAATGCATCATAGGAATAGATTTCGTTGAACAGGATATCGGATTGCGTTCCGCTTTGGTTCGTTATATTGCCATTGCTATCATATCCATATTGAAACTGGTTTAAAAGTGCTCCATTCGCTTTTTGATGCGTTAGCATCTTCAGTTTCAAGCCTTCATACGTCATGATTGATTTGTTGCCATTTTTCAGTGTCGTATCTTTGATTAGATTATTTCGATAATAGGTATACGTTGCCTCTTGATCAGTTGTTGATTGTCCCACACCTGTCAAACGATTACGAACGTCATACGTATAATAGCTTGAATGACCGAACGGCCCTACCATGGAATCACGAAGGCCCAAACTATTGTACGTATAACTAATGTTACGGCTATCCGGGTAGGTTACGCGAGTTAACTCTCCTGTCGCGCTTTTGTAGCCATAGGAGGTTTGACCTGTCGCGTCATTCATCGTTTTCCGGCGTCCAGCCAAGTCGTACGTATACGTAATCGTTTCATCCGGTGTCGTTCGTTTTGTCACCCAATTTCGTTGATTGTATTCCTGTGTGAATACCTGATCTTTTCGATCTGTATGGCTGATGACGTTGCCATTGGCATCGTAACTGTACGTATCGGCTTGCCCCAGCTCATTCACTTGCCTAAGCAGACGACCCAGTTCATCATACTGCTTGGCGGTTTGAGCTTGATCTGGATACCGAACTCCGGTTATGTTGCCTGCAAGAGAATACGAATAAACATATTCCTTATTTAATGCATCCTTCACCTTGATGAGTTGACCTAATGCATCATAGGTGTAATAGGTTGAATCTGAAGCATTGGTTTGGCGGAGAGCCTGCCCTTCAAAATTATAGGTTGCGGCTCCTGATTGACGAAACTGTCCATCCCGCCACTCCTCCTGCAAGATGGTTTGCCCTAACACATCCGATGTGCTGCGCCACTTATTCCCCTCGGCATCAGTCGTCGTCATCTGACGGGTTAATTCCTGGTAGGCAGTCTGATCCGTTGAATTATCCGGATGTGTTGTTTTAATCAAGCGGCTCCATAAATCATAAGCGTAGGAAGTTGTGCGATTTAGGTTATCTTTCGTCCAGATGGGCCGCCTGTAAGTGTCGTATCCATAGGATTTTAAAATGCGATAACTGCCATCTAATATCGCTTCATCCAGTAAATTGCCTAGGCGATCCCAGCGTTTGCGCGTCTTGACTCCAGTTTCATCCGTAATAACGACTTGGTTAGCACTGCCATCCGTATACACCGCAGTTGCTGTTGATTGATCCGGGTGAATGATACGCGTCAGCCGATTTACTTTGTCATATTCATAACGGGTCGTCCCAAGATTGCCATCTGTATAAGCAGTGACAAGACCGGTGTGAGGCTGGTAAGCCAACTGGCTTGAAATTGTTTCTATTATGTCGGCAGCGTTTTTTACTGCAATGCTTTGCTTGGTAGGAAAGGCACCTAAATATTCTGTGCCATACTCCGTATTGTAAACAATATCCCGTCCCGTATCCTTGACGACCGTCCGTCTGACATTGCCGTAGCTATCGAAATCCTGCCATTCCGATTGCGCCAGAATACCTCCAGTTTCATTATTTTGCCTAACTGTCATCTTGGTGACGCTGCCTTGAGCATTCCGTTCCAGCATCGTAAACCGTGCCAAATTACTTTGAACAGGCTGATGAATAGTACTCAGCAGATGGCTGGAGGGATCATACGTATAGGTAGTGACAACCCCCAACGGATTCGTTTCCGTCAATACATGACCATAGTTGTCATAGGTAGCGGAAGTTTTGACAGGGGATGAAACTTCTGAACCCTTGCTGAACTGTGTCATTGTCTGTATGGGGAATGGCATTTTACGGGCTTCATCATACACATAAGTGGTTGTTCTTGATTCATCACCTGCCGAGACCGTTACTTTGTTTGTATAAAATTGTGGTGATTCATAGTTCGATGTTACTTTTTTACGGTGATCATAAACCGTTGTGGTCAGACCATCAAATACATTGACATATAAATTCGGAATGGTTTGTCCGTAACTAATGCCGTAATCCGTGCCAACTCCCTCCGGGCTTGTATAGGAAAAGTTACGCTGATTATAGGTACTCCCTGCTGCAACGTCCTTCCTTGAGGCGATACGATAAGCCCCTTGAAATGATTGTGGACCAGTCAGACGATTGATCGCTGAGGAATCATACGTATAATAGGTTGCTGCACCGGTTGGATGGTAAATGGCGGACAACAGCGCTGCTTTATTTGTTATTTTAGTAGTCGTTCCGACAAGACTGAAGGGCAGATCCACCGTGTTATAACTATATGATGTTGTTTGTCCAATTTCATTGCGGACACTTGAAAGGATTTCTGTCTCCAACTGTTGGAACGGCGGCAACGTATTCCACTCCGTCCGTTTCGACTTGTTGTAAGTCACGGTCTTATCCCCTTGTGTTAACACGACAGAGCTGGCGTTATACGTAATGACAATCGCATTGCCAATTGCATCAGTAATACGGGTTAAAACAAGACCGTATACGGCATCCTGACTATATTGAAACGTAATGGCATTACCATAAGCATCCGATAGTTGAATTAAACGACCATCATTTGCAAAATAATAACTCTTACCTTCCAGCGTCTTCAGTACCAAATAAGAGCTTTTCCCGTTAACCGTTACGGAGCTTTCATAACGGAGCGTTAGGTCTTGAAAGGGATAATCCTTGAGGGTTGTTCCAGCAATTTCGTAGGAGCCGCTTTCTGGCATATTTAAATAAGCTTTACCCTCTATATATTTGACATAGGGAATATTCCACATCCAGCCCTTGCCAATGGGATACAGCTTTTCCTCATAAGTTTTTTCTTTGGCTTTATCCCTCCACGTTAATATGGGGCTTAACACAAAACTGTCGACAAAGGTTTTATTGGAGAAAGCATTAACCTCCCACACCTCTCGATACATCAGCCCATTTGCATCTGCCGAGGACCAAGCGCTTCCGAATGCTTGTCCTTTTCCTGCCATTAGATCAATATACTGGAGCATTCCCATTGCGTCGACATTGTTGGTCATAAATTGGGGATGCGAATACTGGTCCATATAGAATTGGGTGTATGGATAATAGGAGCGAGACTTTTCACTCGTATTAACATTTAAGATTTCTTTATAATAGGTGCCTTCATAAGTAATTCTGCATAAACAAAAAGCTGTGTCCTCATATCCTTTTTCATAATATTCGGAGGCAGAGGCATCATAAATCCGTTTTAAGGAAAAGGACACCCCATTTCGCCCCGGTAACGAAAGGTCATCAGCTTGTACAGTCAAATTGCCGTTTAGCGTTGAGATGCTTTCTTGCTGTGCATCAATGGTAAAAGGAGCTTGTGCATTTTTGATATTCATGTTGTCTATAGCAGTCAGAATGCTAGGGTCAGCGGGACGCGAGCTCATAAGCTGCATCATTTGTGGACGAGCATAGACACTATCGGTTACAGATGATTGTTGAGCATAAACGGAGTCTGAGACGGTTAGCGCTTTTGGACCCGGAATAATAAGGTCGGGTTTTCCACGAAGAGCGACTTCTTGTGACACTTCAGGGGGAGATTCTATTGGATAGTCCTCAAAGGCCTGAACAAGTTCAGTAGGATTTTCCTCCGCTGATACTGTATCTGATAATGTATCAGCTATCCGCCATGGTGCAGCAAATGTTGAAGGAATCAGGCTGAGAAGTAACACTAAACTTAACATTGTTGATATCAATTTTTTCATGATTGCCTCACCTACTAAGTTGAATTTTTGAAATTTGATCCTAATATTACTTCCCATTTCATCATAGTCATAAATTAATTTAAGCTTTTTACAAAAGGTTCAAAAGTTCTCATTCTTATAGTTGTTATTGAACCATTATTCGATCCACAAAGCCTTCTCCTATGGCATTGTTGTCGGCAAACACATGAATATAAATCCTTTTCGTATAGGATCCAGTCGTAATTTTTATCGAGACTTGTTCCCATTCATCCTGTCCGCGTTTCGTTGATACCAATTGTCCTCTCCCTTTTACATAGTTAGAGGCACGGTCCGGCTCCACCTCGTACCATCCAACATAGAATGAGCCACTGGTAAGATTGTCTTTTATTAAAGCGGATAGGGTATAACTCGTATTTGGTGATACGTTAATAGCAACCGTACTTCCCGCAGTAGTTGATTGAACGGGCGTCGTGGAATAGAAACGAGCACTGTTGGTTCCCTCATAAGCACTATCCGTAGAGATCGACATTTGGTTGTCTAAATTCCAAAACAGGCTTTCTCTCTCGAAAGAACCATCAACCAACAAATTATCATTATTGGCCTTGGATTTCTTTAATAGATTCCCGTTTTTGTCATACTCATATTCCAGCACAATATGGCCAAACGGAATGATTCTAGCGTAGCTTAGTCGTCCAGCCGGGTCATAAACATATTCCAAGCTAGGGGTTATCTTCACTGCATTACTGGCATCGGACACATTTCCTGCTCCATCTCTTGCTTTTACGGTAAAGGTATACGATGTATCCGATTGAATTCCCGACACCCTATAGTACATAGTTGTTGCTCCATAAAAATTCCAAATGGTATCGATTAGCGTGGTTCCGGAATAGATATCATAATAAAATGCGTTACTATTTTCTATGGAACTCTTCCATTCAAGACGTATACTAGTATTGTCCTTCTGATTCAAGCGTAGGAGTGAAGGGGCCGTTGGTGCTACCACGTCCGTACCCGTGATTACGATATTACTGTCAAGCGACAGATTTCCAGCCTCGTCCCTTGCTCTGACTTTCAAGGTATATATGGTATTCTGATCCATTTCCGTTAGAGTGTAACCATTATCTGATCCTGTAGTTGTAGCTAATAATGTTGTTGTGGTTTTACCTAACACTGTCGTTTCTCTGTAAATGTTATAACCAGTCACGCCTATATTGTCGCTGGACGCTGTCCATGAAAGAGAAATACTAGTTTCTGTTCTAGCGGTAACCGTTAGTGCACTAGGGGGAGTCGGACTCGTTCGATCTGTAATCCCGGTTGCGGTATTGCTTGCTTCCGATAGATTCCCTGCCGCATCTATTGCTTTGACGGTGAAAATATATACCGTATCAACATTTAATCCTTTGACCTCATAGTTTCTTTTTGTCCTCCCGACCGTAGCTATCAGCGTGGAATCCTGATAAATGTTGTAGCCAGTTACTCCAATATTGTCCGTCGCTCCTTGCCACGAGAGATCGATACGCGATTCACTCTTAACCTTAGCAATTAAATCTGTAGGACTTGAAGGCGCTACCGCATCCGTGCCTGCAGTTACTTGATTACTTGCAACGGATACATTCCCTGCTGCATCTTTCGCTTTTACATGAAACGTATGAGAGGTATTCGCCTCAAGGTTTGTAACTGTATAGCTCCTCGTCTCACCCGACACGTTTCCTACAAGTATGTCTCCTTCAAATATGCTGTAGGCTGTTACCGCGATATTATCTGTTGCTGCAGTCCAGGAAAGCGAAACACTGGTGCCTGTCCAACCGGTCACGGACAACACAGGCGCATTCGGTTCGCTCACATCTGTACTTGCTGTGACAACATTGCTCGCTGTCGATTCATTACCGGCCGCATCCCTCGCCGTTACGGTCAAATGATACATCGTATTACCGCTAAGCCCTTTCAACGTATGGGAAGTACCAGAGGTTGTCGCGATGAGATTCGTGCCATGATAAATATTGTAACCAACCACTCTTATATTGTCGCTTGATGCAGTCCAAGTAAGTGAGATGCTAGAAGCCGTCCGGCCAACTATTGCCAACGAGTCAGGGCGTGTCGGCGCTGTTGCATCTGTATAGGCTGACATAGGATAACTGCTAACTGATTTATTCCCTGCTGCATCCGTAGCGGCAACTGTAAAAGTGTAGGTAGTATTGCCACTCAGACCGCTTACCGTATAGTTCGTTGTCAAACCTGATACTGTTCCTACAAGAGTTGTTCCATTGTAGATGTTATAACCGGTTACTGCGATATTATCCGTTGATGCTGACCAAGCGAGGGATACGCTTGACGCCGTCCATCCGGTTACGGTTAATAAATTAGGCGTTGAAGGAGCTGTTGTATCCGGGCTAGCCGTTACACTATTGCTTGCACCTGATACATTGCCCGCTGCATCTTTTGCCCTCACTGTAAATGAATAGCTAGTATTACTGCTTAGTCCCGGCACCACATAAGTTGTAGTCGAACCAGATACTGTCCCTACAAGGGTTCCAAATCTGTAAATGTCATAGCCCGACACTTGTATGTTATCTGTTGCCGCCGTCCAGGAAAGCGTTATACTTGCTCTCGTCCAGCCGGTCACTGTTAATGCTTCGGGTGTTGTCGGCGGCGTTGCATCCGTATACGCCTTCACAACAGAACTTGGTTCTGACAAGTTTCCCGCAGCATCCTTTGCTTTAATATGGAACGCGTGAGTCGTATTGCCATCGAGCCCGGCAACTTTATAGGTGCGAGTATACCCTGAGAGCGCTATGATGAATTGGCCATCTTTATAAAGGTCATAACCTGCTACCCCTACATTATCTGCTGCCGCTGACCAAGACAAAGAGATACTAGAGCTAGTCCAACCTGTTACTGACAGTACAGGCGCAGTCGGTGCCGTAACATCCGTATTCACCGTTACTTGATTGCTGGTTGCCGATAAATTGCCAGCCAAATCTTTCGCTCTTACAGTCAACTTGTAGATTGAATCTGCATTTAGATTGGTTAACGTATGAGTCGTTCCGACCGAAGTCGCAATTAAAGTGGATTGGTCATAGATGTTATACCCCGTTACCTCTATGTTATCTGTTGATGCCGTCCAATTGAGGGAAACACTTGTTCCAGTAATTCCGGTTACTGTCAATGAAGATGGTATGGTTGGTGCAATAACATCTGTACTCGCGGCAACAATGTTGCTTGCAGTAGAAATATTGTTATATAGATCAACTGCTCTTATAGATAAATTATAGGTAGTATTAGCAACAAGGTTAGATAAAACATACCTTGTTTTCGAACCGGGAACTTCTTCCAATAATGATTCATTATTATATATCTTATAACTAGCGACTCCTGTATTATCTGTAGATGCTGTCCATGAAATAGCGATACTGTTTGCTTGACGGTTAGTTACTGACAATTCCGGCTGAGACGGTGCTATCAAATCGCTTCCTGCTAGTATGGTATTGCTGAAAGCCGATTCGTTTCCTGCGCCATCCACCGCCGTCACAGACAACATGTATGGAGTATCGGCACGGAACTCTGTTAATTGATAAGACGTCACTGTACCAGAAACCGTATCAATTTGAGATTTGCCATCGTAAATATTGTATTGGGTTACCCCAACAGTATCCGAAGATGCTGTCCAGGCAAGGGACAAGGACGTACCTGTACTATTTGTAACTATAAGGTTTGTCGGAATAGTAGGTGGGATGAAGTCGGTACTAGCGCTGACAATAGAGCTTACAGCGTGTAACTCTCCATTCATCTTTTGTCTAATTTTAAACAAATACACACTATTTCTATATAGCCCTGTAATTGTGTAACTTCCATTTGTTTCCGTGAGAGTGGTTTGAAGTTTATCATTCATATAAATTTCATAAATTGATCCTGCTAAGGTAGGCGGAATCCACGATAATGTAATACTGTCATCTGTTCGATTGGTAATACTAAGAGAGATTGTAGGATCCATTGCTTTGGTTGTTACAGAGACAATATTACTGAAAGGAGACTGGTTTCCAGCAGTATCCCTAGCTTTAACGGAAAAAGAATATGTCGTTGAGTCAAAAAGATTATTTATGGTAGAGTGCGTTTCGTTGGTAGAGCCTACCAAATTTAAACCGTTATAGATATCGTACTCATACGTAGGAACATCTCCAGGCGGAGCCTCCCAACTCAGACTCACACTGGTATGAGAGATATTAGTTGCACTTAACGGACCAGGAGCAGGAACTCCAGTACTTTGCAGCCATCCAGCTAATACAGTAGGAGTTGCCTGAAAGACATAAAATCCAGTATACAAGTAGGAAATATCAGCTCCCCATGCCCAGAAAACGTTATCTTGTGTAATTACCGCAGATTGGGTCGGACCTGTTGCAAACTCTTGAACATTAGAGATGCCTGCGACTTGAAAAGGCGGTTCACTTTTTGTCAATGATCCAATTCCTAGTTGCCCGTGATCGTTTCTTCCCCAGGCCCACAGAGTACCATCCTGCTTAAGTGCTAGGATATGCTCATAGCCTGCGCTTACTTTAACAACATCGTTTATATTGGTTACTTGAACAGGGTTGTCATTAAATAGAGGCCCTTCACTGTCCCCGACTTGCCCATGAGTATTTACTCCCCAAACCCACACCTTGCCATCTTGCGTAACAGCAACTGCGGCTACTCTACCCATTGTAATGTCTACTACGTCTGATATATTGACCTGGGAAGGAATTAAACTCTCGGCCTGCACCCCATTACCCATAAGATACGGTGACCCCCATGCCCACACCGTACCATCCTGCTTAAGGGCCATTGAGGCTATTTCTCCCGTTGCAATTTTTTTCACATCTGTTAAACCAACAACTTGTGTTGGAGTTGTAACATTGGCTTTAGATCCAATGCCTAATTGTCCCATATCATTAAAACCCCACGCCCACACCGTCCCGTCTGCTTTCAAAGCTAATGTATGTTCATCAGCTACAGCAATTGAAACGACATCTGTAAGTCCTGAAATTTGCACAGGAACTTTACTGACAAATTCGCCATTGTTAGAATAACCAAAGTAATCATGCCCCCATGCCCATACAGTTCCGTCATGTTTCAAAGCAACAGAAAAATACATACCAGTTCCAACAGCGATCACATCTGTTAAACCACTTACTGGTACCAATACTGTGCTATTCACCGTAGTACCATTTCCCAATTGCCCATAACTGTTTTTTCCCCATGCCCACACAATTCCATCATCGCCAACAATTAGAGAATGTTCACGTCCAAGATCAAGTGGTACATGCTCTTGGACAGTATTTCCTATGGAAGTATTAGACGCCGATACCACGTCTCCTGAACTATTCAATAGACTTGTCCAAACCAAAGCAATAGTTATAAATAATGATGTGAATCTGTATAGTTTATCCATGCAACAAATGAACTCCTTTTGGCTTTATCAACTTTTTTTGGTTGTCTTGAAGCATTAAAGAACAAAATCTTACTTACCTTTTCATGAATAAACTTCAATTTTTGCAAAGAGCATACCCAGTCAATTGAAAGCGCTTTATAAACGTTTGTCAGAAAGAACTAATAAAGACGACTAACCTCCTTTATACCTATAAAATTTATTACTGATGTAAATAATCAATATTTAAATATGTAATTCAAGAAGCATAAGGGCAATTATAGTATAATGTTCAATAATTAAGAATAGGTGTAATTTGTAATATAAACTGTTTTTTTGTCGGTATTTGTAGAATTCACTTATAAAGTTTTGTTTGCATGACTTTAAGACTACAAAAAAATGAATTGGAATATTGTGGTTGTTATTTAGAGTAGACATGAAAGCTATTGAATCTGTATTATGATCACATGATTTAATTCTATGTTTTAGCAATTTTATTGATAATTTCTCAATATTATCATTTTATTGGGATGGGAGTTTGGTTGGGTTAAAATGGTTAGAAGACGGGGGAGAGTATATCAACTCCAGTAATGCTACAAGCGATGAAAACAGATTAAAAGTGATTGTATGGAGATAGAAAATTGAGGCATCGTAAAGATTAAGCAGTTATTTATTAAAGAGATCGGAGGAAAACAAATGGGCAATCAAACCGTTACCATTCAAGATAGGCATCGGCTTTTAGTTTATCAAGCCATGGATTACATAGAAGAGCATCTTAATGAAAAGCTTTCACTCCAAATGATAGCGGAGCAGGCTGCCTACTCGCCTTTTCATGTTCATCGTCTTTTTAAAGCGGTTACAGGCGAAAACCTCAACGATTATGTTAAACGAACTCGTTTGGAGCGCGCTCTACTCAAAACTATACTTTTCCATGATCAAAGTCTGTCTGAAATTGCTATAGATTGCGGGTTTTCTTCAATCGGCGATTTCTCCCGTTCATTCAAGGGTTACTTTGGAAAAAACGCTTCCTGGTTTAGAGAGCTAAGCTATGATAACAATCGCAAGATTTGTGAAGTCGATCGCAAGATTGCCGAAAGATATTTTGATACAACCTATTACAATAGAATTAGTCCGGACGGAACAACGCGCGTTGAAGCAAAAAGATCGTTAAAGGTTACCGTAAAACAACTGCCCTCTTACCATGTCATCTACGATCGGTGTATTGATGGATCGGATTTTCACTTTGATCAAGAAAGGAATCAAGAATGGATACGGCAGGCGTTTGAGAAGGTTTCGAGCTTGTCCAGGTTAAAATCAAATGCCGTTTACCAGGCCATGAACATCGGAATTCCATCCCCTTATCCGTTTCCTTTACTTGGAGATTAGGGATATTGCAGAAGGTATGATGCTTGTGTAACGATTCCTGCAAATGCCGATGTTAATGGTGATGAGGCAATAGGCAGCCGGCGGCTTGCTGGCGGATTACATGGTGTCATTCAAATTGAGAAACAAGCCAGCCTGTATCCTTTCATCCTGGAAGTCTTTTTGCATGAGTGGCTCCCCGCGAGCGGATTTGTTCTGGATGATAGCAGGCCTGTGCTAGAGCTATTCCCCGTGTCCGATGTCGGACATGCAATCTATATAGATTGCTGCATTCCAATTATAAAATGAAGGAGCGGTGTCCTGTGAATGTTCAAATGACAGCTCTCGATGCTTTATTTCTGGTAGGCATCACAACCGAAACAAATGACTCAAGCGGCAGAGACACAACAAACCTGGCAAACGCTTTCATCAAGCGTTTAGGAGACATTCCCGGCCGTAAAAACGATAACGTATATCTTTTCTCCTCGTTTCCTGAGGACTATATGCCCGGGCGGACGTTCACTCTTTTTGCCGGCGTTGAATCAGAGGAGCAGGAGCTGCTGCCGGAAGGGATGTCCTGTAAGCATGTACATGCGCATCAATATGCGGTTATTTCTCATAACGGGCCTCTGCGGACTACAGGGCAAGCCGTGGATTTTTTTCAAAAGCAGTGGCTTCCTAATAGCGATTATGTGGAGGCCTCTCCATTCTATTTTCAAAAAGGAGAGCTCCTGGCCAATGATGATCCCGCTAACGGAATAGACATTTGGTTCCCCGTCGTATTAAAAAAAGAAAAGGGGGCTACTGCAGCCGGCGCTGTCCCATCCTTAAAATATGACGGAGGCTTTATCCATGTGTTGTGGGATTATCATGAAGCGGCTGCGGAATGGTATGCCAATCATTTCCTTTGGAAAAGCGGCGAGACGTTTTCCTCCCCCTCGGAAAAGCTGACCCGGCATGCGTTTGGAACCTGGATAAAGTCCGTATTTTCCGAAAACGGGCCGCATCCCGATTTGGTTGAGTGCGGAGTCGATTCCCATATATGCTGGTGCTGGAATACGAAGGATATAGTGGCGGCTCATCACTATTTTAAGGAACAGGGGGTTCGCGTATCAGACATCTATCTAGGTCCGGGGGAACGGTACTATTTCGAGCTTTGGGCGACTTATGAAGGTACACGTCTGACCGTTTGCGGGTACCCGGAGCTTGAACAGGATTATGGAGCAAGGCTTTGTCCCGGTTGGGTTCGTATAGGAGTAAGGGATGTAGAAGCAGCCAAGGAATGGTACCAAAAATATGTTGGCATGTCTATGGTCAAGGATCAGCCCGAACAAGGCTGGGCACTGATGTCACTCGGAGTAGAGCATCACCCGGGAACCTCCTTATGGTGGCTGGAAACGCTGCCCCCGAATGCATACACAGGCCCGATTAGCGGACCGGCTGCTCCCTACTGCGTCCTTCATGATAAGTGGGTATTTCAAAATTATCATCAATTTTTGCTGGACAACGATGTACCTGTTTCCGCCATTTCCGGTAATCTAAACGGCTTTGCACGTTTCCATTTTTTCGATCCTGACGGAAACCGGTTTAATATTCAAAAATATTAAGGAGTATAAAGCGACTCGACTTCTTTGAGCTATCGGCAATCGAAGCTATTGTCTTTTTAAGGAGAGCGCTACGGTGGAGCTGATCCACCGCAGCGCCCTCCTTTATTATTCAAGCAACGTTTTCTACGTTAGGTTGCATTAGGTCGAGCTTTTACGTCTAACACTTCCTACCTACCAACACTTGCTACTTACTAACACTTGCTAAATCCGCAATTGCCGCATTGCTTGCAGCCCTCGATGTTGATTAAAGATGCCAAGCCGCACGATGGGCAAAGATCAAGCGAATTTTCCTTCTTAAAGCCTCCTTCATACGGAGGAAGGGAATCGCCTTGTGACAAAAAAGGCTGGGGCTGCTTGTCTTCCGGCTGCTCTTGATACTTCGCATCAGCTCTACGCTCCAAATGCTCGGAAGAATCACCATTTCGCTGCTCAGCAAAGCTAATGTGCTGCTCCAGCGCCTTCGCCACCGCATCGGCGATCGACTCAACTCGATTGGCGCCAAAGCCAATGGAGCCCGACCCGCCAATTCCTTTTAAATGCTTGATCAACAGCTCAACCTTATGGCCATGGTCTCCGTATCTTAGAAACAAGGAGCAGACCCGGCCTAATGCCTCCGCCATGGCAAACACATCGGAGCCCGCCTTGCCCACATTCAGAAAAATTTCGCCTGGCGAGCCGGAAAGATCATTAATTGTAATATACGCCATGCCAAATGGCGTATTGATTTTGTACGTTGCGCCTCGCAGCACCTGCGGACGGCTCTTGTACGCTTTGTCTAATGTGCGCTTGCCTCCAGCTTGCTCTATTCCAATTCCGGCGGTTTCTTCCTTGATCTGTCCTTGCTCCAGTTTTGGCTCCTGCTCTCCCGCCTTCTCCCGTTCTTCCGTATCCCGCTCCTCCGTCGTGGACAATACCTGCACGTCGCGGCTCCCGTCGCGGTAGATCGTTACACCTTTGCAGCCAAGCTCATAGGCCATTTCGTAAAGCTCTTTCGTCTCCTCTATCGTAAAATCGTTAGGACAATTGGCCGTTTTCGAAATGGAGCTGTCTACCCAGCGCTGAATAGCTGCCTGTACCCGAATATGGTCTTTTGCCGATAAATCCATAGCCGTAACAAAATAATCCGGCAGCTCTTCACCAGGATGAGCATCCTTCCACCGCTGCGCGATGGGAACAAATTGCTTATCGAAGCCCAGCCTGCTTTGACGGAAATATTGGAAGGCAAAATACGGCTCGATGCCCGTCGAGGTGCCAACCATCGTCCCCGTGCTGCCCGTTGGCGCCTGCGTCAGCACCGTCACGTTGCGAATGCCGTATTGCATAATCGCCTCGCCAACTTCCGGATAGTGCGAGATCAGCTCCTTCATAAACCCGCTCTGAAGAAAAAGCTCCGCATCAAAAGCGGGAAAGGGCCCTTTTTCAGCAGCAAGCTCAGCCGACGCCAAATAGGCTTCGCGCGCCATAAATCCATAAAGCTTTTCGAGAAAATGAAGGCATTCCTGGCTGCCATAACGGATTTGCAGCTTGATCAGCAGCTCCGCAAGGCCCATCGTGCCAAGCCCGATCCTTCGCTCCTTCTTCTGGTTCGCTTCATTTTGGGGGAAATGATACGGAGTGGCGTCGATGACATTATCAAGAAATCGCACCGACCAGCGAGTAGCCTTGGAAAGCTCCTCCCAATCCACATCCTGTTTTCCTTCGTCATAAAAACGGGAAAGATTAATGGCCGAGAGGTTGCATACGCCCCAGCCGGGCAGTCCTTGTTCACCACATGGGTTAGTACTATTAATCGCATTGAAGTACCAGCTGTTGGACATTTCATTGTAATATTCCATAAAAACGACGCCGGGTTCTGCCGATTTCCAAGCCGACTCCATGATGATATGCCAAATATCCCTCGCGGAAAGCGTTTTGTACAACACAACCTCTTTGCCAAGAGCCTTCCAGGCGTCGAGATCCCCGGTCCACAGCTCGTCGTAATCGGGGTCTTTTGTATCCGGGAATACGAGGCTCCACTCCAAATCCTCCTTAACCGCCCGCATAAAAGCATTGCTGACGCATACCGACAGGTTGGCATTAGTCACCTGACCCATGCTTTGCTTCACCGTAATGAATTCCAGCAGGTCGGGATGCCAATCATTGATCATCAGCATCAAAGCGCCTCGCCGACTGCCGCCTTGCTCGATCAGCCCCGTCGTATAGCTGAATAAACCGCCCCACGATACAGCGCCGCTGGACGTTCCGTTAACGCCTGCAACTACGGCTCTTCTTGGACGAAGCGAGGACAGATTGAAGCCAACGCCTCCGCCGCGAGCCATAATTTCCGTCATGTTCGCAAGCGACTCCATAATGCCGCCACGGCTGTCCTTGGGCGAAGGAATGACGTAACAGTTGAATAGCGTCAGCTCCTCGCTAGTCCCTGCTCCAGCCGCAATTCTGCCCCCGGGAACCAGCTTGAAGCCGTCCAGCATTTCTCTGAACTTCCCTCTCCATTCCCGTACCTTTTCTTCTGTTTGTTCTACAGCGGATATGGCATCCGCAATTCGGTCCCACATCTCCCCAGGCGTTGTTTCAAGGGGATGCGACAGCTTGGTCAAGTCACTGTCCAGCGTATCCCCGTTTCGCAGCTTCACCTTAACCTTGCTTCCCGAACGCTCTGTTACCTCGCCAACCTCCTTAACCGGAAACTTGGAATCTTCTTTAACAAGAACAAGCACCAGGTCGCCAGGCTTCACCCCGGAAGCATCCTCATGCTTTAATGCGTACCTGTCCAAAAATATTTTTTCGCCCAGTCCCTCCAGCCTCGTCATAACCGTTCCCCTCCATCTCCTCAAAATAGATCAACAACCAGCACGAAAACAACATGTAGTATATTAACTCTATTTTAACACACAATATATTGATTTCCAGTTTGTTTTCATCCTTTATTATGTTTATTACAGAAGAGGGCAATACTACTTGGGAGCTCTATTTTTTTGTTTTAGATCACGGCTTATCGGGAGGGCAAACGTCATGAACGACCTATCGTCTAATGAACAAGCATCATCCGGCTCCAGACGCAAGCTAAACGAGCTGGTTGAACTGCATTTTGAAACCGGCTGGCTTCAGGAATTGCAAAATCGCATCCAGCGCGGAGGCCCTTGGGATGACTGGACGTTATATCAATTGACGATGGAGGCCGAGCAGGCGAAGCGTGTAGAAAGCTTTGAGCAGCTGCAATGCTTAAGAGCGCTTCCCGATCTTACGCCTATGCCCCATCAGATCGGGACAGCCAGCAAGGTGCTTCACGAGATGGGCGGACGCGCCATTCTCGCCGATGAGGTTGGTTTGGGCAAAACGATAGAAGCCGGCCTCGTTCTCAAAGAATATATGGTTCGCGGCCTGGTTTCCAAAGCGCTGATTCTCGTCCCGGCCTCGCTCGTCCTTCAATGGGTGCGAGAGCTGAACCAGAAATTCGGCATCCCCGCCGTTGCGCAAAAAAAGGCTTATACTTGGGGCTATGATGTTGTCGTTGCTTCTATGGACACCGCCAAGCGCGAACCGCATCGGGAAACGGTATTAGGCACGGACTACGATCTTATCATCATCGACGAAGCCCATAAGCTCAAAAACAAAAAAACGACCAACTACCAATTCGCCACATTGCTCCGCAAAAAATATTGCTTGCTGCTAACGGCCACACCTATCCAGAATGACCTGGATGAGCTATACAACCTCATTACCCTGCTGAAACCTGGCCAGCTAGGCGGTCAAAGCCAATTTGCGGCTAACTTCGTCGTGGAAAAGCGGCTGCCCAAAAACGAGGATCAGCTCCAGGAGGTATTATCCGGCGTCATGATTCGCAATCGGCGCGGCGACGGCGGCATCCATTTTACAAAACGCCATGTCAAAAACATACCGCTTGAGCTTTCGCCAGAGGAAAAGGCGCTTTACGATGCCGTGACCGGATTTGTACGGGAGCGCTATGACGAAAGCGGCGGCGATATGAGCAGCATGCTTTCTCTTGTAACGCTTCAGCGCGAGGTATGCAGCAGCCGGGACGCTGTTTTTTTGACGCTGGTCAACCTGTTCAAAAAAACGTCCGAGGATTCTCCGCTCCGCCCGAAAATTTGGGAGCTGGTGGAAAAAATCCGCAGCATTACCGCCAATACCAAAGCTGAAAAGGTGCTGGAGCTGGTAAAGGAAATGAACGAAAAGGTCATCATTTTTACGGAATATCGGGCAACTCAGGAATATTTGCTCCAGTTTTTCCGCAGCCATGGCCTAAGCGCCGTTCCCTATCGCGGCGGCATGAACCGGGGCAAAAAGGACTGGATGATGGACCTGTTCCGCGGCCGCGCTCAAGTCTTGATTGCGACGGAGGCTGGCGGCGAGGGCATCAATTTGCAATTTTGCCACCATATGATCAACTTTGATTTGCCATGGAATCCCATGCGGGTGGAGCAGCGTATCGGCCGGGTACACCGTCTGGGGCAGACCAAGGACGTGCGTATCTACAATCTCTGCACGCTTGGCACGATCGAGGAGCATATCGTCAATCTTTTGCATGAAAAAATCAATTTGTTCGAGCTGGTCATCGGCGAGCTGGATCATATTTTGGAGAAGCTGGAAGGCGGGGGCACGATGGAGCAGCGTCTGGCCAAGATGCTTCTGGAATCCGGCAACGAGCAGGAGCTCCAGCAAAATCTGAGAGAGCTCGGCAGCTCGTTAAGTCAACTAACCAGCGAGGCCCAAAGCAGCGACATGCCGCTTAAAAGCAAGGCCCAGAAGCCGGATGTTGTGCTAAACCTGGACCGCCTTGGCGCAACCGTGGAGGTAAATAAATGAACGAAAAGCAGATTCATCGTTTTGTCGGGCGGTTTCTGGAGGCGACAGGCTGCTCCATTATAGAAAAATCTCCGGCGCATTATATGGTCAAGCTGTCTCCTCAGGCAGACCGGGAATTAACGAATCGCCCCTATTACTGGAGCTTTGTGGACCGGATAGGCTCGGAGCCGGAAACGATGACATTTCTTTTTGTCACGGACAAGCAGCGTTACGACAACGTCAGCGCAACCGTAACCGACTCGGCGGCAGGCGCTGCTGCGCCAACAGGGGCAGTTCGCCAAGCAACCACGCTTCCATCTGGCGGCAAGGGGACCGAAAGCGGAGCAACTATCGGCAATAACGGAGCAAGCGGGAGCGCGGCAGCCATTTCCGGTACCACAGCTGCCGACAGCTTACCGCCCGCCGCGACGGGAGCCGACGCGGCAACCAACGCTTCGTCCGTTCAAGGCGCAACGGATGCCGCGCTTGCCCGGTCGTTTGGTTTTGTGCAAAACAATTTGGCGACGGGCGTTCGAATCCCGCGCGAGGACTTGTATTTTGGAGCGGGAAAGCTTGAGCGGCTGTTCGGGGCGGCCAAAGCAAGCGGCAGCTATGTATGCTTGTTCCAGGAGCCGGAGCGCAAAGGCATCAGCCCCTTCAGCTCCACACCCTATACGGCATGGCTTGGGGTCAATATTAAGGTTGAGTTTTGCTGTGACCGTAAGCGGGAGGAAATCTACAGCTTTGGCGTGTCGCTTGCTACAGGGAACTGCCTGGAGTCTTTTTACGACATGTTATTGTCACGCAAGCTGACTCCCCGCCTGCCGGCTAATGTGCATATGACCAAAAACGGCATTTCCTATGGAAAAGCGTTATCTATTGTCGAAGCTGCGCTGGAGCGCAAATTAAAAAATCAAAGCTATACATGGGCGGAGGAAGCGTCGGCAAGGCTGGCGGAGGAGCTTGAACGGATTGATTCCTATTACAGCCCTATTGTTGAACACGCAACCGATGAAAATAAAGGACCGATTCAGGAGCAATACGAGCAGCGCCGTTCCGAAATCAAATGGCAATATGAGCCAAGGGTGACGGCTTCCGCTATTAACTGCGGACTTTTCCATCTGGAAGGCATTCATTAAAGAAGAACAGACGGGAATCGCACATATCCGGCAAAAAAAGACGGATTAATCTCCGGCATGGCGCGACAGGTTGCAACAGCCTTCTTGCAGCTTGTCCCCTACAATAAAAAAAGGATAGCAAAAAAAGTTGAGGTGTAATAAATGAGCAGAAAAAAACACACCAGAATAATCGCGGCTTCCATTGCCGCTTCCCTGATGCTTTCACTGATGGCCCCTTATGTCTCTGCTGAAGCGGACAGCAGCGATGATTTGCCTGTATCGGCTCCCATTTACGCATTGTCTGAAACTCCGCTGGAATCACAAGCTAAAGAATGGATTGGAGCATTGGCTGAGGAAGGAGGAAAAACCTCGCCTTTTGCGGCCTGGAAAAATGCCACACTGGAAACCTCGCCAATCGGCCCGGGAACCCATAGCTGGATCGTGCTTGTGAAGAAAAAAGCGGAAACGTTAGGTTATTTGGTTATTCATGCCAAGGAGGAGGGCGGCTTTCAGCTTGGCGAATACGGCACGGGGGAATGGCCTCTATTTAATGAACACGCGCTGAGGCTTTCAGGGATACAATTGCAGCCCATTATAAAAGCCAGATCGGAACGCGTTTATATTCATCCCCTGCTGAATGCCTGGAGAGTAACGGACGGAGCATCGGTGCATTACATGGATGCCATCACCGGGGAGATGCTGCCTGCGGATGATCAAAGATGGGACAAGCAAAGGGAGCAAGCGGAGAGTTCTGTAGTGGGGGGAAAACTGGCTGGAACAACCGATGCCCATGGCAAATTGGCGGCAAGCCTCGCCGTGCCTTCCTTCAATCCCTACGAAACCTTGCCGTGGTTAACCCGCAAGCCGCTTAAGCTGGACGGGCCGGACAAGCTTGCCGCTGTTTTGAACGGTTTAACAAAAGAGCAAAAAATGCGTTACACAACGTTGAGCTTTGACAATACTTATCGCGCAGTCTGGTCCGTGGTTGGATTCAATCAATGGAGCGACAACCAGATTTATGTCGCGCTTGATTCTGATGAGCAAGGCGCTGACCGCCGCTACATCCCAGCGGAATGGCTGCTTGCGATAGGCGACTTCTATAAATAGGGAATACAAGGAGCTAGCGCTGCCGTCCGTTTCTGCCCCTCCACCAAAGCATTAGCCCAAGCGGTCCCCAGCCGAACCAGCGAGTCAGCCAGGGCTCTCTGCCGGCCTTGGCTTCCGTCCGGGCTTGTTTGCGTACGTCGCGCGGCGTCTCCATATAGGATACAAACTGCTCCGTCATAAATTTCACAAGCTCATCGCCTTTTACTTTTGCCATTTCCGCACCTCCTTCTTTGACATTGAAAAATCGCTACATTTAAAGGTTTCCCCATTCTTTCTCCTTGTAACCATGCATGACTTTGCCTTTAAAAAGACACGTTAATAACAGCATTCCTCTAAGCTCGGAATGCATGAATTGGTGGAGGGCGATCTCTTTATGCAACTTATTCTGATTTTTTGCACACTTATAGCCTTATGCCAGCCCTTAGCTGCCGCTGGACAAAGCGGTACTGCATTTCACGAAACGCGCCCGGGCTACGATGAAGGCTGGACTATGCCGAGAACCTCGGTCATTATTGATGTTGGCCATGGCGGAATTGACGGCGGCGCCTTTTATGGAGATACACTGGAAAAAGATATTAATCTGGCCATCGCCAAAAAGCTGTATTTGCTTCTGCAAAGCCAAGGCATACCTGCCGTTATGAACCGGACAGGGGATTATGCGCTTAGCGATGACAACCGCTGGCACCAGACATCCTCTCGCCATCGCCGGGATTTGTCTCAGCGCCGCCAGCTGACAGATGAAATCAACAGCGAAATTTTGGTTAGCCTGCACGTCAATTCCGTCAAAAATAAATCCCGTCGGGGCCCGCTGGTGCTTCATCAAGCGCAGGGCGAAAGCGCCTTGTTGGCCTTTTGCCTGCAAAATGCGTTAAACCGCCAGCAGCAAACAACCGGAACAGCCCGCGAAGGGGAACCGTTTTATTTGCTGCGGCGGGTCGATCAGCCTTCGGTCATTGTGGAGATGGGCTTTATAAGCAATGCGGAGGATCGGAGCATGCTGACGGATTCAAGGAAGCAGCTTGAAATTGCTCAAGCGATCGCTTCAGGGATTTGGCAATACAAATGGATCGCTCATTGATCCGTTAATCATCTGGGATAGTTTGACGACAGCAGCTTCATTCTGAAGGTCAGGCAAGCTCAGCTTTAAGACAGCCGCCGTTTTTTTGCCGGGAGGTCCAACATGGCCGATCGTGACGCAATCCCCGCGGCTTTTTAGCTGCTTGCGCAGCTCGGTTATTTGCTTTGAAATATGCTGCTCGGTATATACATCGTCAAGAAACACATGATTGGAGACGATCGGGAGACCAATTTCCTCCGCCACCTTGGGAATAACGGTTTTGTATGTGGTTCGGCTATCCAGAAAAAACAGCCCGCGCTCCTTGCATACGCCAAGCACAATCCGCATCACTCTTTCGTCAGCAGTAACCTTGGACCCCATATGATTATTCATGCCGATAGCATGAGGCACATTGTCAATGGCGTCCTCTACCCGTTTGCGAATTTCATCATCGCTCAAGTCCGTTGTAATTGCACCTGGACCTAGCCAACTTTTGAGCCCTTTGTTAGGCTCCATCGGCATGTGGACTATGACATCATGGCCCCGGCGGTGGGCCTCTTCCGCATCCTGCTTTGTAGTAGGCATAAATGGCATAACAGCCGCCGTAAACTTTACTGGAAGCTGAAGCATATCCTCTGTGCCGCTCATTCCATTGCCAAAATCATCAATGACGATCGCCAGCCTTCGCTCCTCTTGTTTGCTCCGTTCCCCCTCGCCTCGTCCGTTCTTCTCAAAACCAGCAGCTTCCGCTCCTTGCGGAATCAACAGGCAAAAAACAATTGCGGCCGCCAGCCCAAATCGCGTCGCCTTACCTGTCATGACAAATCCCTCCGCTTCTGCGCAATTTAGCGCCAAATGCCTGATCTCCATTATCCGTCATAGTATGGATGAACATTCAGGAAAATATGCTCAGAAACGGGCGCTCCAATTTCAGCGAAGAGGGCTGCTATGTGTAAGGTTCTTCCGATCCCACTTGCTCTCAGGTTTGCTTAAGCAATTAGCTGAAAATTGGAACTTTTCATTCTCGCTTGACCTGCTCTAATCCGCCATGCTATTATAACTTACGTTGCAGAAAACATATGCGGTCGTGGCGGAATTGGCAGACGCGCTAGATTCAGGTTCTAGTGTCAGCAATGACGTGGAGGTTCGAGTCCTCTCGA